>Ga0073932_1002072_pt1 | contig 33452 bp, 30 predicted proteins | sample DewCreD2012metaG_FD_76967 | JGI IMG/M metagenome (GOLD analysis project Ga0073932, IMG submission 76967) | Hot spring sediment bacterial and archeal communities from British Columbia, Canada, to study Microbial Dark Matter (Phase II) - Dewar... ...
GCCGAAGGCGAACTCGGCGCGCTGCTGCGCCGGGAAGGCCTGTACTCGTCCCACCTGACCACCTGGCGCAAGCAACGCGAAACCGGCCAATTGGCCGCGCTGGCGCCCGATCCCCGGGCATGATTGGTGCTGGCACCGGCGTGATGTCGGGCATTCGCGATGGCCACCCAGAGCATGCTTATCCAACGCTATCAACAGCATCTGGCCGCGCTCAATCAGGCCCCCGGGAAAACGGTGATTCGACGGACCTTCCGGCGCGTGCTCACCACCGGCAGCCTGTTGCCCATCCTGCGCATGATCTTTGATGATGTCGCGACCGAGTACGTGCTGCCGGACGAGGGCCTGGCGGCTGGCGGCGCCCACTACTGGCTGACGCCGGCCGGCGGCTGGGACGCGAGCAGACGGGCGCCGGGCGCGGCGATGCGTACACCGACTATCTCGACCTGCTGCTGCCCGGCAGGCGGTTAGCGTCCACGGACCTCGCGGAGGACAGCTGTCAGCCGACGCCAGTGCTGACTCTGACGTCGAGAAGGCGCAGTTTCGCAAAGGCCTTTACCTTGTTGGTTGCCCGGCTTTCGTTGTAGCCTTAGCACCAGCGGAGTGTCACGGAGCAATGGCCCGTTTGGGGTGGATGGCGCTGTGTCTTGCTTATTGCCTCATCGCGTGCGCGCAATCCGGCGCGACGCCGACCTCCAGCGCTCGCCCAACCGCTGTCCTCCCGCCCGGACCGGCTTCGCCCGCAGTCACCCACGCTCCTAACAAACGCGGTATTCATCTGCTGTCTGCTGCTCGACGATGGACGCAACACCTGGCCGGTCTCACTCTGGCCCGAACATTTGGAGTATGCGCGCCGGCTGGCTGTTGAAGGCGGCTATGTCACCGAATTGATCCGGGCCGACGATCTCGATGTGGGACGCTGGCAAACCCTGATCGACCTCTGCGCTCGATGGGACCTGACGCTCATTGTCCGGCTGCCCACGACTTTTGACCGCGAGCCAACATGTGGGTCGCCTCTGCGCCAGATCCCGATGGCGGCTATACCGCAATCGCGCAGCAGTACGCGACCTTTCTGGCCTCATTGAGGCTGCCCGACGCCCCGTATTACATCATCGTGGGCAACGAGCCGAATCATGGCGACGAGCGGGGTGGCCGTGCGGACCCCGCCGCCTATGCGCGCTTTTTGATTGACGTCAGCCGGGCTCTGCGCCAGATCGACTCCGGGGTCCAGATCCTCAACGCCCCGCTGGATCCGTTCGCGCCGAACACGAACGGACAACCCTTCACCAATGGGTTTGCCTATATGGATTCAGCTCTCGTAGACCGTCCACCTGATTAGAATGGACTGAAACTTGCACCGCTGAGGGTCAAGGAGACCCAAGCGATGCCCAAGAAACGATATATTGTCGACCTGAGCCCGGCTGAACGTGAAGAACTGCTGGCCTTGACCAGCAAAGGCACCGTGCGCGCCCGCAAGATGAAGCGCGCCCAGATCCTGCTCCACGCGGCTGAGGGCGCCACCGATGCGGCCATCGTCGCCGCCTTGAAGGTCAGCCGGCCATGCGTGGAACGCGTCCGGAAGCGCTTTGTGGCGGGCGAGTTGCCGCGGGCGTTGAACGACGATCCACGTCCGGGGCAGAAGTGCAAATTGGATGGGAAACAGACCGCGCGCTTGATGGCCGAAGCCTGCAGCACCCCGCCGGCAGGGCACGCCCGCTGGACGTTGCGGTTGTTGGCCGAGCGGGTGGTGGCGCTGGGGTTCACGGGCAAGATTTCGCCTGAAACCGTGCGCCAGGTGCTAAAAAAAACGAACTCCAGCCCGGGCGGCAAGAGCAATGGTGCCTGCCCGAAGTGAGCGCCGAGTTTGTGGCCGCGATGGAAGATGTCCTGGAGCTGTACGCCGAACCCTACGATCCGGCGCGGCCGGTGATGTGTTTTGATGAAGTTCCGACCCAGTTGATCGCTGAGATCCGCCAGCCGCTGCCGGCCCAGCCGGGGCAACCCGAGCGCTACGACTATGAGTACCGGCGAAATGGCACCTGTAACCAGTTTATGTTCGTCGAGCCGGCCGCCGGCTGGCGGCATGTCGAAGTGACTGACCAGCGCACGCAACGGGACTTCGCGCAACAGATGAAGTGGCTGGCCGACGAGCGTTATCCCGAAGCTGACGTGATCCGGGTGGTGCTGGACAACCTGAACACGCATCGTCCCGCTTCGTTGTACGAAGCCTTCACGCCCGCCGAAGCGCGGCGGATTCTCAAGCGCCTGCAACGGCTTTATCCATGCAATTCAGCTTGACGGTCTACTAGTTTTTGCAGGGCCTCTTCGTCATCGCGCAAGCGGTCTGACAGCCGGCTGGGCGCAGGCACGGCTGTCCGGCCCAGGTAATCGGCGCCGCGCGTAGAGCACATCATCAGGCTGGAGACCAGGCCGCCGCGATTACCCAGGGCCTGGAACAGGGCGCCGGCGCGCTCATAATACGCTACGCCCTGAACGGAGCCGCCACCGGTCAACTGCCTCGCATACAGCAGCGAGAAACAGTGGGGGTCCACCGCGGTCGCCAGGCAGCAGGCTCCCGAGGCCACGTTGAGGATCAACGACGACTGCCTGCATACTGTGCGAAAGTTATTCCCGGCGAACCGGAACGCCTCCAATTGGTCACCCTGCCAATCCACAACGGGTGCGGATGGTTCTCGAAGCGCAGGTCGCAAAGCGCCTCCGAGCCGCACCGGGCTCTTTTGGCCAGTCGTCGATGAGCATCACGCATCGGCCTCCTCCATCTCCAGCAGGCGCAGGAAAGCCGCGGCAACATTGGGATCGAAGTGCGTGCCGGCCTGATCCTGGATGAAGCGCCGGACCCGTTCGGCCGGCCAGGCCGGGCGGTAGGGCCGGTCATTGGTCAAGGCGTCGTAAACATCCACCACCGCGAACAGGCGCGCGGCCAGGGGGATCTGCTCGCCGTGTAGCCCACGCGGGTAGCCGGTGCCATCCCATTTCTCGTGATGGCAATAGGGGATGTCCAGCGCTGGCCGCAGGAAGGCGATGGGCGACAGCATCTCAAAGGCGAGCGTCGGATGGGTCCGCATGACAGCCCACTCGTCGTCGGTCAGGGGACCGGCTTTGTGCAGAATGGCATCCGGCACCCCCATCTTGCCGATGTCGTGCAGCAGCGCCCCGCGCCGCACGTGGGTCATTTCGGCTGGGCTTACACCCAGGGCGCGGGCCAGCGTCACCGTCATTTCCGTCACCCGTCGGGAGTGGCCCTCGGTCTCCTGGTCGCGCAGGTCCAGCGCCCGCGACCAGCCCTCGATAGTGGCGTCGTAGGCCTGGGTCAGCTCGGCATTCGAGCGCTGCAATTCGTCGAACAGCCCGACATTTTCCACGGCCAGGGCGGCTTGCCCGGCCAGGGTCTCCAGGTAACCCAACCATTCTTCACTGGGATCAAGCGGCTGGCGCTGGAAAACCTCCAGCACGCCCTTGATCTGGCCGCGGAATATCAACGGCTCGGCGCAGTAGGCCGCGAAACCGTCGGCCGCCAACGCTTCCGCCCGCAAGAGCTGCTCGATGGAGTGGGACAGGTCTCGGATCAGGACCCGCTGCTGGGCCTGGGCAGCGCGCCCGGCCGGCCCACGGCCGAGCGGCAAGCGCGAGCGCTCGATGGCGGGCGACCGGAAGCCACGGCTGGCGGCGTGCTCCAACACGTGTTCGTGCTGGTTGTAGAGCAGGACGGCAGCCGCGTCCACGCCGAGCTGCGCCAGGGTCTGGTCCAGCAGGATGTTCAACACCGGGCGCAGCTCCAGGTTGGAGGCGATGGCGACGTCAATCTGGCGGAGGGCCTGCACCTGGCACAGCCGGCGCTCGGTCTCGGCAAGCAAGTGCGCGTTCTGGATGGCGACGGCCGTCTGGTTGGCGAAGAGCAGCAGCAGCCGTTCATCTTGCTCCGTGAACGCCTTCAGCCGGCGGCTGAGGACGCCCAGGACGCCGCGCAGCCGGCCCTGGTGCTGGACGGGCACCCACAGGCCGGAGCGGAGCTCCGGGTCCACCCGCATGTAGCGCGGATCGGCCAGCAGGTCCGGCACGTTGAGCGGCAGGCGGGTCTGCGCCACCGTCCCCGCCAGGCCGCGCTCGCTCACTAAGTGGGAGGCATGCTCCCTCAGGCCGGTGTGGGCCGCGGCCTGGTAGCCCATGTGCATGTCGAAGCCCAGCACTCCGGTCGTTGGATCCGATCGGAAGAATTCGACCACGTCGGCCCGCAAGGCCTGGCCCGCGACTTTGGCCAGGTATTCAAGCTGACTATGTGGTTCCAGGGTGCCGTTCAGCGCCAGGCCGGCGTCATACAGCAGGGCCAACTGGTCCGCCCGCTGCTGGGCCTCGTCGCGCACCTGGAAGCTGTGAATGGCGCTGGCGGCGTGGCTGGCGAGCAGTTCCAGCAAATCCGCCTCGGCCGCGGTGTACCGGCGGCCGGCGGCGCCAGTCTCGGCCAGCAGCAGGACGCCGATTAAGGCGCCGCCGGAGATCAGCGGCACGCCTACGGCGGCGCTCAGGTTGGCGGCCTCCATGTGCGGCGACCGGTCAGCCCAGGCCTGGCAGTCGTCCAGGATCAGCGGCTTCCAGGTGCGGGCAATGCGGCCTACCACTCCTTCGCCGCGCTGCAAGCGACGGCCCGGAGTGATCGGCAGGCCGCGCACAGCCGCGATCTCCAGCTCGTCGCTGACCGGGTCGCACAGGGCGACCAGCGCGCCGGCGGATGAGAGCAGGTCCAGGGCATGGATGATCACGGTCTCCAGCAGCCAGTCCAGGCTTGGCTGCGCAGCTACCTCGCGCGCCGCGGCGTAGAGGGCCGCGAACTCGTCCGCCCGGCGCCGGGTCTGCTCATGCAGCTCCGCCCGGTGCAGGGCGTTGGCGGCGATATCGCCGACGGCGGTCAGCAGGCGCAGGTCGTGCTGAGTCAGCGGGCGCCCGCTGCCGATCCAGAGCAAACCCGTCACCTGTCCGCTCGCCATCAGCGGGGCGCCGGCGACAGCCTGGCAGCCGTCGGTCAGGTCGGGCAGGTAGAGGCGTGGATCATCCCGGACGTTGTTGTTCAGATACGGCCGACCGCTTTCCAGCACCTGGCGGGTCAGCCCGGCGCCGGCCGGGATGCGCTGACCGGTGAGCGACTCCCAGGCTCCATGGCCCAGTTCGATGATGGCCTCACCGCCGTTGGCGTCGAGGACTTCCAGCGCCGCGCCCTCCACCTCCAGCAGCAAGATCAATTGGTCGAGGATAACCGGCGCCATCTTGGCGCGGTTCTGGGCCGCGCGCAGGGCCGCGCTCACGGCGGCCACGATTTCCAACTCGCGCTCGTGCTGCTTGCGCGCGGTGATGTCCTGCTTGATGGCGACGAAGTGCGTGATCTCGGCCTGCTCGTCCCGCACCGGCGTGATGGTCTGCTCCTCGGTATACAGGCTGCCATCCTTGCGGCGGTTGACGAGTTCACCGCGCCAGACCTGGCCGGCCAGGATGGTGTCCCACAAATTCCGGTAGAAGTCCCGGCTGTGTCGGCCGGAGCGCACCAGCTCGCGCGGGTTACGGCCCAGACTTTCTTCGCGCGTGTGCCCGGTCAGGACCGTGAAAGCCGGGTTGACCCATTCAATCGTGCCAGCGCGATCGGTGATGACGATGCCGTTGGCGGCGGCCTCCAGCGCCGCCGCCTGCAGGCGGATTTGCTCGGCGGCGTGTCTCTGCTCCGTGATGTCGCGCGCCACGGCGTAGATGAGCTCGCCTTGGGGATAGGAGCGCCACTCCAGCCAGCGGTACGAGCCGTCCTGGCAGCGGCAGCGGTTGATGAAATTGCGCACCTCGGCCTGCCCGGACAGCCGGCCGACTGCGGCCACAGTCGCGTCCAGGTCGTCCGGGTGGATCAGGTCCAGAAAACGCCGCCCCTCCAGCTCCGTCAGCGGATAGCCCAGGGTCCGCTCCCATTCCGGGTTCAAGCGCCGGAAGCGGCCGTCGGTGTCGGCGATGCATAACAGGTCCGGGCTGGCCGTGAAGTAACGGTCCAGTTCTTCGGTCTTGGCGCGCAGGGTCTGCTCAGCCCGCATCCGCTCGCTCACGTCGCGCGCGATTCCCTCAATGGCGACCAACCGGCCGGCCTGGTCAAAAACTGGCGTACTGCGCTGTTCGGTCCAGATGACGCTCCCATCCCGACGCACCCAGCGCAAGGTCAGCGGTTGCTCAAAGGCGATCTCGCCGCGCGCGACCATTTCTAGAAGCGGCCGGTCATCCGGGTGAACCAGCTTGAAGCCCAGGTCTGGGTCTGCGTAGTGTTCCTCGGGAGTGTAGCCCATGAGGGCCGTTGCGGACGGGCTGACGTAGGTGAAGCCGCGCTCGGGCAAAAACTGGTAGCGGTAGATCAGGTCCTGGGCGTTCTCGGCCAGCCGGCGATACTGGGCGTCGCTCTGCTGCCGCGCGTCCTCGGCCAGCTTGCGGGCCGTGATGTTTTCGTGCGCCACCACCACCCGCACCGGGCCGTCGCCCTCGAAGCGGGTGACGCGGGCGATGAACCAGCGCCGCTCATCCGGGGCGTGGCACGGGTACTCCAGGGCGAACTCGCGCTGCTGGCCGACGATAACGGCGCGCAGGCCGGCCGCCATCACGGCGGCTTCGGCGGAGTCTGGGCCGACAGCCGTGTCGCAGGCGGCCAGGTAGTTCGCGCCCTGGCACACAGCCTCCGGGGTCGGGTGGTTGGCGTCGGCGAACATCCGCCAGGCGCGATTGACGGCCAGGATCACGCCCCTTTCGTCCAGAATGGCCAGATGGGCCGAGAGCGCGTCCACGGTAGCGCGGGCGAAGCGCTCCGAATCACGCAGCGCAACCTCGGCCTTCCGGCGGGCGGTTACATCATGGGCCAGCACTAGCCTGGATCGGTGGCCGTTGGCCGGCAGGGTGTGGGACGTGATCTCGACGTCGATGAGCGCGCCGTCCTTGAGCCGGTGGCGCCACACGCGGGCCGCCTCCAGGCCCTCGCCGGTGGCGGCCACGTTACGCAGCAGGGCCGGCACATCCTCGGCCGGGCAGATGTCCTTAATGGTCAGAGCCAGGAACTCCTCCCGGCTATACCCGTAATGCGCCACGGCCGCGTCGTTGACGGCCAAAAAGGCGAGCGTCTCCAGATCGTAGACCCACATCGGGTGGGGGTTGCGTTCGAAGAGCAGGCGATAGCGCGCCTCCGAAGCGCGCAGAGCCTGCTCCGCCTCGCGGCGCTCGGTGATGTCGCGCACGATCCCCAGCAAGGTCCCGTCCGGCAGACGAGCCGCCGAGATCTCAACCGGCAGCCGGGAGCCGTCCCGGCGCAGCAGCCAGCGCTCGGTGGTCAAAGGCCGGCCTGGGGCCAGTTCGCCCAGACGCAGCGGCGCCCGCTGCTGCTCGTCCGCCGGCACCAGATTGGAGATGGTTAGCTGTGTCAGCTCGGCGGGCATGTACCCCAGTAGGCGGCAGCCGCTGGCGTTGACGTCCGTATAGCGGCCGGCCGCGTCGGCCACGAAGAAACCGTCGCCGGCCTGGTCGAACAGGGTCCGGTAAAGGTCGGCCGACTGGATCCCCAGCCAGCGTCCCCCCAGCCAGGCGGCCAGGCCTGGACCGATGAACCACGCAACCGCCCAGGCGGCCAGGCTGAGCCAGGCCCCGTTGGCCGAGCCGCGTGCTGGCCTCTGGTGCAGGGCGATGCCCACAATCAGCAGTGGCAGGGCTGCCAGGAGCACCAACAGGAAAATGCGGATTTGGAGCCTGGCAAAAGGTCTGCTCATCATGGTTCTCACCCTGGTTAGCGCCTGCCCCAGTCAGGCAGGCCGCCACCCCCGCTGATCAGAATGCACGCCGGCCGACGCCTGACTGGCTAAAGGGTTGTGCCCGGGACCGGGCTGGCCGTGGCCCGTCATATGGCTGCCGCTGCGCGGATGGTGTCCGCCAGTTCGTCGATGGAGACGTGCTTCCCGAGACAGCGGCACGCGCCGGCTGCCAAAGCCGCGGTCACGATCGATTCTTCCAAGTAGCTGGTCAGGGCGATTACGCGCGCCGCCGGATACTCGGCCCGCAACGCCCGGATAGCCGTCAGGCCATCCATGACGGGCATCAGCAGGTCCATCAGCACCACGTCCGGCCGGGCCTCGGCATAGGCCTGCAGCGCCGCCTCCCCGTCCGCCGCCTGCCCTACCAACTGCAGATCGTCGAAGGCCTGCAGCATCATTGTCAGGCCCTGACGCACGCCAGGGTGGTCGTCCACGATCAGGAGGCGGATGTGGGCGGCCGGTGGTTGATTAAGTTCGGGCAGGCTGGTGCTCATGGTCAGAAAGTCAGCTGTTGTGTTGAACGGCCGGCCCCGGTTTGGCGGCCGGTCTCCGGGTTGGCTTCACTCTACGGCAGTCGAGGTGAATCGGCAGCAGGCAGCCAGCCGATTTGTCGGTAACCAAATCGGTGAAATCGGCCTCGGCCAGATGGGGGAGAAGTTGGGACCAGGAGGCCCCAAACGCAGGGCTGGCTCACCGGCGGCCAGGCTGACCCGCCGGGTCAAGCGGCGTTACTCGCCGGGGATGAGCTTGTGCTTGAGCGCCAAGGCGGCGGCCTCAGTGCGGCTGGCGGCGCCCAGCTTGGAGAGCAGGTTGCTGACGTGAGTCTTGACCGTGGCCCGGCTGACGCCCAGGCGCTCGGCGATGGCGACGTTGTCCAAACCCTCCACCAGCAGCGCCAGCACCGCGCGCTCGCGCTCGGTCAGGTCGTGGCCGGGCGGCGCTGGCCGGGTGGCGGCGTGGATGAGGGCCTGGGTGGCTTCCAGAGCCAGGGTGGGCCGGCCGGCGTGCGCGGCGCGGATGGCGGCCGCCAGGGCGTCGATGGACACATCCTTGAGCAGATAGCCAATGGCGCCGGCCTGGAGCGCGGCCTGGACCCAGGCTTCGTCCCGGAAGCTGGTCAGCGCCACGACCTGGACTGTGGGATGCGCGGTCCGTAGGGCGCGGGTGACCTCCACGCCCATCATGTCCGGCAGCTGCAGGTCCATCAGCACCACGTCTGGCTGGCGCTCGGCGCACAGCCGCAGGGCTTCCGCCCCCGTCGCGGCCTCGCCCACCAGGGCCAGGTCGTCGAAGGCTTGCAGCATTACGGCCAGGCCGCGCCGCACCATCAGGTGGTCATCAACCAGGAGAATGCGAATCGGAGCGGTGGTCATTTTAGCTTTCCCCCGGCCAGGCGACGCTGATCTCAGTCCCCGCGCCGGGCGCGCTGGAGATCGCCAGCGTTGCGCCGATAGCGGCCGCCCGCTCGCCCAGGATGCCCAGGCCCAGCCGGCCCGGCCGTACGGTATCTGGGTCGAAGCCCTGCCCGTCATCGCGGATGGCCAGGCTCACCCCGTCGCCCAGCGCCGCCAACGCAATCTCCACCCGGCGGGCGCGGGCATGGTTGACCACGTTGTTCAGGGCCTCCTGCGCTATCCGGTACAGCCCCAGGCGCACCTCGCCCGGCAGAGCCGGCGCCGGCTCGATAGCCAGGGTCAGCTCCAGGTCGGTGCGGCCGGCCAGAGCGCTGGCCAATTGCCGCAGGAGGTCGGCCAGATTGGTCTGCGCCAGGGCCTCCGGGCGCAGTTCTAGCAACAGGGCGCGCATCTCGGCCAGCGCGCCACGCGTCAGGCGGTGCAGCTCGTCCAGGCCCCGGCGGACCTGATCCGGGCTGCGCTCCCACAGCCGCGGCAAGGTCTCGGCGATGACGCTGGCCGAGAACAGGGTCTGGCTGACCACGTCGTGCAGGTCGCGAGCCAGGCGCTGGCGCTCCTCCAGGGTCGCCTGGCGCTGGTATTGGGCCTTCAGCGCGGCCGTCCGCTCGGCCACGCGCTGCTCTAGTTCGGCGTTGAGTTGGCGCAGCGCGTCCTGCGCCTTCTTGCGCTCGGTGATATCGCTGACGATCATCTGGACCGCCGGTTTCCCCTCGTATTTCAGGGGTGTGGCCATCACCTCCACCTCCACGGGCGTGCCGTCCAACCGGACAAAGACATCCTCGACCGGGTACGGCTCCTGCTCGCCGGCCAGCATACGCTGGATGCGGGCCGGCGCTGCTTCCAATCCGTCCGGATGAATGATCTCCAAGACGGGCTTGCCGATCAGTTGTTCCGGCGACGCGGCGCCCAGCAGCCGCGCGCCGGCCGGGTTGGTGAAGACCAGCTTGCCCTCTGAGTGGACGGCGATGCCCACCGGGGCGACCTCGAGCAGGTTGCGATAGCGCTCCTCGCTCTCGCGCAAGGCGGCCTGCGCCTGTTTGAGGTCCGTGATATCCCGGTTGACGGCGACCACACCGTTCGGGCGGCCGGCCGCATCGCGGATGAGCGTCACAGAAGACAGTATCGCGAGCGGCGCGCCATCCTTGCGCCGCTGAACGACCTCGCCTTTCCAAAAACCCTGCTCCTGGAAATGCGCGAATACCCGCGCGGCATCATCGTTGGGATATGCGCTTGGGATGACCTCGCCGGCCGGTCTGCCGATCACGTCCGCCGCTGGCCAGCCATAGACCAACTCGGCGCCTCTATTCCAACTGCGGATCACAAAGTCCGGGCCGGTGGAGATGACGGCATCAGAGATGTTTTCCAGCAGGTTTGCCTGATAACGGACGGTCTCCTCCGCCTGTTTTCGCTCGGTGATGTCAATCATGGTTGTGACGTGATGGGTTTCGCCTTCCAATTGTATCGGCACCGAGGAGAACAAGACGGTGATCAACCGGCCTGTTTTGGACCGCGCCTGGAGCTCAAAATCCCGCAGGCCCCCCGAGGCGAGTTGCGCCTGGATCAGCCGGGCGCGCGCTTCAGGCGTCCACATCTTCAGCTCAGTGGAGGTCCGCCCAATCACCTCGGCCCGGCTGAACTCGAACATCCCGCAAAACGCCTCATTCGCGTCGACAAACATTCCATCGGCGATGCGCGTGATGGTGATCCCCGCCGGGCTGGCGGCGAAGACCTTAGAAAAGCGTTCCTCCGACCGGCGCAGTTCCGCCTCCATCCGTTTGCGCTCGGTGACATCCTGGGCTGTCAGGAGAACGAATGACTTTGCCCCAATCTCCACAAAATCCGTGTTGACCAGGAAGTCCCGCACCGCGCCGGATTTCGTCCGCAGCGCCATCTCGACCCTGCGCCCGTACCCCTGTTCCCGGACTTGAGCAGCCGCTCGCAGGCGCGCCTCCGGATCGGGGTGCATCCCCAGAGCGAGGGAGGTGCGGCCGAGCACCTCCTGGCGGGAATAGCCAAACAGGCGTTCGAACTCCTCGTTGACTTGCTCGATGGCCCCGTCGGGGAGTCGGGAGAGCGAGGCCGCAAACGGGGCTTTTTCAAAAATCCAGGCATACCTCTGTTCGCTCTCGCGCAGGGCTTCCTGGGCGCGCCTCTGTTCAGTGATATCAACGATCGTCGTGATGAAGTGGAGCGGCCGGCCATCCGGGCCTCGCTGGATGGCGACGCTGACATCGGCCCAGAGGAACGAGCCATCCTTGCGGACATAGCGTTTGCTGAACCGGGCGGCGTCCTTCTCGCCGTTCAGGAGTGGCGCCAGGATGGCCTGAATGGAATCGATCTCGTCGGGCGGGGTCACCGCCTGCCAGGTCTTGCTCGCCAGTTCGTCCCGGCTGTAGCCGAGCATGTCGGCGAATGCCTGGTTGACGAAGATTTCGCCCGTGGGAAGGGTGATGGATTTCCCGACATTCGCGGCCTCGAAGACGTGCCGGAACTTCGCCTCGCTCTCGCGCAGCGCCGTCTCCACTTGCCTGCGCTCGGTGATGTCGTTGATGACTGCCACGACGCCGCTGATCGCGTCGCCGGACTCGCGCAGCGGCGCGGCGTTGATCGTCAGGATTACGCGCCGGCCGTCCGGATGCTCGATGGCGTGCTCGACGCCTGTGATCACCCTGCCGGTGGCCATCACCTGGGCAAAGGGCAGCGCCTCCGGCGGAAAGGGGCCGCCGTCCACGGCCGTGATCCGCCAGGCCGGATCGTCGTACTGCCGCTCGGTCAGGGCGCTGCGCGTCAGGCCCAGGATCCTCTCCGCCGCCGCATTGGCGAACGTGATCTGGCCGGCGGCATCCACGATGATGAGGCCGTCCGGCGCCGTCTCCACCACGCGCGCCAGGCGCTCCTCGCTGGCGCGCAGCGCGGCGTTGGCGTATCGCAGGGCCGCCTCAGTCTGCGCCCGGTCCGTGATGTCGCGCTGGACGAAAACCGCGTACAGGACCTGGCCGGCCGCGTCGCGCACGGCCTCGGCGCTGAGCAGCACGACGCGCTCGGCCCCGAGCCTGGTCTGCAGGCTCAGTTCTTCATTCAGCACCCGCCCGGTCGCCCGCCAGCGCTCGAAGACTGCCTGAGCTTTGGCGCGGGCGGCCGGCGCGTACAGGTGGCTGACCGGGGCGCCGACCAGCTCCGTGCGCGAGTATCCCAGCGCCGCGCAGGCCGCCGCGTTGACGTCCAGGATCAGGCCGTTGGGCGCGACCATGTAGCAATACACTGGCGCGTGCTCGAAGAAGGCCCGGAAGCGGGCTTCACTGGCGCGGAGCGCATCCTCGATCGCGCGCCGGCGCCGCAATTCGCGGAGAAGTAGAGCGAACAGCAGGCCGGCTGTGACCGCCACGAACAGCAGCCCTTTGGCGCTCTGCAATCGGCTGACCAGCGCAGCGTCGGCGGTCAACCTGAGCAGGGCGGCGTCGGAGAACAAAAGCCAAATGACGGCCACCAGTGTATATGGCAGCACCACCCGCAGGGCGGCGCGCTGATCCCCATCAGGCATGGCAACCCTCCAGCCCGGCAGCGGAACGCCGGCTGAGGCAAGTATAACCAAGATGCCCAGGGGGGCGCTCAGGCCCCGGTAGCACGTTCCTGCTTTGGCAGCGAGGCGCAGGCCGGGTCCGCTGTCCAGAAAAGCGTGGTCTGCTTGCGGGTGAAGGCGGGCAGCGCCGCCTTCTGCAGCCGGAGATCATCTCGGTCCTGAGGGTCGGCGCCGAGTCGGGCGATTGCGCAAGGAGACGCCCGGAAAGCCGGCGGGAGTCATCGGTTGTCGCCGCGCCAGTCGGTCATCTCAGGACTTGCGGATGGTGAGGGTCTCATACATGACTCCGGCCACGACCACGCCTGACAGGAAAGTGAGCAGGCCAATTGTAGCGATGGCAGCCGACAGCCCAAAGGCATCGGCCAGGACTCCCGAAAGCAGGGCCCCCACTGCGTAACCCCCATCGCGCCAGAGCCGGTACACGCCCACTGCCGAGGCCCGCCACTCTGGATGCGCCACATCGGAAACCGCCGCGAGCAAGGTCGGATACACCAGCGCTGTGCCGAGGCCCAGGAGTATAGAACCGGCCAGCCACCACCTTAAGCTTGTGCCGACCACGAACAGCCCGATCCCGGCCGCCTGAACCCACATCCCGGCCACGATCAGCCGCTTGCGCCCCCACCGGTCGCTGAGCGCCCCGGTCAGCAGTTGGCTGATCCCCCACACCCCTGGATAGGTCGCTGCGATTAAGGCGATTTGCTCAACCGGCAGGCCGGCGCCGGCGAGCAAGATGGGCACCAGGCCCCACACCATACCGTCATTCAAGTTGTTGACCAGGCCGGCCTGGCTGACCGCAAACAGGGCGCGGTCTTTCCAACTGGTCAGCAGCAGGATCTGCGTAAAGGAGAGCTGGCTCGAAGCCTCAAGCGTCTGGAATTGGGGCCGAACCACTTCGCCGCGAGCCTCGCGACGCGCGTGCGAATGCGTCTCACGGACGAAGAAGGCCGATAGGCCGAGACCCAACAGGGCGAATGCGATCCCGGGCAGAAACGGCGCCGGTCGCAGGCCGTAGGTCGCCGCCAGGTAGCCGGTCGCCAGCGCCGAGAGCGAGACGGCCAGGTAGCCCGCGAACTCGTTCAACCCCATCGCCAGCCCGCGCTGCCGGGATCCCACCAGGTCAATCTTCATGATCACAGTGGTGGACCAGCACAGGCCCTGGTTGATGCCGAGCAGCACATTGGCCAGGACCACCCATCCCCAGCTCGGGGCGAAGATGATCAGAAGCGGCACGGGCAGGCCGAACAGCCAGCCGGCCACCAGGATGCCCTTGCGCCCAATCCGGTCTGAGAGCCGGCCCGCGAACAGGTTCGCCAGCGCTTTGACGACGCCAAAGCTGACGATGAACGCGAGCGTGATCGTTTTCGATGCCAGGCCGAAGTCAGCCTCAGCAATCAAGGGGACGATGGTGCGCTCCAGCCCGACCGTCGCCCCGACGAAGGCATTGACCACGACCAGCAGCGTGAACTGCCGCCAGTTGGCCCGCAGCCCAAGCCTGGTCATACACCCCGCTCGACCGGGAAGCCAGCCTGGGTCCAGGCGGCGAAGCCGCCCTCCACCAGCATCAGGTTGCGGAAGCCGCGCCGCGCCAGGACGGCGAGGCCGGCCGTCGAGCGGTTGCGGTGCTGGCAGTGGACGGCGATCGGCCGGTCCGGAGGCAGGAGCAGATCGGCGTAGGCTAGGCGGCCATTCTCAATGTGTACGGCGCCAGGGATGTGACCCGCCAGCCACTCGTCGTCTTGCCGGACGTCGAGCACGATGGGGCCTTTTCCACGCTCCAATTGCCGGCGCAGCTCGGCCACATCAATGGACTGGACGCGCTCTACCGGCAGCCCGGCCTCGGTCCAGGCCGCCAGACCGCCCGCCAGGTAGCCGCGCAAGTCGTCGTAGCCGATGCGGATCAGTTGGCGCACGGCTTCCTGTCGTTCGGCCTCGCTATCCGCCACCAGGACCAGCGGCGTGCCAAAGGGGATCAGCCAGCCGGCCCAGGTGATGAGCGGCGTCTCGAGGGCGATGCCGTAAGCGCCGGGGAGGTGTCCGTCGGCGAAGAGGCGCGCCGGGCGCACGTCCAGGACAGCGCCGCCCTGCGCCCACCAGTCGCGCAGCGCCGCGGGAGTCAGCGGCGGCAACGCCGGCAGGCCGCCGAGCACCCTCGGGCCGCGCTGGTTGACCGGACGGAGCTCCTTGAAATAGGTTGGATAGGAGGGCAGGCCCTCCAGGGCCAGCGCCACGAATTCGTCTTCGTCCCGCGCCCGGGCCAGGCGGTTCGCGGTCCGCTCCCGCCCGATCGTGGTCACGCGGTCCGGCGACGTGGGCGCGATGCAGAACGAGCCGGCGCCGTGAGTGGGATAAACGTTCACGGCCTCGGGCAGCGTGAGCAGTTTGTGGTGCAGGGTGTGGTAGAGCCGGCGGGCGAGCGGCGCGGCGTGTTCATGGCCGAGCAGGTCGGTGCGGGCGGCGCCGCCGACGATCAGGGCGCCTCCGGTGAAAACCGCCGCGGGCGCGCTCTGCTTCGGTCCACTCACTGTGAAACTGATGTGCTCCGGCGAGTGGCCCGGTGTGGCCAGCACCCCCAGGCTGAGTTCGCCCAAGGCCAGCGTGTCGCCCTCGCGCAGGGGCAGGTGCTCGTAGGCTAGCTGCGCCTCGGCGCTCGCCCCTACTCTGAGCCCGAGCAGCGCCGCCAGTTCGCGAGCGCCGGAGACGAAATCGGCGTGCAGGTGGGTGTCCAGGGCGTACTGGAGCCGGAGCCCGAGGCCGCCGGCGACCTGGACGTACTTCTCCACATCCCGTTGCGGGTCGACGACGGCCGTGCTCCCGGTTTCCTCCGAGCCGATCAGATAAGATGAATTGCCCAACCCCTCATCTACGAATTGCTTCAGGATCATGGTTTCTCCTCTCATGGCCGAAGGCTTGAACAACCGATCCGACCGGCTCGCCATTCACACGCTTCAACTAAAAGGCGCCCAGGACGCGCTCGTTTTCTTCCATGATCGCGTCCACGAGATCTGGATACCCGGCAACCCGCACGTCCGCGCCGAGATCGTGCTCACAAATGCCGCGCAGGGCCAGGTCTTCGGCCAGGACCCGGTAAGTCGCACCCGGTGTCTGGGCCCGGGTCGCGTTCGCCCAGGGCGAGTCCAGCCCGGCCAGCACCCCGTCCTGCACCAGGAACACAGTCACCGGGTTCCCGGCCTGGGAGAGCTGTTTGAGCGTGTTGAAGACGGTATTAATCTGGGACGACCGCGGCCCACTGCGCATTAGAAACAGAAAAGACTCCATCGGAGCGCTCCTTCAATAGACCATCACGGCGGAAGCCTCCGCCAGTTGCCGCGTCACCTCGCCGTCGTCAACCACGGCAACGCCCCCCAGAAGGTGTTGTCGCCCGAGCAAGCCGTGCATTTCCGCTGCGACGTCGAGCACGGACACCTTCGCGCCCTTGTCCATGACCTTTTGCAGCGCGGCGGACAGCGACAGGAAGCCGGTCGCGCCCGGGTCCTGCCCGGCCCGGGCCAGGCAGACGCCGTCGTCCACCAACAGCAGATTCACGGCTAGCCCATCCGACAGGGCGCCGCCGGCGTGTCGCACGGCCTCGGCCGCGCCGAGGCTGGTGTACGGCGCCTGGCGGAGCAGGATACAGAGTTGGTTGCCTTGCATTGCCGGCCTCCTATGACCCCAGGGTGACGAAGGCATCGCTGTCCCGCATCAAGCCGAACAGTCGTTTCATCGTGCTGGGCTCGCTGCCTTCCAGGACGTTGTCGTGGCCGATGCCGCGCAGGGCCAGACACGAGCCGCACAACTCGACGTGCAGGCCGCGGGCGATCAGATCGCTGAAGCCCTGGACGGGATCAGGCACGCCGGTCGCCTTTTGCCCGCGCTCAAAGCCGTACACAGCGTCGGCTGAGGCGAAGACGTTCACGCCGTAGCCTTTGTCCAGCGCCGCCTCCGCCAGGCGGAGCGCAGTGAGCGTATTCTCAAAGCTGAACGGGGGTGTGGTGAGGAAGAGGGTCAGGGTCTTGGGCATAGCGCCTCCTTACTTGACCGTCACCCGGATCCGGCCGGCCGGGTGACGCGTGATCTCGCCAATGACAGCCGCCGACTGGGCGCCGGCGCGGTGCAAGGTTTTCAGCAGCTTGCTGGCCCGCCCGGCCGGCACAGCGATGAGCAATCCGCCGGATGTTTGGGCGTCGCACAACACCGTGCGCACGGCCGGGGACACGGCCCGACCCCAGTCCACGAAGTCTGCCAGGTAGCTCAGGTTATTGCGCGTGCCATCCGGGACGCAATCCTGCGCAGCCAGCTCCCATGTCTCGGCCAGCACCGGCACGGCTTTCCAATGCAGGCGCGCCCCCACCCGGCTGGCCTCGGCCATCTCGCGCAGGTGGCCGAGCAAGCCGAAGCCGCTCACGTCCGTGCAGGCGTGGACGCCGACGGCCAGCATCACCTCGGAGGCGGCCCGGTTAAGCTGGGTCATGACCGCTGTGACGCGCTCGGTGGTCGCCGGGGAGACCACCCCCCGGTCAATGCCGGTGGTGAGGATGCCGGAGCCGAGCGGTTTGGTGAGGATGAGCGCGTCTCCCGGGCGGGCGCCAGCGTTGGTGACCATGTGCTTTGGGTGGACTAGGCCCGTGACGGCCAGGCCGTATTTCGGTTCCAGGTCCTCAATCGAATGCCCGCCGCCGAGGCTGGCCCCGGCCTCGGCCAGCTTGGCGACCGCACCCTGCAGGATCTGGTCGAGCAAGACCAGCGGCAGGGTCTTGGCCGGGTAGCCCACCAGGTTGAGCGCCAGCACCGGGCGCGCGCCCACCGCATAGATATCTGAGAGCGCGTTGGCGGCGGCGATGGCCCCGAAGGCGAAGGGGTCGTCCACGACCGGGGTGATGTAGTCCACGGTCTGGACCACGGCCAGGTCATCGCTCAGGCGATAGACAGCAGCGTCCGCGCCGTGGGCAAAGCCGCTCAGGAGATTGGGATCAGTGGCAGGGGGCAAATGGCGCAGGACCTGCGCCAGGTCGGCCGGGCCGATCTTGCAGGCTCAGCCGGCGCCATGCGAAAACGAGGTGAGGCGGAAGGCGATGGGCTCCATCATACGGGGTTATCCGATTGACAGTCTACGACGGGCCAAGCGATAATCTCAGTCTCAATCGTTCATAGGGCCATAACTTCCAGTTACCGTCATGGATTTTTCCCGGTTGCAGGTCTTCCAGGCTGTCGCCCGGCATCTGAGCTTTTCGCGTGCTGCCGAGGCGTTGGGCCTGAGCCAGCCGGCCGTCTCCAAGCACATCCGCCGGTTGGAGGCCGAACTGGGGGTGCGTCTGTTCCAGCGTCTCGGCAACCGGGTAGAGTTGACGGAGGCCGGGCGCCTGCTGACCGACTATGCCCAACGCATGTCAGAGCTGACCGATGAGGTGCGGCGGGTGTTGGGGGAGCTGGAGGGCCTCCGGCGCGGCTCCCTGCGCCTGGGGGCGAGCACGACGCCGGGGTTGTACCTGCTGCCCGAGGCGCTGGCGCGGTTTCGCCGGCTATACCCGGGCGTGGAGACCACCCTCACCATCACCAACAGCGCCGATATCATCCGGCGCGTGGCGGCGGGTGAGCTGGATCTGGGCTATGTGGGGGTGTTGCCCAGAAGCGCCGGTCTGCAGGTTCGACCGATTGCGTCGGACGCGATCACGCTGATCGTCCCGGCCGGCCATCCGTTGACGCGCGGCCGCGTTCCAGTGGCCGGCTGGCTGGACCGAGAAACGCTCGTCGTGCGCGAAGCGGGCTCGGGCACCCAGCAAGCGGCGGAGACACTGATCGCCCGGCTGGCGTTAAGACCGAAAGCCCGCCTCGAGCTTATCGGCTCTGAGGCCGTGAAACGCGCCGTCGTTGCCGGCGTGGGTGTAGCTTTTGTCTCGCGGCGCAGCGTCATGCTGGAGGTCAGGCACGGGCTGGTGGCGGAAGCGCCATTGCCCGCGCCCGACAGCGTCCGCCCGCTGGCGCTCGTCAACCGAAAGGACGCGCGGGCGCCGGCTGCTGCATTGGCTTTCCAGGCGCTGATGCAGAAGGCGGCAGACCTGGTGGCCCCCTAGCCTGGATCAAGTCATCGGATAACTGCCGATGATGAATGGAAACGAGTGACGGGCGGCCATACCACGCCCGTCGCTCGTTGTTTATGCGATCGGTTTCCGCGCCCGGAAGGTGATGCCCCGCGTGCCATACTCCTGAGCGTCGGAAGGGTCGGGCACGTCTACGTAGGAGTCGTACTTGTGCACGATCTCCACGTCTTCAAAACCGGCCGCGCGCACGGTGCTGATCAGCTCTGCCTCCAGCAGAGCGCCGGCAATTCAACCCGTCCACAGGGAGATGTCGTCCAGCGCGTCGGCGGGAACGGGGCGATCCACGATGATATCGCCGACTTGCAGCCGCCCGCCGGGCTTTAGGATGCGGAACCACTCGCGCAGCGTCGCCACCTTGTCCAGGGTCAGGTTGAGCACACCGTTGCTGATCACCACGTCCGCGAAGTCCTCGGGCAGGGGCAGGTCTTCCACGTACCCCTCGCGGAACTCGACGTGGGTCGCCCCCATCCTGACCGCGCCCGCGCGCGCCTTCCGCAACATCTCCTGAGTCATGTCCAGGCCAACCACGCGCCCGGTGGGTCCGACCAGCGTGGAGGCGATCAGGGCATCGAAGCCGGCGCCGGAGCCGATGTCCACTACCGTTTCACCCGGTTGAATAGGGCCGGCGGCGAAGGGGTTGCCGGTCCCGGCGAAGGAAGCGAGGTTGCCTTCCGGCAGGTCGGCATACAGGGCCGGGTCGTAATCCAGGGTGGCCGCCAGGCGGCGGCCGGTGTGAAAGTGGTAGCCCTTGTCCGGGTCACAGGCGACGCTGGTGTATTCCTTCTGGATCTCCAGGCGCAGCTCGTCCAGGGAGAGTTTGGGTGTCGCTTGTAGAGTGCTCATTTCGTCCCTGCTCTGCTTGAGGTTGGCCTCAGGTAAGCGCCCTGACCTCCCAAGAACCTTACCTGGTGGCGACGCTCATTCCAGAGAGATGGTCACCGGCACCGGGTTGCGGATGATGTCCAGCACCGGCGAGGTCCGCTGGACGTACTCGCACAGCGCCTCGATCTTCTCGCGCGGGGCGTCGCTCTTGACCCGGTACGAGAGCCGGATGCCCTGGTAGCCGGGGCGCACCTGATCGGAGAGCCCCAGGAAGCCGTGCAGGTCGATAGCGCCCTCCAATCGAAAGGAGAGGGCCTCCACCCGGATGCCCTGGGCGGCGGCGTTGTAGATGAAGCCCACGCTCAGGCATGAGGCCAGGGCATGCAGCACCGCCTCCACGGCGTTGGGCCCCGCGTTGCTCCCGAGCAGCACCGGCGGCTCGTCGCCTTGCAGGATGAAGGGCCGGGCGCGCGAAACGTCCTCCTGCCCGGCCCCGTAGAACCCCTGGATCGTCGTGTGTGAGTGGCCGCCGTCCACCCACTCGGTCTGCGCCCGGAACTTGAACTGGGCCAGGCTGGGGTTGGCCTTGATGGCGTTGATTGTGGCGACCAGCTGGTCCACGTTGACGCCGTTGGCGAGGGTGGTTGTGGTCGTAGGTGCGGACATGGTTTCTCTCCTTTTTCGATCGGCTGGGTTCCCTTGGTTGCGCAGATCGTAGCGGAGAGACCTCCCGCCGGCCTTACTTTCGGGGAGGCTGGAGAAACAAAAAGCTCCCGTCGGTCAGGCCGATGGGAGTGAGGGATAACCAGCCAGCATGCTGGCGACAAGCCTGCCTCTGACTTGCAGCGCAAGGCGCCTGTTCACAGGTCCGGCGCATGTTTGTGGCGGCGAGTTCAATCCGATCGGCGCCCTCACGTCCAAACCCAAGCGCACGTCTCTATGTTGGCTCCCTGACCTCCCGGTCGCCAGCCCCTGGCCGGGTAAGCGCCGTGATCGCGTTCAAGCATCGCTCGGCCTCGGCCAGATTGCCGGCCAGGGAGAACGCCGTCTGCGCGGCGGTGTAACTGGCGAGCGCCTCGTCCCGCTGGCCTTGGGAAGCCGCCAGCTCCCCGCGCGCCTGGCGCGCCATCGCCTGCCAGGTGCGGCTGCCGTATTCAACCGCCGCCGCGTCGAGTTGGCGACAGAACGCCTCAGCCGCCTCCCAGTCGCGCTGCGCCGCCCGCACGCCGACGGCGGCCGGCAGCAGCAAGGCGTTGCAGGTGGTGCAGTGTCCGTGGCGCCGGCTCATGGCCAGCCCCTGGGCCAGCGCCTGGTCGGCGGCCAGGAGATCGCCGGCAACCAAGCGGTTGCGCGCCAGGGCGGCGTACAGGCGCGTGAGGCAGTGGGCGCGCAGCAGGGCGCGCTCGGCGACCACCAGACCCTCGTCAAGAACGGTCTGGGCCTCGTCCAGACGGCCGCGCCCGGTGAGCAGGACGCCCAGCCGCTGACAGGCCAGGGCTTCGCCGGACGCTGCGCCGATCTCGCGGTGCAGGCGAATGGACTCGCGCAGGGCGGCCTCGGCCGCCTCCCAATGCCCGGCCTGGTATTCCAGCGCCCCGTCGAAGCACGCGCACAGGGCGATGGCGCGGGGCGCCCCCATCCGCCGGGCCTGCTCCAGCGTCGTGCTGACGGCGTGCTTGACCTCGTCGTAGCCCTTATCACCGTACAGGTGATACTCCCATAGTCAAAGGTGGACGTCGAAAGCCTCCGTCACGTCCAGGCCGGCGCCGGCCAGGGAGGCGCGCCGGGCCTCGAACTGCAGGCCGTCCTGCCAATCGCCCAACGAGTGGCAGGCCAGGGCCAGCATCTCGAACGCCCGCGCGATGGCGGCCGGGTCGTCCAGGCGCTCGGCCACCCGCAGGCTGTGCTGCGCGGCTTCGGAAGCCTGAGGGTATTCACCGCGATGCCAATAGACCTGGGCGGCGTTATAGAGGACGTGGGCATATTCGGCGGCGTCTTCAGCTTCGTCGACCTCGGCCAGCGCCGCCTGCAGATGGGCTTGGGCCCCGGCGATATCGCCGGCCGTAATTAGGGCGACGACCGCGCCGCGATGAACACGCGCCCGATCGCGCCGCGCCGGCCCCCAGGCCGGGCCGGGCGCCAACGCGGCCGCCTGCCCGAAGCGTTGGACGGCCTGAGGGGTATTCGCCAGGATGGTATGCCACCATCCGAGCGATTCCAGCACCATCCAGCGCTGTGCCGCGTCCTGGAAACCGAGCGCCTCCATTAAAGCGAGAGCCCGTTCGAAATGGCCAACGGCCACTTCGAAGGCGTAGAGCCCGGCCGCCTTCTGACCGGCCTGGAGCAGGTAGGGAATAGCGCGCTCAGGGTGTTCGCCGTGCTCGTGGTGAAAAGCCAGCCCCTCGACGTGCGGCCACAGACCGCCGGGCGCGCCTGCATACAGGTTCTCCATCGTCTCGGCCGCCCGGCCGTGCAGCCAGGTCTGCCGCGCGCGGCTGAGGCCCGCGGTGAGGGCCAAACGGATCAGGGGGTGGCGAAAACGGTAACCAGCCGCCGTTTCTTCCAGAAGCCGGCTCTGCAGAGCCATGTCCAATGCATCCAGCAGGACGCCGTCGGGCAGGTCGGCAATCCGGCGCAAGACCTCAAAACGGAACTCGCGCCCAAGGACGGCGGCCGCGGCCAGCACCGCTTCGAAGGGCGGCTCATGCCGCCTCACGCGGTCGCGCAGCAGTTCGGCCAGGTTGGCCGGCACGGTGAGTTCGGCGTCGGGCGTCAGGCGCCACTCACCGTCCCCATTGACCACGCTCCCCGACTTCATGAGCGCGGTGACCATTTCCTGGATAAAGAAAGGGTTGCCCTCTGTGCTGGAGAAGATGATTTCGGTGAGGCGCGCGGAGACGGCGCCGCCCAGTGCCTGCGCCAGCAAGCCGGCCACCGCCTCCACTGAAAGCGGCGCCAGGGGCAGGCTCTCGCCGAGCCGCTCGCGGTAGAGCGCGTTGACCAGACTGGAGAATGCGGGTGCGGCGGGGGCATCGGTTCGGTAGGCGGCGAGCAAGATGATGGGGGCCGAACGGACCTGTCGGGCCAGGAAGTGAAACAGGCGCAAGCTGGCTTCGTCGGCGGCGTGCAGGTCGTCCAGGAACAACACCACCGGGCGCTCGCCGGCCAGCTCAGTAAGAAAACTGGCAACCGCGTTGAACAGCGCCCACTGCTCCTGCTGCGGGTCGCTGGAGCCTAGGCGTTTGAAGTGCGTGATCGGATTGGCCTCAGCCGGGCGCCCGGTTTCGGCCAGGTGACGGCGAAAGGCCTCGATAAAGGGCTGGTATGCGAGCTGGCCCTCCTGCTCATAGGCCGCGCCGGAGAGCGGCGTGAAGCCGGCGCCGGCGGCGGCGCACAATACTTCCAAGGCGAGCCGGGTCTTGCCGACGCCGCTGTCGCCGGAGAGCAGCACGGCCCGGCCACGCCTCCGCCAGGCATCCCGCAGCCACAGGCGTAACGTCTCGTACTCGGCCTCCCGCCCGAAAAGCGCCGGCCCGCCTCCACCGGCGCCGGCGGCCGGCACGGCCGCCTCCAGCAGCGGCAGTTCCGGCGCCAGTTCGCCGTTCAAGATTCGGGTGTACAGCGCCGTCGTGGTCGGGTCTGGCGTCACCGCCAGCTCGGCTGCCAGGACCTCCACGCAAGCCTGATACTGCCGCAGGGCGTCATGCCGGCGGCCGGACAGGGCGTAAGCGCGCATCAATTCCCGGTGGGCATCTTCGTCGGCCCGGTCGCGCGCCAACACGGCCGCCCACTGCTCGGCGGCGGCGGGGTAATCACGGGCCTCCCCAAGCCCAACCGCCAAACGGCGAACGGTCTCGCGCCACAAATGGCGCAGAGCTTCCCGGCGATCAACAGTCCAGTCAGCGTAGATGTCGTCGGGAAGCAGGTCTCCAACGTACAGGTCCAGGGCGGCTCGCAGCGCGCCGAGTTCGGCGGCTGCCCGGGAGGCTTGTTCGAATGCGTGCGCGTCAACCCAGACCTCAGGCGAGAGACTGAGGACGCCGTCTTCAAAAGTCAGCGTGGCTTGCGCCGCGCCGGCGCCCAGGAATTGATCCAGGGTCTGGCGCAGAGCGTGAAGCGTGCGATACAGGTTGTTGGCGCCCGAATCCAGGTCGGCCTCGGGCCAGAGGAAATCAATGGCCTGGTCTCGGAGCAGCCGGCGGTCCAGGGCCAGGCGTTGCAGGAGGGCTGCGGCTTTGCGGCGGCTCCAGTCGCCGGCGCGCAGCACACGGTCGCCTCGGGCGACTTCAAAGCGACCGAGCAGGTAGAGGCAGATGGAGGGGGATGAAGAGGCGTTCATGACCTCTCTCCGATCTGAATGCGATTATTTTACTCCTAAAACCAGGTACACTATCCGGGCGCGGCCGGTCGGCTTGGGAGAGGGTCAAGTCAACGGGAATGCCACCCCACCGCCAGCGCCACAGCTGCTCCTTAGCCAAGTTGTGCCACGGCGCGCCGCCGATCACCCTGATTGGGCCGTTTTCAAGTCAGCCGCCGGCAAGGTGAACGCGATCGTAGTGCCGCGGCCGGGTGCGCTTTCGGCCCAGACGCGCCCACCATGAGCCTCGACCAACTGCCGGACGATGGCCAGGCCCAACCCCGTGCCGCCCTCGGCGCGCGAACGGGAGCGGTCAACGCGGTAAAAACGGTCGAAGATGTGCGGGAGCGACTCCGGCGGGATGCCGGGGCCGGTGTCGGAGACTGAGACGGTGACCACACCGGCATTCTCAGCCGTGGTCCGACAGAGAATGCGGCCGCCCGCGGGCGTGTGGCGCAGAGCGTTGCTCAGCAGGTTGCCCAGGACTTGCTCGATGCGCTGAGCGTCAAGCGCGACGGCCGGCAGATCCGCCGGCGCCTGTGCCTGGAGCGTGATCTGTCGGGCTGCCGCCGCGGGCGCAAACCGGGCAACGACGGAGGCCGCCAGCCGGCCGAGGTCCGCCGGCACGCGCTGGAGCTCCAGTTGGCCAGCTTCGGCCAGCGCCAGGGTGCGCAGGTCGTCCACCAACCGGGACAGGAGTTGGGTCTGGTCCAGCAGTGGCTGCAGGTTCTCGGTCGTCGCCGGAAAGACGCCGTCGATCAGGCCTTCCAATTGGCTCTGCAGGACGGCCAGCGGGTTGCGCAGTTCGTGAGCGATGTCGGCGGTCAGGTCACGGCGCTGGCGTTCGGCCCGCGCCAGGCCGTCCGCCATCTTATTGAAAGAGGCGGCCAGGTCGCCGATCTCGTCCCGGGTGCGAACAGCGACGCGCCGGCTGAAATCGCCGCGCTCCAGGGCGCCGGCTGCGGCCGTGAGCTGCCGGATCGGCCGAGCCAGGCCGAAGGCCAGCAAGCCGCCCAGGATTAAGGCCACACCGGCTGCGCCGAGGGCGGCCAGCCAGATGGCGCGGTTCACCCGCGCCAGCAGGTCGCGCTCAGCCGCCGGCCCCCAACCGCCGCCGCCCATCATGCCGCCCTGGATCAGCAGGGCGCCCACCCGCTGGCCGTCGACTTGAATGGCGACGCCAGCGGACAAATCGGCGGCTGACAATGCCTCGCCGACCCGGCGCCCGGTGCTGTCGGCCACCACCCGGCCGTCGGAATCGGCGACGATGATCTGCTGGCCCATCATCCCGCCCATGCCGCCCATCCCCCGCCCGCTGCCCAGGAGCGCCTCCACGCCGGCCCAGGCGCCCTGGGCGCGGTAGAAGTCGGCCAATTGCTGAGCCAGTTCGGCCTCGGTCGTCATGCCGCCTTGGGTCATGACCGTGTGCACCTCGCGGGCAGCGGCCTGGTTGGCCAGGAAAGACACGGCCAGCATGCCGGCCACAATCACGGCCAGGAAAGCGAGCAGCAGTTTCGGAAAGAGGCGCATGGGGCCGGCCTATTCGTCGCCGAACTTGTAGCCGACGCCGTACACCGTCAGAATGTAACGCGGCTGCTTGGGGTCGGGCTCGAGCTTGGCGCGCAGGTTTTTGACGTGGGCGTCTACGGTGCGCTCGTAGCCTTCAAAAGCGTCACCCTGGACGACCTCCAGGAGCTGGAGACGTGTGAACACCCGGCCCGGCTCGCGGGCCAGCGCTACCAACAGGTTGAACTCGGTCGGGGTTACGTCAAGCAGGGCCTCGCCGCGTTTCAGAGTGTGACGGCTCAGGTCGATGGTCAGGTCTGCGACGCGCAGGACCTCGGGCGTGGCGCGCGGGCCTTCCGCCCGGCGCAGCACGGCCCGGACGCGGGCCACCACCTCGCGCGGGCTGAAGGGCTTGGTGATATAGTCGTCCGCGCCCAATTCCAGGCCGATCAGGCGGTCGGTCTCCTCCACGCGAGCCGTGACCATGATGATGGGGACCTCCGCCATCGTGCGCAGGCGGCGGGCCACCTCCAGGCCATCCAGGCCCGGCAGGTTGAGGTCGAGCAGGACCAGATCTGGCCTCTCGTGTTTGTACTGGACCAGCGCCGTTGGCCCGTCGCCGGCTGTGACCACGCGGTAGCCGGCCTGCTCCAGGTAACCGCGCAGGGCCCGGACCAACTGCGGTTCATCGTCCACCACCAGGATAGTCTGAGGCATAGAGAGAGTATAAAGGCAACGGGCCAGGGCGGCGCGGCCCTGGCCCGTCGAGAGCGGGCTCCTGGACGGTCAGACCTTCTCGCCGCAGTACGGGCAGGCTTTCCAGCCGGTCTCGAGCGGCTGGCTGCAGTGCGCGCAAAGCGGGTTGTTCCGCGGCGCAGGGCCGGCCGGGGCCGGCGGGCGGGAGATGGCGCGCACCAGCCAGACCGCCCCTAAGACGATCAGGCCGATGAACAACGCGGGCCACAGCAGCATGCCGGCCATGCCCAGGCCGAAGGGGAGGCCCATCATCCCCCAGCCGCCGGCCATATGACCCGGTCCCATCATGCCTGACACGCGACCCCAGGCCGCCTGCGGCGCAAAGAACGGCCAGATCAGAGAGAATGCGACGGCCAGCGCCAGCAGCGCTACGCTGATGCCGATGACCCACTGCAGTGTTTTGCTCATATTGACCTCCGCGGTTTCCGGCCAGCGCCGGCCGGCCTCAATGCTGATAATAGTCGGCGCGCGTGAAGAACTCATGAAGCCTTCTTGAATAGCCGACGAAGACTGGACCTGAGGATAGGGCTTGCGCGCCAGCTGCCATAGGCCAAATGGCGGGTCAGGCATACTTAACCGAGCTGGTCTCTTCCGGACCGGATTGTTTTCAAGGAGAACTCAAGATGGCAATCGACCCTGTCTAGCGTCATCATCACTAGCCGGCGCGGTCCGGCATCTTTGGTTGAAGGCGCCACCCTGGCACTCCAGGGTGGCGCCTTTTTCTCCGGCCCTGCCTCCGCCCATCGCCTAAAGTCACTTCCAACCACCTCGGCCGCCGGCCGCTGGCGTGACGAATGTCATGCGCCATTCGGCGCTAGCCGGCCGGTCGCGGATATTGTTACGATATGCGCAAAGCGAAAGGATCTCACCGATGGTGCGTCGGTCTTTGGGCATGTTGCTGGTGGTCAGCGTATTCAGCCTGGCCGTGGCTGGCTGTGGCAGCGCGGCAGGGGACAGCCGTACGCAGCCTGGCCTGGCGATGGCGGCGATGGATCAAATGCCGGCTGACGTTCAGGCCGCGCCGGCCGCCGTGCGCGAGGCCTATCAGTTCGCGGCCGCCAACCCGGAGGTGCTCCAGCAGCTCCCCTGCTACTGCGGCTGCGGTTCGATGGGCCACACCTCCAATTACGCCTGCTACGTGGCTGGAACGGGGACCGCCGGCGCCCTCGAGTATGACGCGCACGCCCTGGGCTGCTCCATTTGCGTGGATATCACCCAGGACACGATGCGGCTCCTGCAGGAGGGCAAATCCGTGCCCGAAATCCGGGCGTACGTCGACGCTATCTACTCCCGCTACGGGCCGTCTAATATCCCATGACGCCGGCGGCGCTCTCGCGTTCGCGCGCCCCGGGTTGGGCCGCCTGGCTGGCCGCCGCGGCCCTCGTGTTGGTGTGGCCCTGGCCCGTTCTTGCCAACACTCCGGCGGACCGCCTGATCCGCGTGGAAGGCCGGCGCTTTGAGTACGCGCCCGGCACGGTCGCCGTCAACACGGGCGATCGCGTTACCCTGGAACTCGTGGCGGCGGATGTCGTCCATGGCCTCCACCTGGACGGCTACGACCTGACACTCACGGCCGAGCCCGGCCAGACCGCGCGCCTGACCTTCGTGGCGGATCAGCCGGGCGCGTTTCGCTTCCGCTGCTCAATCACCTGCGGCCCCCTGCACCCGTTCATGGTCGGCCAGCTCACGGTCGGGACCAACGCCTTCTTCTGGCGGGCCGCCGGCCTGATCGGCCTGGCCGCCCTCGCCGCGGTCTGGGGGCCACAGCGGTGACACCCATTCACCTGGAACTCACGCAGCCGCCGGCCGTCCGCGCCGCCCTCCAGAGCCGTTGGCCGCAGTGGCTGGCGCAGGCCGGCCTGCTGGCCGGCTTCGCCTTCACCATCCAAATCGGGCTCTTTGGGCCGGCGGCCGGCAATGCTAATTTCGCCGTCATCGCCGTGTGGATCGCCTGGTGGACGGCCCTCAAGCTGGTCTTCATCCCGTTCGGCGGCCGGGCCTGGTGCGGCCTGTGCCCGATCCCCTTGCCCGGCGAGTGGCTGCAGCGTGGCGCATTGCTCGGCCCGGCCGGCAGGGGCTGGACCCTGAACCGCCGCTGGCCGCGCCGGCTGCGCGGCGCCTGGCTGCAGGTGGGCGGCTTCGCCCTGATCGGCCTGTTCAGCGCCGTCATCCTGACCGAGCCGCGCGTGACGGCCTGGGTGCTGCTGGGCCTGATCGCGCTGGCCATGATCGCGAGCGTGGTTTTCGAGCGCCGCGCCTTCTGCCGCTATCTGTGCCCGATCGGGGGCTTTACGGGCCTGTACGCGCGCCTGGCGCCGCTCGCGCTGCGCGTGAAGGACCCGGCCGTGTGCGCGGCTCACACCGAGAAGGTCTGCTATACCGGCTGCGCCGGCGGCTATGGCTGCCCGTGGGGCAATTTTCCGGCCGCCGTGCGCGACAACGCCTACTGCGGCCTGTGCTTTGAGTGCCTGCGCAGTTGCCCGCACGACAATCTGGCGCTCAGCCTGCGCCCCTTCGGGCGCGACGTCGTAGCCCGCGCCGGCGCCCGCCTGGACGAAGCCTGGCTGGCGCTGCTGATGCTGGGGAGCGTGCTCGTCTACACGGCCGTCTTCCTCGGGCCGTGGGGCTGGCTCAAGACGGCCGCCTACTCGGTCGGCTCGCCGGCGTGGCTGGGTTACGCGGCCGGCTTTGTGTTGATCAATCTGGGGCTGTTGCCGGCTTTGTTCGGGCTGGCGGTCCGGGCCGGCCAGGCGCTATCCGGATCGCGCCGGCCGCTGCGGGCCGCGTTCGCGGGCCAGGCGCGGAGCCTCGCGCCGCTCGGGTTGGCGGCCTGGGTCGCGTTCACGATCGCCTTCGCCTTCGTCAAGTTCCCGCTGGTCTGGGCCGTCTTCTCCGATCCGCTCGGCCTGGGCTGGAACCTGCTGGGCTATTCGGCCGCGGTCATCTGGCCCGAGATCAGCGCCTCCAGCCGGCTGGCGCAGGCGGCAGTTCTGGCCCTCGGGATGTTCGGCGCGGCGCGCGTTGCCGTGCGAACGGCGGATCAGACACGCGAAGCCCTGCCCGTAATCGCCTTCTGCCTGGCGGCGGCGCTGGCCCTGCTCTGGCTCCTGATCGGCTAGTCGATGAAACGCGAAACCCTCGCGCGCTGGACCCTGGGCGTGCTGCTCGCCGGCGCGGCGGTCTTTCCGCTGGCCGCGTACGGCCTGGCGCGCCGTGACGTCGTCGAAATCCACGGGCGGATGGCGGAGGCCGGCGGCTGGACGCCGGCGGCACTGACCGCCACTGTCGACCAGCCGCTTCACCTGCGCTTGGTCGCCGACGACGTGGTGCACGGCTTCGCGGTCGGGGGGACGGACTGGCCGGCCATCGACCTGTTCCCCGGCCGGCCAGTGGAGACGGCGCTGACTTTTGATCATCCGGGGCGCTACACGTTCTACTGCACGCGCTGGTGCGGGCTGAACCACTGGCGCATGCGCGGTGTGATCGAGGTGACAGGGCCGGGCGCAGCCGCCGCGCCGGCCGGCCCGCCGTTGTACGTCCAGCTTGGCCTGGACCTGGACGCGCCGCGCCCGGCCCCTGCGGCGCCGCTGCCTGAGCGGAGGCCATCGGCGAGCCGGGGCGCGGCTTTGGCCGTTGAGCTGCCCACACTTATCGAACCGCGCGGCAAGAGCCCGGCGGCCATTTGGCAGTCCATCCGCGCACAGGCGGCCAATGCGCCTTTCAATGACGCAGAACTGTGGGATGCCGTCGCCTGGCTCTGGCGCTCGCAGACGACGCCGACGGCCCTGGCGGAGGGCGAGCGCCTGTACGCCGCCAATTGCGCGGCCTGCCACGGGGGGGCCGGCGGCGGGGACGGCGTCTTCGCGCCGGAGCTGGCCCACCCGGCCGAACACACCCAACTGGAAGCCGGCCACCAGACCCAGCCTCCGACCGCGTTCACGGATCCAGCCGGGATGCTGGGCGTCAGCCCGGCGCTGCTTCACGGCAAGCTCATCCGCGGCGGGATGGGCACCGGCATGCCGGCCTGGGGCCCCATCTATACCGACGCGCAGACGTGGGCGCTGGTTGACTACCTCTGGACCTTTCAGTTCGACTACACCGATAACCCCTGAGCGCAAACCTGCAGCCCCTCCATCACGGCTGGCCCCTGACATTCGTCACGGGCGAAACGGCGCGCGCGCTTTGGGCCATTCGGCGCTCAGAGACGCCGGACAAATCACGTATGCTGCCCCAGGTCAGCAATACCCTGCCGGCTCTGCTCCGGCTCAATCACCAAGGAGTCTCGTCATGCGTCTGATGTCCCAACCTGCGTTGAAATTGATCACCGGCCTGGCGCTGGTCGCCGGGCTGGCGGCCGCCTGCGCGCCCACTGCCACCCCAGCTCCGACGGCCGCCCCGACCGCGGCCGCCGAGATGGACGGCATGGAGATAAGCGCCATGGGCGAGGCGCCCATGGTCCCCGCCGGCCTGGCCTACGCCGAAGGGCAGGAAATCCGCTTCATCCACACCGAAGTCTCGGACGCCGACATCGCCCAGCTGCTCTCGGATATGATGGGCTCGCCCGTACTGGTGGTGCCGGCTCTGGCCGAGGTGCCGGAAGTGGCGACCGCGCCGGTGTACGTGTTCACCAACGGCCCGGAGGGCATGGGGCCGCTGGGCTTCCAGCCCGATGTCTTCCCGAGCCCGCCGGGCGCCGAGGGCTACACCCCGCTGCGCGCCATTCACCTGGTCACCTGGGCCGACGAGAGCCAGGCCCGGGAGCTGAAAGCGGCGGCCGAGGTGCTGGAGGCCGAGCAAAAGGGCGAACTGAAAATCGAGCGGCCGGGGGTTGTGGTCAACATGCCCTTTATCACCTGGCCGGGCGGCGAACGCTGAACCCTCACTGCCGGTCACCCCGACACGGTTGATTGAGGACATCGCCCGGCTGGACTTGATATAGCCAGCCGGGCTTGGTTGTCGTAGAGTAAGCCACAATGCCGTCGAACCGCCCAAATGGGACAGGCCAAATGGCGCTAGGCCGGAGGGCCAGACTGGACTAAGATCACAGGGTGCCTGACCATTTCTGCCCGACCAGTCTTCCTTGCCCATGACCGCTTCAACAACTCACTTGTCATATCCGCGCCCGGCTATCTCCCGCCCGGCCCGCGCTGCGCGTTGGCTCAGCCGCCACTGGCTCTTGACCGCCAACATTCTGCTGGCTCTGTATACCGGCCTGCCCTGGCTGGCGCCGGTCTTCATGCAACTGGGCTGGACCGGGGCCGGAAGCCTCATCTATCTGATCTACTCGACCCAGTGCCATCAACTCCCGCAGCGCTCGTTCTTCCTGTTTGGCCCGCAGCCGATGTACTCGCTGAGTGACATCCAGGCCGTCTGGCAGAACACCGCCAACCCCCTGATCCTGCGCCAGTTTGTGGGCAATGGCGAGATGGGTTGGAAAGTCGCCTGGTCGGATCGGATGGTTTCGCTGTTCACCGGCCTGCTGGCGGCCGGCCTGCTGTATGCGGCGCTGCGCCGCTGGCTCAAGCCACTGCCCTGGTGGGGGTTTGTCTGGCTGGGCTTGCCGATGGTGCTAGACGGCGGTTCGCACTTCGTCAGCGACCTGGCCGGCCTGGGCCGGGGCCTCCGCGACTCGAACACCTGGCTGGCTACGCTCACAGGCAATATATGGCCGGCGGCCTTTTATACCGGCGACGCCCTCGGCTCCTTCAATTCCTGGATGCGGCTGCTGACCGGCCTGCTGTTCGCGCTGGGCGCGGTCTGGTTCGCCTATCCCTATCTGGACGCTGGTCTGACGCTGCTGGCTGACCAGCCGGCCGTGCAGGAACGGCTGCAATGAATGCCGCTCCGAAACCCATCCGCGTTCTGCTGGCTGATGATCATGCCGTGGTGCGGCAGGGGATCCGCCAGTTCCTGGAGACGGGCAGCCGCATCCAGGTGATCGCCGAGGCCGCCGATGGCGGCGAGGCCTTGCGTCTCATCCGCGAACAGCGTCCGGATGTGGCGGTCCTGGACATCCAGATGCCGGTTCATTCCGGGATCGAGGTCACACGCACCGTGCGCGCCGAGCGCCGGCCGGTCGGGGTGCTAATCCTGACCGCCTTCGACGATCCTCCCTATATCCGGGCGGTGCTGGAGGCCGGCGCCAACGGCTATGTGCTCAAGACCGCCGACGCCCAGGACATTGTCGAGGCCGTGCAGGCTGTCCATGAAGGCCAGTCCGTGCTTGACCCGGCCGTCACCCGGCAGTTGATGACTCAAATGGCCGCCAGGAGCGTCGAGCAACGCGTCCAGCCGTTGACCGAGCGCGAGTTGGCGGTGCTGCGCCTGGCGGCGCGCGGACACACCAACAAAGCCATCGGCAGCGAGCTAGACATCAGCGACCGGACCGTGCAGGGTCATCTAGCCAAGATCTACGACAAATTAGGCGCGGCCAGCCGCACCGAGGCCGTGATGCGCGCGGTGGCACTGGGCTGGATCCCGCCCGGGCTGAACCTGCCCGACCCCGGAGCATCCCGCGAGGCCTGAGGCTGCCTATGTCCCAATCTGTCGAACCGCGTCCCAATCGGAGGCCCCGGTCCGGCCTGAGCCTGCTCCTGCAGTTGTTCGCCTACGTCGTCCTGCCGCTGACCGCGCTCCTGATCGTGGTCGCCATCGGCAGCCTGTATATGCACGCGCAGGCCATGCGCGACCTGGTCAGCGAACGCAACGAACGCGCCGCCCGGGCGGCGGCGGCCGCCCTCGACGAGCAGCTGGCGCATCGGGCGGCGGCCGTGCGAGGGCTGGCCGTGCACGCGGCCTCCCAGACCGCGCCGGAACAGGCCCTGGCCGGCTATGATTTCCTCTTGCCAAGTTTCGAGGGCGGCCTGGCCGTATTCGCGTCCGATGGCCAGCTTCTCGCGGAGCTGCCGGGTGAACGCGCCGCCGCCTGGCTGCCCGAGCTCGCGGCGCTGGCACTGGCCGGCGACGCTTCCCCGACCAGCCCGTGGTTTTCGGCTGTGCAGTTTGACCAGGCCGGCGCCGCCCGCCTCCTTGTGGCCGCGGCCGTCGGCCCGGTCACGGTGGTCGGCGAATTTTCCCCAGCCCGCATAAACCAGC
>Ga0073932_1002073_pt1 | contig 33441 bp, 38 predicted proteins | sample DewCreD2012metaG_FD_76967 | JGI IMG/M metagenome (GOLD analysis project Ga0073932, IMG submission 76967) | Hot spring sediment bacterial and archeal communities from British Columbia, Canada, to study Microbial Dark Matter (Phase II) - Dewar... ...
CGGCGCGGCGCGCGAGCACCAGGTCGCGCACCGGGTGCGGTGGCTCGCCGTCGTGGAGCGCGAGCGTGGTGACGCCGGGCCGCGCGAGCGTTGCCGCGTCGAGTGCCGCGGGCCGGCCCACGACGAGCCACTGCCGCTCCGCCTGCACCGTCCGCAACCGCCGCCCGCGCCGCTCCCGCACCGCGGCACCGATCTCCGCGAAGAGGAGCGGCGCCGCGCCGGCGTAGCCGATCAGCTCGGCGTGCTGCGTGCCGTCGAGGAAGGCGAGCGGGTCGGGCCACGGCGCCGCGGCGCCCACGGGGAGGGCCTGCAGTTCCGCGCCCTCCACCAGCTCGGCGGGGACGATCGCCGCCTCCTCGCTGCGGCCGGCTGCCGCCTCCGCGGGCGCGGACGCCGGCGTGAGGCCGCGCGCCGCGAGGTCGCGGCGCAGCGTCCGGGCGAGCGCGTGCATCGCGGTCAGCGGTCGAGCGCGGGCGGGGCGCCCACACCCGTGAGCCAGAAGCCGGCGAGCCGGTCGTCGCCGTCGAGCTCGACCAGCCAGCCGTCGGCGGCCGCCACCGCGCGGAACGGCGGCTCGGCGCCCCAGCGGATGCGGAAGGTGCGCTCGTCGAAGTCGCTGGCCATGCGGAGCGGGACCGTGTACTCGCGCACCCCGCCGCCGGCCGCGACGTCGGGCGCGACGCGGAGCAGCCCCGGCACGCCGACCGGCGCCACCAGGTCGCGGCGCGGCTCCACCTCGGGCCACACCACCACGTCGAGCCCGCAGAGCACGCCCCGCTGCACGTCGAGCACCAGCACCGCGCCCGCCTCGTCGGTCAGCTCGACCGACAGCGTCTCGCCGGCCGCGTCGTCGGGGATGGCCAGCGTGCCGGTGAGGATGTCGGTCTCCTCGTCCCAGCGCCACGCCATGACCGGCAGCGGGCCGCGCGGGGCGAGGACGACGAGGGGGAACGGCATGGCGGCGGCGCGGCTCAGGCCGCGGCGGCCGAGAGCCGCCCCACGAGCCGGAGGATCCGGTCGAGCGCCGCCTCGAGCTCGCGGTCGGAGACGGCGTAGCTCATCCGCACCCAGCGGTCGTCGGCGAACGCCGCGCCCGGGACGAGGGCCACCCCCTCCTGCTGCATCAGCTGCGCGCAGAACTCGGTCCCCGTGAGCCCCTGCCGCACGCCGTCCACGCGGAAGAAGAAGTAGAACGCGCCGTGCGGCTCCACGAACTCGATCCCCGGCGCCTCGGCGCGGAAGCGCGAGACCACGTGGTCGCGGCGGCGGCGGAAGGCGGCCACCATCCGGTCCACGTCCTCCGCCACGCGCGGGTCGCTGAAGGCCGTCACGGCGGCCCACTGCGCCACGTGGTTGGCACCCGTCGTGGTGTGCGACTGGAACGCCGCGATCGCCCGCGCCACGTGCGGCGGCGCCATCGCGGCGCCGATCCGCCAGCCCGTCATCGCGTACGCCTTCGACGCGCCGTAGATGAGGACCACGCGCTCCAGCAGCTCGTCCGGGAGGTCGAGGAACGACGGTGCCGGCTTCGGGCCGTAGTTGATGCGCCGGTAGATCTCGTCGGCGATCACCCAGATCTCGTGCCTCGCCGCCCACTCGGCGATCGCGCGCAGCTCGGTGAGCGTGTACACCGCCCCCGTCGGGTTCGACGGCGAGCAGAGGATGAGCCCCTTCGTGAGCGTGGTGTGGTGCTGCTCGAGGTCCTTCACGCTGACCTTGAGCCCCCACTCGGGGTCGCCGTGCACGATCACCGGCTCGGCGCGGGTGAGGTGGACGATCTGCGGGTACGACACCCACGCCGGCCCCGGGATCAGCACGCGGTGCGAGGGCCCGAAGAGCACCATGCAGGCGTTGAAGATCGCCTGCTTCGACCCGTTGCTGACCACCAGATGGTCGGGGTTCACCGGCCGCCCGCCCGACATCCGCGACAGGTCGGCCGCCATCGCCTGCCGCAGCTCGGCGAGCCCCGCGTTCGGCGGGTAGCGCGTCATCCCCTTCTGGATCGCCTGGATGCCGGCCTGCGCGATCGGCGCGGGCGTGTCGAAGTCGGGCTCGCCGACGCTCAGGTCGTAGACATCCTCGCCGGCCGCCTTGCGCCGCTTGGTCTCGTTGCTGATCGCGACCGTCTCGGACGGGCGCAGGTGCTGCACGTTGAGCGACAGCGGATCGGGCATGGCTCGGCGCGGGCGGGAGTGAGGGGCGCGCGCCCGTGGTGGCGCGCGCGGCCGAAACCTTCCGTCGCCCTCCGGCGATGTCAACGTCGCCCCGCCCTTGCCACGGCGGCGGCGGCACCTACCTTCGTGGGCCTGCCCGTCCGCCGTGGCCGGGCCGCTGGTTTGACAAGCGAGGTGGGCGTGACGGGCTGGGCGGATCTGCACCTCCCCGCGGCGCTGGGCGCCGCGCTGGAGGAGCTGGGCTGGTCGCCGATGGCGGCCGGGACGAAGGAGCTGGTGCCGACCGTGGCGCGCGGGCACAACGCGGTCCTGGTGGCGCCACCGGCGCCGGCGTGGGCGCGGCCGCTGATGGCGGCGGTCGCCGCGCGCGCGCAGGCCCACGGCGGCCGCGCGCTCGTCCTCTGCCCGCCGGCCGCGGTCGAGGCCTGGCACGCCCTCGTCGCCCCGCTCGCCGCCGTCGCCGGGATCCGCGCCGCCGCCGCGCGCACCCCCGGCCGCGTCACGCGCCTCCTGCGCGAGGACGCCCTCGACCTCCTCGTCGCCACCCCCGAGGCCGCGCTCGCGCTGCTGCGCCGGTCCGCGCTGCAGCCCGCGCGCGCGGGCTCCGTCGTCCTCGCCTGGCCCGAGCAGTGGGAGTCCACCGAGCCGCTCGCCGACCTGATGGCCGACGTGCCGCGCGAGGCGCAGCGCGTGATCGTCACCGCCGACCCCGCCGGGTGCGCGCCGCTGCTCGAACGCTACGCCTGGCGCGCCCTGCCGTTCGGCCAGGCCGTCCCCGACGGCGCGACGGCGCTCGAGCGCGCCGCCCGCGTGGTCGCCACCTCCTGGGCCGACCGCGCCGGCGCCGCCGCCGTGGTCCTCGACCTGCTCGACCCCGCCTCCGCCGCCGTCTGGTGCGCCGACCACGGGCTCGATGCCGCGCTCGACGCCGCCCTCCCCCCGGGCGACCCGCGCGTGACCCGCGACCGGCCGGGCACGCCGGTCGAGGCGGAGGTGGTCATCTTCGCCGACCTGCCGCCGCTCGACGCCGTCGCGCACCTGCCGCCGGGCACGGCGGCCGTCTTCCTCGCCCCGCCGGGCACCGAGCCCTACGTGGCGCGGCTCGTCGCGGGCGCGCGGCCGCTCCGCCTGCCGGGCAGCGTCGAGGCGGCGGAGACCGCGTCGGCGGCGCGGCGCACGCGCATCGCCGAGCGGATCGCGGCGGGCGCGCTCGAGGGCGCGCTGCTGCAACTGGCCCCGCTCCTCGAGCGCTTCGACGCGGCGCGCGTCGCCGCCGCGCTCTACGAGCTGTGGCAGGCGGCGCCGGCCGCCCCGCCGGAGCCCGCCCCGGCCGCCACCCCGGCACGCGGGCCGGCCCGCGCCTACGGCGAGCCGGTGACGGTGAAGCTCTTCGTCACCGCGGGCAAGCGCGACGGCGTGACCCCGGCCGACCTGGTCGCGGTGCTCACGAAGGACGTGAAGGTGCCGCGGCAGGAGATCGGCCGCATCGAGCTGCAGGAGTCGTTCGCGCTCGTGGAGGTGCCCGCGGCGAACGCCGGGAAGATCGCGGAGGCGCTCACCGGCCGCACGCTCCGGCGGCGGCGGATCACCGCGCGGCTCGAGCGCGAGGAGCGCCCGGCGCGGGCCCCGCGCGCGCCGCGGACCGCCCGCGCGCCGCGCCCGCCGCGCTGATCAGCCGCGCCGGCGGTTCACCGCCGCCTTGAGGGCAGCGCCGGTCCGGAACGCGGGGAGCAGCGAGCCCGGCAGCGCGATCGCGTTGCCGCTCCGCGGGTCGCGGCCCCGCCGCGCGGCGCGGCGCCGCACCTCGAAGGTGCCGAAGCCCGCGATCGTCACCGACCGGCCGGCCGCCAGCTCGCCGGGCAGGATCCCCCCGCGGCCGAAGAGGACGTTCACCACCTTGGCCGCCACGGGTCGCGCCAGCCCCGCGCGCTCGGCGAGGGCGTCGATCAGCTCGGGCTTGTGCACGCGGGTCTCCGGTTATCCTCTCACGGAGCATAGCGACGGGCCGCCCCCGGGAGCCACGACCACGATGAACGCACCGACCACGCCGCGCCGGCAGGGATGGATCGAGGTGATCGCGGGCGTGATGTTCAGCGGCAAGAGCGAGGAGATGATCCGCCGCGTCCGACGCGCCGTGATCGCCCGCCGGCAGGTGCAGGTCTTCAAGTCCCATCTCGACAGCCGCTACGCCGGCCTCTACCACGTCTCCAGCCACGACGGCCGTGCCCTCGAGGCGTTGCCCGTGGACTCGGCCGCCGAGGTGTACCGCCACGTGCGCCCGGGGACGGAGATCGTCGCGGTGGACGAGGTGCAGTTCCTCGACCACGGCATCGTCGAGGTCGCCACGGCGCTCGCCGACCGCGGGACGCGCGTGATCCTCGCCGGGACCGACACCGACTTCCGCGGCGAGCCGTTCGGGGCGATGGGCACCCTGCTCGCCATCGCGGAGGTCGTGGACAAGCTGCGCGCCATCTGCGTCGTCTGCGGCGAGCTCGCCTGCCGCAACCAGCGGCTCCTCGACGGCGTGCCCGCGCCCCGGGAGTCGCCGGTCATCATGGTCGGCGGGCGCGAGAGCTACGAGGCGCGCTGCCGCATGTGCCACCAGGTGCCGCGCGCGGACGCGGCGCAGGTGGCGCTCGGGCTCGAGGGCCGGTGAGGTGCTGCACGTCGGGTTGACCGGCAACGTCGCGGCGGGCAAGTCCACCGTGGCGGCGCTCTTCGCGCGCTGGGGCGCCACGCTCATCGACGCCGACGCGATCGTGCGCGACCTGCAGCGCCCGGGCACCCCCGTCTTCGACGCCATCGTCGCCCGCTTCGGCCCTGGCATCGTCGCGCGCTCGGGCGTGCTCGACCGCGCGGCGCTGCGCCGCCTCGTGCTCGCCGACCCCGCGGCGCGCGCGGCGCTCAACGCGATCGTGCACCCGGCCGTCGCCGCCCGCCGCGCCGATCTTCTGGCCAAGGCGCAGGCGGACGGCGTCCGTCTCGTCGTCGACGACATCCCGCTGCTGTTCGAGGTGATGGATCCCTCGGCGTTCGACGCGGTGGTCCTCGTGGACGCGCCCGCCGACGTCCGCCGCCGGCGCCTCGAGGCGCTCCGCGGGCTCTCCGCCGCCGAGGCCGAGCAGTTCCTCGAGATGCAGATGCCGAGCGCCGAGAAGCGTGCCCGCAGCACCTACGTCATCGACAACGACGGCGACCTCGAGCACCTCGAGGCGCGGGCCCGCGAGGTCTTCGACGCGCTCCAAGTCCGCGCCGGCGCTTGATTTCGCCCGCGGGGAGCCGTCAATTCCCCGCGTGACCCTCGCCGACCCGCGCACCCGGCCCGCCCTCCCGTGGCCGACCGGCGCCTCGCTCGCCTGGCACGACGACGTCGCGCCGCGGCCGGGCCCGGCGCAGATGGCGCGCGACGTCGCCCTCGCCGAGCTCGTGCGCCGTGACGGCGTGCCCCGGCTCCGCCTCTACACGTGGTCGCCGGGCTGCCTCTCGTTCGGTCGCCACGAGCCGGCGCTCGCGCGCTACGACCGTGCGCGCCTCTCCGACGAGGGGATCGCCGTGGTGCGCCGCCCGACCGGCGGGCGTGCCGTCTGGCACGATCGCGAGCTGACTTACGCGCTCGCCCTGCCGGATGCCGGTCCCGCCGCGCGCCGCCGCACGTACCACGCGATGCACGCCCTGATCGCCGACGCGCTCGCGCGCCTCGGCGCCGAGCCCGGGCTGGCGCCGGCGGGGCGTGCGCCGGCGCTCGACGCGGGCGCCTGCTTCGCGCACCCGGTGGGCGGCGAGGTCCTGCTGGAGGGCCGCAAGGTGGTGGGCAGCGCGCAGGCGACGCTCGAGGGCGTGCTGCTGCAGCACGGCTCGATCCTCCTCGCCGACGACCAGTGGCGCGTCGCCACCTGGCAGCGCCCCGCGGCGCCGCCCCGCGCGCCCGAGCCGCCGCGCTGGACCGCCCTCCAGGTGCGCCGCGCGCTCCGCGCGACGCTCGACGACCTCGCCCCCGTCACCGACGCCGCGGCCGGCCTCCTCGACGCGCCCGCGGCCCGGCACCTGGCGCACTTCCTCGACGAGGCCTGGACATGGCGCCGCTGACCCGCGCCGCGCTCGCGGCCTCCCTGCTGCTGGCCGCGCCACTCGTGGCGCAGGAGGGCCCCGGGCGCACCCTCCGCCTCGTCTTCGGCGCGGAGCCCACGGCGCCGGTGCCAACGCTCACGCGCGGCCTCACGCAGAACAACGACGTCGCGTCGCTGCTCTTCCTGCCGCTCGCGGCGCCCGGGCCGTCGCTCAGCACCGTCGGCGAGGCGGGATTCGAGCCGCGCCTCGCGCGGAGCTGGCACCGGCGCGACTCGCTGACGATCGCCTTCGACCTCGACCCGCGCGCCCGCTGGCACGACGGCCGCCCCGTCACCGCGGCCGACGTGCTCTTCACCTTCGAGCGGGCGCGCAACCCGAAGCTGGCGCCCTCGCTGGCGCTCCTGCTGGGCCGCATCGCATCGGTGACCGCCGAGGGCGACCGGCGCGTCGTGGTGCGCTTCACGGAGCGGTACCCGGAGCAGTTCTACGACGCGACCTTCCACCTCGGGATCCTGCCCGCGCACCTGCTCGCGGGCGTCCCCCCCGACTCGCTCGCGGCGTCGCCGTTCCTGCGCGCCCCCGTCGGCAGCGGCGCCTACCGCTGGGTGCGGCTCGTGCCGGGCCAGTTCACCGAGCTCGAGGCGGTGCCGGGGTTCTTCCTCGGCCGGCCCGGGGTGGACCGGATCGTGATCCGCTACGCGACCGACCCGTCGGCCCGGCTCAACCTCCTCCTCGGCGGCGAGATCGACGCCCTCGACTTCCTGGTGCCGCCGCTCGACAACCTGCAGCTCGTCGGCGAGCACCCCGAGCTGCGCGTCGTGCACGCGCCGTCGCTCTCGTACGGCTACGTCCTCTTCAACCACCGCGACCCGGCCGACACGAGCCGCCCGCACCCGCTGCTCGCCGACCGCGACGTGCGCCGCGCGCTCGTGCTCGCCATCGACCGCGAGGCGATCACGCGGGCGATCTTCGGCACGTACGCCGTGGTGCCGATCGGCCCGGCCTCGCAGCTCGTGCCGGTGCAGCCCGCGCGCGCGCTCGCCGCGCGCGGCGACCTCGCGGAGGCGCAGCGGCTCCTCGCCGCCGCGGGCTGGGTGGACGCCGACGGCGACGGCATCCGCGAGCGGGACGGCCGGCCGCTCGCGCTGACGCTGAGCTACCCGACCTCCAGCGCGCCGCGCCGCCTCGCGAGCCAGGCGCTGGCCGAGCAGTGGCGGCGGGCCGGCGTCGCGATCACCCTCGAGCCGCTCGAGTTCGCGGCGTACGGGCCGAAGTTCATCGGCCGCCGCTTCGACCTCGCCTTCCAGGGGGCCACGCAGGACCCGACGCCCTCGGCGCTCGCGCAGAGCTGGAGCTGCGCCGGCCGCAGCGGCACCAACTACGGCGGCTACTGCAACCCGCGGGTGGACTCGCTGCTCGCGCGCGCCCGCACCGCGCGCGACCCGCGGCCGCTCTGGAACGAGGCGGTCGGCACGATCGACGGCGACGCGCCGGCGCTCTTCCTGTACGCGCAGGCGAACGTGCTCGCCGTCGCGCGGCGGTTCGACGAGATCGTCCTGCGGCCCACGTCGTGGTGGTCCGACGTGTGGCGGTGGCGCGTCCGCGCCGCCGCGCGCTGAGTGCGGCCCTGGCTCCTGCGGCGCCTCGCCCAGACCGCCGCGACCCTCCTCCTGGCGCTCGTCCTCCTCTTCCTGCTGGTCCGCCTCGCCCCGGGCGACCCGGTCGCGACGATGCTCGGCGAGGACCGCGCCGCGGCCCCGGAGGAGGTCGCCCGCCTCCGCGCCCAGCTGGGCCTCGACCGCCCGCTGCCCGCGCAGTTCGCGGGCTACGTCGCCGGCCTCGCCCGCGGCGACCTCGGCACCTCGATCCGCTACCAGCGCCCCGTGCGCGAGCTGCTCGCGAGCCGGCTCGGGCCCACCCTGCTGCTGGGCGGCACCGTGCTGCTCGTCAATTTCACCGTCGGCACCTGGCTCGGCGTGGTGCAGGCCACCCGCCGCGGCCGCGCCGCCGACCGCTGGCTCTCCGCCGCCGCCGTCACCAGCTACGCCATGCCCTCCTTCTGGCTCGGCCTCGCGCTCGCGTGGCTGGTGGGCCTGCGCTGGCGCCTGCTGCCGGTCGGCGGCTTCACCGACCCGCTCGGCGAGGGCGGCGCGGCCGACGTGGCCCGGCACCTCGTGCTCCCCGCGCTCACCCTCTCGCTGGCCAGCATCGGCGCCGTCATGCGCCAGCAGCGCAGCGCCGCGATCGAGGCGCTCGGCGCGCCCTTCATCGTGACGGCGCGCGCGAAGGGGCTCGGCGAGCGGGCGGTCACCTGGCGCCACGCCTGGCGCAGCGCGCTCGGGCCGATGCTCACGCTGCTCGGGCTCTGGCTCCCGCTCGTCGTCACCGGCGCCGTCTTCGTCGAGGCGGTCTTCGCGTGGCCGGGGATCGGCCAGCTCGCGGCGCAGGCCGCCGCCGCGCGCGACTACCCGCTCGTCCTCGGCGCGTCGCTCCTCGCCGCGGCGGCGGTGCTCGTCGGCAGCCTCGTCGCCGACGTCGGCCAGGCGCTTCTCGACCCGCGGGTGCGCGCGTGACCAGCCTCCTCGCCGCCCTCTGGCGCACGCGCGACGGCCGGGCCGGCCTCGTGCTGCTCGGGGTCGCGCTCGCCGTGGCCGCCGCGGGCCCCGCGCTGCTCCCCGACCCGCGCGCGATGGGCGACCTCGCGGCAGGCGCGCAGCCGCCGGGAGCCGCCCACTGGCTGGGCACCGACCAGCTGAGCCGCGACGTCGCCGCGCGCGTCGCGGGCGGGATGCGCGTCTCGCTCCTCATCGGCGTGCTCTCGGTGGCGACCGCGGCGCTCGCGGGCGGCGCGGCTGGGCTCGTGGCGGGCTACGCCGGCGGCGCGACCGACGCCGTCCTGATGCGGCTCGCCGACACCACCATGGTCGTGCCGCGCCTCTTCATCCTGCTCCTCGTCCTCGCGGCGTGGGACCGCGTGCCGCTCGCCGCGCTCGTGCTCGTGCTCGGCCTCTCCGGCTGGGCGGCGCCCGCGCGGCTCGTGCGCGCGGAGGTGCTGCGCCTGCGCGGCGCCGAGTTCGTCGCGGCGGCCCGCGCACTGGGCGCGCCGCTCGGGCGCATCCTCCTCCGCCACCTCCTCCCCAACGCCGCCGGCCCGCTCATCGTGGCCGCGTCGCTCGGGGTCGGCGACGTGATCCTCCTCGAGGCGGGCCTCTCCTTCCTGGGCCTCGGCGTGCGCCCGCCGACCCCCTCGCTCGGCGGGATGATCCTCGACGCGCGCGAGGTGCTCGCCACCGCGCCGTGGGCGAGCCTCTTCCCCGGCCTCGCCCTCGTCGCCATCGTCCTCGGCACCACCCTGCTCGGTGACGCCCTGCGCACCGCGCTCGACCCGCGCGAGGCATGACCCCGCTCCTCGACGTCCGCGACCTGCGCGTCGCCTTCCCCGGCCCCGCCGGCCCGTGCCACCCGGTGGACGGCGTCTCGCTCGCGCTCGACCGCGGCGAGACGCTCGCGCTCGTCGGCGAGTCGGGGTGCGGCAAGAGCCTCACGAGCCTGGCGCTCCTGCGGCTCGTGCCGCCGCCGGGCCGCATCGCCGGGGGCCACGTCCGCCTCGACGGGGCCGACCTCGCGACCCTCGAGGGCGAGGTGCTCCGCGCGATCCGCGGCCGCCGGATCGCCATGATCTTCCAGGACCCGATGACGAGCCTGAACCCCGTCTTCACCATCGGGCGCCAGGTGATGGAGGTGATGGAGGTCCACGGCCTGGCGCGCGGCGCGGCGGCGCGGGCGCGGGCGCGCGAGCTGCTCGTCGAGGTCGGCATCCCCGACCCCGACGCCCGGCTCGACGCCTACCCGCACCAGCTGAGCGGCGGGATGCGCCAGCGCGCGATGATCGCGATGGCGCTCGCCGGCGAGCCCGAGCTGCTCGTCGCCGACGAGCCGACCACCGCGCTCGACGTGACGGTGCAGGCGCAGATCCTCGAGCTCCTCGACCGGCTGCGCCACGAGCGGCGCATGGGGATCCTGCTCATCACCCACGACCTCGGCGTCGTCGCCGGTCGCGCCGACCGCGTGGCCGTGATGTACGCGGGGCAGGTCGTCGAGTCGGGCACCACCGCCGAGGTCTTCGCCGCGCCCGCGCATCCCTACACGCAGGGGCTCTTCGCCTCGGTGCCGCGCATCCACGGCCCCCGGCGACCGCTCGTGCCGATCCCCGGCACCGTGCCGCCGCCGACCGACTGGCCTGCCGGCTGCCGCTTCGCGCCACGGTGCGACCGCCGCGCGGCGGCGTGCGACGCCCCGCCCGCGCTGCGTCCCGTCGCGGGGACGCACGAGGCGCGCTGCTGGCTCGCGCCGGAGGTGGCCCGGTGAGCGCCGCGCCGATCCTCGAGGTGCGCGGGCTCGTGAAGCACTACCTGACCGGCGGCCTGTTCGCGCCGCCCCGGCCGCCGGTGCGCGCGGTCCAGGAGGTCTCGTTCGAGGTGCACGCGGGCGAGACGCTCGCCCTCGTCGGCGAGTCGGGGTGCGGCAAGAGCACCGTCGCCCGCACCGTGCTGCGGCTGCAGGAGCCGACGGCGGGCTCGGCGCGGTTCGAGGGCACGGAGCTCTTCACCCTCGCCCCGGGCCCCCTGCGGCAGCTCCGCCGCCGCATGCAGATCGTCTTCCAGGACCCGTACGGCTCGCTGAACCCCCGCCGCACCGTCGGCGCCTCGATCGCCGAGGGGATCGAGATCCACCGGCTCGCCGACCGCGCCGGCACCGCCGCGCGCGTGGCGGCGCTGCTGGAGGAGGTGGGGCTCGACCCCGCGTACGCCGCGCGCTACCCGCACGCCTTCAGCGGGGGGCAGCGCCAGCGGATCGGCATCGCGCGCGCGCTGGCCGTGGAGCCGCGCTTCATCGTGCTCGACGAGCCGGTCTCCGCGCTCGACGTGTCGGTGCAGGCGCAGGTGCTGAACCTCCTGCAGGCGCTGCAGGCGCGGCGCGGCCTCAGCTACCTCTTCATCGCGCACGACCTCGCGGTGGTGCGGCAGGTGGCGCACCGCACGGCGGTGATGTACCTGGGTCGGATCGTGGAGACGGGCCCGACGGAGCTGCTCCTTGGCGACCCGCGCCACCCCTACACGGTGGCGCTGCGCTCGGCGGTGCCGGAGCCCGAGCCCGGGCGCGCGGCCGGCCGCATCGTGCTCGCGGGCGACCCGCCGAGCCCGAGCGCGCCGCCGCCGGGGTGCGCGTTCCATCCGCGCTGCTTCCACCCGAGGCGCGACGCGCGCTGTGCCACGGAGCTCCCCGCGCTGCGGGAGGTGGCGGGGCGCGCGGTGGCCTGCCACCACGCGGACCTGCCGGCGGCCAGCTAGGCCGCCTCGCCGATCCCCCCGGACCAGCGCTCGAGCACCGCGCGCACCCGCTCGAACTCCACCACCAGCGCCTCGAGCAGCGCGGCCGGCTCGGCCACGTGCCCGCCCGCGGCGTCGCGCTCCAGCGCGGCGCAGAGGTCGGCGAGCGGCATCGCGCCGACGATCCACGCGGAGCCCTTGAGCCCGTGGGCGAGGCGCGCGAGGCGCGCCAGCTCGCCGTCGGCGATGGCACGGCGGCAGTCGTCGAGCTGTGCCGGGGTGTCGGCCAGGAAGAGGGCGATGACCTCGCCGGCCACCTCCGCCGCCCCGTCCTCCTCGGTGAGCCGGGCCAGCATCGCCCGGTCGATGGCGGGCCGGCCGCCCTGTGCGGATGCGCTCATGCTCCCCCCTGCCGCCCCCTCAGACGGCCTGCGCGGCGGCCTCGCCGGCCGACCAGTAGTCGTAGACCAGCATCACCTGCACCACGTCGGCATGCTGGCGGTCCACCTCGGCGACGAGCTCCGCCAGGAACGCCGGCTCCACGCCGATCGCCGCCCAGGCCGGCCCGTCGAGCGGCGGCACCAGCTGCTCCCCGCTGCTCCCGAGCGCCATCGCGTTGGCGACGAGATCGCCCAGGTGCACCGCCGCCGCCTCCTTCAGGTGACTCCCGGCCCTCTCGGGCCGGTGGTGCCGCCCCACCGCCTCCTGCAGCACGGGCGGGAGCTTCCACGCCGAGAGCAGCTCGCGCCCCACGTCCGCATGGTCGAACCCGCAGATCTCGCGCTCGGCCACGTGCAGCAGCCGCCCGTCGCGCGCCGCGCGCTCGAGCGCGGTCGCCATCGCCTGCGGCTCCTGCAGGAACAGCACGAGCCGCCCGATGTCGTGCAGCAGCCCCGCCACGAAGACCCGCTCGGGGCTCGGCCACCGGCAGCGCACCGCCACGTGCCGCGCGGCGATCGCGCACGCCACGCTGTGGCGCCAGAACCCGTCCATGTCGAGCCGCTCGGGCGGGATCCCCGCGAACGCGCGCGTGACCGAACTCGCCAGCGCGAGGTCGAGCACCTGCTGCGTGCCCACCAGGCTCACGGCCTGCGTGACCGTGTCGATGCGGTGGCTGAAGCCGTAGAACGAGCTGTTGACCAGCTTGAGCAGCCGCGCCGCGAGCGCCGTGTCCTCGCTGATCACGCGCGCCACCTCGGCGGCGGTGCTGCGCGGCTCGTTCGTCACCTCGGTGAGACGCAGGTAGATCGACGGCAGCGACGCGAGCTTCGTCGTCGCGCGCACCATCTCCGCGGCGCTACGCATGGGCGGCCCCCTCCCGGCGGCGCCCGGCGCGCACCGCCCGCCGAGCCAGCGCGTCGAGCAGCACGCCCAGCGCGGGGTGGCCCGTGCCCGCGAGCGCGAACCGCGGCCGCAGGGCCTCCACCGTCGCGCCGAGCCGCGCCTCCTCCTCGGGCGAGAGCGCCTCGCCGTCGGGCGCGCCCCCCTCGATCGCCAGCAGCTCGATCCCGCACATCTGCAGGATGCGGATGTGCCGGTCCGTCACCTCCGTCCCCTTCCCCACCAGCACCCGGCCGATCGCGTCCTTGATCTCCTCGGCCACGACCATCCCCGGCTGCACGTCGCCGATCGGCACGCGCATCGGTCACCCTCCCGGCGAGCGGTACGCGACGGCCTTGCCCAGCGTCACCCGCTGGTAGGCGTCGTCGAGGTTCAGCGTCGTCTCCGCGCTTCCGAGGAAGAGGCAGCCGCCCGGCCGCAGCACGCGGCGCACCCGCCCCAGGATGTCGCGCTTGGTGGCGACGTCGAAGTAGATCAGCACGTTCCGCAGGAACACCACGTCGAACGGGGGCAGCCCCACGAAGGGGGCCGCGAGGTTCATCGTGCGGAACTCGACCATCGCCCGCAGCTCGTCCTTCACCACCCACTCCGCGCCGTGCTTCGTGAAGTGGCGCACCAGCATCGGCGCCGGGAGCCCGCGGTTCACCTCGAGCTGCGAGTAGCGGCCCGCCTGCGCGCGCGCCACCATCGCCGCCGAGAGGTCGGTGGCCAGGATCCGCACGGTCCACCCCGCGAGCCGCGCCGCCTCGTCGCGCAGGAGCATCGCGAGCGAGTACGGCTCCTGCCCGCTCGAGCAGGCCGCGCACCAGACGGAGAGCCGGCGCGTCGCGGCGTTGAGCACGAGCAGCTCCGGCAGGAGCACCTGCCGGAACGCGTCGAAGGGGTGGAGGTCCCGGAAGAACGAGGTCTCGTTCGTCGTCATCGCCTCCACGACCCGCTGGTGCAGCCCGTTCGCGGGGCGCGCGCGCAGCTCGGCCAAGAACTCGTCCACCGACGCGAAGCCCTCGCCGCGCGCGAGGGTCGCCAGCCGCGTCTCGACGAGGTACTCCATGCCCGGCTCGAGCACGATGGACGACTCGCGCCGCACGAACTCGCTGACCCAGGCGAACTCCCGGGCGCCGATCGCCATCGTCAGTGCCCCAGCGGCTGCAGGCGCGGCGCGCGGCGCGCCAGCTCGGCCGCGAGCTGGTGCAGCGGCAGCACCTTGTCGGCGTGCCCCGCCTCGACCACGGCGCCCGGCATCCCCCACACCACCGACGACGCCTCGTCCTGCGCCAGCACCTGCCCGCCCGCGGCCCGGATCGCCCCGGCGCCCGCGCAGCCGTCGTGCCCCATCCCGGTCAGCACGACCCCGAGGGTCCCGGCGCCGTACGCGCGCGCCGCGCTGCGGAAGAGCACGTCCACCGCCGGCCGGCACGAGTGCTCCGGCGGGTCCTGCGTCGTCCGGAGCCGCGCGGGCCCGGGCCCCGGCCGCTCCACGACCAGGTGGAAGTCGCCCGGCGCGACGTACACGTGCCCCGGTTCCGCCGGCATCCCCGCCTGCGCCTCGACCACCGGCACCTTCGCGCGCGCGGCGAGGCGCTCGGCGAGGAAGCGGGTGAAGACCGGCGGCATGTGCTGCACGATGAGCAGCGGCACCCCGAGGTCGGCGGGCAGCTCGGGGACCAGCGTGGCGAGCGCGTTCGGCCCGCCGGTCGAGACCCCGAGCACGATCGCCTCGACCGGCGCCTGCACCGCGCGCGGCACCGGGGGCGCGATCGGCCCGCGCCCGCCCGGGCGCCCGCGCCACACCAGCGCCTTGATCCGGGGGACGAGCTCGTCGCGGACGCGCTGCACCGCGTCGGCAATCCCCGCGGTGTTCGACGGCTTGGTGACGTAGTCGCTTGCCCCGCGCGCCAGCGCGTCGAGCGTCACGATGGCGCCGCGCGCCGTGAGCGTGCTGAACATGATCACGGGCAGCCGCGGCCGCCGGCGGCGCAGCTCCGCCAGCGTCTGCAGGCCGTCGAGCTCCGGCATCTCCACGTCCAGCACCACCACGTCGGGCGCGACCTTCTCGAGGGTGGCGAGCGCCAGCCGCCCGTTCGCGGCGGTCCCCGCCACCGTGAGCTCGGGGTCGCCGGCGAGCACGTCGCCCACGACGCGGCGCACCACGCTGGAGTCGTCCACCAGCATGACGCGGATCGGCGCCACGCTCACCCCTGGGCGAGCGCGAGCAGCCCGAGCTTCTCGCGGATGACGTCGCGGGTGAACGGCTTCATCACGTACTCGTTCGCGCCCGCCTCCAGGGCGCGCACCACCTGCGACATCTCGGTCTCGGTCGTCACCATCACCAGCGGCAGCGCGGCGTGCTCGGGCATGGCGCGCACCGCCTGCACGAACTCGAGGCCGTTCATCACCGGCATGTTCCAGTCCACCAGCACGAGGTCGGGCCGCGGCCCCGCGGCGAGCTGCGCCAGCGCCGCCTGGCCGTCGGCCGCCTCCAGGGTGTCGAAGCCGAGCTCGGCCATGATCCGGCCCACCATCAGCCGGATCGCCCGCGAATCATCCACGATCAGGACGCGCACCGGGGATCCCTCCGGGTCGGCCGCCGTCCGCGCGCCAGCCCGGGCTGCGGCGTCAGCGGGGAAAGCGCGACCAGGCGCCGCCACGCACGGCGCACCGCCCGGCCCAGCGCCAGCCGCCAGTCCTGCCATGCCGTCACGGTCACCACGGGCGCCTCCTGCTCGGGTCGCCGGACGGGCGACGCCCGTCCTCCCGAGGAGTATCGGCGGGGACGCGGGCGCCCTTGAGGCGACGCGCGAACGACTTACGCGGGGGTGCCCACCGCGATCGCGCGGGCGGTGTCGAGCAGGAGGAGGAGGCGGTCGGGGAGCTTGTACGCGCCCGGCAGGAGCTCGCGCGCCGGCCCCTGCAGCGTCTCCGGCGGCGGCTCGCAGGCGTCGGCATCCACCTCGAGCACGTCACCGATCTCGTCCACGAGCACGGCCACCGGGCCGTCGTCGTGCCGCAGCACGATCGTCATCCCCGGCCCGCCGTCGGTGCGCGGCGGCAGCCCCAGGCGGGGCCGCAGGTCGAGCGCGGTGACGATCTGGCCGCGCAGGTTGATCAGGCCGTGCACCGCCGCGTCGGCGAGCGGCACGCGGGTCACGCGCTGCTCGCGCAGGACCTCCTGCACCCCGGTCACGTCCACGCCGAGGTCGAGCCCGCCGAGCCGGACGGTGCAGAGCTGCCGCCGCGCGCTCATGCCGCCACCTCCGCCGGCAGCCGCGCCGGCGCGGCCGGGAGCCAGGGACACGCGGCGCGCACGATGGCCTCGATGTCGAGAAGGTCGGTGACCCGCTGCTGGATGATCGCCGAGCCGACGAGGTCCGGCTGCTCGACGGGGCGCTCGAGCTGCACCGCCTCCTCCACGATGTCCACGATCGTGTCCACCACGAGCCCGACCGGGCGGTCGCCGTGGCGGTACACGACCACCGGGAGCGGCCGGGCCGGGTCGTCGGCCGCCGGCACGCCCAGCGCGGCCGACAGGCGGACGAGCGGGAGGATCCCGCCCCGGTACTGCGCCACCTCGCGGTTGCCGGCCCACTCCACCCGGTCCCGCGGGATCTCCTCGAGCCGCTGCACGTCGGCGAGCGGGATCGCCACGCGCCCGCGCGCGCCCACGCGTACCACCAGCAGGGTGTGCCGGTCGCGGGCCGCGCCGGCACCCGCCGCCCGGGCCGGCAGCGCCTCGGCCGCGCGGTCGCCGAGCACGCGCGCCCGCTGCGCGAGCCCCGGCACGTCGAGGATGAGCGCCACCGCGCCGTCGCCCATGATCGTGGCGCCGGCGAAGACCGGCAGCCCCTTCAGGTGCGCGCCGAGCGGCTTCACCACGATCTCCTGCGAGTCGCTGATCGCGTCCACCACGAGGCCGAACTGCCGGCCGTCGGCGTGCAGCACCACGATGCTCGTCGCCTCGCGCCCGTCGGGCGCCGGGCCGAGCCCCAGCTCGTCCGCGAGGACGACGAGCGGGAGGAGCCGCCCGCGCAGCCGGAACACGGGCGCGCCGTGCAGCCGCTCGATGCCGCGGGCCCCGCCCCCCGCCTCCGCGCGCACCAGCTCCACCAGGCTCGCCTGCGGGATCGCGAACCGCTCCCCGCGCGCCGACACGAGCAGGGCGGGCACGATCGCCAGCGTGAGCGGGATGGTCAGCCGGAGCACGGTGCCGGCGCCGACGGTGCTCTGCACGTCCACCGTGCCGCCGATCCGCTCGATGTTCGTCTTGACGACGTCCATCCCCACGCCGCGGCCCGAGATGTTGCTGACCCGCTCGGCCGTCGAGAAGCCGGGGAGGAAGATGAGCTGCTGCAGCTCGCGCTCGCCGAGGCGCGCCGCCTGCTCCGCGGTCACGAGCCCCTTCTCGAGCGCCTTCGCCTTCACCCGCTCCGGGTGGATCCCGCCGCCGTCGTCGCGGATCTCGATGTTGACCTGGCCGCCCTCGTGCCACGCCCGGAGCCGGAGCGTGCCGTGCGGCGGCTTCCCCGCCGCCACCCGCACCTCCGGCGCCTCGAACCCGTGGTCCACGCTGTTGCGCACGATGTGCGTCAGCGGGTCCTTGATCGCCTCGAGCAGCGACTTGTCGAGCTCGGTCTCCTCGCCCTCCATCTCCAGGCGCACCTGCTTGCCGCAGGCGAGGCCGAGGTCGCGCACCACGCGCGGGAACCGGTTCCACACGTGGCCGATCGGCTGCATGCGCGTCTTCATGACGCCCTCCTGCAGCTCGGTCGTGATGTGGTGCAGCCGCTGCGTCGCCGCGACGAGCACGCCGTCCTCGCGCGCCGCCGCGACCTGCAGGATCTGGTTCCGCGCGAGCACCAGCTCGCCCACCAGGTTCATCAGCCGGTCGAGCAGCCCGACGTCCACGCGGATCGTCGTGTCGGCCACGGCGTGCCCCTCGGCCGCGCGGTCGCTCTCGCGCCGCCCCCCCTGCCGCCGCTCGACGACCCCCACCTCGGCCGCGGGCGCCGGCGCCGCCGCCGGCACCACGGGCCCGGCCGCGGCCACCGCCCCGGTGGCCGGCTCCGGCCCGGCGCCGGGCGCGGGCGCCGCGGCGGGGCCTCCCTCGGCGAGCGCGAGGAGCTCCCCCGCGAGCGCGGCGTAGTCGCCGTCGCCCTCGGCGCCGCTCGCCTCGATCGCGGCGAGGATCGCGCGGATGGCGTCCACCAGGCGCAGCAGCGCGGTCGTCATCGCCGGCGTCAGCGCGAGCGTCCCGTCGCGCAGCGGCGCGAGCAGCGTCTCGCCCGCGTGCGCCACCTCCTCGAGCTTCGCGAAGCCGAGGAAGCCGCAGGTGCCCTTGATCGTGTGGATGCAGCGGAAGATCGCGCCCAGCAGCGCCCGGTCGCCGGGCCGCTGCTCGAGCGCCACGAAGTCCTGGTCGAGCCGGTCGAGCCCCTCGTGGCTCTCGACCAGGAACTCGCGCACCACGTCGTCCATGTCGTGCATGCCGGCGCCTCCGCGGCCTAGCAGATCACGTCGCGCCCGGCGGCCGCCGCCGCGTGCAGGCGCTCGAGCATCGCCGCCATCTCCTCCGCCGGCACGCCGAGGCGCGCGAGCGCGTCCTCGGCACTCGGGGTGCCGAGGTTCTCCTCCGCGAGCTGGTGCTCGGTGCAGGCGCAGATCAGCTCCGCCGACTGCACGATCCGCGCGTGCGGCTGGCGGAACGGCGGCGCCTCGTTGGGCCGGTGGTGGAAGCCCACCGTCTCGACCAGCACCTCCGGCAGCCCCCAGAACGCGAGCAGCCGGCCGCCGATCCCGCCGTGCTCCACGCCGAGGTTGTCCTCCTCCTGCTGCCACCACGCGAGGCCCATCTCCCGCCGGCCCGCGTCGATCATCGCGAACTCGCTGGGGAAGTACTGGTCGAGCACCAGCAGCCCCACGTCGTGCAGCAGGCCGGCCACGAACAGCTCGTCGGCGTTCACGCCGGGATAGCGCAGCTCGGTGGCGAGCGTCCGGGCCACGCTCGCGATCGCGGCGCTGTGCCGCCAGAAGCGCTCGGGCCGGATCGTGCACCGCCACCCGCCCACCGCGGCCACCATCCCGAAGGCGGTCGCGAGCCCGCGCACCCGCGCCACGCCGAGCCGCTGCACGGCGCCGGTGAGCGACGCCACCCGGTCGCCGCCGCGCGCGAAGAAGGCGGTGTTGGCCGCGCGCAGCACGCGGGCCGCCACCACCGGGTCGCGCTCGAGGATCGCCACGATCCGCGCGTCGGTGACCAGGTCGTCCTCCAGCGCCGCCTGCAGCTCGAGCACGACGACGGGCAGCGCCGGGAGTTCCGCCCCGGACGCGAACAGCGCGTCCAGCGCCCCCACGAACGCCGCCGCCCGCCGTGCCTCGATGGTGTCCGGTCTCGCCATGCCGCTCCCGTCCCTGGTGGGGTCCTGACGCCTGCAGGTATCGGCCGCGGGGGCCGGGACTTGAGCCGGGGCAGGGGCGCCGGGACTCAAGGGGAACGGGCCGGTCGCCGATAACTCGCCCCGGACGGGAACCCCCCGCGGGGCACGCGGGCGCGCCGGACGAGGGAACGCATGATCGCACTGGTCGGGCTCATCGTCGTCATCGGGTCGGTCCTCGGCGGCTTCACGATCGCCGGGGGGAAGATCCCGTCCCTCTTCCACGTCTCCGAGATCGTCACGATCGGCGGGACCGCCCTCGGCACCGTCCTCATCTCCACGCCGGGCGCCGTCCTCAAGGCCCTGGGCGGCCGCCTGGGCGGCCTCCTCAAGCCGAGCCCCTTCAGCCGGGCCCTGTACGTCGAGGCGCTCAAGATGCTGTACGACCTCTTCCAGATCGCCCGCAAGGACGGCCTGGTCGCGATCGAGCAGCACATCGAGGCCCCGGAGAAGAGCGCGGTCTTCCGCAAGTACCCCGGCGTGCTGGCACAGCACCACGCGGTGGAGTTCTTCTGCGACTCCCTCCGCCTGGTGCTCGTCGGCAGCGTCCCGCCGTTCGACCTCGAGACGCTGATGGACAGCGAGATCGACGTGCACCACGAGGCGTCGGGCAAGCCGGTCGGGGCGCTGCAGAAGGTCGGCGACGCCCTTCCCGGCATCGGCATCGTCGCCGCCGTGCTCGGCATCGTGGTCACGATGGGCGCCATCAACGGCCCCGTCGAGCAGATCGGCGAGAAGGTCGGCGCCGCGCTCACCGGCACCTTCCTCGGCGTGCTGCTGGCCTACGGCTTCGCGCAGCCGCTCGCCACCGGGATGGAGCACCAGGGGGCCGACGAGGCCCGATTCTACCACTTCCTCAAGGCCGGCGTCACCGCGTTCGCCAAGGGCTATGCCCCGCTCGTCGCGGTGGAGTTCGCGCGGCGCGCCATCTACGCCGACATCCGGCCGAGCTTCGCCGAGATGGAGTCGGCCTGCAAGGGCAAGAAGTAGCCGGCCATGAACAAGGACCGCGAGACGATCATCGTCGTCCGCAAGCGGGGCCACGCGCACGCCCACCACGGCGGCGCGTGGAAGGTGGCGTTCGCCGACTTCATGACGGCGATGTTCGCCCTCTTCCTCGTGCTCTGGCTCGTGAACCAGTCGTCCGACGTGAAGGCCGCCATCGCCGGCTACTTCCAGGACCCGCTGGGCCGCGCCGAGCACCGCGGCACCTCGCCGATCGAGGGCGAGGGGGCGCCGCCCACGCCGCCGCGCGCGCTGCTGAAGCCCGGCCTGCTCGACGCCCGCACCATGCAGCTCCAGTCGCTCGCGGAGCGCATCCGGCGCGAGGTCGCCGAGCGGCCGGAGTTCGGCGACCTCGCGAAGTTCCTCGAGATCGAGGTCACCCCGGAGGGGCTGCGCATCCAGCTCCTCGAGGACTCGACCGGCGTGTTCTTCATGACCGGCAGCGCGGTGCCGCGCCCCCGCGTGGTGGAGTTCCTCGGCCTCCTCGGCCGGCAGCTCGCCTCGCTCCCCAACGACATCGTGGTGGACGGCCACACCGACGCGCTGCCGTACTCCGCCAGCGCCACCTACACCAACTGGGAGCTGAGCGCCGACCGCGCCAACGCGGCGCGCCGCATCCTCCACGCCGGCGGCCTGCCGGAGGGCCAGGTTGCCCAGGTGCGCGGCCACGCCGATCGCGACCTGCGGCTCCCCGACCAGCCGACGAACCCCGCGAACCGCCGCGTGACGATCACCATGCTCGTCACCACGCCGCTCGACTCGCTCGCCCCCTCCATGCCCGACACGGTGCGCGCCGCGCTCGGCGCCACCGCGGAGCCGCGCCCGTGAGCGAGGCACCGGCCGTCATCCTCCTCGTCGACGACGACCCGTCGGTCCGCCAGGCGTTCGCCCGCATCCTGGCGACGGAGTCGGCGTGGACGGTGCACACCGCCCCCGACGGCGACGCGGCGCTCGCCGCCGCCCGCGCCCTCCGCCCCGACGTGATCATCGCCGACTACGCGATGCCCGGGCTCGACGGCTTCGCCCTCTGCCGCGCCGTGCGCGCCGACGCGCACCTCGCGGACGCGCGCTTCCTCGTGGTCAGCGGGTTCGACAGCCCCGAGCGCAAGGTGGAGGGGCTCCGCCTCGGCGTGGACGACTACATCGGGAAGCCGGTGGACGCCGGCGAGCTCCTCGCGCGCGTGGGCGTGGCCGTGCGCCTCAAGCGGGTGGACGACCAGCTCCGCGAGGACCGCCGCAAGGTCGAGCGGCTGCACCAGCGGCTCGAGCAGAGCTTCGACCAGCTCCTGCACCTGCTCGTGCACCTGGTGGACCTCGGCCGCCCCGGCGCCGCCGCGCGCGGCCGGCGCGTCGCGGAGCGCGCCACGCTCCTCGCGCGGCAGTTCGACGTGCCCGAGGAGTGGCACCTGGACCTGCAGCTCGCCGCGCAGCTCCACGAGATCGGCCTCCTCGTCGGCACCCCGCTCGAGGGCGACGAGGACGGCGGCGACGGCCACTGGCGCTACACGCTGGTCTCCGGGACGCTCCTCCAGGACGTGGACCGGCTGGCGCCGGTCGCGGAACTGGTGGAGGCGATCTACGAGAACTGGGACGGCTCCGGCGTCCCCGGCCACCGCCAGAAGGGGCAGATCCCCCTCCGCGCAAGGTTCCTGCGCGTACTGATCGACTTCGAGCGCCACCTCGAGGCCGGCGGCAACGTCGCGGCCGCGCTCGAGCGGCTCGCGCGCCGCGCCGGCACCTGGTACGACCCGGCCGTCGTGCAGGCCGTCCTCCCCATGCTCCAGGACTCCGCGGCGCTGCCGCCCGAGCTCGCGCGCCGGCGCCTCACCGTCGCCGACCTCGAGGAGGGGATGGTGCTCGCCGCCGACCTGCGGACCGCCTCCGGCCTGCTGCTGCTCGCCGACGGGGCGACGCTCACCCGCGGCTCCCTCGCGATCATCCGCCGCCGCCACTCGCACGACCCGATCCTCGACGGCCCCTGGGTGCGCGCCGGCGCAGGCTGAGCCCGGTGGCCGGTACGGCGCCACCCCCGTAGGTTGGGGCATGGCGGACGAGTCCCCGACCATTCCCCCGGAGCGTGCGCTCGACGTGTGCATCCAGCTCGCGCGCGCCCGCACGGCGGGCGTCATCGCCCGGTGGCTCCTGCACGACGCCGCCGCGCCCGCGCAGGTGCTGGCACTCCTCCCCGACATGCTCGAGCAGGCCGACGGCACCCTGGACGAGCAGGCGCGCGGCATGCTCGTCACGAGCACGCGCCGCCTGGGCGAGAGCCTCGAGCTCCTCGACCGCTGGCTGCGCCACCCGGCGAGCGAGCCGTCGGTGGAGCCGCTGGACGTGCCGGAAGCGATCGGCGAGGTTGCGCAGCTCTGGCACCGCCGCCGCGCGCCGCCCGACCTCCGGCTGGAGCCGCCGGACGGCGCGCTGCCGCTCGCGCGGGCGCCGCGCCCGCACGTCGCCTTCGCCCTGCTCAACCTGCTCCTCAACGCGCGCGAGACGCTCGGCGACGCCGACCGCCCAGAGGTGCGCCTGCGCGCCCGCGCGGACGGCGACTCGGTGCTGGTGGAGGTGGAGGACGACGGGCCCGGGGTCGCGCCCGAGGTGCTGCCGCGGCTCTTCGAGCCGTTCGTGAGCAGCCGCCTCGACCGGCCGGTGGCCGGGCTCGGCCTCTTCGCCGCCCGCCACCTCCTCCGCTCGACCGGCGGCGACCTGAGACACGAACGCCCCGCCGGGGGCGGGGCGCGGTTCGTGCTCATGCTGCCCCGGTGGGGCCGCTAGCGCCTACTCCGTCGGCGGCTCCGCGCCGCCGCCCTTGAGCGGCAGCTTCGCCGCCCACTCCGCGCCGGCCTGGCCCGCCCTGGCGCGCCGGTTCTCGGCCGCCACCTGCGAGACCAGTTCCTCGCGCTGGATGTTGATCTCCTTCGGGGCGTCGATCCCGAGGCGCACGCCGCGGCGGTCGCTCTCGAGCACCACGATGCGGATCCCCCCATCGATGAGGATCGCTTCCCCGGCACGGCGGTTCAGAATGAGCATGGCTCAGACCATCTGCAGGACAGCCTGCATCATGTCGTCGGCGACCGTGACCACGCGCGCGGCAGCGGCGTAGGCCTGTTGGGCCTTGGTCAAGCTCACCAGCTCCTCGTCGAGGCTCACTCCGCTCACGCTCTGCCGCTGCGCGTCGGCATTGGCCACCAGCGCCTCCTGCGCCGCCGCCCCGCGTGACGCGGCCTGCGCGCCCACGGCGACGTTGGAGACGATGCCGGTATAATACTCCCCGAGCGCCACATTGCCGAGCCCCGGGATCGCCCGGAGCCGGAGCCCCGCCATCTCCAGCGCCACCGAGCCGTCGCCGGGGGCCACCCGGTCGGGCGGCCCCGCCACCACCGCGGCGCCCGCCGCGATGTTCCCCACCGAGGCCTCGACGAGCGGATCGAGCGCGATCGTCGCCGCCGTCCGGAACGCCGCGCCGCTCGCGAAGAAGTCCCGGCCCGTCGCCGTGCCGCCCGGCACGTTCACCACCCCCGCGCGGTGGATCGTGTTCACCGACTCCACGAGCTGGTCGGCCAGCGCGTCGAGCTGCTGCTGCGCGTCCACCAGCGTGAACTCCGCCGCGCTCCCCGGGCGCGACGAGCTCGCGGTGAAGTCGGCCAGCGCCTTCAGCCGCCCCGACCGCACCTCGATCACGCCGTTCCCCGCCGCGAGGCCGATCCCGTACCCCTGGGCCGGGTCGCCGGGCACCACCTCGCGCACCACGAGCGCCGCGGCGCCCGCGGCGTCGGCCACGTAGGTGTCGCCGATGAGCACCGCCACCGAGCCGTCCTGCTGCGGGATGGTGCGCACCCCCACCAGCTGCGCGAGCCGGTCGAGCGCGAGGTCGCGGCGGTCCTCCACGTCGGGGGCGCCGCCCACGGCGCGGCCCTCGACCACCTGCCGGTTGAGGTCGCGGATCTCGGCGAGCAGCGCGTTCACGTCGGTCACGCCCTGCGACAGGCGCGCCACCGTGTCGCCGCGCATCGCGTCCAGCCGCGCGTCGAGCGCGCGGAGGCGCTGCACGAGGTTCGACGCCGCCTCGCGCACCTGCGAGCGCTCCGTGAACCCCGACGGGTTGTTGGCGAGGTCGCCCCACGCGCTCCAGAAGGCGTCGAGCGCCTGGCCGATCCCCGCGTCGTCGAGGTCGCCGAGGACGCGCTCGACCCCCTGCAGCAGGTCGCGCGAGGTGGCGAAGCGCTCCATCATCCCGCGGTCGGTGCGCCACGCGCGGTCGAGGAACTCGTCGCGCACGCGCTCCGTGAGGTTCGCGGTGACGCCGCGGCCCACGTAGCCCTGGGGCGTGCGCAGCGGCACCGCCGTCTCGTACGGGATCCGCTGGCGGCTGTATCCCTCGGTCGAGGCGTTCGCGATGTTGTGCGACGCGGTGCTGACCGCCTTCTGGTGCGCGAGGAGCGCGCTCCTGGCGATGCTCAGGATCGACGCGATCGGCACGGCTCAGCCCGTCCGGTCGAGGAGGCGGGCCGGCGCCTCCGTGGCGCGCGGGGGCCGCCCGTAGGCCGGCGAGGGGTCGGCGCCGCCGGCGAAGAGCTGCTGCAGGAAGGCGTCGCCCGCCTCGAGCGCGCGCCGCAGCACGTGCTGGTTGATGCGCACCTCGTGCGCGGTGCGCATCGCCGCCTCGCGCAGGCCGCGCCGCGCCCGCACCAGGGGCTCCGGCAGCGGGCCGCCGACCGCCTGCTCCAGCTCGCCAAGCGGCGCGTCGGCGCGGCCGGTGAGGGCGCGCACCACCTCGCTGCGCCGGCGGCGGGCCTCCTCGAGCGTCAGCAGCGTGCGGCCGAGCGCGTGCACGCTCGCGTCCACCGCATCGGGATCGTCGCCGGCGACCGCGTCGCGCTGGCGGGCGAGCGCGGCCCGCAGCTCGTCCACCAGCTGCTGCTCGCGGCCCAGCACCGCCGTGAGCTCCGCGATCCCGCGCGCCACGGTCCCGTCCGCCTCGTCATGCGCCCGCGCGTGCCGTGCCAGCACCCGATCCCCCGATCGTTCCCGTGGTCGCCGCCGCATCCGTCGGCAGCCGGCGCGAGAGCTGCCGGTACAGCGCCTCGCCCATCCCCCGCTCGAGCCGTGCCGCCGCCCGCTCCGCCAGCGCGTCGTCGAGCAGGCTCGTGAAGAGCTCCCGCCCGCTCTGCGCCGCCGCCGGGTCGGCCGCCGCCACCGTCTCGCGCATCGCCCGGAAGAGGTGGCTGAGGAAGATGCCCTCGAGCTGGCGGGTGGCGGTGCGCAGCTCGGCCCGCGCGTCCGGCAGGCGGGGCGTCCCGGCGGCCCGGGCGGCCTCGACGCTCATCGCACCGTCACCCGCGCCGGCAGCGCGCCCACCTCGGCGAGCGCGTCGAAGATGGCCGCCACCTCGCGCGAGCTCGCCCCCGCCGCGTGCAGCCCGGCCGCCACCTCCTGCACCGTCGCCCCGCTCGCCAGCGCCAGCATCCCCTGGCCCGCCATCGTGTCGGGCGCCGCCGCCGGGCCGCCGATGCGGACGGTGATCCCGCGGTGGCTCACCGCCGCGGCTCCCACCCGTACGTCGCCGCCGGCCACCACCGTGCCATCCCGTGCACTGATCACGATCCGCGCCTCCCCCGCCAGCGCCACGGGCAGGGTGTCCACGGCCGCGAGGAACCCGAGCAGATTATCGGCCTGCCCCTGCGGCGGGTTGAGCGCGAGCGTCCCCGGGTCCTCCACCTTCGCCACCCCGTCGCCGTACGCCGCGTTGATCGCGCGCGCCATGCTGGTGGCGAGCCGGAGGTCGGGCCGGCGGAGCTGCAGCCGCGGCGTCGGCGCGGGCGGCGCGGGCAGGGCCACCTCCAGGATCCCGCCGTCGGGAACCCGGCCCGCGTTGCCGAGCCGGTAGGCGGAACGGCCGGTCTGCTCGTCGATGACCACCGTGACCGGGCCCTGCGCCGTCGCGACGGGCGGCATGTTCGGGTCGGCGATGAGCGGCGTCATGAACAGCACCCCGCCCCGCAGCGAGAGCGCGTCGCCGAGCGACGAGACCTGCACCTCGAACCGCCCGCCCGGCCGCAGCCACGGCGAGAGCTCCGCGGTCACCATCACGGCCGCCACGTTGCGCGCCTGGAGCGCCTGCGGCGGCACGTCGATGCCGAAGCGCCTGAGCATGTTCACGATCGAGCGGATCGTCGGCGTGTCGCCGAGGAAGCCGCCGAAGGCGCGGTCGCCCGTCCCCTCGAGGCCGGTCACGAGCCCGTAGCCCACGAGGCGGTGCGGGATCTCGCCGGCCTTCACGGTCAGGTCGCCGATCCGGCCGCCCTGCTGGGCGGCGACGGGCGCGGCGAGCGCCGGGAGGAGCGCGGCGGCGAGGACCAGGCGGCGGATCATGGCCAGAGCAGCGAGAGGATGTTGCCGATGATCCCCTTTCGCGCGCCGATCTTCTTCCCCTTGTAGAGGATCTCGGCGTCGGCGACGCGCGACGAGGGGACCACGTTGCCGTTCACGATGTCCTCGGGGCGCACGAAGCCGCGCACGGTGAGGTTCTGCGGGCGGCCGTCGATCGTGACCGCCTTGGTCCCTTCCACCTCCAGGATCCCCAGCCGGTCCATCCCGACCACGCGCGCGGTGATGGCGCCGGTCAGGTCGCCCTTGCGCGAGGCGTTTCCCACGTCGCGCGAGGTGGCGTCGGCGGTGGCGTCGAGGCTGTACGGGCCGATGGCGGAGCCCAGGTTCGCGGCGAAGCCGAGGCCGAGGCGGCGCCGCTCCTCCGCGACCTTCGCGGTGCTCTCGCTCGCGCGCGTCTGCTCGTCGATGACGATCGTGACGAGCTCGCCCACGCGCACCGGCTGGCGGTCGCCGTACCACGACGCGCGCCAGAGGTTGAGCGGGGTGGCCGGCGGCTGCTGGCCGGGGAAGACGGGCTGGCTGTCGGCCGGCGCCGCCTGCGTGGTGTCCTGCGCCGCGAGCGGCGCCGCCGCGAGCAGCGCCGCGGCCGTGACGGGCACGATGCGGGTCATGACGGGAGCCTCACGAGGCCGGGAGCGACGACGATCCCCTGGCGCAGGCCGGGGCGTCCGATGAGCTGCACGCGCACCGGCTGGCCGAGCCCGGCGGCGCCGAGCGCGGTGCCGGCGAGCGAGACGCGGACGGCGCCGCTCGTCCATTCCACGGCGACCGGCGCGCCGGCGGCGACCGCCGCGGCGGGCGCCACGCCGGGTGCCACGAGTGCCGCGCCCTCGGGAAAGGGACGGCGCGTGGTCCACCCCGCCCGCACCTGCTCGTGCGCGGCGCGCGGCGGGCCGTAGCGGGGCCGTTCCTCCCAGCGGATGTCGGCATCGGCGAGCGCGAGCCCCGAGGGGAGCGCGCGCGCCGCCACCGGGAGCTGCTCGACGTGCGCCGCGCGGATCCGCAGCGCGCCCGCCCGGGCGCCCCGGCCGATCACCAGCGCGAACCACCCGTCGCCGCCGGTGCCGGCGAGCCGCAGCCCCGCCGTGTCGGCGACCGGCGGCGCCTCGGCCGGCAGCTCCACGCGCACCGCGGCGGGATCGAGCTGCCAGGCGGCGGCGACGAGCCGGCGCACCCGCGCCGCGAGCGCGGCATCCTGCGCGGCCGCGGGCGGCGGCACCAGGGCGACGAGCGCCGCGAGCAGCGCGAGCCCGCGCTCAGCGGATGAGGTCACTCGTCACCGCCATCATGTCCTCGCCGGCCCGGATCGCCTTCGCGTTGATCTCGTAGGCGCGCTGGGCGGCGATCATGTCCGTCATCTCCTGCACGATCTCGACGTTCGAGGCCTCGAGGTACCCCTGCAGCACGCGCCCGAACCCCTGCTCCTGCGCGAAGCCCGTCACCGGCTGCCCCGACGCGACCGTCTCGACGTACTGGTTCTCGCCCACCGCCTGGAGGCCGGCCGGGTTCACGAAGCGCGCGAGCTCGAGGCGGCCCAGCTCCACCGGCGTCGCGTTCCCCGCGAGCACCGCGCTGATGACCCCCGACGCCGCCACCGTGACCTCCGTCGCCTCGCGCGGGATGCTGATCCCCGGGAGGACGCGGTAGCCCCCCGCGGTGACGATCTGGCCGGTGTCCGAGATGCCGAAGGTGCCGTCGCGCGTGTAGGCGACGTTGCCGTCGGGCCGCACCACCTGGAAGAACCCCTCCCCCTCGATCGCCACGTCGAGCGCGCGGCCCGTCTGCTCGAGCGACCCCTGGGAGTGCAGCCGCAGGATCGCGTTGGCGCGGACGCCCTTGCCGACCTGCATCGGCCCCACCGTCTGCGGGTCGGCCGGGTTGCCGGCGCGCGCGCCCTGCAGCGTCTGGTAGAGGAGGTCCTCGAAGCTCACCCGGCTCCGCTTGAAGCCCGTGGTGTTCACGTTCGCGAGGTTGTTCGCGATCGTGTCCACCATCAGCTGCTGCGCCCGCATCCCGCTCGCCGACGTGCGAAGCCCCGTGTCCATCGTCGTCCTCCCCCGGTCTCAGGCCCCTCGCGGGGCATGAAGAGCGCGGATGGCATGCGGCCCGACTGCACCATCCCTGGCGGCGCCCCCCGGCGCCCGCTCGATCCCTCGCCGCATGCCACCCGCGCGTGATGTCGCGTCGCGCGCTACCGCGCGTAGCCGATCTCCCCCGCGATCGTGCCGAGCACCCCGTCCATCGCCTTCAGCGCGTCGGCGTTCGCCGCGTACGCGCGCTGGATCGTCACCAGGTCCACCATCCCGAGCAGCAGGTCGCCGTTCGTGTCCTCGAGGGCCCCCTGCCGCAGCGCGAGCCCGGTCGCGGGCTGGAGCGGCGTGTCGGCGACGAACCGGCCGTTCCCCTCCTTCCGGAGCGTCGCGGGATCGGCCACCGTCTGCATCCGCAGCCGGTCCACCACCGCGCCGTCCACCTTCACCTGCCCGTCGGCGTCGATCACCAGCTCGCCGACGGGGGCGACGATGGGGCCCTCCAGGCCCAGGACGGCGTGGCCTTCCCCGTCCACCAGCATCCCTGCCGCATCGAGTCGCAAGGACCCGCCCCGGGTCAGCCGCTCGCCGGCCGGCGTCCGCACCACGAGGAACCCGTCACCCACGAGCGCCACGTCGAGCGGTCGACCCGTCTCGCGCACCGGCCCCTGGGAGAGGTCGGTGACCTGCACCGGCACCGGGAACTCCCCGTTCGCCGACTGCTGCCCCGTGATCCGGTCGAGCTTGAAGCCGCCGGTCGAGGCGTTGGCGAGGTTGTTCGCCGTCACTTCCTGCAGGCGCAGCAGGTAGGACATCGACTGCGCCTGGTTGTGGATCCCTCGCAGCGTGCTCATCGCGTCATCCTTGCCCCGATGGTGCCGAGTGCCGCATCTCCCGGGAGGGCAATCGACGTGCCCATCCGGCGACGCCCGCTCAAGCCGTTGCCACGCCGGCGCTTGCGCGCATCGCCGCGGCGAAGTCGCGCGGGACGTGCGGGCGGCCCGGCGAGCCCTGCCGGCACTTCGTGCCGCGTGGCGCCTGGCCCTGCCGCTCGTCGAGCGCCGCCGCCGCCGCGACACCCACGAGGTCGCGCACGGCATCCTGCGCGAGCCCGGTGCGCCGCGCGATGGACGCCACCGACTCGCCGCGCCGCGCGAGCTGCCGCGCCACCTGCGGGGCCTCGCGCCGCCGCCGCAGCCGCCGCGACAGCGCGACCGTCACCGCCACCGCGGCCGCGAGCCCGGTCGCGAGCTCGAGCACCGGCACGCCCCACGGCATGAACTCCGTCGCCCGGCCGATCCCGGCCCAGAGCGCCGCGCGCAGCACCGGCGTGCCGACGAGCGCGATCCCCGCGCAGGCGGCACCCACGAGCGCCCATCGCGTCCGGCGCGGCATCAGGCCTCCTCCGCGCCCAGGCGGGCGCGCAGCCGCTTCAGGGCCTGCGTGCGGATCTGCGAGATCCGCGACTCGGTGACGTGGAGCACCTCGGCGATCTGCCGCAGGTTCAGCTCCTCGTAGTAGTAGAGCGACAGCACGAGCCGCTCCTTCTCGGGCAGCGACGCGATCGCGGCGCGCAGCGCGACCACCTCCTCGTCCTTCTGCAGCTGCGCCCCCGGCAGCTCCGCCTCGGGGTCGTCGAGCGTCTCCTCGAGCGGCACGGCGCGGCGCGCGCCGCCCTCGCCGGCGCCGTCGAACGACACCACGAGCCCGCCCTCGACCTCGGCGCGCCACTGGTGCCACGTCTCCATGTCGATCCCGAGCGCGGCGGCGAGCTCGCGCGGCTCCGGCGGGCGGCCGAGCTGCGCCTGCAGCAGGTTCGTCGCCGCCTGGATCCTCCGCGCCTTCGTCCGCACCGAGCGGGGCACCCAGTCGCGGCTGCGCAGCTCGTCGAGGATCGCCCCGCGGATCCGCCGCACCGCGTAGGTGCTGAAGGCGAGCCCGCGCGAGCGGTCGAAGCTCTCGAGCGCGCGCACGAGCCCGAGCGAGCCCGCGCTCACGAGGTCGTCGAGCTCCACCGCCGGCGTCCGGGCGCCGATCTCGCGCGCGACGTGGTGGACGAGCCCGAGGTAGCGGTCGAGCAGCTGCGACCGCGCGGCCGGGTCCTTCGTGCGCTCGTAGCGGTCCCACAGCGCCTCGGTGAGGGCCGTGCTCGCCTGTGCATCCACCCTGGTCACGGTCATGCTGCGCTCCCTGCAGGTTCGGGACATCCCAGTCGCGTCGTCACCAGCTGTCGTACCGCCTCGCCCGCGCGGCCTGCGGCCGCGAGCGCCAGGAACTGCCTCGGCGCGCGCACCGCGCGCCGCACCGCGTCGTCCTCGGGCACCGTCCCCAGGTAGCGGAGCCCCCGCCGCAGGAACCGCTCGGCGGCCGCGGCGAGCCGCTCGTACGCCGCGCGCCCCTCGTCGTCGTCGAGCGCGCGGTTCACCAGCACGTCGAGCGGCAGCCCGGGGAGCTGGCCGGTCACCACCTTGAGCAGCGCGTAGGCGTCGGTGAGCGCGGTCGGCTCCGGCGCCGTCACCACGACGAGCCGCGAGGCGCCGAGCGCGGCGACGCGGAGGGCCGCGTCGAGCCCGGCGCCCGCGTCCACCACGACCGCGTCGTGGCCGGCCCAGGCGTCGGTGAGCCGCGCCATGAGCCGCGCGCGCGCGAGGGCGTCGAGGCCGTGCAGCTGCTCGTTGCCGGTGTCGCCCGCGAGGAGCGCGAGCCCCTCCCGCACCGGCCGCACCAGCGCGCCCGCCTCCATCTCGCCCGCGAGCAGCTGGTCGAGCCGGCCGGCGGGCCGCACCCCGAGCAGCACGTGCAGGTTGGCCAGGTTGAGGTCGGCGTCCACGAGCAGCGTGTCGTGCCCGGCGCGCGCGAGCGCGTCGGCGAGCAGCACGCTCAGCACCGACTTCCCCGTGCCGCCCTTCCCGCTCGCCACGACGAGCGCCAGCGGGTCGCGCGCGAGCCGCATCACGCGACCGCCTCCACGCGCCGGCCGGCGCGGCCGCGGGCGCTGGCACGCGCGGCGTCGAGCCGCGGCGCGGCGGACCGCAGGTCCTGCGGCACCGCCTGCCCGTCGCCGATCCAGCGCATCGGGAGCCCGGCCTCGACCGCCAGCTCGAAGTGGCCCCAGTCGTCGGGGTACTCGTCGGTCTTCGTCACCAGCAGGTGCGACGCGCCCATCTGGCGATACGTGCCGAGCGCGCGGCGCGCGAGGTCCTCGCGCAGGCCGGCGGGGAGCACCACGTGCACCTCCGTCGGCGCGAGCCGGCGCAGGAGGTCGCGCACCGCCGCGAGGTCGCGCTCCGCGCGGGGGCCGCGGCCCGGGCAGTCCACCAGGATGACGTCGAGCCCGCCCAGCCGGTCGAGCGCGCCGCGCAGGTCGGCCGCGTCGTACGCCACCTCGAGCGGGCGCCGCGCGAGCCCGGCATACGCCGCGAGCTGCTCCACGGCGCCCACGCGGTAGGTGTCGAGGCAGAGGAGCCCCACCGAGTACTGCGGGAAGAGCCGCGGGTGCGCGGCGAGCTTCGCCACCGTCGTCGTCTTCCCGGCGCCGGTCGGGCCCACGAAGGCGAGCACGTCGGGCCCGCCGAGGCCCTGCCGCGCCCACGGCCGCAGCCGGCTCGGCGAGGGTGACGCCGCCGCCGCGGCGTCGCGCTCCGCCGCCGGCAGCGCCACGGTGGGCGCCGGTGCCGGCGCCGCGCGCGGCGGCCGCGGGAGCGCCGGGGCGTCGGCGCCGCCGGCGGCCTCGCAGGTGATCTCGACCAGCGTCGCGCCGTCGGGGCCGCGCACCGACTGCACGCCGTGGATGACGGCGTCGTCACCCAGCTCGGCGCGCACCTGCGCCATGAGGGTCGTCATGCTGCGACCGCGGAAGGTCCTAGGCGGCACGGCTCAGCTCCCAGGTGGCGAGGCTCTGGATCGGGGTCTGCGCCGGCAGCTCGCCGAGCGAGACCACGGGAAGGGTCGGGAGGATCGGCTCCACCAGCCGGCGCACCCCGCTCCGCAGCGCGGGCGGCGTGATGAGCGGGCGCAGCACCCCGTCGCGGCGGCAGTCGCTCGCGAGGCGGTCGAGCTGGCGGAGCACCGACGCGATCTCGTCGGGCTCCAGCGTGCGCGCCCCCTGCGCCTGCTGCCGCGGGCTGAAGAGGGTCATCAGCGCCGCCTCGAGCCGCGGGCCGATGGTGATCCCGCGCACCGACCCGTCGCCCTCGTCGAGCAGCTGCACGATCACGCTCGAGAGCGCGCGCCGCGCGTGCTCGGTCAGCAGCTCCGGGTCCTTCGTCATGTCGGCGCCGTCGGAGAGCGCCTCGAGGATCGTCACCAGGTCGCGGATCGGCACGCCCTCGCGCAGCAGCCGCTGCAGCACCCGGTGCACCGTGCCGAGCGGCAGCTTCCCGGGGGTCACGTCCTCCACCAGCGCCGGGTGCGTCGCCTTCAGCCCGTCGAGCAGTTCGCGCACGTCCTGGCGGCTCAGCAGGTCGGCCGCGTGGCGCCGGATCGTCTCCATCAGGTGCGTGCTGAGCACCGTCCCCGCCTCGACCACGCTGTAGCCGCTCGCCTCCGCCTCCAGCCGGCGGTCGGGCGCGATCCAGACGGCGGGGATCCCGAAGCTCGGGTCCGTCGTCTCGATCCCCTCGAGCTTCGTGGTGGCGCCGCTCGTGTTGAGCGCGAGGAGGTACTTCGGCAGCAG
>Ga0073932_1002076_pt1 | contig 33423 bp, 32 predicted proteins | sample DewCreD2012metaG_FD_76967 | JGI IMG/M metagenome (GOLD analysis project Ga0073932, IMG submission 76967) | Hot spring sediment bacterial and archeal communities from British Columbia, Canada, to study Microbial Dark Matter (Phase II) - Dewar... ...
AGCGTTCCTGCGCAGCGCGCACCAGCGCGAGGGCTTTGCCGAGTTGCTCTTCCTCCGATAGCAACGTGTTGTCTATTACTACGGCGTCGGGCGCAATTTGCAGGGGGCTATCCGCTCGCGTGGAGTCTATGCGGTCGCGTTCTTGCAAGTTTTGCCGGATTTCATCCCACTCGGCGTCAATGCCTCGAGCGGCCAAGTCCAAATGGCGCCGGCTGGTGCGCACGTCCAGGTCAGCGGTGAGAAAAATTTTGACTTCAGCATCTGGGAAGACGACCGTACCGATGTCTCGTCCGTCGGCTACGATACCACGTCGTTTGCCCATAGCCTGCTGTTGGGCTACCATGGCACGCCGTACGGCCGGAATAGCAGCCACCTGGCTGACGTGTTCGCTTACGGTCTGAGTGCGCACGTCGTGCTCCACATCGTGCCCGTTCAGGAAGACGTGATTTTGTCCTTCTACGCGCTCGAAGTGTATCTGGATGTTCTTTAGCGCCTCCTCTACAGCCCTGGGGTCGTTGTAGTCGACCTTATTGTCTAAAAAATAGAGCGTTACGGCTCGATACATGGCGCCAGTGTCCAGATAGACGTAGTGCAGCACTTTGGCCAGGGCTTTGGCCAGGGTGCTCTTGCCGCAGGAGGCGTGGCCGTCAATGGCTATGATGAGCTTCAAAGGCAGTGAGTTTTCGTGTGAGAATTTACTGAGCAAAGGTGCGATTTTTAGCGGCCTATACTGTGCGCCTCTTGCGCAAGGTGTTGTTATTTTTTCATTCTTTCTTCCTTCCTCAAGACTATCGGCGACCAGGGCGAGTGTCGTAGAGCAGCGCGTTGCACAGCCCCAGAGAACAACAACACGCGCAAAGGTCAAGAGGAACGCGCTTCTTGCTATACCTTTGCGCGAAGCACTATTTTGTCCAGCATTGTCATGAGTAAATGGATCAACGCCTTAGGCTCCAAACGTGAGATGTTTTTGCTGCTGGCTGTCGTCCTCATCGGATTGGGCGGGCTGGCGGCGCTCCAACTAGTGCAACGCCGGCCGAGTGGTCGCACCGATGATCGCACCATGGTGCAGTCTGCGGCGCAAAAGAACGAGGCCCCGGCTCCGTTGTCGGCTCCCATTCAACACATCAAGGGCGACCTGGTGAACCGCAACGAAGAGTACCCTGAGGTAGGGCAGCCTTTCGTTTTTCGTCTGACCAATTACTCTCAAGGCCCCACCTTTGAACTCGACCCCGGCGACGGCAGCCCGCGCCAGCCGTTCCGCGACGGCCAACTGCGCTATACCTACAAAAAGGCCGGGAATTATCAAATCTCCTTGTGGGCTAAATACGAAGGCGAAGAAGTCAAACTAAAGACCATTTCTAAGAAAGTAAAGGTGCCACCGGCGACCAACCGGGTTAAGTTGGATGTAGAGTGGTAAAATTTCACTGTCCGACAGTGCCTGGTGTTAGCAATTCTTCCCCTGTCTTTCATTACACGACGATTTAAAAGCGAAAAGCATGAAAAAAATTGGAATTCTACATGGAAAGGAGACCTCTTTTCCAGAGGCCTTTGTGGAACGTGTCAACAGCAAAAACGTTAAGGGCATCCATGCCGAGCCAGCCTTTGTGGATGAGCTGATGCAAGGCAATCCAACGCCATATGCTGTGCTCATTGACCGCATTAGCCAGGACGTACCCTTCTATCGGGCATATCTAAAGAATGCCGCTCTGAACGGCACAGCCGTGCTGAACAATCCTTTTTGGTGGAGCGCTGATGAAAAGTTTTTCAACAACTGCCTGGCCACTAAAATCGGTGTGCCCGTGCCGCGCACAGTGCTGCTGCCCTCGAAAGATATGCCACCTGACACCAACGCCCGCAGTTTCCGCAATCTCAAGTTCCCGCTGGAGTGGGAGAAAATTATCGAGTACCTGGGGGGCTTTCCTTTGTTTATGAAGCCTCACGCTGGTGGCGGGTGGAAGAGCGTGTACAAGGTGCACAATTTCGATGAGTTCTTCAAGGCGTACAACGAGACCGGCACCTTGGTAATGCTGTTGCAAGAGGCTATCGAGTTCGACAGCTACTTCCGCTGCTATTGCCTGGGCGGCAAGTATGTGCGCATCATGGATTACGAGCCGCGCAATCCGCACCACCTGCGCTATGTGGCCGATCACAAGGTGTCTCAGGCACTGCGCGACGAAATGCACGCCTACGTGCTGCGCCTCAACGAAGCCTTGGGCTATGATTTTAACACGGTGGAGTTTGCCGTGCGCGACGGCGTTCCTTATGCCATTGACTTCTGCAACCCTGCTCCGGATGCTGCGGTGGACTCGGTCGGCGAGGAAAACTTTGAGTGGGTGGTGGAAACGGCCGCTACACTGGCCATTGAGCGCGCGCTGGCGCATCGCGAAGGAGCCAACAACCTCACCTGGGGTACTTACGTCAGCGGCGCCGCTAATGGTCGTTTACCCGCCATTTCCGACCAAAATCCTAACGCTGGTGAGGTAAAAAAGCCCTCCCGAAAGGCTTCTTCTGTTAAAAAAGCATAGGTCCCCGGCGATTGGCACATCGTTTGGAAAATAAGAGCCTGTAAGCGACGAACTGCTTACAGGCTCTTTTTAATCTGCGGCAAAATTCCTGGATTGCCAATCCGTTACAAAGGACGAGCCGCCTCAACAATAACCATCTAATCCAAAACCGATTTTTAGTGATGAAATCAATCTTCTTAATCCCGGTCTTCTTCGCGCTGCTCCTGAACAGCACTAACGCACGCACCAGCAGCCTTGCCAACAATGGCGACGAGCCAACGTTCCAGCAATTTTTGGCTCAGTTTCCCAAGTCTTCGCTGCCTTATCGCTTCGAGGCCGAACAACTCCAAGCAGAATTGGAAAAGGGCGCTGCGCACTCTCGGCCCAACCGCCTCGATTGGGAATATTACCACTTTCTGCCTTTGCTAGAAGAAAGCGCCCGCCTCAATCGCATGCCGGTGTACCCCGAACCAGTCGCTTCCTTCGAAACCGAAAAATTCTACGCTGTGCTCTATAACACCGGCCGCACCCACACGAAGAACTTGAAGAGCTACCACATCAGTGTTTTCGACAAAGCGGGCAATCACCTCGCAACGCACTTCGTAGCTGGCGTCAATGCCGAAACGATTACCGAAGCCACCATTACCGAAGACCTATTCGCCGACATTCAGTCCTATCAAGTAAATTGGGCGAAGACATATGTGAAAGGCGCTAACGACGGCAATGCTATCGTAGGCCTCATCTTGGCAGGTCGCCAGGTCGTGAGCTTAACGGAAGGCAGCGCTGTAGAGCAAGTGCGCTGGGCTTACAACGGCTTTGATGCCGCCACTGCCGACAAAACCTTTACGGCTGAAGTGCGCTAACCGGTGGCTCCCGCCCAAAAGCAAATCCCCGTCCAGAAACCCTATGGCTGGACGGGGATTTTTGCTTTGATGCAGACACTGCCCACCTAAGCGGGTTGCAAGGCTTCTATTTCGGGCAGTGCGGCGTGTATCTCTTCCTCTGTGAGCTCATGATTGGTGAGCTTTTTCGAGAAATAGTCGCCGTAAGCCTGCATGTCCAAAAAGCCATGACCGCAGAGGTTGAAAAGGATGGTTTTCTTAGCGCCTTCCTCTTTAGCGCGTTTGGCTTCCCGAATGACTTGTGCAATGGCGTGTGTGGCTTCGGGCGCTGGGATGATGCCCTCAGTTCGCGCGAAGAGCACGCCAGCTTCGAAACATTCCAGCTGCTGTAGGGCCACCGCCTCTATAAGACCATCCTTGAGGAGCTGGCTACAGATGACGCTGGCTCCGTGGTAACGCAAGCCACCGGCATGGATGGGGGCCGGCTTGAAATTGTGCCCCAACGTATACATGGGCAGTAGAGGCGTGTAGCCGGCTGTGTCGCCAAAGTCATACTTAAACACCCCACGGGTCAGCTTAGGGCAAGAGGCCGGCTCCACAGCAATGCAGCGCACTGAGTGACGCCCTTCGATGTGATAGCGCAGGAAGGGGAATGCGGTGCCTGCGAAGTTGGAGCCGCCACCCAGAGGAGCAATGACAATGTCCGGAAAGTCTCCCGTCATTTCCAGTTGCTTGAGTGCCTCCTGGCCAATGATGGTCTGGTGCATGAGGACATGGTTGAGTACTGAGCCCAGTGAATACTTGGTTTTTTCATCCTGTGCCGCCACTTCGATAGCCTCTGAAATAGCGATGCCCAAGCTGCCCGTAGACTTAGGGTCTATCGCCAGGATGTTGCGCCCGGCCTGGGTGCGTTTGCTCGGCGACGAGTACACTTTGGCCCCGAACGTCTTCATCAGAATTTTGCGGTAGGGCTTTTGCTTGAAGCTGATGGCCACCATGTACACTTCGCATTTGAGACCAAACTGCGCGCACGCAAACGCCAACGCCGACCCCCATTGGCCGGCACCGGTCTCGGTGGTGAGGCGCTTCACTTTTTCTTGCTTATTGTAGTAGGCTTGAGCCACCGCTGTGTTGGGCTTGTGTGAGCCAACGGGGCTGGCGCCTTCGTACTTGTAGTAAATGCGTGCCGGCGTTTTAAGTGCTTTTTCCAAACGCGTAGCGCGCACGAGAGGCGTCGGTCGCCAGATACGGTAAATATCGCGTACCTGGTCGGGTATCTCGATGTAGCGCTCTGTCGCCACTTCTTGCTTGATGAGTTCCATAGGGAAGAGCGGAGCTAGGTCTTGAGGCCCCACCGGCTGTCGGGTAGCGGGGTGTAGCGGCGGCAGGGGCTTGTTGGGCATGTCGGCCATGATGTTGTACCAGTGGGTAGGCATGTCCGACTCGTTCAGGAAAATCTTCTTGAAGCTCATAAGTACTTTTTAGTTAGAAAGTGAAAAATGGACACGAGCTGGCAATTTTCCAGCTTTTTTCCCTATGCGCTTCTTCGAGATAAAAAAATCCAGTGACCTGCCTCTTGTCTCCCTTCGCTTCCTACCGGGCAAAAAAAGAGCCCGGTAACGCGTTTGCTACCGGGCTTCTCTTTCACTAAACCGTTTCTATTGTATGAAGCGTCAAATATCAAGCCAATTTTGTGCCAATTCCACTCTGCCTCGTTGAGAGGCTAAAAAAAATCACTTCAGCCCAAAGGGCGGACAAGAGGGGTTTTCCTGACGTGGAGCCGAAACAGGGTTGTTCTCATAGTTAGTTGGGTAGTAGGGTTTATCATAATACCGTCGCGTTAGAAATAGTAGTCGGCAAGGGCTCAAACACATCAACTGGAGCCTATCTCGAAAGCAAAGGGCAAGTGCTGACATGCTCACCAGTGGCCCAAGTTTTGGCGCTGAGAAATTGGCAGGAAGACTTGGAAGTCGTATCGGCTGGTTTACTTTTGTCGCACTGACCACTTGGCTAACAGCCGCCACCAGCGATCGGGCCCTTGGTCAACGCACCAAGCAATAGCTATCTAAAACGTACATTCCATGACAAACGAAGCGAGAAAACTGTGTGGTTACATCCTGATTACTGTCCCGACGATTATTTACGGCGGCTACTTTTTGCTTACCATATTAAGCGGGCAACAGGAGCACCTGCAATTGACGGATTTCCAGAAGGCCATGTTTCGCGCAGGGCATGCCCACGCAGGGGTTCTGGTCATCCTGTCGCTGTTGATCCAACTGTTTGCTGACCACGCTACCCTGTCTCACAAGTGGAGGTGGGCGGCCCGCCTTTCTTTCCCTATAGCAGCCATTGCCGTTAGTTTCGGCTTTTTTGCGGCTGCCACGGGCAAGCAAATTACCGAGCCAACGGCGCTGATTATCGTCCTGTACGTCGGCATGGCCATCCTGGCTTTTGGGCTAATAACACTAGGCAATAGGTCTGGTGAAGCAGAAAAACGGCGGCGCATAGGGGACACCTTTTGCACAGCAGCCGCAACCGTTGCACAACTATCAAAAAGGCTTCAGCATTGAATTTTTGAAGTGAAAAATGAAACCATTAGAGGAGTTTAAACAACTCATGATTTCTTGCTTAACGCAAATTGCCATAGCAGTGGCTCGTTAATATGGTCTTTTACAGAAAATCGAGATCGAATGTTTGGGATAGTTTGCGGTAAAAATTATCCTGCGGCACCAGGTCATCTATACTTACCTGATACAGCATTTTGGGTTGTAGTTCCTTTCTTCCTTGTATGACATAAAACTATTGACTCTTGCTTGAGTTTTTGTGTTGATGCTTAAATTCTATTCACTACTTTTGGTTAGTTGTGCAATAGGCACAGCGGTTTGGGGAAATGGCGGGTGCAGTGCTTTGTATCACAGTTTTGTGGCAGGTTCAAGTGTAGTTCTTCGGTTGAAGATTTGTCGTAGAGATCCGTCACTGCGCCAAGTGCCAAACCGTTGGCGTTCATTGTAAAGACACCTCTCCATCCTGAAAACTACACTCCTAAAAAATCAATCATCAAAAAAAATAAAGAAAAATTTGCGAAACCGAAAAGTTGCATATATATTTGCAGCCGATTGGTTGCATAAAAAATTTGACAAATTATGAGACGAGATGTTTTTCAAGCAATAGCAGACCCTACCAGACGGGCTATTATTATGCTTTTAGCCGCAGGGACAATGACTCCCAATGCCCTTGCAGAACATTTTGATACAACGCGGCAGGCTGTATCGAAACACCTTAAAATTCTTACCGAATGTGAACTTGTAGAACAAGAACATCATGGTCGTGAGATTTACTACCAACTTAAGATTGACAAAATGGATGAAATAGAAAAATGGGTTGATGAAATCCATGAGATTTGGGAAAGCCGTTTTAACCAATTAGACAAAGTATTAGATAACTTGAAATTCAATAAAAAATGAAAACACAAATCCATATAGATTTTGATAAGCTTACATTTCAGGCGAAACGTGAATTTGATGCACCTGTATCATTGGTATGGAGAGCTTACACCGAAAAAGAATTGCTCGACCAATGGTGGGCACCCAGGCCATGGAAAACAGAAACCAAATCCATGGATTTCAAACCGGAAGGCAAATGGATATACGATATGGTGGGCCCAAACGGAGAGCGACACGGAGCTATTCAGATTTTCAAAGAAATTGTCTTTGAAAAATACTTCTCAGGAATTGATGCATTTACCGATGAGCAGGGCAATATCAATGAAACCATGCCTGTGGCAACCTGGAAAAATACATTCCTGCCATCCGGCAAAGGAACTTTGGTCATAGTGGATGCTACATATCCCAACAGAGAAGCATTGGAGTTTGTAATAAAAATGGGAATGGATAAAGGAGTGGCAGCAGCACACGATAATCTTTCAGAATTATTAAATAAAATCAAATAAAAATGGAAACAACAAAAATCACAGTTCAGGCCGTTGTAGCGGCTAACAGACAAAAGGTTTGGGATTATTATACCAAACCCGAACACATTACTCAATGGAACTATGCTATTGAAACATGGCATTGCCCGACCGCTTCCAACGATATGCGAGTAGGAGGCAAATATCTGGCAAGAATGGAAGCCAAAGACGGAAGCTATGGTTTTGACTTTGAAGCCACATATAATGAAATTATTGATGGCGAAAGTTTTACCTATATCATGGCCGATAACAGAGTAGTTGATGTTATTTTTAGAGAACTCGGAAACTCAACAGAAGTTACCATAACATTTGATGCAGAAAACGAAAATCCTGTAGAATTGCAACGACAGGGTTGGCAATCTATCTTAAATAACTTTAAGAAGTATACTGAAAACAATTAGCTTACAAATTATGGACAACATCAAGGAGATCAAAAAGATTATTGAAGAATGGGTAAAAGCCGTACAACAGAAAAATATGGACGGAATTCTTCAAAATCACACGGACGACATCTTAATGTTTGACGTTCCTGTTCCTTTGCAATCAAAGGGCTTAAAGGAATACAAGGTAACCTGGGATTTGTTTTTTAAATACAGCAAGGGTGGTAGAGATTCGTTTCAACTTGAAGAGTTGCAGATTCATGCAGGCGACACCGTGGCTTTTTGTACAGCACTGATAAAACTATCAAATCGGACAGAACCGCAATGCAGGCTCACAGTTGGTCTTAAAAAAGTAAATAACCGATGGATGATAGTACATGAACATCACTCAGCACCCCATGAAATTAGTTAAATATCCTTAATAAGGAGTATATATGCAAAATTCAATTACAACTTGTTTGACATTTTCAAAAAATGCCGAAGAAGCCATACGTTTTTATATCGAAATTTTCAACAAGGCGTTTGGTTCTGAAAAAGGAGAATCAAAAATTTTGAAAATCACTTATTTTGGTGAAGAAGAACTGAAGGATTTGTTAAAAGTGCCGGATGTGCCGAAAGACATGATGCCGGGTCCGGTTGGCTCTGTGAAGACCATACGGTTTTTGCTAAACGGACAAGAGTTTATTGCCGTAAATGGCGGAGGTTATTTTGGCAAATTCCATGAAAGTATTTCACTTTATGTAAGCTGCGACAATCAATATCAGATTGACACCCTTTATGATGCCCTAGCAGTTAATGGTGAGTTACAACCTTGTGGTTGGGTAAAAGACCGTTTTGGTGTGTCATGGCAAATAACTCCATATTTCCTGTGGGACATGGATGAAGATGATGACAAAATGCGTTCTCAACGGGTGATGAAGGCTTTATATCACATGAACAAAATTGACATGGAGAAAATAAAGGAAACTTGGAATTCATAATAACCTCAACAGATAGAGAATAAAACAACGAACTGCTAACATGGTTTTTCGCCAGGCGGGCTGACGTGCTTCTATTGACAATTTTGCGTAAAATTGAAGTGCGGTTCTTCATATCAAGCGTAGTGCTAAAAGCCCGCCCGAACGCAAAGCCCGAAAACGTTAGTGGTAATTTTAACAGATCGTATTCAATGACAAAAAAGACTTTAATCTTACTTGGGTTTATTTTGCTGAAATTCTTTCTGCAATATATCTTAATAAGCCCATACTATGACTTGCAACGAGACGAATATTTGCACCTTGACCAAGCAAATCATTTGGCTTGGGGTTATCTTTCTGTCCCACCCTTTACTTCTTGGACATCTTATATTATTCAATTACTTGGCAATTCATTTTTTTGGATTAAGTTCTTCCCTGCTTTGTATGGGGCTTTGACGATTTACATAGTATGGAAAGCCATAGAAGAATTAAATGGAAATCTTTTTGCTATGATTTTAGGTGCAACTTGTGTTTTATTTTCTGTACTTTTGCGACTAAACACCTTGTATCAACCCAATTCTTTTGACGTACTAAGTTGGACTGCTTTATACTTTATATTGCTTAAATATATCAAGACAAACGATTTAAAGTGGCTGTATATAGGTGCAACAGCATTTGCAATAGGCTTTTTAAATAAGTACAACATTGTTTTTCTGTTAATCGGACTTGTACCTTCATTGTTAATTACAGAGCATAGAAAAATATTCTTAAAACCCACTTTGTATTTTGCTATTTTAGCAGGTTTGGTCTTAATTTCTCCCAATCTTGTTTGGCAATACAATAACAATTTCCCAGTCTTTCACCACTTAAAACAATTAGCAGAAACTCAGTTAGTAAATGTGAATAGATTAGACTTTTTGAAAAATCAATTACTTTTTTTCATAGGCTCATTAATAGTAATCTTTTCGTCATTTTATGCTCTGCTATTTTATAAGCCTTTCAGTAAGTATAGACTTTTCTTTTACTCTATTCTCTTTACTTTGATAGCCTTTCTTTATTTTAAGGCAAAAGACTATTATGCTATTGGTATCTACCCAATTTATATTGCCTTTGGCTCTGTTTATCTTGCAGAAATTTTAAAAGACGGTTGGAAAAAATATTTACAACCAGTAGCGATTGCAGTTCCTTTACTTTTATTTATTCCAATTTTTAATGTTGCATTTCCCAATAAAAGCCCTCAATACATTGTTCAACATTCAGAAAACTACAAAAAATTAGGTCTGCTTCGTTGGGAAGATGGTAAAGACCATTTGTTACCGCAAGATTTTGCTGATATGTTAGGTTGGAAAGAATTGGCATTAAAAGTTGATAGCATTTATTCAAAAATACCGAATAAAGAAAAGACACTAATTCTTTGCGACAACTACGGACAAGCAGGAGCCATAAATTATTATACACGACAAAACATAAAGGCGGTTTCATTTAACGCTGACTACATAGATTGGTTTGATTTAACTAAAAAATATGAAAACTTAATTAGAGTAAAAGAAGCACGAAATGTAAATGAAGAATTGCAAGAAACATCTCCTTTTTTTCAAAATTCAACCCTTGCAGACTCAATAACTAATCAATATGCGAGAGAGTTTGGCACAGGAATATTTGTTTTTACAGGGGCAAAAATTGACATTAGACAAAGAATTAAAGATGAAATTGCCGAAAATAAAAACTACCGCTAACACGGGTTTTGCGTCAGGCGGGGTAACGTGCAAACTTGGAGCTTTGTGCTTCTATTCAAGCTCAGTGCTGTTTGACAGTTTTGTGCTCCGAAACCCGCCCGAACGCAAAGCCCGAAACCGTTGGTGGCAAGGCTATTGAAAACTTCAAACAAAGAGAAAAATAGAAAAAATAGAATTTTAATCATTTGTTTAAATCATTTGTTTAGTTTATGTTTGTGCCAAATTTTGGTACAATGACAAAAGACAAGGATTTCTCTACCCAAGACAAAATACTAAAAGCCGCCAAAACGGTATTTTTCCAAAAGGGTTATGACGGCACACGAACAAGGGACATTGCGACAGAAGCCAATGTAAACCTTGCTATGCTCAATTACCATTTCAAAAGCAAAGAACAGCTATTTGAATTGGTGATGATGGACTCTCTTCAAAATTTCATTTCTGTAATCAGAGAAGTTTTGAACGACCCAAATACTGATTTTGAAACAAAACTTGAACTCATCATTACCAAGTATATTGACAAGTTTCGCGAAGAGCCGCAACTTCCTTTCTTTGTCATATCTCAATTGCACAGAAGTCCTGAAACTTTCGCAAGAATTACCGAAAAGTCCGAAGATATTGCCAACTCTGTTTTCTTAAAGCAATATCAGGAAGGGCTTTTAAGCGGCAAATACGTCCGTATTAATTTCGTGCATATCTTAATGAATTTGGGCGGTCTTATTGTGTTTCCTTTTTTGATTTCCTCTGCATTACAAAAAGTAGCTAATCTTTCTTCCTCACAACTGAACGAATTAATGCAAGAGAGAAAGCAGCTCGTATTTTATTGGTTAAAACAAATGATTTTAAAGTGAAAAAGTATTTTCTTTTTTTCTTGGTTTCATTTTTTGTTGCCAATTCGGTTTTAGCACAAACTCAACCTGTCAATAACTCGTTTGGAACATTGCCTCCCTTTACCAAATGGTATCAGAACCCTTTGGGTGTAAGTCCAATCGCCTTGCATACGGGCAATGGTTTATTTATTCCTTTATTTGCGGCAACATGCATCCTCATTTTCACAAAGTGCGATGATAATTGGGGCAATATTAGCTTTTACACAGAGACTGAGTATACAAAAGGTTATTATGGAAGTTTTTCAAACCTAATGCATCAAAATACAGGCATAAATTATATGCTTAGAAAATACTTGTCTGCTGGTGTTGAGGTTTCACAGGTATATGTGTGGGATAACGAAAACAACACTTACGGTATAGGAATCCGTCCATTTTTCCGATTTTATCCTGTAAATAAAGAAAGTTTTAAACTTTATTTTCAAAGTGGTGCAGGACTTCAATACTTTTTTAATGAGTTTCCACAACCATCAGGCTATTTTGGCGACTACCGTAATGGCACAAAATTGAATGGTAGTCCTAAATATGGCATTGGTGCGGAGTTGAAACTAAATTCAAATTGGAACATCAATGCTGGGCTATGGCATATCCATTTTTCCAATGGCAACAACCCAAGTATAGAAAGAAATCCGGGACATGATAGCAACGGATTTTCATTAGGTATAACTTATAATCCAATCAAAAAATGAACATAGTCTTTTATATTTCAGCTTTTCTTGCAGCTATCGTTAGTGCTGCTTATTTACAACTGCCCACATTTATTTTGGCATTGGGATACCGTTGGTTTCACAACTACAAAATAAAGCGATGGTTTTTCAGGATTTTGTCATTCGTATTTGTAATGCTTTTTGTAGCGAATACTCAATCATTGGCAGTAATCCTTATTGGACTAATTCCAATTTTATTTTTCCTAATTTTTTCATTGTTAAACGCCAACCCAAAAGTGTATATCTCACTCTCTGAAAAACAAATTTTGAAATTAAAGGAAACGGATTACCCATTAGATACAGAAGTTCTGGGATTTGACGATGAACAAGGGAACTCCATTTGTTATCCACTGTACGAAATGATAAAACCACGACATATACTAAACGACACCTTTCAAAACAAACCAATCCTGGTATCCTATTGTATGGCTTGCCGAAGTGCAATGGTTTACAATCCTTTAGTAAAAGGACAACGTCTTCATTTTGACGTTTTAGGCGTTTATAGAAGAAACATGGTGATGATGGATAGAGAAACGGGAACTATTTGGCAACAAGGAACAGGAGAAGCCATATTTGGAACACTTAAAGGTTCTCAGATGGAAATTTTACCTTACCAACAAACTACATTATCAGAGTGGCTCAAACAGTTCCCTAATTCATTCATTGCCAAAGAAAGCAACGATGTAAAAGATGGCATTTTCTCAAAAGAAAGGTTAATGAAAATGATGAAAGTAACAGAAACATTGGTAACCCCTGGTAAAACGCAATTAGATGGTTTACCCTTACGTGAGACCGTTTTCGGCATTGAACTTAACGGATATTCAAAAGCCTATCCAATCTCTGAATTGAAAAAGAGAAATGAATTCACAGATAAACTGGGCGAAACGGAACTAAGTATAAAATATGATCCTCAAACCAACTTCATCAACATTATAGAAAGCAAAAGTGGTAAAATCATTCCCGCTCAAAGTCATTGGTGGTTTGGTTGGAAAGAGTTTCATCCAGAAACTGAAATATGGAAAGCAAAATAAAAACTACCGCTAACACGGGTAGCCGTTGCACAAATTTGAGAGAGAAGTTTTGGTAGTGAAAGATGAAGGTTTTAGAGGTGTTTTTAGCTACTTTAATTTTTTAAGTTATATTCATTTAGGTAGGTGCTCAAAAAATTGGTGTTCTTAAAATGCAAATAATGGCGTTTGATTAAGTGCTGATAGGAAATAAAAATCCTCTCTTGCCTGTAAACTCACCTTTTGCACACTTGCTGCTACTGTTTTTATTTTCTCACGATTAAATTTCATCAGCTTTTTGATGTTGTAAGCCGTGGCACTCAGCAATACATGTTTGTTGGCACCGGCCATCCCCCGGGTGTTGACTCTTCGCATGTTCAGGTAATTCAATAGAGTGCCTAATACCGGCTCTACCGTCTTGCTTCGTATGCGGCTCAGGCGTTTGAAATAGGCCTTGTTGTTTGCTAACTTGGCATGCATGCGGTCGTAGTAGGGTTTGTCGGTGCTGTCTTCTATCTTTCTAAAATCGCTTTTGCCAATACAGCTTGAACGCAATGGGCAGTCTTTACATTTGCTGTTGTCGCTCCGATATACGCGTTTGCTGTAGCCTTTGTTATCGGTTGCTATTCGTTTAAATGGCAGTATAGCCCGGTTGCCTCTTTGACATTCGTATTGGTCTTTTTCTGCATTGTAGGTAAAGCCTTCACGCTCGGACTTGTATTGCCCGAAATCGGGAATGTAAGCATCTATGTGATTGGCTTCGCAAAAGGCCAGTGCTTCGCCACTGCTGTAGCCTGCATCTGCTATTACCTGTTCTATCTCGATTTCGTTTTGTGCAAGGTCGTTTATGGTTTGTGTGAGTAGCTCCGGCAGATTTTGACTGTCGCGGTTGCCTGCACTGCTGCCAGGTCATCTATATATTTACCTGATACAGCATTCTGGGTTGTAGTTCTTTTCCTCCTTGCATGACATAAAACTATTGACTCTTGCTTGAGTTTTTGTGTTGATGCTTAAATTCTATTCACTACTTTTGGTTAGTTGTGCAATAGGCACAGCCGATAGCCGCTGCTAAGCGCTCGCACCGGAAAGGAGGCGCTACTCCCTCGTGTTGTCTTTACGTTTAAAAGACAAAACAGTTCCGCTATGCCAAGCGGAGACTCGGCACCTTGGTGCTGCGCACACACTTGCGGGTTTGGGTACTCTGCGACAGCGCATTTCGAACCATATTTGCGGCATACTTTTACCCCGGCGATGGGGAACGCTCATTTTACAGATGACCTCATTTGATAGGTTGTGCCACTACTATGAAAAGGAGAAATTTAGCTTGTCTCGTTGCGGGAGCAGCAGTGCTCCTGGGTGTGGGAATAGGTTGTTCGGGCTCGTCGAGCGCCAATGGTAAGCGGTCGGCGTTGGCACCGTCGGTGGAGTACCAAGGCTCCTTGCCTTTGGCGCGCATTCGACTGCCCCAAGGCTTTAGGATAAGTGTGTTTGCCGAAGGCGTGCAGAACGCGCGCTCGCTTTGCTTGTCGCCCAACGGCACGCTATTCGTGGGTACGCGCGAGGCAGGCAGCGTGTATGCCTTGCGCGATACTAATCAGGATGGGATGGCGGACCTCCGCTACACCATTGCCACAGGACTGCGCATGCCCAATGGTGTAGCTTTTCGCCACGGCAGCCTGTATGTTGCCGAGGTCAGCCGCATCTTGCGCTTCGACGACATAGAAAACCGGCTGGCCCAGCCGCCGGCGCCCGTGGTGGTGTACGATGGCTATCCGACCGATACGCACCACGGGTGGAAGTATATTGCTTTTGGTCCCGATGGGTTGCTCTACGTGCCCGTGGGCGCTCCGTGCAACATCTGCGAGCGGCTCGACAATCCTCTCTACGCCAGCATCACGCGTATAGACGTAGACCGGCCAACCAACGGGCCTGAAATCGTGCAGCACGGCGTGCGCAATACGGTGGGCTTCACCTGGCACCCTCAGACGAGGCAACTGTGGTTCACGGACAACGGCCGCGATATGATGGGTGACGACATGCCCGCCTGTGAACTCAACCATGCTCCTCAGGACGGCATGCATTTCGGTTATCCCTATTGTCATCAAGGAGACGCACCCGACCCGAAGTTTGGGCACAAGCGCCCGTGCAGCGACTTCGTACCGCCCGCCCAAAAACTGGGGCCACACGTGGCGCCCCTGGGCGTCGAATTCGTGCAGAGTACCACCTGGCCTGCGGCTTATCGCCACCAGATTCTCATTGCTGAGCATGGCTCTTGGAACCGTACGCGTAAAATTGGCTACCGACTAACTTGGGTGCGCCTCGACGAGCAGGGGCGATGCGTAAGCTATGAACCGTTTGCCGAAGGTTGGCTTCAACCCGGCGATGAAGTGTGGGGACGTCCAGTGGACTTAGAGTGGCTCCCTGACGGCTCGCTTCTCGTGTCTGATGACTTTGCCGATGCTATCTACCGCATCTATTATTCGCCGAATTAAGCCCAAGCATTGTTCATGCACCCTGTTGACACGCTTCGCATCCGCTTTGATGCTGACCAGCTGGCCTTGCTTAACGCTGTCATGGCTTTCCTCATGTTTAGCGTCGCTCTTGATATTCGCGTGTCTGATTTTCGCCAAGTTTTTCGCTTCCCGCGCGCCATCGGCGTAGGGCTTATAGCCCAGTATTTGTTTTTTCCCGTCATGACGTTAGGGCTGATTGCGCTCTTCCGCCCACCGGCAAGTATGGCACTGGGTATGATCCTGGTGGGCATGTGCCCCTCAGGCAACATGACTAACTTTCTGGTACATTTCGCTCGTGGCAACACGGCTTTGTCGGTTACCTTCAACGGCATTGTCATTTTGTTGGCTTCAGTAGTAACGCCGTTGGGTTTTCTGTTGTGGTCGCGTGCGGTGCCTGGCGCAGCGGAATTGCGGCGGAGTTTTGACCTTAGTTTTGGCGAAATGGCGCTCATCATCCTGCAGCTTATTCTGTTGCCGCTGCTGCTGGGCATGTGGTTGGCGCATGTGCAGCCGCAGTGGGTAGCTCGCTTGCGTGGTGGGGTACAGCGCCTTTCGCTGGTGCTCTTTTTTGGGGTGGTGCTGGCGGCGCTTTGGGGCAATCGTGACCACGTGGTGACGTACGTGGGTTATGCGTTCTTGCTGGTCTTGCTCCACAACGGTTTGGGTTTGGCCCTTGGCTACGGTTTGGGTCGAATGAGCCGGCTTTCGGAGGCCGATAGCCGGGCGCTGGCTTTTGAGACGGGCATCCACAATACGGCGTTAGGGCTGTTGCTCATCTTCCGCTTTTTTGAAGGGCTGGGCGGCATGGCCCTCATCGCGGCGTGGTGGGGCATTTGGGATCTCATTACTGGCATCTCCCTGGCATGGTGGTGGCGTACTTCAGAAAAGCGAGTGCTGAATTTCAGAAAACACACCTCTCCTTAGGCCTTTTCTATCGAGAGTGGCCTCCACAGGAGGTTGTCGGAAAAAACAAATCTTCAAAAAATAGCGTCCTCGATCCCATCCATGGAGCTTTACGAAGCAATACAAGAAGCCGCAACGGTCGTTCGGCAAAAGACGAGTGTGCGCCCGCAGAGCGGCATCATCTTGGGCACTGGGTTGAGCAGCTTGGCCGACGAGGTTGAGGTGGAAACTCGCATCCCTTACGCCCAAATACCGCATTTTGCCCATAGCACGGTGCAAAGCCATCGAGGCGAGTTAGTCTTTGGCTGGCTCGACGGGCATGCTGTAGTAGTGATGGCGGGCCGGCTGCACTACTACGAGGGCTGGACGATGCAGCAGGTCACTTTTCCCGTGCGTGTATTGGGCGCGTTGGGCATCGAGCGCCTTATCATCACCAATGCCTCGGGAGGCATCAATCCGCACCTGCGCAGCGGCGACATTGTGGTGGTGCGCGACCACATCAACCTGCTGCCCGAAAATCCACTGCGGGGCCCCAACGATGAGCGCCTCGGCCCGCGCTTCCCCGACATGTCGCAGACTTACGACGCACACTTGCGCCGCCTTGCCCTCGCCGTCGCCCAAGAGCGCGGCATCAGCGCCTTCGAAGGCGTGTATTCCGCTTTGCAAGGCCCTAATTTAGAAACTCCCGCGGAGTATGCGATGCTTCGGATATTGGGCAGCGACTGCACCGGCATGTCGTCAGTGCCTGAGGTGCTTGTAGCACGCCATCAGGGCATCCCCGTACTCATGCTCTCCTTAGTTACCAATGTATCCTATCCACCCAGTGTCATCCGCGAAACCACAGTGGACGACGTCATTGCTCTGGCAAAAGAGGCACAGCCGCGCCTGACCCAGCTCGTGCGCGAGGTGCTGCGCCGCTTGACAGGTTGAGCCCACTACCGCTGCTCGTAGTGCTTGGCGTAGTAGGAACGGTATTCGCCAGATACCACTTCCTGGAGCCAATCGGTGTGCTCGAAATACCACTGGATGGTGTGCCGTAGACCTTCTTCGAAGGAGATAGAAGGCTCCCAGCCCAACTCGCGGCGTATTTTGGAAGCGTCAATGGCGTAGCGTCGGTCGTGGCCGGGGCGGTCCTTCACGAAGGTAATGAGGCGTCGCGCCGTACCGACGGGGCGCCTCAAAAACTCGTCGGTCAGATCACACAACAGCTGCACCAAATCAATATTCGCCCATTCGTTATTGCCGCCGATGTTGTACGTCTCGCCTATGCGTCCGCGGTGCAGGATGGTGTCCATAGCTTCGGCGTGGTCTAAGACCCAAAGCCAATCACGCACATTGCGCCCGTCGCCATAAACGGGCAGTGGCCGTTCCTCGCGGATGTTGTTAATCATCAGCGGGATGAGCTTCTCCGGGAATTGGTACGGACCGTAGTTGTTGCTGCAGTTGGACAGGAGCACGGGCAGGCCATAGGTGTGGAAATACGCGCGAACGAAGTGATCGCTGGCCGCTTTGGAGGCGGAATAGGGTGAGCGTGGGTCATAGGGCGTCGTCTCGGTGAAATACCCTTCGCTTCCCAAAGAGCCGTACACCTCATCGGTGGAGATGTGGTAAAAACGCTTCCCCTCGAAATGGCCCTCCCAGTGCCGGCAGGCAGCATCCAGCAGGTTGACCGTACCAAGCACGTTCGTCTCGACGAAGGCCAACGGGTTGGCAATAGAGCGATCCACATGGCTTTCCGCGGCCAAGTGGATAACAGCATCAAAGCGAAACTCCTCAAATAGCCGATCGAGCAGCGCCACATCGCGGATGTCGCCGCGCACAAAAGTGTAGTTAGGCGCCTCCTCTACGTCGCGCAAGTTGCTTAAATTCCCCGCATACGTCAGCGCATCGAGGTTGACCATCCGATAGTGAGGATAACGCCGCACAAACAGCCGCACCGCGTGAGAGCCAATAAAGCCGGCGCCGCCAGTAATGAGTATCGTCATAATGTATGCGTTAGGCTTTTTCTGACCGGAAGCGATGAGACGGAGTCATCGCTCTCAGCATCGGGCGGCAAAGGTAAAGGCTTCTTCTGTGCCGCCTTTGAAAAGGCCTGTGCCTAACCCACATTAGGGCTACCTTTGATGGGCGTCATTGAAAAGCGTCGGCGTTTCTGCTCATTTTTGAAAAAAGAAAGGCCGGTTTTCATCTGAAACGCTGATTTTTAAATAAAAAACAACATATGCAAAACGCAGAGCAAAAAGTGAAGCCAGAAAAGGAGGATTATGCGCCCTTCTATGCGGGTTATGTAGAAGCGATAGAAACGGACGACATTGTTCTCTTTTTAGAAAGGCAGAAAGACGCCGCAGTAGCATTCCTGCGCCCTGTCGAATGGGAAAAGTGGGAGCTGGCTTATGCCGAAGGCAAATGGACACTGGCACAGGTGGTGCAGCACCTCATAGACTGCGAGCGCATTTTTGCCTATCGGGCGCTGTGCATAGCGCGAGGCGACAAGACGCCGCTGCCCAGTTTCGATCAGGAGGCGTACGCTGAAGCCAGCGAAGCCAGCAGCCGGACGCCCGCTTCGCTGGCAGACGAGTTCGCAGCCGTGCGGGAGGCATCGGTACACCTCTTTCGCAGCTTTAGCCCAGTTATGTGGGCGCAGCGCGGCATGGCTGCCGAGCACGAAATTACCCCGTTGGCCTTGGCGTGGATTATCGCTGGCCACACCAGTCACCACCTGCACATTCTCCGCGAGCGTTACCTCAACGGATAGGATTTAAAGGAAAATTTTACCGTTCCACCAGTCGGTCTCGATGATGGCGCCGTAGTGGCGATAGAAGGCAAGCGCGGGCTCGTTCCAATCGAGTACTTGCCATTTGAGTAGCCGGCAGCCGCGGCGGCGGCCTTCTTCGAGCACGGCCTCAAACAAGCGCCTGCCGATGCCGCTGCGTCGATGCGCTTCCGTTACCACCAGGTCGTCGAGATACAGGATGTTGCCTTTCCACGTGGAATAAGCCATAAAATACAGAGCCATACCAACGACGCGCCCCGACACTTCGGCTACAAAGCATTCGAAACGCCCAGCGCGAAAATCGCGCACATACTCCTCAGCGGTGGTAACGACAGCTTCGGGCGACCTTTCATAAATCGCTAATTCACAAACGAGAGCATGTATCGCCAGCATGTCTGCTTCAGTAGCTGGACGTATTCGCACTTCCTTCATTGTCAGAATGATGCCTACTGGGTAGTCTCTTGAAAAGAAAAAATCCCTCCCCGTTCATCAACGGGGAAGGACATCATCAAAACACGCTTCATTTTTTTAACTAAAATCGCCGTTTGCACGACTTTCGGCAAAAGTAAGCCACTCAGCAAGTGGATACCAACTTTTTGGCTGTTCTTTCGACGAATTTTTTTATACATGACTGAAACTATCCTTATCCGAAACGCTCACATCGTCAACCGAGGCGCTATTCGCCAAGGCGACATATACATCCGCCACGGGCGCATTGAGCGCATAAGCTCGGCAATTTCTGGCAACGCAAGTGTCGAGATAGACGCGCGCGGCCACTATCTTATTCCGGGCATCATTGATGATCAAGTGCACTTCCGCGAGCCGGGGCTGACGCATAAAGCCACTATTGCTACCGAAAGCCGAGCGGCAGTCGCTGGAGGAGTAACCTCCTTTATGGAGATGCCCAACGTGCAGCCACCGACAGTTACTCAGGAGTTGCTCGAGGCTAAATATCAAACAGCGGCGCGCACTTCGTTGGCCAATTATTCCTTTTACATGGGTACGACGAACGACAACCTGGACGAAGTCCTGCGCACCGATGCTAAGCGCGTTTGCGGCATCAAGATTTTCATGGGCAGCAGCACGGGCAATATGCTGGTGGATGACTCGCGTACTCTAGAACGTCTGTTTGCTGAAGCGCCTACCCTCATCGCTACCCACTGCGAAGACGAAACTACCATCCGTGCCAACTTGGAGCGTTACCGGCAGCGCTACGGCGAGCACCTGACAGCTGCCCATCACTCACGCATCCGCAGCGTTAAGGCGTGCCTACTTTCCTCCTCCTTGGCGGTGGATTTGGCCCGACGCCTCGGCACCCGTTTGCACGTGCTCCACATCACGACCCGCGACGAACTGGCCCTTTTCGATAAGCATTTACCGCTTGAAAAGAAGCGGATCACGGCAGAGGTGTGCGTCCATCACTTGCGCTTTCACTCAGGCCATTACGCGCGCTGGGGCAACCTCATCAAGTGCAACCCGGCCATTAAAAACCAGGTACACCGCGACGCCCTGCTACCCGCCCTGCTTGAGGATACCATTGACGTGGTGGCCACCGACCATGCGCCGCACACCTGGGAGGAGAAAAAACAACCCTATTTGCAGGCTCCTTCGGGTTTGCCCCTCGTGCAACACGGCCTCAACGTTATGCTTCAGCTGTACCACGCCGGCAAAATCTCCTTGCAAAGAATTGTTGATAAAATGTGCCACGCTCCGGCTGTCGCCTTCCGCCTTCGCGAGCGCGGTTTCATCGAAGAGGGCTACTGGGCCGACTTGGCTTTGGTGGACCTTCAGCGTCTCTGGACGGTAACTCCGGAAAACATTCTTTACAAATGCGGTTGGTCGCCCTTTACGGGGCAGACCTTTCGGGGCAACGTGCTTACCACTATCGTGAGCGGGCACCTGGCTTGGCACAACGGCCGCCTCAACGAAGGCAAAATGGGTGAGCGCCTGGAATTTGAAGGTTGGCACTAAGGGTATCCTCCTCAGCGCCAACCTGTGCTGTATGCAAAGGGCGTGGTCAGGCCGTGCTTGTCGGGTGTGCTGCAGACCTTTTCAGTCTTACTCGGCAAAGCGTTTGTCGCGCAGGAATTCCTCATCGCGCAAGGTGCCAAGGAAGGCGATAATCTTTCGTTTTTCATCGGCCGTGAGCGGTATACCCAACTGTCCGTTGGGCTGGCGTAACAGCGGGTCGAGGGTAGGCGAGGGCTGCACGCCAGAGGCGTAGTGTTCGAGTACTTGCTCAAGCGTCTTGAAACGCCCATCGTGCATGTAGGGCGCCGTGGAGGTAACGTTGCGCAGCGAAGGGACGGCAAACTTGCCTTCGTCGCCGGAGAGCGCGCTAACCTCAAAGCGGCCTTGGTCAAATTCGAAGGAGCGATCTAAGCCGTTATTGCGGAACGTCTGGTCGGTGAATAGGTCGGTGGCATGGCAAGAGGCGCATTTTTGGCGAAAGAGCGCCAGTCCCTCTCGCTCGTCGGCACTCAGCGTACCGCCCGGCTCGTTGCGCACGTAGCGGTCGTAGCGGCTATTGGCACTCACCAGCATGGCCATAAACTGCGACAGCGCCTGCAGGAAGCGCGCAGTGTTGATTTCCTCCGAGCCAAAGGCCGCCTTGAAGAGCGCCGGGTATTGCGGGTGCGCGCGCAGCTTATCCAAAACTCGCCCTGGGCTTTCGTCCATTTCCACGGGGTTTTGGATGGCATTGAGTGGAGTGAAGTCCAAATGCGGTACGCCGCCGTCCCAGAAGAAGGTTGTGCGCCACAGCATGTTTTGGATAGGAAGGGCATTGCGGCGCCCCAACAGCCCGTCGATACCATGACTGACCGCATGGTCGGGGTGGCTAAAAGCCGCGAAGGAAATGTGGCAATCGCCACACGCCACTGTGTTGTCGCGCGAGAGAAGGGGGGCGTAAAACAGCCGCTTGCCCAAGGTAAACCCCGCTTCTGTAACCGGGTTTTTGCTTAAGTCATATACAGGCGAGGGAAAGTTGGCTGGCAAAAAAGGCCCTTCGAAGACTGGGCTGGGTGTATCTTTTTGACACCCCGCCACCGTCAGCAAGAGGACGGCCCCCAGTGCGGTGGTTCGAAAGAAGTTTCGGGAAAACATAAAGGCTAATGTTTTTCGGTGACATAAAGGATGGTGTCAATTTCCCCTCGTCCTTCATCTATCGAAATACGCACCGGCAGGTTGCCCATTACGTCGTGCGGATAGTAGAGGCTGTCGTAGCCGATGCCCACTAACCAATGGCGGCCTTCAGGTACGCCGGTGATGCAGCCATGCCCCTCCTTGTCGGTGATGAACATAGCGTCGAAATAGGCGCGCGGTCGAGTATAGCCCGGAAATGTATCTGCAAAATATTTGACGTACACCGTACAGGCCGGAATGGGCCACGTATGGTGTATGGTGCGCACGCAGATACGCGTCGGCAGTGGAATGGAATCCGGTGGCTCAGGGCGACAAGCCCAAAGCCATGCCACTGCCGCAGCTATTAGAAAAACCAGCTTTTTCATGGCAACATGTGTTTTTGGTCAAACGCTGGAAAGTGGGTGCGGGTTGAACAGGGCGAAGAAGAAAAAAAAGCCGGAGCGCCCTCACAAGCGCGCTCCGGCTAAACATAATAAGTTTACGGGTTGTGCACGTGGTCAAGCGAGAACATGTCGGCGTAGTTATCAGCCACCGTCTTAGAGTACGGCCCGGCGTGCACCTTGGGATAGGTGGCCACACTAATGTTCGTCGGGTTCGTAAACAGTTCCAATACGTCCACATATACATGGAAATGCGGGCCGCCGTTGCGGCGCACCTTGGCTACCTCACTGCCTTTGAGCGCCAACGTTAGCGTCTTGAGGTTGTTGAGCGTCGGGCTGGAATAGCCGCCAAACAGACCGATGTGGTACTGGAAAATCCGGTCGTTAGCGCCCTGGTCGAGGGGGGCATCCGGCGATGTGCCTTCTACTTTTACGAAGATATAGCCCGCATTCCAGTTCCAGTACATGCCGCTGGCACCGGTAGCGGGGTCGAGCACGCCCAGGCGTTCGCTGGCCGGGCTGACGCTCTTGAGGCTATCTACGCCCAGGACGAAGCGCACTGCCTTGTAGTCGCCTGCCGGTACATTCCGAAGCTTAATCTTGCGGCTAGCCGGCTGCTCTTGTTTGCACAGGAAGTAGCAAGAGTCTTTGGGTACAACGAATTCCGAGCCATCGGCCTTGATGAGGACAAAGTTGCTGACGTAATAGTTAAAGGTGCTGAACTTCAGCCGTTCGCCCAGCGCGTTGGTGTACTCTACACCAAAGATCAGCGGCTTGTCGCCGGCGCGGTTTTCAAACTCGATTTCAACGTCGTTGAAGCCAGTGACGTCGTCGTGCTGGTCTTTTTTACAAGATGAGAGGCCTACAGTTATGACGGTCGCAGCTAAAAGGCCAAAAAAGTATTTTTTCATGATGAGTATTCTTTTTTATAAAAAATGGGAAAAAAACCGATACGGAAGGTTGGGCTATTACCTCCTCCATACCTTGAAAGCTCCTTACCAGTCGGCAGAAGGCTAAGCGCGTCTTTTAGCAAAAAGGCAGTCCCGTAGATGAGTCCAAGAGTCTCTCTCGCGCATGTATGCGCTATACTGGGAAGAAGACAAAAGACCTACGCCTGCCCATTGCTGGTTTCAGGAGGCTGGAAAACACTGCGCCCGCCCTGGCGCATAGGTGGAAGCAAATAGGGCGGATAAAGTAGGCGCTCTTTGCTAAGGCTAAAAACCAACATCCACCCAGAGGCGTCCTCTGCAAAAAGAGCGATGTCTTTCAGTTGCCGCAGCGCCTCCGGCACTACCGGAGCGCTCTCTTCCGAGGTGTCGTTGCCGTTTAGTCGCTTTAATAGATAGCACTTGCCATCGCATTTCAATTGCGGGCGCGCCTTGTTTTCGCATTTTTTAAGGTAAACAGCACGTCGCCATTGATAGTCTATCGTCCATATCGTGCGCATCCACGAGTGGGCGACCATGACCATTATCAACCCTCCGACGACGACCCGGCGCATATTGTGTAAAGATAGGCCTCTATCGCACCCACTCCCCTTGAAAAATAGGGTTTTTATTGACCTTTTAGTTAGTTCACGCTGTCTTCTTGCGCGAGTTCAGGTACGTCTTGAGTGGGCACCACCCCAGCAGCCCGCGCAGAAAGAGAGGAAAGCCTAATGCGGCCAGCCAGTACTGATGCGTGAAAAGCCCCGTAATAACTACCGCCATCATCAACAAGAAGGAAACTATAACTTCTACTACCGATAAATTATACTCGAATTGCATAGGCGATTTGCTTTTTGTTGCTACAAAGCTGCCAACAGCGCCTAGCAATCTCTGATGATTGCGGTCAGGAAATCCCGTGATTTATGGCGATGGAGAAACTGATGTGACTAACTCAGTGCGCGGTCTATGGAGTGGGATTCACCACTCCACGCGTATAGGTGGCGCGGAACATTTCTGGTGGTACGCCAGTGTGTTTTTTGAAAAAGCGCGCGAAGTAGGCATTGTCCTCAAAATTCAGTTCAGAGGCTATTTGGGAAATGCTTAGGTCCGAATTCACCAACAAGCGCTTGGCTTCCAATAAGACGCGTTCGCGAATTAGCTCACCGGCGGACTTGCCCAGGGCTGCGCTGACCAAAGCGTTAAGGTGATTAGGGGTAATGAAGAGCATTTCGGCGTATTCACGCGGCAGGCGTTTATCTCGAAAATGCGTTTCGATGAGCCGCTCGAACTGGCGCAACACGTTGAGCTGGTGCCGCGAAATTTGAGGTTGAGCCAACCTTGGCAGTCGCCGAGAGAGCAACACAATGACCTGTAGTAACATGGCCCGCAACATTTCAGCCTTGTATTCCCAGTCTTGCTGAAACTCCTGCAGCATCCGTTCCAGGATGCCCTGCACCTCGCTGCAGCATTCCATATCGAGCAGATTAGCCGGCGAACCGCTCACCGCATTGAACAGCGGAAAGCTCTCTATGAAATGTGGGTCATGGCAAATGGCAGTAAAAAAGCTTTCGTTGAAGTTGATGATATAGCCTTCCGTGTTTGGAGCAAACTCCCACGTATGCACTTGCCCGGGCGCCATGGTGTACACCTGATGAGCCTCCACATGAAATTGCTGGAAGTCAATCGAATGCGTTCCGCCACCCTCTGTGAAAAGAACAATTTGGTAAAACGCGTGCCGATGGGGGAAGTACAGGTCAGGATGTGCGCGCACAAAGTCGCTGATGCGCGTGACCACAAACTCGGTGAAGCACTGGTCGGCGCCCAAAAGGTTGCAAATGCTGTAAGTCGGGATGCGCTTAGCCACAGGTCAGTTTGCTTTGGTTGACGCAGATAAAGTACCTCGAAGATAGTTTGTCAACAGATACTCCTCAAGTCTCGTTCACTGGCGCAGCATTTTCCCCGACACCGATTGGTCGTTGGTATCCAGACGGAAAAAATAAACCCCTGGAGCGGCTGGCCAATCGGTGTCCCGAAGTTCAAACCGCTGCAGCCCTGCGGAAAACCGTCTTTTTTGGGAAAAAACCACTCGGCCGGCGGCGTCGCTAATAGCTAACGACACTTCAGCTTCCTGAGGCAAAAAGAAACGCAGCTGAGCGCGCTGGCTCCAGGGCGAGGGCTCGCAGCCATAGGCCTTAAGGTCAAACGAAGAGGGTGAAGCGTCCGGCGGCCCATCAAAAAGCAGGCGCACCTTAAGGGCTTCGGGTGTCCCGCTATAGGCTGCTGTGGGCGTTATGGCATCCGAAAGGTATAGCGGCTGCTCAGGGCCTTTAGCTGTTGCCCGAAAGCGCACCCGCCACGCGGGGATGCCCGCTCCATCCCAGGCGACTGTGAAGAAGCGGTGCTGCTCAAACACAGCAAAATGCTCGGTGAGCATATTTTCCTCGGGAATCACAGTCAGCAGCTCCAGCCCCGGGTGGAAAAGCGTAGCCTGAAAAGCCGTCAGAGGCACAGCCGTCTGAAAAAGCAACTCGAACTCCTCGCCAGGCTGAAACGTGGCTGCTTGCTGCTGCGACAACGACGCCTCCACCTGACGTACCCGTAGGGTCACCGAGTCGTATGTGCGCGCTTCCGCAGCGTCGGTCGTGTGCATGCTGCCCGTTATGGCACTGCCGTTGAGGTCGCCTACTTTTATGGCAGCAAAGTGCTCTGCCAGCGCATGGGCAGATAGTCCGCTCAGCGAGCGGGCTTCTGGGAAGAGTGTTTTGAAGGGATTAGATGGCTCAGGGAAAACAAAATCGGCATCTACAAAACGCCACGAGGTGTTGTTCGGAAGGCTGGAGTAAACGCCAAGGATGAGTTTGCGCAGCTCCAGAATATCCGCGGTGGTCACCGAGCGGTTGTTGTTGACGTCGGCGGCGATGATTTTGTAAGGATGGTCCAGAGGGGTAAGGCCGATGATGTGCTGATGCAAGAGCGATAAGTCGTAAGTAGATACGCCATTGAGGGGGTCGTCGTTTTTGAAAGGCGTCAGGATGTAGTCGGCGCCCGTGGGCACGGCAGTGAAGAAAAAGTCCCCGTGGGCGTCGGAAAGCGTCGTTAGGACGCCGCCCGGCAGGGCATTCCCTGTGAGGGTAAGGACGGCCTCTTGCAGTCCTTTGTTTTGAAGCGTTTTGAGCGTGCCTGCCACCTGGGCGGGGGTGGTGCTACAAAGAGAATGCGGGTCCAGAACCCTAATGGAGACGTTACAATGCGCGCTGTTGCCGGCCACATCTTGGGCCCACACCTCCACACCCTGCATCCCTAAGGAGCTGCAGTCGAAAAGCACATCCTCCTGAGGTGAGCCATCGGGCAGCACCGGGAAGCCCAGCCCGGCCCCTGCGCGCCGGATGCCCGTGCGAATAGAAGAGAGGGGGGTGCAGTTGTCGCTTAGGGAGAGCAGGAAATCCTGAGGATAAAGGACCACAGGGTGGCCATTAGGCAGGGAAACGTTCAGTCCTTGCATGCAGATGAGGTCGGGCGGGCGGCAGTCGCGCACCTCCACCGGATAGGCGCACACGGTGCGGTTGCCACAGCCATCGTCGGCTATCCATTCGATGCGGTGTTTGCCGTGAGGCAATTGGGGAATCACATACTGGAGCGGCTCTTTTTCTGTGTTCCAGCGCAAAAAGCCAGAGACGTTGACGAAACCACCGCGCAGGATGGTGAAGCGATATTTCTCTTCAGGAGGTACCGGCCGTCGGTCGAATAACCGCAGCTCTCCCCCCATAAAGTCCGGAGAGAACGCGTTGCCGTAGCGCACCATACCGGCTGGCGGAGGGTTATTGCTGCTCACGACGGTCTCTTGTATGCCGTCATTGTCGAGATCGAGAAAAAGGCGATACTGGATATTAAGGTTGTTTTTGGAGCACTTATCGATAGCGGTGGCTGCCAGGTCAGTGACGGCCTCGCAAAGGTCGGTGCTGTTCGGGACAAGCGGATGTTTCCACTCTGGACCACTCCATAGAGTAGGGTCACTGGTGGTGTGGTCGCACACTTGCACTAATCCCGGAGGGCAGCCGCGGTACTCAGGCGGCACAGAGTCCCGGATGATGATAATCTGGCGGTAGCGATAGCCGTTGGCCTGAGGCGACCAGAAGACGCTGAAATTAGTAGGCAGTGGGTCATCAGGGCGGATGCGCTGCACCGTGGGCGCCGGTGAAAAGCCGGGAGGCGCCACCACCGGGCCGGGCCGGTTGACGGGCGCCAAAGGATCTGGCGACGGAGTGGGGTTAGGCACCTCGACTAAAGGGAGACTGGGGTGATAGCGGCACCAGTCAATGAAGGTCCATTCGCGGTCTATCCAGTAGCAGGCCAGTTTACCTGCTTGGTGCACCTTGTCTTGGTACGAGAGGCTCACCCGCGCGCAGTTAGGCCCAAATATCTGCGGCCCGGGAGGATAAAGGCCAGCGGAGTCGCACTGAGTGAGGACGAGGTCGTCTGGAAATTGGATGGCGTAGGCCGCTTCGTAGGCAACCAGGATGCGTTGGGTACAAGTAGTGCTCAGGCCGTGGCAATCCGTGCCGCGAAAGGTGCGCACGATGGTGCCGCGGTGGCACAGCGTGTCAAAGGCCGCGTAACTGGGCGGGAGTTCGACTACGGCATCCAGGCAGCAGTTGTCGGCAAATTTCGGCTGTCCATAAGCCTTCAGGGAAGGGTCAAAGTGGCTACATGAAACCTGTACCTCGGCAGGCGGGGTGCAAGCAGGCTTGATTTTATCCACCACCTGGACAAAGACCTGGCAGTCATTGGCTTGCTGCTCGAAATACTCTATACTGACGGCCCCGCTTTCCACAGCCACGTCGTACACGCGCAAAATGACAGGTACGGTTTTGCCTACATCCGCACAGCAAAATCGCAATTGATCAAAGAAGCGGTCGCCAGCCTGACAGGCGCTCATATCGGCGCGCCGAGCCTTGAAGCGCACCGAAGTGCAGTAGTCCTCCGAGCCAGCATCCAACATACTAGCCCACACCAGCGACTCCCCGCCGCTGCCCAGTGCCACTTGCGTGTATTGGGTGCAGCGCACCGAGGGCGGCTGGCCGTCCACCACCGTTATCCGGAACGAACACGACGCCGTGTTGCCGCAGCTGTCGGAAGCCAGATAGGTAAGGACAGTGGTCTCGCCGGACGGTAAAAGCACCTGCTGGCTCCAGGAGCCGATGGTGTCCGGTGGATCGCCACTGCCTGTAGCCGTCACGGCTCCGACCAGGCGCTGCGCAATGCCACCAACCGCCCAGCGGGCTTCCACATCGCGCACGCCTGAGCAAGCATCCGAAAGCCGGCCAGGAGGCAACACCCACAGGCGGCTGCAGGCAAAGGGATCGGTAGAAAGGACCGTATCTCTAGGGCAAACCAGTTTTGGGCCTTCCTGGTCTTTTACCTGGATGGTTTGCACGCCCTGGATAGGGTTGTTTGTCCCGAGCGAAGCGCAGTCGTCGAACACAGTCCATTGGCGCAGCAAGGCAAACGACCCTCCGCACAAAGGTACAGTATGGTCTTGATGAACCACACTCCACCGGCACGCCGATGCTGTAGACGGAATAGGCCATTTTTTCTGGTTAAAAAAAACAACTGGCATCCCGCTCGTGGAAGGAGAGGGGAAAAGACCATTGCACTCGAGAATCGTATCCACCGGAAAGAGCAGGCTATCCAGCGGGAAACGCATGACCTCGAGGGTTTGGGTACAAACAGCGCTGTTACCTGCTGCATCGGTAGCCACCCACGTGCGCCAGATGCGCGCCACCAGCCCCAACGGGGAGCAGTTGAAGGCCTCTGTGCTATCAGTAAAGGTCAAAGAGGGAGGCCCGCAGGCGTCAGATACTGCCGGGTATGCTGCCGATAGTGCGGCCTCTAAAAACAAAAATGCTGGCGAATAGTCGGGCAAGACACAGGGCACAGTCAGCGAAGGGCAGCTCATGGTGGGCGGGCGAGCGTCTACAGGCACCAGCCGCCCCCAGCACGTGTTGCCGCTGGGCAGGTGGGTAACCACTGCTCGTACCGTATCGCCTAAGTGGGCGGCCGTCAGCACCTGACCTATTGGTACGCCCTTGCTCGTGAAGAGCTGGACGGCGTAGGCCGAGTCGTCAGCGCTGCCTTCCAGCACCATGTCGGGTGTGATGGTTGCTGAGCAGAAATCGTTGAGGGCGACAAGGCTCAAGTCGTTACAAACTTGAGCCTTAACGGGCGTTAAGTAGAGAGCAATAAGCCACATAGTGCCTCTTAGAGACCCTGCGGAGGATGGGATACGTAACATCAGCGGGTAAGCTTAGTAACGTGAAGAAGCAGCGATTAAAAGGAGTGCGCCGGGCAGTTAGCTTCTCACAGTATGTCTGACATCTAAGAGGTGCGTCAAAGGTAGGCCGCCTTTTGCCAAAGATCACAGCCTTGCCGGAGAATTAGTGCGCAAAAAGACATGACTTATTGCTTGGGCGCGTGCATGTTGGCCATGAATCGGAGAAACCACCCTCAAAACTTACAGGCGCTGTGTTGTGTTGATGACGCGGTTTTACCTCGCCCGCTGGTTTTCCTCTGGCTATGCGCCCACTGGTTAACGTCGTTTGGTTTAAGCGCGATTTGCGTCTGAGCGACCACGAGCCGCTGCAGAAGGCTATTGCCCAAGGGTTGCCTGTGTTGCTTCTGTACTGTTTCGAACCCTCGTGGATACAGGCGCCCGACAGCGATGAGCGGCACTGGCGTTTTGTGCGTCAAAGCCTGGACGATATGCAAAGTCGCTTGGCTCCTCTGGGCATTTCGTTGTACGTCTTCTGCGCCGAAGTGCTCGACGTGCTCGATGCGCTTCGCCAGGTCGTTGTCGTGAAAAGCCTCTATTCGCATGAGGAGACGGGCAATCGCCTCACTTTTGATCGCGATCGCGCGGTGGCGGCTTTTTGCCAAAAGCACGGCATTGCTTGGCAAGAAACGCCGACGGGTGGCGTCACGCGTCGCCTGTACCACCGCAATGGCTGGGAGCAAACGTGGATGGAGCGCATGCGTCGGCCGCTGGCCACTCCTGAGCTGCAGCGGCTAAAAACCGTTCAACTGCCGGCAGAGTGGATGGCTGCCCTGCCGCAAAAAACGCTGCCTTCGGCTGTTCTCACCGAAAGCATGGTTTTCCAACCCGGTGGCGAGACGGCTGCCTGGCGCTATCTGGACAGCTTCCTCTACGACCGCAAGAGCGGCTATTTCAGAAACATCTCTAAACCGGAGGCCGCCCGGCGCAGCTGTAGTCGCATTTCACCTTACCTCACTTGGGGCAACTTAAGCATGCGCCAAGTGTGGCAGGCTACGCGCGCAGCCATGGAACGCACGGGCGACCGCTACAACCTCGGCGCCTTCACCAGCCGCCTGTTCTGGCATTGCCATTTCATCCAAAAATTCGAGACAGAATGCCGCATGGAGCTGGAGAACCTCAACCGCGGCTTCAATACGCTGCGCACGGAGGTCAATCCGGAGTGGGTGAGCGCCTGGTGTGAAGGCCGCACGGGCATCCCTCTCGTAGATGCCTGCATGCGGTGTGTGACGGCTACCGGCTATCTCAACTTTCGCATGCGCTCCATGCTGGTGTCTTTCCTGACGCATCACCTCTGGCAGCCCTGGCAAGCGGGCGTGCACCATCTGGCGCGCCAGTTTTTGGATTACGAGCCGGGCATTCACTATGCCCAGTTTCAAATGCAGGCCGGTACTACGGGCGTCAATACGGTGCGCATTTACAATCCAGCCAAACAGGCTGCCGACCACGACCCGGACAGCACTTTCATAAAAAAATGGGTGCCTGAGCTGGCCGGCCTGCCCGCGCCTTTGGCCCGCGAGCCTTGGAAAATGACGCCGCTGGACGCTGCTTTCCATGGCTTTCGTCCTGGGCTCGACTACCCGCAGCCCATCGTTGACCTGGAAACGGCGGCTGCCCAGGCGCGCGATCGCCTGTGGGCACACAGGAAAGACCCCCTTGTACGGGCTGAAAACCAACGTATCCTGCGCATCCACACCAAACGACGCCGCCCCGAGGAGACCACCGTCATGGGTGATGCCAAGACCATCGAGCGCCTGTTGAATCCCGCGGCCGATGAGGGTTGATAGGCCTTGGACTGCTGAGGTAATTTCGTCTTGCCGTTGTGCCAACGGGAGCCCTTGCCTACTTTCGCCACATGGAAAACGAGGCGCTCATCTCGGCATTAGTGCTGGCAGGGGCCGTGTACGCTGGCCTTTGCGCCCTTTTTTACTTCGGGCAAGATTTCTTTTTCTTCCGCCCGGAGCGATTGCCGCATTGGTTTGCTTACCAGTATCCATTTCCGTTTACGGAAATCAATTTCGACATGGAAGACGGCGGCGTGGTGAATGCGCTGCATTTCCAAATTCCCAACAGCAAGGGCGTGGTGTTTTACATCAAAGGCAACTCGCGCAGCATTAAAGGGTGGGGTAAGTTTGCCCGCGACTTTGTGGGCAAGGGCTACGATTTTTTTATCATGGACTTTCGAGGCTTTGGCAAAAGTCGCGGCCGGCGCACCGAAGGCATCCTGTACAGCGACTTGCAACAAGTATACAAGTGGTTGGCGGCGCACTACGGCGAAAACCGCATCGTGCTCTATGGCCGCTCCATGGGTAGTGGCCTGGCGGCGCGCATTGCTTCGTGGAATAACCCGAGCCTCCTCATTTTGGACTGCCCCTACTACTCTTTTTATTACCACATCCGACGCTACGGCTTCTGGCTGCCACTGTCCTGGCTGCTGCGTTACCACATCCGTACCGACCGGTTCATTAGGAAAGCACAGTGTCCTATCTTCATTTTGCACGGCCGACGCGACCGGCTCATTCCTTACCGGCAGAGCGAGATGCTACGGTCCTTAGCGCCCGATAACATTCGGCTCATCCCCATCGAGCAGGCCGGCCACAACAATCTGCCTGACTTCCCTGAATACCACGACTACCTTTACGATATCCTCCACGGTGCGCCGCAGGTTTGGCAGCGCGCGTAAGCCTTCTCAATTGAGCCGTTTCTTGTCATGAGTGTCGAAATCCTCTTGACTATAGCCATTCTTGTAGGCGCTGTTGTGCTGTTTGCTACAGAGCTGGTGGCTATTGACGTAACGGCCATGCTAGTCATCGGCACGTTGGTGCTGGCGGGCATCCTTACGCCGCAAGAAGGGTTGTCGGGTTTTAGCAATACCGCTGTGGCAACTGTGGCAGCAATGTTTGTGCTCAGCGCAGCAGTGGACAAGAGCGGCGCCCTGTACCCGGTAACGGCTTTTCTGGAGCGGCTTTTCCGACGCAATTACTGGTTAGGGGCCGGTACGATGCTGGTTTCTGTGTCCTTCTTTTCAGCCTTTATCAACAATACACCGGTAGTAGCGCTATTCATCCCGGTGGTGTTATCGTGTTGCCGCAACATAGGGGCTAGCCCGGAGAAGCTGCTCATCCCGCTGTCGTATGCTTCTATGTTTGGCGGAGTGTGCACGTTGGTAGGCACTTCAACCAACATCCTGGCTAGCGACCTGGCTGCCCAGAACGGACTGGGCGCCTTTGGCATGTTCGAAATGACGCGGATGGGGTTGGTCTTTCTGTTGTTGGGTTTTGCTTATCTGCTCTTTGTGGGCTGGCCCTTGCTGCCAGGCATTCGCCAGACGTCTTCCATCGAAGAGCGATTTCATTTAGGGGAATATGTAACCAACGTCGTATTGCAGGCTGGCGCTCCATCGGTGGGCACCACCGTCAGTGCGTCGCCGTTGGTGACCGAGTTGGGTGTGGAAATCATTCAGGTAAAGCGCG
>Ga0073932_1002078_pt1 | contig 33418 bp, 32 predicted proteins | sample DewCreD2012metaG_FD_76967 | JGI IMG/M metagenome (GOLD analysis project Ga0073932, IMG submission 76967) | Hot spring sediment bacterial and archeal communities from British Columbia, Canada, to study Microbial Dark Matter (Phase II) - Dewar... ...
AGGATCCTCCTCATGAGCAAGAATCCGGGACGCATCCGGGAAGAGATCGAGGTGGATCTGCCCAGGCCTCGAATGAGGGAAAGCAGCCAATTCATCGATCTGGGCAGGAGACTTTATGACGCCCTTCGGGAGTCGTAGGAGAGGCCGAAGACATGACCGATGCGGTAAAGGCAAAGAGCTCCCAAAAGGCGGCCGTGCGGGCGGCTGTCCTCGTGGCTTTCGTTGTTGTCGCCGTTTACGTGGTGCGCTTCACGCCGGTGAGGGACTATTTCAACCTTGAAACCCTCAGCCGCTTCCTGGACAAGGCGGGGATTTGGGCGCCCATCGCGTTCATGCTGGTCTACGCCGTGGGAGTGTGCCTATTTGTGCCCGGCACTTTGATCACGGCCATCGGTGCCACGATTTTTGGGCCTTACTGGGCCTTTCTTTATGTGTGGATAGGCGCCATGCTTGGAGCGAGCGCGGCGTTTTTCATCGGCAGAACTCTCGGCAGAGAGTTCGCCGCATCTCTGGTCGGGGACCGGCTGAGGAAGTACGACGATGCGATTGAACGAAACGGCTTTGCCACGGTTCTGTATCTTCGCCTCATCTACTTCCCCTTCACCCCGATGAATTTCGGGATGGGGCTCACCAAGGTACGGTTTAGGGATTACTTTTTCGGTACAGGCCTGGGGATTGTAGCGGGTGCCTTTATCTTCACCTTCTTTTTCGGCACGCTGAAAGAGGTTTGGGTGTCCGGAGACTGGGGAAAGCTGCTGTCTTTCAGGACCGTTTTTTCTGTGGCCCTGTTTGTCTTTTCTTTTTTTATTCCCAGGCTGATCGCAAGGTTTAAAACGAAAGTCTAGGAGAGAGACGGTGGAAAAGAGGAGACAGTTTCTGAAGGTGCTGGTTGGGGCCCTGGCTTTGGCAGGAACAGGGTTAGGAGGCCTGGCGACCATGGCGAAGCGAGTGTTTGCGGAAACGAAAAAAATCATTCTACCCAAGGGAACTCCACGGGAATCCCTGATCGACAAGAACCCAGCGGAGCTGGATGCCGGCAACCTGGAGGTGACCCCTCTTGAGAACTTCGGAACCATGGGACTGACCGACCACACCGTGAACCTCGAGGCGTGGAGGCTCGAAGTGGATGGCCGCGTCAAAAGACCCCTTCGCCTCACCTACGAGGAGATCAAGCGATTGCCCACCGTGGAGAGAAAGGTGCTCATGATCTGCCCCGGGTTCTTTGCCAATCAAGGGCTGTGGAAAGGGTTTTGCCTGTCGTCCCTGCTGGCCCTTTCAGACGCGGAACAGGGAGTGACCCACGTCACCCTGCGCGGACCGGATGGGAAGTACGAGAACGCTCAAAGGTATTCCATAGAAGACCTTCTTTCCAACAAGGTTTTTCTCGCCTATGAGGTGAATGGGAACCCTCTTCCCCAAAAGCACGGGTTTCCCCTTCGGGCCGTGGCCGAGGGCTACTACGGCTACGACTGGGTGAAATACGTTCACAGGATCACGATCGAAACCATCGGTCCGTGATGGAGCCTATGAATCCTATCCTCATTCACGAGAACAGCGATCGCATGGCTTTGACCGGGGCTGCGATCTTTGCTGCAAGAGCCAAGGCGTGGGTGAAGACCAAAGGGCGGTTTTTTGTGGCGATTTCAGGCGGGAAAACGCCCAGGCAAACCCATCGGATGCTCGCCCGGGAGCCCTTTCGGTCCGAGGTTCCCTGGGAGGGGGTTCGGCTTTTCTGGGTGGACGAAAGGATCGTGCCTGCTGACCATGAGGCAAGCAACTTCGGTGCAGCCCGAAAAGACTTCATCGAGCGGGTGCCTTTGAGGGAGCATCAATACCATCCGATGCCGCAGGATCCTGAGAGCGGAGCGATCCGGTACGAAAGAGAACTGCTTCAGGCTTTCGGGTTGAAGGAAGGACAAGTCCCTGTCTTTCATCTCATTTATCTGGGAATGGGCCGGGACGGGCACACCGCCTCTCTTTTTCCCGGGGAGGCGGCCTTGGAGGAAAAAAGCCGGCTCGTTGCGGCGGTCAGGGGCGGGGATCCTTATGTGGAGCGCCTGACCCTGACTCTGCCTGTATTGAATCGGGCGGAACAGATCGTTTTCATGGTATCCGGGAGGGAAAAGGCGGATGTCACGAGGTCTGTTCTTGACCGAACGTCACCGAAGTTGCCGGCCTCAAAAATAGAGCCGAAGCCCGGTCACCTCACGTGGCTTCTCGATGCGGAGGCTGCCGCCGGCCTTTCAGAATCGTGCGTCCGGAGGCGCCTGCAGGAGTGAATCTTTGAGGGGGAGGGGCATAGATGGCTCGAAGCGACCGACTGATCCTCTTTGGCCGTTATCCCCTTCCCGGTCGAACAAAGACCCGTCTTATTCCTCTCCTCGGCGCAGCCCGCGCTGCGGACCTTCAACGTCATCTTACGGAAAAAACCTTGACGGCAGATCGGTCCTTGGCCCGGCGACGAGCCCTTGATCTCGAGGCCTGCGTTGAAGGAGGGAGCCTTGCCCAGTGGCGGCGATGGCTCGGCCCGGGGTTGCTCCTCACAGAGCAGGGCCGAGGAGATCTTGGTGAGCGAATGAAGGCCGCCTTTCATGCGGCTTTTCAAAAGGGCGCTCGGCAGGTCGTTCTTCACGGAACCGACATCCCCGGGCTTACCCCTGAACACCTGGAAACAGCCTTCAGCGCTTTGAGGCGCAGCGATCTTGTGCTCGGCCCGAGCACGGACGGCGGATACTGGCTGATGGGGCTCAGGAAACCCGCTGATCTTTTTGACGGCATGGAATGGGGAAGTTCTTCGGTATTTGACCAGACACTCGCTGCCGCTCGGGCGCAAGGGATTTCTGTGCAGGTCCTGAGTCCCCTCACCGATATGGATACAGCGGAAGCGCTGAGGCAACACATGCCCGAGTGGGCCGTGCCAAAGCCCTACGTTTCCGTCATTATTCCGACCCTCAACGAGGAGAGGAAGGTGGGGGAGGCGATCCGGAGAGCCACAAGCCCTGATGCGGAAATCATTGTGGTCGACGGCGGAAGCGAGGACAGGACCGTTGACAGGGCGGAGCAGGCAGGCGCTAAGGTCTTGAAAGGGCCGAGAGGTCGGGCCAAACAGCAGAACAGGGGAGCGGAAGCGGCAAGAGCAGGCGTTTTGCTTTTTCTCCACGCCGACACGATTCTCCCCCAGGATTACGTTGCGCAGATGTTCGAAACGATGATGGACCGCAGGGTCGTTTTGGGAGCCTTTTGCTTCAAAACAGACCTCCACACACCTCTCATGCGGGCGGTCGAGCTTTTGACCAACCTTCGAGCCAGGTACCTGAAGCTCCCTTACGGCGACCAGGCGCTTTTCATCCGGAGAGCTCATTTCCAGGCATTAGGAGGATTTCCCGACCTGGCCATAGGGGAAGATCTTTTTTTTGTGCGCCTGGCGTTGAAATCGGGACTTCTGGGCATTGCGCCCGCTCCTGCCATCACTTCCGGCAGGCGATGGGAAACGGCGGGTCCTCTCAGGACGACCCTGGTCAATCAGCTCATGCTGGCGGGTTTTGCTCTAAGAATATCTCCTGAGTCTCTTGCCGGCCTTTACCATCGAGCGGCCAAGAAAAAAAGAAGGGTTTGAAGTCCATGATTTACTCCTTATATTATCCACCAATACAAGCCCCTTGAAGGGCTAAGGGGCTCATTTCACGGGAGGGAAAGACATGGCGAACTTTGTCATTGTGGGAAACGGAGTTGCGGGAACGACCGCAGCGGAAAACATCAGGAAACTGGACAAGGCAGGGAAGTTGACGGTGGTCACGGAGGAGTCAACCCCCTTCTATTACAGGATGAGACTTCCGGAGCTTATCTCCGGGGACCTCGCCGAAGAAAGACTTATCGCCAAGAGCGATCAGTGGTACAAAGACCAGGGGATCGACTTGAGACTCAACACTCGTATCCAGACGGCCGATCCAGGGAAGCGCGTCATAGTGACCGAGAGCCATCAGGAAATACCCTATGATCGACTTCTTGTCGCCACCGGGAGCCGCTCTTTTATCCCTCCCATGAAAGGATCGGATAAGAAGGGGGTTTTTGCCCTTCGCTCCATTCAGGATGCCAGGGACATCATCGCTTGGGCGAAAAAAATCCAGAAGGTGGTCCTGATCGGTGGAGGACTGCTCGGACTCGAAGCAGGTAACGCCCTGCGAAAACTGGGCAAGAAACTGACGGTCGTGGAATTCTTCCCAAGGCTTCTTCCGAGACAATTGGATGTGGCGGGGGGTGGAAGACTCCAGAAGATCATGGAGGGGATGGGATTTTCTTTCAGGCTTGGAGCCAAGACCCAGGAGATCAAAGGCGAGGATCGGGTCACCGGAGTGCTCCTGGAGGGTGGGGAGCTGTTGCCGGCCGAAATGGTGATCATTTCCGCCGGGGTCAGGCCTGCCTTGGAACTCGCCAAGGCGCTTCAGCTCGACCACGACAAGGGAATCAAAGTGGACGAGCAGATGAAGACCAATCAGCCCGGGGTTTACGCGGCCGGGGATGTGGCTGAGTTCAAAGGGATTCCTTATGGAATCTGGACCGCCGCCGCGGAGCAGGGGCAAATCGCCGGGACCAATATGGCCGGCGGTAATGCGGTCTACAAAGGCACGGTGATGGCGAACACCCTGAAGGTCGTAGGAATCGACCTGGCTTCAGCAGGTAACATTGACGCGGAAAACAAGCTGGAGTCCAAGGTGCTCACAGACGATAAGGTTTACAAGAAGATCGTGTTCGAAAACGATCAGATCGCCGGATGCATCATGCTGGGAGACACCAAAGGCTTCACGAAGATCACAAAGATGATGTCGGATAAGCAAAATGTTTCCCAGATCAAGGAAAAGCTTTTTTCAGAGTGACCCGCAGAAAAGCTGCTGGCTTTCGGAGCCGCACAAGCGTATAATAAGTCAGCGTGCTAGAGGAAGGCGGCGAGTTGGTAAACCGAGAGCTGAAGCCAAACCATTCTGCGAACAACCAGTCGAATGATCAAAAGCCTGAGCAAACAAAAACAGTGCACATCTGGCTCAGGCTTTTGATTTTAGTTCTCATTGTGGGGGGCCTGACCTTCATCCTCTACGAAACCGGCGTCATCCAATTCTTCTTGAACAAGAAGCGGATGGCGCAGTTTCTGAACTCTCTCGGCCCGCTTTCCGTGGTCGCGTTTGTCCTGCTCCAGGTCGCTCAGGTGGTTGCTGCGCCCGTTCCGGGCGAGGTCACAGGAATCCTGGGCGGATACATGTTCGGCAAGTTCTTCGGCACCCTCCTCTCTACCATTGGACTCACCTTGGGCTCCTATGTGGCCTTTGCTCTGGCCAAAGCCTTTGGCCGGCCGCTCGTTGAGAAGTTTATCCCCAAAAGCACGATGCAGCGTTTTGACTACCTCCTTCATCACAAAGGAGCCTTTCTCGTTTTTCTCCTCTTTCTGATTCCAGGCTTTCCCAAGGACTGGCTCTGCTACATTTTGGGGCTGGGGCATATGACGACCACGCAGTTTCTTGTGATCGGAGGCGCCGGAAGGCTTTTCGGAACCATCCTGCTCACTCTGGGAGGAAGCTATCTCAGGCACCATCAATATGTGAGCTTCTTTGTTTTGGTGGGTGTCGGGATCAGTGTGGTCATTGTGGCGCTGGCTTACAGGGACAAACTGAACAGGCTCTTCAGATTTTGGCACCTCAAAGGATTACGCAAGAAGCGGCAAGCAGAAGCATTGCAGCGCAACGCGGCGAATCACTAAGCCCTCCCCCGGTGGATGCGCGAGAGCCTTTTCAAATCATCCACCCACTCCCCCAGTTCCTTGAGGCTGGTGAGAATTCTGGTCCACATGCTCTGGGATCTGCCCATGGACGGCGTTGACGTTTGAATGACTTTGATGGGAAATCCTCTGTTGATAAAGAGACTCAACGAGCTGATCATCTCCCCAATCAGATCTTCCTCTGAAAGGTCTACCTCGAAGATGAAGGCCCTTCCCTCCAGCCTCACCACCACATTCTTTGCTTCTCTCATCATCCTTCCCGGTCCTAACGTCTGTCTTTTTCTCCCGCAGCCGATATCCTTTCATCACAAGAGCGGCTCTGGACGGAATCGACCATCAGGGCATCACTCCTATTTCCGCGGCATCCTCTAGTTTTCTGGATTCCAATCCGAGCTCAATCTCTTCAGGATCAATGTTTTTCTCCAGCCACAGAATGATTCTGGATGCGATGCCGGCGGGTATTCCGGGGCTCAGAATTCTGAACCTCTTGGATCCTGTTCTTCGATCGTACTCGAAGATCACCCTTGCAGATATCTTCCGGCCGGAATTTGAAACCTCTGCAATCTCCAGATCGAACACGGACAGCATGGTATTCACGAATCTCCTGCTTGACATCTCTTGATCCCTCCGGTTTTTTGTGGACCTCACCTTAAAACAAGCGGACGCATTCCAGACCGCCCCATTTTTCGGAAACCCTGGAAATGGTTGAACACGGCCCGTTCATAGAACTTGCAAGCAAGAATCGCGGCGCTCTTGGGCACACCGACATCCCTTAAGCGGCAATAGACGTGAAGGGGATTCAGATAATGCTGGAATGCGTTTATCATGTATGGCGTCCAGATGGTGTGGACTTGTGACCCCAACAAGTAGCGAAGATCGTGCCAAAAAGACATAAAGCAAATTCCTTAGTAATTTCAATTTGCCGGACATTCGCCGGAGAATGGAATGAATGATGTGTGTAAAAAATTACCATTTCCAGCGCTTGTTTTTTCCCAATCCTTGGTAGAGAGTTACACATGAGAAAAAGAGGACAAGAGCTGAATGATCCGCGTGCTGTGCTGCATTGAAAGCCTCAGGGTATGTAAACCGGACGCGACCCCAAAGAGTCTAAGGAAACATGAAAAGCGAAGGAGGGAGAGGTCAATCATGAAAAGATCAATGAGGATGTTTCTAATCTCTCTAATCTCTTTGTTACTGATTGCGCCTGTCTGTGCAGCCGCCTCTGACCTTGGTTTGATGAGGTTCAGTTTCATTCGCGGTGATGTGCAGATCAGGACAGAGGATACGGGTGACTGGGTTCCTGCTTCCATCAACATGCCCTTGAGGGAAGGCGATCGAATCTGGGTTCCTGAGGAGGGGCTTGCCGAGATCCAGGCCAAAGACGGCAGTTACCTTAGGCTTTCAGAAAGGTCGGCCATGGAAGTCCTGGCCCTTGATAGAGATTCCTATCAAATTTACCTCACCGAGGGCCGTCTCTATGCGTACTACGCAGGGGGCAGGGGCCGTGTGCTCCAAGTCGATACCTCACCTTCTTCGGTGCGAGCCAATGAAAGATCGAGATTCAAGGTGGATGTGCCTGAGAGAGGACCGGTCGATATCTCCGTGTTGCAGGGTGAAGTCACGGTGGAGAGCCGGGAGGGTCTGATGCGAGTCCTGTCCGGCGAAAGGCTGTCTCTGGGAGAAGGGGCCTATTCAGAGAAGTCGACTCTGGCCGCCCCGGATGAGTGGGAAAGGTGGAACTGGGATCGGGACAGGGAAATTGCAGAGCGAAGGCCTTCCTCTGGCCATTTGCCGGAAGAGCTTCAGCCCTACTCAAGCGATTTTCACGACAACGGGAGATGGGTTCACACGCCCGACTACGGCTACGTGTGGACTCCTACGGTTTCCGTGTCCGTTGGATGGGCGCCCTATCGCCACGGAAGGTGGGTCTGGATCGGCGGCGATTATGTTTGGGTTTCCTATGAACCTTGGGGATGGGTGCCCTACCACTATGGGCGATGGTATTTTGCCGCATCCATCGGGTGGTGCTGGGTGCCTCCTGCAAGGGGAGCCGTCTATTGGGGTCCCGGCTACGTGGGCTGGGTGTACACTTCCAATCGTGTGGCCTGGGTGCCCCTTGCGCCCCGCGAGGTTTACTACGGCCGCGGCTATTACGGGCCCCACAGTGTCAACATCACCCACGTGAACGTGACCCATGTTCATGTGGACAAAGTGGTGTACAAGAATGTGAGGGTCCACAACGCAGTGACGACCGTGAACCATGACACCTTTGTCAAGGGGAGGCCGGCCGATGCCCATGTGAAGGAAAACCCGTTTCTAACGGAAAAGGTTCATATCGGCAGGCCTCCCATCAAACCGGAAAAGACTTCAGCCATGCCCGTGGTCCGAGAGGTTCCACAGGCCAAGCGACCGCCTGAGCCTGTCCGGCAGGTGAATGTCAGAGAACTGAAAGAGCAACGGCCCATGGTCAAGAGCAAAGAGGCTTCTGTTTTCGCGCCGGAGAAAAGGCCACGGGAAACGCCGGTCAGGCTCGACCAGACAAAGCCCGCTCAGACAAATGCCGAAAGGGCCAAACAGCGGAGACAGCCGTCAAAAAGACCCGAACCCATGAGGCCGGCCGCACCAGCCGAAAGGAGAGACAGCCAGCCGCCACCCACCGAGACCAAGGCCCAACCCCCAAGGGAGCCTGTGAAACCAGAGAGAACCTTCAAGAAAACCAGGCAGCCCGAAGTAGCTCCGGAAAGGGTTGAAGGCCAAAAGCAACGATTGCCGAATGATCAAGGGGCCCGTCAACAGCCGCCTTCAACGCCTGCGCTTGAAACTCCAAGGGAGATGAGAACGCCTGAAAGAGGAACGAACAAAAGCATGGAAAGCAGGGCTCAGGAACAGGCTGTCCATCGGCAGGGGAAATAATCCTTGACATCCTTCTATAAGGGCTTTATAGTAGGTTAACTTTAGATCTGGTTTTGGTTGTCATCCCCAGAGCCTGTAGAAAAAGGCCTCTGGGATTTTTTTTAGGGAGGAACATGGCGAGGCAAAGTAAAAACAAGTTCTTGAAGCGTCAAAAAGAATTTGACCGCATGAAAAAAGCAAAAGAGAAAATGGAGCGACGGCACGGCAAGAAGGAGAAAGAGATGGAGGAGACCGTCGTCCGAGAAACCCCCGATCCATCCGATCAGGCTTAGAAGAAGCTCAATTCATCAGTGTCCATCCAGAAATCAAAAATTCCCGAATGAGCACTATTGTTCTCCCCCCGTCTCAGGCGGCCGGGAGAAAAAACATATCCCAATGGATAAGAAAAAGGAGTATCAGTGAATTTTAAATCATTTCAGTTAGATCACCGAATCGAACGCGGCATAGAAGCCCTTGGCTACACAGAGCCCACAGCGATTCAATCTCAATGCATCCCATCTATTTTGCAGGGGATGGACCTCATGGGAATGGCCCAGACCGGCACGGGCAAAACCGCTGCCTTTGCGCTTCCCATCCTGCAACACCTGCTCCCAGGGCCGCGAAAAGTTGTGCGGGCCCTGATCATCGCGCCGACACGGGAACTCGCGGAACAGACGAGAGAGGCCTTCAGCCACCTGGGCCGGTACACCAAGCTCAAGAGCGTCAGCGTTTATGGCGGCGTAGATAAGAATCCCCAGATCCACAAGCTCCGTGACGGAGCAGAAATCGTCGTGGCCTGCCCCGGTCGACTGCTTGACCTGATGGACCAGCGGGTGATGGATCTGACCCATGTTGAAATCCTCGTTCTGGACGAGTCGGACCGAATGTTCGACATGGGCTTTCTCCCGGATGTGCGGAAGATCCTGAAGCGGATTCCGGCTAAACGGCAGACGCTCCTTTTCTCGGCGACCATGCCTGAGGACATCCGACGCCTGGCGAAAGAGGTCCTCCGTGACCCGGTGATTGTCCAGGTCGGGGAGAGCGTTCCAGTGTCCACGGTCTCTCATGCCGTGTACCCGGTCGAGGCACACCTCAAGACAGCCCTGCTCATGAAGATCCTGGAGCGCACAGAGGCTCAGTCCGTGCTGATCTTCACGCGGACAAAAGACCGCGCCACGCGCCTCGCATCACGCATGAAAAAGGCCGGGTTTCCTGTGGCCGAACTCCAGGGGGACCTGTCGCAGAAGCAGCGCCAGAAAGCCCTGAACGGTTTCCGTGACGGCACGTACCAGGTGCTCGTGGCCACGGACATCGCAGCACGCGGAATCGATGTCTCCCGCATATCGCATGTGATCAATTACGACATGCCGGACACCGTGGATGCCTACACACACCGTATCGGCCGCACCGGCCGGGCCGCCAGAACCGGAGACGCCTTCACTTTTGTGAGTCGCAAGGAGAGCGCCCTTCTGTGGAGTATCGAAGAGGTGATCGGTGAAAAGCTGGAGACCCGAACGCTGGAGGACTTTGATTACACCGTGCCTGCTCCGAAAAGCAACGGCGGGATCAGGGTTTCAAGAACCCAGGAGGACCGCCGAAAGACGGCCGGGTCTCCCTTCGCCGTCTTGCCCGCCCCCGGTTCGACCAACGGTTTGGGAGCTCTTTCAAAGCGAGGGTCCATCGTTTATTCTGCAAGGCCGAGAGGCCGTCGTTCAGGGTATATGCGAACCTTTTGAAGCCGGCAAGGATTTTTGTTTTTGATGCAGAAAAAGCTATAAAGCGGCATAAAAATTTGTTATGATATTGCGAATTTCATCAGAGGAGAGGCGATGAACATTTACGTTGGGAATTTATCTTACAGTGTGACGGAAGACGATCTAAAACAGGCTTTTGAGGCGTTCGGCCAGGTAGCATCCGTTTCCATCATCAAGGACAAGTTCAGCAACCAGTCCAAGGGATTCGGATTTGTCGAAATGCCCTCGCAGGAAGCGGCTCAAGCGGCCATTACCGCGATGAACGGTAAAGAACTGAAGGGGCGGGCGATGAACGTGAACGAGGCGCGGCCCCGGACTGACGACCGCCGAAGCGGCGGAGGCGGCAGGCGGCCTGGGGGAAGAACCCGTTTCTAGCAAGCGGTTTTCTCCCTTTTCCTTCTTCTCTGAACAAAGAGCATTACTGCGCTGATGGAGGTGTCCTTCGACGCCTTGATGGGCCCGGTGAGGTTTATCTTCGTCAAAAGGGACAGGGAAGAAGGAGGAATTGGCAGAGGAGTCTTAGAGACTCGGCGAAAGCCGGGTTTTTTTGTTCTTGCACTCAGTCCTCACGGCGCTTCACTTCTTTGAAGGGGGATTGGAGAAATGAAGATCGGCCTCCTTGGTTTACCAAGGTCGGGAAAAACAACGGTTTTCAATGCATTGACCAAGGCGGAAGCCCCGGTGGCCCACCCGAACGGGAAGTCGGAGCCGAATCTGGCTGTGATCAAGGTGATGGATGAGCGGGTGGATCGCCTTTCCGAGATCTACGATCCCAAGAAGACGGTCTATGCCACCGTAGAATTTGTCGACTTTGTGGGTTTTGAGGAATCCGCTCAGAAAAAGGATGCTTTTTCCGGCGCAGCCATGAGCCTGATCCGAACGCTGGACGCACTGGCCCTGGTGGTCCGCAATTTCAGTGACGACGGACTCGGTGTTCCAACGCCCCTGGAGGACCTTCGGAAGATCAATGATGAGCTCACGCTCTCGGATCTGATGGTTGTGGAAAACCGCCTGGAGCGAATCGAAAACGGGCACAAGCGGGGACAGCGCACAGAGGCTCTCCTCAAGGAGGAAAAAACGTTGAAACGTCTCCTGGAGCACCTCAATGAAAATCGCCCCATCCGTGACCTGGAGCTCTCTTCGGAGGAAGAAAAGGCTGTGCGCGGGTTTCAGTTTCTCACCAAAAAACCGATCATGGTGATCCTGAACTCAGAGGAAACCCGGTTCGGGAAAAGCGGCGCTCTGGTGTCGGAAATCGAGAAAACCCATCGGGCCATCGAGTTTGCAGGCCAGTTCGAAATGGAGCTGAGTCGGCTCGACGAGAAAGAAGCCGTACTCTTCATGGAGGACATGGGTATTCCCGAATCCGCTTACCGCAGGCTGACCCGCCTGGCCTATGAGATCCTCGGTTACATCAGCTTCTTTACCGTGGGCTCCGATGAGGTGAGGGCGTGGAATGTGCGGCGGGGGGATACGGCTCTCGACGCTGCCGCCGCGATCCACTCGGATCTTGCGCGTGGCTTTATCCGTGCGGAATGCTTCTCCTATGAGGCCTGCCTGCAGTATGGGTCAGAGAGAATCATCCGTGAAAAGGGGCTGTTTCGCCTGGAAGGCAAGGAATATCGGGTTCAAGACGGAGACATCCTGAACATCCGGTTCAACGTGTGAGCGGTTCATCCGTTCAGAAATGGTAGGAAAGGCTGACAGAGCCGAAAATGTCCCCGTCTTCCTGGCCGTCAAATTCCTTCGTGCGAAAGATCTGGGTGTAGGTGACTCGAAAGCGGTCCCATTGGAACACCAACCCTGCCTGGAGGTCCCCCACAAAAACTTTTTTATCTACGGAGTGACTGTCCCTGAAGGTGTTTCCATCGAGGAAAATATTGCGCAACACGGCGCGGCCCTCCAGCCCGGCAAAAACATACCCGTTGAACCCTTTGCCAGGGCGGAAAAACGTGCTGCCCGGCAGGCTGGGTCGGATGCGCGGCGGGCCGAAGTCCTCATCGAGTTCTGAACCGACCCGAACCATGATGCCTGCGGCCGCATAGGTAAACACGGTACCAAGCGCTCCCCCGAAATTGGGGAGCACGTCCATGTCCAGTCCAAGCCCGATGTTCTGCCTTTCAACCCTGCGCGTTTGCTCGTAGTAAAGCACGAAGCCCGGTTCGTTCTCCAGCTGGTTGTCCCAGCCCTGGGGCACCTGCAGACCGAGAAGAGAATGCCAGAAGGTCTGAACGTCTTCAGCAAAGGAGTGAGGGCCGACCATCCCGATCTCGAGTTCGATCTGGTCATAACGCCGGGTGCCCTGGTTGGCCACCAATCCGAATCCCATGTAAAGCCAACCCGCATAGGGCCTTTCCTCGGGGAGGAGCTGGGAGGCAAGGGTATCCTCGGGGGTGTACATGTTCTGACCGAGCGAGAAACTGGCCCGGGCCTCAAAATCGTCCTTCAGGGGGTTGCGTGCTCTTTCAGATTTGAACCAGGGGAGTTTGTCCGCGGCATCGGTGATCCACTGAATCGGACCGGTGAGGCATTCGATCCGCGTGCCGTGAGAGAAATGGCGATCCGTGCCTCCTCCGAAAAAGTCATTTTCGAACTGGAGGCTGATGACATAGCCCGGATCATCCGCGCAGGCATTCCCTCCCCGGAACCCTTCGCCCAGTAAGAGGAGGAAAGCGGCAAGCAGTCGTGCCCATTGCCGGCGGGAGACCCTCTGGGCGCTCGGAGGGAGATCGCTTTTCATTCCCTTGCGATTTGCCGGCCCAGGGCATAGGCCTCGGCCATCAACGTCTTGTTCTTCTTTATCTCTCCGGCCCTGGAAGCCCTCCCGTAGAGCATTCCTACAAGATCCGCCTCAATAAACCGGAGCGCATCCTGAAAGGTGCGGAGGGCATTGACAGCGCCCGACAGAAAAGGATCAGCGTCCGCATAGCTCAAGAGCAGGGCGAACTGTTTTCCGGCCAGGGCATATCCCTCATCCCCGCCCAGCCCATACCAGCGGTCCATGAACAGCTTGGTCTGGGCCGAGAAGGTGAACCAATAAATAGGGCTGGCGATCACGATGGCATCCGCGCTCCTGAGCTTTGGGTAGAGGATCTGCATATCATCCTTGATCACGCAATCCACGTGGGCTTTTTTGCGGCAGCCGTCACAGGCGGTGCAGGGCTTGATGTTCATGCCGTGGAGATAAAAGGTCTCCACCTGCGCTCCGCCGGCCTTAGCACCGCTTGCGACCTGCGCGGCCAGTGTCGAACTGTTCCCTCGCTTTCTCGGGCTCCCTAGGGCCATCAGGATTTTCTTTGCCATGGGCTCCTCCTTTCAGGATTACATTTAAGACCCCAAACAACTCTTCTCCACGTCTCGAATGTTTCGGCCCAGGAACTTTCTGCCGAGAAGCTTGAACCTGGCCGGCTCATCGGTTGTCACATAGGCGACCGCTCCCTGTCTGGAGACCCGGCTCTCCATCTCAGGATGGCGATGGAGGTAATCCTCCAGCTTTTCCGCGACGATCGCCGGCCCGTCCAGAACCTTGCAGTTTTTCCCCATGATTCTTTCGATGTCTTTCTGAAGGAAAGGGTAATGAGTGCAACCTGGAATGAGGATGTCCACTTTTCGGTCCTTGAGAGGGCGGAGATATTTCTTGAGGATCCGGTTTGTTTCGGGCTTTCCGATCCAGCCTTCCTCCACAAGCGGCACCAGCAGAGGGCAAGCCTGGCCATAGACTTTCAGACCGCTCCTCAGTTTCCACAGCTCCTGCTCGTAAACTCTGGATTCAACCGTTGCGCGCGTTCCGATCACACCGATGCGGCCGAACCGGGTCAGGCGAGCCGCAACCTCAGCCAGCGGGATGACACCACCCAGCACCTTTCTGTCAGGATAGTGCCTTGGAACCCATTCCTGCTGGATTTTCCTGAGCGCTCCGGCCGAGGCGGTGTTGCAGGCCAGAATGATGAGCATACATCTGCGTCCAAAGAGGAACTCGACGGCTTGGCGGGTGTATTCACAGATCACGTCCGGGGACTTGTTCCCGTAAGGGCCCCTGGCGTTGTCGCCGAGATAGAGGTAGTCGTAGTCAGGCAAGCGCTTAAGAAAGGCCCTCAATACGGTCAGCCCCCCAAGCCCTGAATCAAATACGCCGATCATAAGACGCTCAAAAGTCCTGCTGATAAAAATGCCAACTGTAACAGTTTAGCTCTTTGAAATAAAAACAGCCATCCATTTCAAAAAGCTGGACGGTTACGGCAAATCGAATACCATGAAGAGGGAGCAAAGAGTCGCCTGGTCAAAAAGAAAGAGAGGGTGAGGGAGGCTCAATGATCCTCAAGCGCGTCTCTATTTGACTTCAAGGCTGAGGGCATTCTCCTCATATCCCAATAGGTGGAGCATTTTCTGCGTCAGATCCGCGATCTCTTTGGCCGTCAGGTTGACATCCACATACATTCCGGTGCCTGCGATCTTTTCACAAGTGAGCAGCTGGTAAGGGTTCTTGCTGAAGTACTCCTTTCCCGGCTTGGACAGGGTGAACAAGACATCCAGGTCATCCTTGTGCTTGGGAAACAACACTTCGCAGAACTTGATGTACATGGCCTTCCAGGACTTCACCTCGTAACGCGTTCCTTTGAGAGTGAAAGCCTGGATGGTTTTCCCGGTGAAGTCATCTCCCCGCACGGCTGCTTTTGCGGGCTGGGGCGGGGCCGCGGGTTTTGGCTGGACCAGGCTCTCCAGACCCCCTTTCTCCGCAAACTTTGACGAGATGAACTCCTCGATCACTTCCCTGTCCGGGTGATACCCGCACATCTCCTCAGTCACGGAACCGAGGATGTCGGCAAGCCATTTTTTCGGATCGCTCATGATTTGGGCCCAGGCCTTGGGCAGAGTCTCCTTGATGAAGAAATCTCTCTGTCGGGCGGTATAGATGTCCTCGGCCGCTTTTTCCGTCTCTCCTGAAAGGATGCTTTCTTTGGTGAGGAAGTTCTCGAAGGTCTCTGACGCCTCCTCGGCTTTCTGGGTCGCCATGTCGATGGCGAGGAATTTCTTTTCCTCGGCACTGCCCTGGACCAGAGGAAGAAAGAACCACCAGGTCAGTCCGTTTGTCAGGATCGCAATCGGGACTTTTCCCTGAATGCTCAGGGAGAGAATCTTATCCTGATGCTTCTCAAGATCCTCCCCGTTCTTTCTCACGAGAATGAAAACCTTGTTGGTCTTCTGCTTTTTCAAGCAGAAGTCTACCTTGCTGCCCTGAATCTCATACTCCGGCAACACCTCGTCCACGTCGAAAGGATCCCAGTCCAGGAGTGAAAGGATTTTGAGAACAACTCCCTGTTTGATGGCGGCTTCGTCGAAGGCGCCGAAGCGGCTATCCGATTGAATTTTCTTTATGAATTCAACCAGTTTCTTCATTCAATGCCCCTCTCTCTTTGGCCCGTTCAGAGAAGGAGAGGAACCATCTTGCCCCTTTTCCTTTGCAGGATTGAGGCAGGAGCTCCTTGACGAGAAAAAAGTATACTGAAATTGAATGCTTATGTCAACAGAACAAAAGGGACATCAAGTTTGGTTTTGGAGGAGCAGCACTTCGTTCGATTGTGGCCGGTGCACGGTGCACGGTGCACGGAACCCCCGAGTTCCTAGCCGGGATGTGCTACACGGTATAGTAGTAGTCAAGCCCCAAATGCGTGATCTGTTCTTCCCCCATGAGGTAGCGCAGGGTGTTCTTCAATTTCATGGACTGGATAAAGAGGTCGTGCTCGGGGTAAAGGTTCGGAGCGCACTGAGGGCTCTTGAAATAGAAGGAGAGCCATTCCTGGATGCCCGCCATGTCCGCCCGTTGCGCAAGGTCCATGAACAGGAGAAGATCCAGGACGAGCGGGGCGGCAAGGATGCTGTCCTTGCAGAGGAAATTGACCTTGATCTGCATCGGATATCCCAGCCATCCGAAAATATCGATGCAGTCCCAGCCCTCTTTGTCATCCCCTTTGGGCGGGTAATAATTGATGGTCACCTTGTGATAGAACTCGCCATAAAGCTTTGGATAGACTCGGGGCTGCAGGATGGTGTCCAGGACAGAGAGCTTGCTTGTCTCTTTGGTTTTGAAGGAGTCTTTGTCATCCAGGACAAGGCCGTCCCGGTTTCCGAGGATGTTTGTCGAGTACCAGCCGGCCAGTCCCAGCATCCTGGCTTTCAGGCCTGGGGCGAGAATGGTTTTCATAAGGGTTTGCCCTGTCTTGAAGTCCTTTCCCGCCAAAGGAACGTTATTCTTGCTCGCCAACTCCACCATGGCAGGGATGTCCACAGTGAGGTTTGGTGCGCCGTTGATGAAGGGGATTCCGCTGCTCAGGGCGGCATAGGCATAGAGCATGCTCGGCGAAATGGCAGGATCGTTTTTTAGCAGCCCCTCTTCAAAAGCGCTGAGAGAGGAGTGAACCGGACCCGCCTCGAGATACGCTTCTGTGCTGGCGCACCAGACCATGATGCAACGGGAGACCTTTTTGTCCCGCCTGAACGTTTCAATGTCCGACCTGAGGGCGTCCACGAGCTCCCGGTGGGTTTTCTCTTTCTTGACGTTCGGACCGTGCAGGTTCTTCACGTACTCCTGCTTGAAAACGGCCGGCCAAGGCTTGATCTGCTCCAACTCTGCGCGCACCGGCTCCAGGTCCTCCTTTTTCAGAACCGCGGCCTGATGCGCCCCTTTGTAACAATCCTCCGGGAAAACGTCCCAACCCCCGAAGACCATGTCCTGTAGATTCGCGAGGGGTACAAAATCTTTGATCCTGGGGATGCGATACTCGAACCTTTTTCCCAGTCGGATCGTTCCCATTTGCGTCAAGGACCCGATGGGAAGGGCCAGGCCCTGCCGGACGGCGGCCACTCCGGCCAGAAACGTGGTGCTCACTGCCCCCCCGATCCCCGGGATGAGCACCCCCAGCCTGCCTTCCGCCTTGTGAATCTCCTTTTCCCGTCTCATCAAAACACTCCTTACTCCGGCGCCATGCTCAAAAAACACCTGCCGCAGTCTTTGCGGCAGGGGGGCTTTCTGGCTCAGCCGGATCTCTTGACCTATTTCAGCCCGCTTGGTTTGGAAAATGCTTTGGCCTTCACTTTGCCGTTCAAGAACTGGACACTGATGATCCCCTCTTTACCCACCCATTTTGAAGACGTTCCGGAGAGGCCTGCCACTTGGATGCTGGAAGACTCCGTGGGCGTGCCGAGAAGGCTCTTCACCTGCTCTTCCGTCATGTCGATATCAATCTTGGCGTAATTGCTCTCGTTGACTTTTGACCCGCACGCTGCCAGAACAAGGAGCAAGAGGAGCAGCGCCGCCGCCCCTGCCGACACTTGAAGAGGAATCTTCATCGCCTCGTACACTCCATCCTGTCAGACCTGGATGGGTTTCTTCTCCTTTCCCAGCCGTCTTCGTTCCTCGTCCCGGACTTCTCTTCTGAGAAGCTTCCCGACTTTGGACTTGGGAAGCATGTCCCGGAACTCCACATACTGGGGCACCTTGTAAGCCGCAAGCCGTTCCTTGCAGAATTTCAGCAGCTCGGAACCGCTCACTCCCCGGACGTCTTCCTTGAGCACCACGATGCCCTTGATCCTTTCCCCCACCTTCGGATCAGGGACTCCCACCACGCAGGCGCCCACCACGGCGGGGTGGTCCTGGAGCACGGCTTCGATCTCGGAACAAGACACCCTGTACCCTTTGTACTTGATGATATCTGCGCTCCGGTCTACATAGAAAAGCTCTCCTGATTCGTCCATCCGCACAAAGTCTTTCATGCGGTACCATGTTTTGCCGTCAATGTCCACGTAGGAGGCTGCGGTTTCTTCCGGTTTGTTCCAGTAGCTTTTTGAAATGAACTCCGAAGTGACGAGCAATTCGCCGGGCGTTCCGATCGGGACGGGTTCCAGAGTTTCCGGGTCTACGATCCGCGTCTCCCTTGAGCTCAAGGGGCGGCCGATGCTCCCTGGAACAGGCTCTCTGTCCAGGGGGCTCATGGCCGTAAAACCGACTTCCGTGGCGCCGTAAACCTGGTGGAGAGGAACCTTGAATTTCTGTTTCCAGCGGTGATGCACCTCCAGGGGAAGAACGTCTCCTCCGCTCCAGCAATAGCGAAGGGAGCTCAGGTCAAAAAGGTCGAGCCGGTCGTTTTCGAGAATCATTCGATAGAGCGTGGGTGCGCCCAGGAACAAGGTTCCCTTGTACTTCTCAATGGCTTTCAGGATGGCATCCACCAGGGGGATCGGCATGAGCACGGCCGCATTCCCTTTGGTCAGCACCATGCCCAGAATCACCCCCTGGGCCATCTGGTGAAACAGGGGGTTGACCATGATAAAAACCTCTTCGCCGTCCCGGATAAATCCTTCGCCCACGTTCCGGATTTCATTCACAAAGGACACCATTCCCGTGTGCGTGGCGATGCAGCCCTTGGGAAACCCCGTGGTGCCGCCTGTGTACAAAATGTAGCTCAGGTGTTGTCTCGGATCGATCTCGACCTTCGGCGCCGCGGGAGGGTATTTGAGGAGGGAGTTGAAAGAATAGACCCCGTCTGCTTTTTCAATCACCCCGTTGGGCACCTTATCGAAAAGAGCTCCCACCAATCTCTTGTAGAAAGGAAGGAGATCGACGTAATTGGTGACGATCGTTCTTTTCAGACCGGTATCGGGCATCACCTCCTTGATGTACCTGAAGTTCGTGTCCTGGCACAGAACGGTCTGAGCTTCAGAGTCCTTGATCAGATACCGAATTTCATGAGGCGTGTAGATGGGCGAGACAGGCACGGGTATGGCCCCGATCTGCTGGGCCCCGAAATAGGCGATGAGAAACTGGGGGCAGTTCGGGATGTAAAGCATCACCTTGTCCTTGTCCCTGACCCCGAGATCATAGAGGGCGGTTGCGAATCGATGGATGAGTTCCAAGAATTTCCTGTAAGAAAAGCGCTGCCCCAGGTATATCAGGGCGGTCTTGTCAGGATATTTCTCGCAGGCCCTTTCAATCCCTGCAATGACCATCTCATCGTACTTTGCCATGTTCCCTCTCTTGTTCTTCGCTTCAACTATCTCAAAATACCAGCGCAACCTATCATATCCTATAAACGAATGCAAAGGGACCTATTAGAACTTTTGTCCGAGGAGTCTTAGAATTCCTCTTGACATGAATATTTAACAATGCTATCAAACCACAATAACATAATAGTTTGGTGTTATTATTGCTCTCGCCCATAAAAAACAGAAGGTTTACAGACCGGATCCTCGCGCAGCTCAAAGAGTATATTCTCTCACGCCAAATCCTTCCTGGGGAAAGGCTTCCATCCGAGGCCGAATTTGCCGAAACTTTTGGTGTGAGTCGGGGAACCATCCGGGAGGCTCTTCACATCCTGGAGCACGACGGGATTGTTAGAATCAAGAAGGGTCCGGGAGGAGGACTCTTTCTAAGCGAAGGAAATCTGGTCCAAGTCATCGACTCCATTTTCTTCACCATGCGGTGGGAAAAGATATCCTTTGACACGCTCATGGAGACGAGAAAAACCCTGGAAGACAGAATCGCCCGCCTGGCCGCGATCCGCGCGGGAGAAGAGGACATTCATGAGATTGAACAGATCCTGGAAAAAATGAAGCCCCTCGATCTGAGCCACGATCTCTTTGTACAGTACGACACGGACTTTCACGTGGCCCTTGCAAAATCCGCAAAGAACAAAATCCTTCTCATCTTCATGGTCGCCGTAAAGGAACTTCACAATCGCGTCGTCAATTACTCGGAACTGCATGATCATCTTTTTCCGGCCGCCAGGGAATATCATCAGAAGATCTTGGACGCGGTCAAGAACAAAGACCCGGACAGGGCGGCCGAAATGATGGCGGAGCACCTCGACTATTTCGAAACCCATTATAGAAATCATTTTAAATCAACCAATTTCTCAAAAGAAAGGAGCGACAACGTATGATGAAGAAAGCGATGACCCTTTGCTTAGCGGCGGCTCTCTTGAGCTTGTGGGTGATCCCCGGCGCTTTTGCGCAGGACAAGACCTACACCATCCGGATCGGGAATGTGACTCCCCCCGACAATCCTCTCAATGTGGCCTTTGAAAAAATGGCGGCTGAAATGAACGAGAAATCCAAAGGCCGCATACAGGCCAAGGTGTACCCGAGCGGCCAACTGGGCAATCTTCGATCCATGACCGAGGCGGTCCAGATGGGAACCCTCGAAATGTGCACCCAGAGCGCAGGAGGTCTGGCTTCCTTTTTCGCGCCCATGGGGGTCATGGAAATGCCCTTCGCGTATAAGAGCCATCAGCATGTGTACAAGGTGGTGGACGGTGCTATCGGCCAGGAGCTGGGCGAGCAGTTTCGCCAGAAGACAGGAGTGCGCGTGGTGGGCTATTTCATGAACCTCTACCGCCATCTGACCAACAATGTTCGACCGGTAAGAGTGCCTGCCGACATGAAAGGGCTAAAGATCCGCGTCCCCGAGACCCCGACCATCAAAATGGCGATCGAGGCGGCGGGCGGAAATCCTGTGCCCATGGTGTGGGGCGAAGTGTACACCGGGCTTCAGCAAAAGACAATCGACGGCCAGGAAAATCCTCTCGCCATTCTCTGGGCCTCCAAGATCTACGAGGTGCAGAAGTATCTATCCCTCACAGGACATGCCTATTCTCCGACCAACATTCTGATCAATGACAAGCTCTTTCAGAGCATGCCCGCGGATCTTCAAAAGATCATCACCGATGCGGCCAAAAATGCAGGAACCTGGAACCGGGAGTTTGCGGAAAAGCAGGAAGGCGAACTCCTCGGTATGCTGAAAGACAAAGGCATGCAGGTGAACGACGTGGACCAGGAGGCGTTCCGCAAGCTCATGATCACGGTTTGGGATGACTTCGTCAAGAAAACCCCCGAAGCGAAGAAGTACCTCGATGAGATCCTCAAGATGAATTAGGTTTCCCTAAGGACGGGGGTCGCGCTCGGACCCCCTGTCTCTTTTTGCGTGAAGTATGGAGAAAGCGGAAAGAAAGGAAAAACTACCGGCCCAAATCCTGGATCTGTTCAACGGTCTCCTGGTCGGCGTCATGTCCCTGGCTATCTTTCTCCAGGTACTGGCGAGATATGTTTTCGACTATCCCCTCAGCTGGCCTGAAGAACTGGGCCGGTTCCTGTTTGCCTGGATCGTCTTTCTCGGCATTGTCCCGGTTCTTCGATCGGATGAAATGCCTGCTTTAGATCTTCTGTACCAATGGGTTCCTGAGAAGGTTGGCCGCTTTCTCAAATTCATCACTTCTGTGATCATCCTAGGGTTTCTCCTGATCATGCTCAAGGGCGGCATTGAGCTGACGGCCCGGCAGACCGCACAGATTTCCGTAGCCCTCGAAGTCCCCATGGCCCTTGTTTATTCCGCCATTCCCTTCGGGACGCTCTTGATGTGCCTCATCATGGTTTTCAAAGCCATCGATCATGGAAAAACGTTTTTCCTAAGGAAGCAGACCTCCAAAGAGGGGGACTGCACCTGATGGAATCGCTCCTCTTTATCGTGCTTCTCCTTGTCTTTCTCTTCCTGGGGTTCCCGGTGGCCTTTGCTTTGGGTCTTGTCGGTTTGGTGATCGCCTACCTGGCGGGCATCTTTAATCCCATTCTCATTACGCACATCATGTATTCGCAGGGCATCGACTCCTTTCCTCTTCTCGCCGTTCCCTTTTTCATTCTCGCGGGCAGCCTCATGGAGGAGGGCGGAATTTCCCAGCGGCTGATTGATCTGGCGCAATTTGTCGTGGGAAGGATCAGGGGCGGATTGGCGCAGGTGGCGGTGGTCACCGGCATGTTTTTCGGGGGAATCACGGGGAGCGCGATCGCCGATGCTGCGGCGGTGGGCTCTGTCCTGATTCCTGCCATGAAGAAAAAAGGGTATGACCCGGCCTTTTCAGCAGCCCTCGCCGCCGCAGCCGGGGCTGTGGGCCCCATCCTGCCGCCCAGCATCCCCATGATCATTTATGCCGTCATCGCCAACACCTCGGTCGCCAGTCTCTTTCTTGGGGGCATTGTCCCCGGAGCCCTCTACGGCTTCATCTTGATGGTCTATTCCTACTTCTATGCCAGGAGGAGGAAGTATCCTACTGAAAAAATGCCTCTCGATTTACACGGTTTTATCACGGTGTCCAAGCGGGGCATTTTCCCCGTTCTCATGCCGGTGATCATTGTGGGAGGCATCTTTTCCGGGGTCTTCACCGCCACGGAGTCCGCCGTGGTCGCGGTGGTGTACTCCTTTATCGTGGCCTGTTTCATTTACCGGGAGGTGACCTTGAAATCGATTCCCAGGATTCTTGCCGCAACGGCCAAGTCCACGGCTTCGATCATGTACATCATCGGTTTCGCTACCTTCCTGGGTTGGGTCATCACCAGCGAGCAGATCCCCCAAAAAGTCGCTGAGGCCATCTTCAGCATTTCCGACAGCCCATGGATCATCATTTCCATGCTGAACGGGCTCATGCTCGTGCTCGGGTGTTTCATCGATCCGGTGTCCATCCTCATTCTCATCTGCCCGATTGCCCTGCCTATTATCAAACAAATCGGCATGGACCCGGTTCACTTCGGGGTCATTCTCACAGTGAACATCTCCATCGGCGCTCTTTATCCGCCGGTGGGGGAACTTCTTTTTGTGGCGAGCCGAATCGGGAAGGTCAGCTATTTTGACATCTCCAAGGCGGTCATTCCGATGGTCATCCTTTTGATCGGGCTTCTCTTTTTGGTTTCCCTTGTGCCTGATACGGTCTTGTACCTTCCCAGGGTCTTTGCGCCTGGAAATTAAAGGGTTTTAACAGGAGGTTGCTCTTTATGCGTGAACCATGGAATCTGGAAAGAAAGTGGAGAGTGAGCCCGGCGAACTATGACCCGGCGGTCACCTCCCAATATCATTTTGCGCCCAAGGTAGAAATTCTGGACACAACGCTTCGTGACGGAGAACAACAACCCAGCCTCTTCATTTCTCCTGAGGACAGGATTCGTCTTGTGAAACAGCTGGACGCGATCGGCATCCATCGGATCGAAGCCGGAAACCCTTCGATTTCCAGGCAGGATGCGGACTCGGTCAAGGCCATTTGCGATCTGGGGCTGAAAGCCAGGATTTATGTGTTTTGTCGGGCCATGGCCGCAGACGCTAAGCTGGCAAAGGACTGCGGTGTGGACGGAGTGCTCATGGAGATTCCTTCGAGCGAACACCTGCTCAAGTACGGCAAGCGGTGGTCCGTGGAAAAAGCCATCCAGGCGGCCATTGAAGGCACCAGGGCCGCGAAGGAACAGGGGTTGCTCGTCTCCTTCTTCCCGGCAGACTCTTCGAGGGCCGACATTCCTTACCTTTTGGACATGATCGACCAGGTCAAGACCGAAGGGTCCATGGATTCCGTGGTCCTGGTGGACACCTTCGGGTGCTACACGCCCATGGCGGCGGCATACACGGTCAGACGCATCAAGGAAAGATTCCCTGCTCTGCCGGTGGAAGCTCATTTCCACGAGGATTTCGACATGGGAGTCGCCAACACGATCGCCGCCTTCACTGCCGGAGCGGATGTGGCCCACACCACGATCAACGGGGTTGGAGAGCGTGCCGGAAGCGTGCCGTACGAACCGCTGGTGCTGGCCCTCAAGGTGCTCTACGGAGTGGACACAGGGGTCAAGCTCGACAAGATTGTTGAGACATCCAAGATGCTGCGCCAGATGACCGGCCAGGACGTCCATCCCCACAAGGCTGTGGTGGGAGATCGTATTTTCACCTATGAAACCGGTTTGCCCTGGTCGCTCTGGAAGAACTGCCGGGACGAAAATCCTACGGCCATGTTCTCCTATATGTGGGACGTGACAGGACACAAAGGACCTGCTATTGTCATTGGGAAGAAAAGCGGAAAGGACAATATCAAGGACTACCTGGACAAGCTGGGGCTTTCAGCGGACAATGATCAGGTGACGCGCATCCTTGATCTCGTCAAACAAAAGGCTTATGAAGTGAACCGCGTTTTGAATGACGACGAGTTTCGCTCCATCCACAAGACAGTCACCCAAGGGTAAGGGAAAGGAGGTGTGACAGAACGGGAAAGGCCTTTGGACCAATTCTGAATCGCTAACTCCATGACCACAAGAAAGGGGAATTGAACATGGCAAGAAAAATGTTCGGGTTTGTTTTGGTTTTGGCGTTTGTTCTTGGACTGCTCGCCTTTTCGCTACCCGGCGCTCAGGCCGCGGACATTACCCTGGGTGCGCTTATCCCGCTCACAGGATTCGCCGCCGGTTTCGGTGAGAACCAGAAGGTCGGGCTCGATATTGCCGTAGACGAGATCAACAAGGCAGGAGGCATCAAGGGGAACACACTGAAGATGATCACCTACGACACGGAGAGCAAGGGCGAGAAAGCCATCTTCGGATTCAGGAAACTGGTGACTCAGGACAATGTGTTGGCAGTCCTCGGACCTTTCTTGAGCACCGAAGCGGAAGTCTGCTTCCCGCTGGCGAACAAGTATCAGATCGTTTCTATTTCCGCATCAGCGGCCAAACCTGGTCTGGCGGAGGCCCATCGGCCTTACGGATTCATCAACGCCACCTCGGATATGAACACCCTTCCTCCTGCGGTGGATTACTGGGTCAAGACCCACAACATCAAGACCGTCTGCATCGTAACCGACATTAAGGACGCTCTGAACAAGAGCACGGGCCAGATTGTGTTCCCCAAGCTCCTGGAAGCCAAAGGGGTCAAGATCCTTTCGACTTCCGAGTTTGTCACAGGCGAGATGGATTTCAGCGCCCATGTTTCGAAATTCAAGGGCGTGAACCCGGATGGAATTGTCGTGTCCTGCACCATTGCCGATGCGGCTGGCTTCATCAAGGAAGCCAAGAAGCAAGGCCTCGGGAAGCCCTTCATCGGCGGGGTTGCGATTCAGGCCCCCAAGTTCCTGGAACTGGCCGGCGCCGATGCGAACGGCACGATCACAGGCTCCAGCTTCTGGGTGGAGAATCCTGCGCCCAGGAGCAAAGCCTTTGTGGAGGAGTTTAAGAAGAGATACGGCGGCAGAGAGCCGAACCCCTTTGCAGCTAACATGCATGAGAACGTCTACATCATGAAACAGCTCATCGAGACCACGGGAGTGACCAACAAGCCTTCTGATCTGGATGCTGATCGCCAGAAGATCCAGAAAGGACTTGAGGTGATGAAGCACTTCGAGGGAGTCACCGGCACCTTCTCCATCACCAAAGAAGGGACCGTGGACAAGGCCGGCTATGTGCTCATGGCCAAAGACGGAAAGTGGGTTAAACCGTAGCGGGAAATGATTTTTCTTCAGCAGGTCATCAACGGTCTGATGCTGGGGTGTACCTACGTCCTCGTGGCGCTCGGGTACACCCTCATTTTCGGCCTCCTTCGCCTGATCCACATGGCCCATGGCGAGGTTCTGATGATCGGGGGCTACGTGGCCTTGGTCATCATTGCCTATCTTCACGGAAACCTTTTCCTGGCCATGCTCGGGTCCATTGTCATCACGGCTCTTCTCGGGATCACCATCTATGCGGCCTCCATCCGGTACGTGGAAAAGGGAGGGCATCTGTCGCCGCTCGTGAGCACCATCGGGGTAGCCATTGTCCTTCAGGAGATCTTCACGAAGATCTTCACCGGAGAAAAAATCGCCTTTCCTCAGACTCTGGTTTTTAAGAACATCCAAGTCGGGGGCCTTTCCTTCAACACCGTCCAGATCTTCATCATCGTTCTTTCCTTTGCCGTGATGTTTGTCCTTTACCGGATCCTGAAAGGAACCATGATCGGCAAGTCCATCCGAGCCGTCTCGGAAAACACGGAGACCGCGAGACTCCTCGGGATCCGGGTGCCCTGGATCGTGGTCATCACCTTCGCGCTGGCCTCTGTCCTGGCCGGGATTGCCGGTGTCTTGGTCGGCATTGCCTATCACAGCATCTATCCCCTGATGGGGATTGAGATCGGCTTGAAAGGGCTGGCGATCATCATCATCGGCGGAATGGGCAATGTGGTGGGCGCCATGTTCAGTGGACTGCTTGTGGGGCTCATGGAGGTCTTCAGCGTGGCATACATCAGCTCCTCTTACAAAGACGCTTTCACCTTCGGTCTCATGGTTCTGATTCTCATCTGGAAACCTGAAGGGCTTTTTGGCTCTGTCACAGAAAAGAGGTAGCCTCATGAGCCCTTATACGGAATCCATTCTCATCTTTATCGGGATCAACACGATCCTCGCCTACAGCTTCTACATTCCCATGACGACCAATCAGATCTCCGGAGGCCAGGGAGCGTTCATGGGAATCGGCGCCTATTTTTCCGCTGCCATGACCGTGAACTACCACATCCCCTTTCCGGTGGCCCTGGTCGCCAGCGGGGTCATGGCCGGATTGGTGGGAGTGCTTGTGGGATTTCCGGCACTGCGAATCCGGGGTCTTTATCTTGTGATCATGACCCTGGGATTTGCAGAGGTGGTGCGGGTCTTCTTTCTAACGAGCGAATACTTTGGGGCAGCATACGGATTCAGCAAGATCCAGGAGTTGACCACGCTGACGAACGTGGCGATTGTGCTGGGCTTGATCATCTTCGTGGTTCACCGCCTGGAGAGTTCCTACCTGGGCAGAGCCTTGGAGGCTATCAAGGAAAACGACCTTGCTGCGGAAACGCTGGGGGTCAACATCACCAAACTCAAGGTGCTCATGTTCGGCTTCGGCGCCATGGTCGCGGGTCTTGGCGGAGCGCTGTATGCTCATTATGCCCTCTTTATCGACTCCAACAATTTCGGGTTTCACCGTTCCATCGAAATGGTCATTTTCGCGATCTTCGGCGGGGTCACCTCCCTTTGGGGTCCTCCCATAGGAGCGGCCATCCTCACGCTTTTCCCGGAAATGCTCCGATTCATCCAGGAGTGGAGAATGGTTTTCTACGGTCTGCTCATGATTCTGATGATGACCTTCCGTCCCCAGGGGTTGGTGACCAAGAACATGTTCAGAAACATGCTGTCGCGAAAAGGGAGACAAGAGGTTGGGGATCCTGCTTGAAACAAAACTTCTTTCGAAGCGGTTTAACGGCTTCAGCGCGCTGAGAGGCGTTAACCTCTCCATCAAAGCCGGAGACATCCACGCGGTGATCGGGCCGAACGGGGCAGGAAAGACCACCCTCTTCAACCTCCTGAGCGGTGTGTACCGATGCACCGAGGGCATGATCGTGTTCCTCGACAAAGAGATCACCCATCTGAAGCCCTTTCAGATCTCCATCATGGGCATGGCGCGGACGTTTCAGAACATCTGCCTGTTTCCCCAGATGACGGTATGTGAAAACGTAATGGTGGGACGGCACGCCTACCATGAAACCAACCTCTTCAAGGTCTTTCTGCGGCCGCCATTCGCGAAATTGGCGAGCGAGACGAAGATCCGTAAACGGGCTGAGGAGATGCTGGACTTTGTGGGTCTCCACGAAAAGCGGGCGCAACTCGCCTCAAGTCTTCCCTACGGCGATCAGAGGCGCCTCGAAATCGCCCGAGCTCTGGCGACAGAACCGAAGCTTCTTTTGCTCGACGAGCCGGCCGCAGGCATGAATCCCTATGAGACCGAGGGGGTGCTAGAACTGATCAGGAAGATCGAAAGCCAGGGAATCTCCATCCTGCTCATCGAGCACGACATGAAATTGGTCATGGGGATTGCACGCCGGATCACGGTTCTCAATTTCGGCGAAAAAATTGCGGAGGGAACAGCGGAGGAGATTCAGAACGACCCGAAAGTCATCGAGGCTTATCTTGGAAGCGAATAACCAGGCACTGCAGGTCGAAGATCTCCACGTCTCCTACGGTCACATCAAGGCCGTGAAGGGTGTTTCCATGGGGATTCAGGCCGGGGAGATCGTGAGCATCATCGGGGCCAATGGCGCGGGCAAATCCACTCTGCTCAAGACCGTTTCAGGCCTGATCAAACCGAGAATGGGGATCATCCGGTTCGAGGGAGCATCGCTTGTGGGACTCGCTCCGGAAAAGATTACCCGCATGGGGCTGGTCCATATTCCCGAGGGTCGGCAGATCCTGGCCACCCTCACGGTCTATGACAACCTGGAACTCGGAAGCATTCCTCTCAAAAAAAGAGCTGAGCTGCACAAAAAGTTTGAGGAGATTTTCGAAACCTTTCCGGTGCTGAAGCAAAGGGCCCAACAGTTCGGCGGAACCCTTTCCGGAGGCGAGCAGCAGATGCTCGCCATCGGCAGGGCCCTCATGGGCGAACCCAAGCTTCTCATGATGGATGAGCCGTCTCTGGGCTTGGCCCCCCTCATGATCAATGAGATCTTTAGAATCATCGCGGCGCTTCGGGAAAAGAAAAAGACCATTCTTCTGGTGGAGCAGAACGCCAAGAAGGCCCTGCTCACATCCGACCGTTCGTACCTCCTCGAAAACGGCCTGATCTCTATGGAAGGACCTTCCTCTGAAATGATCAGCAACCAGAAAATCAAGGAATCCTATCTGGGAACGAGGTGAAGGGAATGATCGATATCCCTGAACGAATCAACCTGGCGTCCTACTATCTGGACAACAATCTCGCTGCCGGACGGGCCGAGAAGACAGCGGTCTATTTTGAAGGCAAGAGATTTTCTTACCAGGACATGGCAAGCCTCACGAACAAGGCAGGCCGCGTGCTGCAGGGCCTGGGCGTGGAGCCGGAAGACCGAGTGCTCATTGCTCTCAATGACACACCGGAGTTCATTGCCGTATGGTTCGGCATCATCAAGATCGGTGCCGTGGCCACGGACGTGTATTCCTATCTCCAGCCTAAGGATTACGAGTATTTCCTCAATTACACCAGAGCGAAAGTGGCCATTGTAGACCCTTCGACGGTGGACAAGATTGAATCCGTGGCACCCAAGTGCAAGCGCCTCCAGCACCTCATGGTGGTGGGTCAGAAGGCCCACGGCAAGCTCCTTTCCTTCGAGGAGCAGATGGGCAAAGCCTCTGATCGGCTCGATGCCGAAGACACCCACGCCGACGACATCGCCCTCTGGAAGTTCACCTCAGGCAGCACAGGGCAACCCAAGGGCGTTGCGTTGACTCACCGAAACTCCATCTACAACTTTCTGACCTACGGCCGCCAGGTGTTGCAGTACCGGGAAGACGACATCACGCTGTCCGTTCCTAAGCTGTTCTTCGGCTATGCAAGAGACGCAGGGGTGGTCTATGCTTTCGGCGCAGGAGCGGCTGCAGCGATCTTCTCTGAACGATCCACCCCTGAAAGAATCTTCGAGATGATCGAGACGTACAAACCCACGGTCCTCATCAATGTGCCGACCATGATCAACTCCATGATCGAATTCCCCGGAGCCAAGAGCCGGGATCTCCGCTCTCTTCGTTTTTCCACTTCCGCAGGAGAGGCGCTTCCCGCAGAGCTTTATCATCGGTGGAAAGAAACCTTCGGGGTGGAGGTCTTGGATTTCATCGGTTCTGCCGAGCTCTACCACGGCTATATTTCCAATCGTCTGGGCGAAGTGAGACCCGGCAGCCTGGGCAAGCTGGTCCCCGGATATGAAGGGAAAATCATTGATCAGGACGGCAGGGAATTGCCGGACGGCGAGGTAGGCGAACTCTGCATCAAGGGACAGAGCGCGGGGTTGCTCTACTGGAACGAGTACGAAAAGTCCCGCAAGACGTTCAAGGGCGACTGGGTGCACACCGGAGATCTTTTCAGGCGGGACAAGGACGGATACTACTGGTTCATGGGGCGAGGAGGAGACGTGCTCAAAGTGGGAGGGATTTTCGTCGCTCCCCTGGAGATAGAGAACTGTCTTTTGGCTCATCCTGCCGTCAAGGAGTGCGCGGTTATCGGGGCCGCTGATCCTCAAGGCCTCATCAAGCCCATGGCGTTTATAGTGACCAAGGAGGGGGTCCAGCCTTCGGAAGACCTGGGCCGGGCCATTCAGGACTACGTGAAGGGCACTCTGGCCCCTTACAAATTTCCCCGGTGGGTGAAGTTTATGAATGAGTTGCCTAAAGACGACAGAGGAAAAATCCGGAAGCGGGCTTTGCAGGAAACAATCTCATAAGCATGTTCTCTGCGGTCGCAGCGGTGAGATAAGAAAGGAATTTGAATATGCTTAAACCTCTTTACGATTCAGCCAAGGGCAAGATGCGGGTGGCCGGTCTTGTTTCTGGTTCAGGAGCCAGTTTCAGAACGATCCTTGAACAGCAGATCCGGATGGAGGCCCAAGGCGGTTGCCCCTACCAGGTCGTCGGGATCTTCAGTGACAACCCGAAATGCAAGGGCCTGGACATGGGAAAGGAATTCAATGTCCCCGTGTTCGTGAACGACATTCGCGCGTTTTATGAAAAGCGCGGGAAGAAGATCACGGACAAACAGGTCAGGGAAGAATACGACAGAGAAACCATAAAACTCTTCGATCCCGTGAAACCCGATTTCCTGGCTTATGCCGGGTATGTCTGGGCGACGACCGCACCCTTGGTAAACGCCTACATCGGGGTCAATGCCCACCCTGCGGACCTCTCCATTGAAAAGGACGGCCGGCGCGCCTATGCCGGAGCCAATGGAGTCAGGGACGCGCTTCTGGGGGGCGAAAGCGAAGTCAGATCCACACTGCACCTTGTGACCACTCAGGTAGACGGGGGCCCGATTCTGCTCATTTCCGAACCCGTTCCTGTGGACAGAAACTCGGGCATGTCGCTGGAAGAGGCGTCCCGGTTCTACCTCAAGCCGCTCAATGAGATGACGCGAAAACTTTTCCCCCGCGTGGTGAAGGACATCGCGGAGGGCACCTACCGTCGCGACGACAAAGGACTTCTCTATTACGGAGACACTCCGATCCCAAAGGGACTCCGATTGTAGCCTCAGAGCCATGCTTCACGTTTTCATGTCATTCAGGATCTGGGCTGCATCCCGGACAAAGGCGGGGCAATGCGTGCTAAAGAGGCCGTCCTTGAAGGCCTTGCTGTTTCAAGGGGATTCATGCTTTGCCTCCTTCCAAGGCGGTGGCGGCAGAATGACACATTGGCTTGTTCATGGCAATCCTCCTGGCTCCGGCCTTGACTTGATCCGGGATTTCAATAAGGTGCTTCTGGAAGTGCAACATGGGAGAAGACTATGAAGCCGAAGCTGCCTCTGGGAAAAATCGACCCAAAGATTCTGAGAAAGCTCCTTTCGAAATATACGAGCGCTGGGGGCCGGGTCCTCATCGGCGCAGGGATTGGAGAGGATGCGGCGGTCATCGACATGGGCCATGTGGTGTTGGTGGCCAAAACAGATCCCATCACCCATGTCACCGATGAAATCGGCACCTACGCGGTCCACATCAACGCAAACGACATCGCCTCCATGGGTGGGCAGCCTCTGTGGTTTCTTGCCACAATTCTCTTGCCTTATCCAAGTCATGAGCGCGCGATGAAAAGAATTTTTTCTCAGATCTCCAGGACCTGCGAAGAACTGGGAATTGCCTACTGCGGCGGGCACACGGAAGTGACCAGCGCCGTCAAGATCCCGGTGGTGGTGGGGCAAATGCTTGGGGAGGCGGCCAGGGATAACCTGAAGCCTTCTTCAGGGGCTAGAGAAGGGGATGACCTGGTGATGACCAAGACTGCCGCCATTGAGGCCACGGCGATCATTGCTCTTGAAAAAGAAAAGGAGCTCACCCCTGTCTTTCCCAGGACCTTGATTCGAAAGGCGCAGAAGTACCTCTGGGATCCGGGGATCAGTGTTGTAAAGGAGGCAAGCTTGTTGAAAGGCATGCGGGAGGTCCATGCCTTTCACGACCCGACCGAAGGAGGTTTGGGGACCGGGATCTACGAGATGGCTACCGCAAGCGGTCTCGGCGTAGAAGTGGACAGGGAGAGAATTCCTCTAACCAAAGAAACCCGCTTGCTCTGTGAATACTGCCGCATCGATCCCCTGGGCGCCTTTGCTTCAGGCTCTCTTCTAGTGGCGGTATCCCCCGTTGCGACCGGAAGGGTGATCCAGCGTCTTTGGAAAGCGGGGGTGCCGGCAACCCGAATCGGCAGGATGGTGGGAAAGAAAAAAGGATTAACATTGATCCAGGATTCCCGAAAAACAGCTCTGCCTGTCTTTTACCAGGATGAGCTGTCCAAGATATTTGGCTGAGAAGCGCCGAACAATCCCGCCTAAGCCTGCAATGGGCTTGCTATTTGCAGTGAAATGTGTTAAAAATAAACAAAAATAAGTTCTCTTGACTTGGCTCTTTCAAGAATTCAGGCTGTGAGCTCTGATTTTTATAGCTTCAAAGGCTGTGTTCCGGGAGTTTTGGGAATGGCTGAAAAAAAAGAAGAAAACAAGGAAAAGGATCCTTTTTCAGATAGCACCGAGATTTTTGAAAGCATTTTCAAGGAAGCCACTCAGGAAATCCAGAAGGAAACAGGGAAACCTATTGGAAAGCCGATTTTGCAACCCAAACCCAAGGCTCAACCAAAGCCCGAAGCGAGGCCTAAGGCGCCGACCAAGCTGGAGCTTGAGGCTGAACCTGAACGAAAAGCTAAACAGGAACAAAAACCTCGTTCCGAGCCCAGGCAGAGGCTCCAACCCCCAGTGTTCAAACCTCGGCAGGAACCTGTTCGCAGACCTGCTGCAAGACCCCCAAGCCCGGATGAGGAGAAAACCCAGGCAGACCTGTTGTCCACTCATCCTTGGGTGAAAGAAGAAATAAAGAAAGAAAAACCAAAAGAGGAATCCAGCCAAAAACAAAAGCCATCCAAACCTCCAAAGAAAAAAAGCAAGGGCTCGCCTGTTCTGAGAATCGTTCTTCTTATCCTTCTGCTGGCAGTCGGGGTGGGAGCTGGGAGCGTGTATTTTGGAATCCTCGATTTGAGCGAATATCTTGGGTGGCCGGAACCGGCCAAAAAAGAAGCTCCCAAGGTGGCGGCCACCAAACCTCCACAGGCTCAAACAGCGACAAAACCCGCCCAGCCTGCAACTCCAAAAGCGCCCCAACCCGCAAAGCCTCTAGCCAAAGCGGCTGAAGCGCCTAACACGCCGGCCCAGACGGCTC
>Ga0073932_1002086_pt1 | contig 33292 bp, 27 predicted proteins | sample DewCreD2012metaG_FD_76967 | JGI IMG/M metagenome (GOLD analysis project Ga0073932, IMG submission 76967) | Hot spring sediment bacterial and archeal communities from British Columbia, Canada, to study Microbial Dark Matter (Phase II) - Dewar... ...
AGCGGTCGCTAACCACAAGGAGAGAAGATATGCGCAGAGTGCTTGTTGTCGTCGGGCTGGCTGCAGCCATCGGTCTTGGCGCCAACCCGTTCAGGCCGGTGAGCCGGGGAGTGTTCGCGCCCCAGCCTGACCCGGCCGATTTCGCGGTCGGTTTCTGGGACCATCCCCGGTTCGACCCGCTGGTCTCGCAGCCGAATCTGCCGCCGGCGCTGACAATCGGCGCGTATCCCGGCGATGGCACCGGCTATTATCTGGTTCAGTTCGCCGGGCCGGTGCGGCAGGAGCAGTTCGCAAGGATACGCCGGGCCGGCGCCAGTCTGACCGGGTTTCATTCGCGGTTCGTTGCTTTTGTGAAGATGAACAGCGCGGTTGCGGCCGAGGTGGCACAGTTACCGTTTGTCCGCTGGGTAGGGGTGTATCAGCCGGGCCTGAAGTTCTGGTCGCGGACCCTTGAGGAACAGGGATTCGGGCGGGTCGCAGTAATCCTGTTCTACCCCGAGGAGATTGAGGCGGCGGCGCGCGAGCTCGAGGCGCTGGGTTGCGTCGTGGTCCGGACAGGTGTGTCGGCTGCGGCCAAGGTCGTCGAGGTGGATTGCAGCCGGGAGAAGCTGGCTGCGATTGCACGGCTGCCGCAGGTTTTCGCGATCGAGGAGTGGCACGAACCGCGGACGGAAAACGAGAACGCGCAGTGGGTGGTGCAGGACTGGACGCCAAACGTCCGCCGGATATGGGACCAGAACATCTTCGGGGTCGACGAGATACTCGGCTACTGCGACGGCAGGATTGACTTCAATCACAACGCGTTTCGCGACCCGCTGGTAACAATCAGCGATACCGGCGAATACCCGACGCACCGGAAGATCGTCGCGCTCAAGCGGTATCCGGCCGGCGGTCTTGGTTCCTACGACTCGCACGGCACGCATGTCGGCGGCACAATCGCCGGCGACGACTCGGTCACGGGCGGCACCAGCCGGCACGATGGCCACGCCAGATCGGCGCGGCTGGTTCAGCTTTTTCCGATTCCGACTCCGCCGGGAAACGACTTCACCGAGCCCCTGAACACGATTACGAATTACCTGCGCAATCCGGAGCTGCGGCCGCACACGTTCTCCAATTCGTGGTGGACGGGAACGATGGGCCAGTACACCAGCGCGGCGGCGACGTTCGACCTGTTTGCGTGGAAGAATAAAGACGTGGTGCTGATCAAGTCCTGCGGGAATCAGGGTCAGTCGTCGCAGTATCGGATTACCGAGCCGGGAAACTCGAAGTCAATAGTTTCGGTAGCATCGCTGCGGAACGGGATGAATGCGACCGTGCTCTCCAGCTATTCTTCGCGCGGGCCGGCGCCGGACGGCCGGATAAAGCCCGACATCGCGGTGCCGGGCGAAACCATCTACTCGGCCCAGTCCGGTTCGAGCGGCGGCTACGTCACGATGTCCGGGACTTCGATGGCCGCGCCCTGCGTCAACGGCAACATCGGGTTGATGCGGTCGTATCTGCGCAAAGGGTTCTATCCTTCGGGCAGCGCCGTGCCGGCCGATACGTGGGGCTATGTCTCGGCTGCTTTGCTGAAGGCGATGACGCTGGTCTCGGCCGACCCGAACGTTGGTTCCTACGTGGTGCCGAGCGAATACATCGGCTGGGGCCGGATGGACGTGGATTCGGTGCTGTTCTTCGTCGACTCCATGCCGGACGCGCGCAGGCTGCTGGTCTACGACGATACAATCGGACTGGCGACCGGCGAGTTTGTCGAGTTTCAGTTCCGCAACGCCGACTTGATGCCGCTGCGGGCAGGCGTGGTCTGGACCGACACCGCGGCTGCACCGGGAGCGAATCCGGCGCTGATAAACAATCTCGACTGCCGGCTGACCGCGCCGAACGGCGACGTATTCAAGGGCAATCTCTATGCCGGGGGGCAGTCGGTGCGCAATCCACCCGGTGCGTTCGATGCGCTCAATCCGCTGGAGATGTTCCGGGTCAACCCGGCCGACACCGGCACGTGGACGCTGCGGGTCGAGGCGCAGAATGTTGTCACGGCGCGTCAGCCGTTTGCGGTCGTGGTTACCGGCGCGGTCAGCGCGACCGCGGGCAGCGACGTCGGGGTGATGGCGATTGCCGCGCCCGCGGGCAGCATCGATTCCGGGACGGTCGTTGTTCCGGCCTGCACTACCTGGAACTTCGGCCCGACGCCGGAAACGTATGCGGTCAGGATGGTAATCGGCGCTGCCTACGATACGACAGCTGAGGTTACCGGGCACGCGCCGGGAACCGCGCGCTACGTCGAGTTCGCCGAGTGGATTGCGGAGCCGGTCGGCGTCTGGACGGTTGCGTGTTCGACCTGTCTTGCCGGCGACGTCCGGCCCGATAACGACCGGAGGACAGACTCGGTCGAAGTGCTGCCGCTGACCGGCGTCGCCGAAGGCGAAGCGCTGCCGGTCGCGTTTGCGCTGGATTATGCCGGGCCGAGTCTGCTCCGGCAAGGCACGGTGCTGCGGCTTGCCCTGCCGCACGCCGGCCGGGTGAGCCTCGCCGTCTACGACGCGGCCGGCGCGTTCGTGCGCGAGCTTGCCGGCACGGTGCAGCCGGCCGGATTTCGAGCCGTGCGCTGGGACGGCCGGGACGAAAACGGTCGGACAGTAGCTCCCGGAGTCTACTACTGCCGGATGCGGGCCGGCGATTTCCGAGCCATCCGGAAGCTGGTCAAGCTCCGCTAGCCGCCGGCCGGCAGGATTAACGGCGACGACCCCGCCGCAAGGCGGGGTCGTGCACATTGGACAGAACGGCTAGCGGCCGGTTCGCGGCGGCTTCTCTCCAGTACTGCCGCCGGACGGCTTGGCGGTCGTGTCGGCAGGCGGCGCCTTGGGCTTGACGATGAAGCCGACTTTCGTCTTGAGCGATTCCGGCGGCACGCCTTCCTGTGGAGCCAGGAATTCGACAGACGGGCCGGCGACTTCGAGGTTGCTGGTTTCTATCCAGCCGGCGAGCTTGGCGTAGGTTGCCGCGACGTTGTCGTAGGGTCCGACATGAATCGTGACTGCGACATCGGCGGCGTCGAGCTTTTTGACCTTGACGTCTTTGTCGCCCTTGGTCTTTTCCGAAACGCCGAAGCAGACTTCGTAGCGTGTGCTCTCGGGCTTCGTCTTGGCCGGGTCATCGTAGTAGAGGGCAAACTGCGGGCCGACGAGCTCGGTCTTGTTCTTCTGGGTCCATTCGGCGAGCGACTTGAACGTCTCGCCGGTGCCGGAGTACGGGCCGGTCTTCGCCATTGAGACGACGGTCACCGGGCCCAGCTTCTCTATGGTAGCCGTGAACGCCGGCGGCTCAGGCGGTCTGGGTTTCTCGGCCTGCTGGCCGCCGCAGCCGATTATTGCTGCGGCCGCCGCGACTGCCACGAACACTCGCAGCAGATGGGACATGGGTTGTAACTCCTTTTGTGCTCTTGCGCCCTCCTCAGGCGCGGGGAATTCTATTCCGGGCTGTCCTGAAGTCAAGTCGGTGTTGGCGCGGCTTGACAGGTATGACGCGGACGCTATCATCCGGAGAACATAAGGAGGTCAGCAATGAGAGCGGTCGTGATGGTTTTCCTCCTGGGGACGGCCTTGGCCGTTGCTCAGGAGCTGCCGGTTACCGGGCCGACCCTCGTCCCGGCACGAAGCTGGAGCCGGTCGGACGCGGTGCCGGCGGAACCGGAGCAGGGACAGGCATTCCAGCCGGTATGGGAACGTCTGGCGGCAATGAGTCCGGCGGAGCGGGCCAATGCCTGCATCAGCGTGGAGCTGCCGGGTTCGGCACCGGCCGAAGCGCAGGAACTGGCCCGGGCGATTGAGGGCGAATGGAACGCGGGCCGGTTTGATTCGGCGCTCGAGTTGTTCGGCGAACTCGGCCGGCTGGTGAATCCGCGGGATGTGGCGGTCGGCTGCGCGTGGCGGGAGCCGATTCCGACGGTCGGGGCCGACTGGGGTTCAGATATCAGGGTCGGCAATCGCGATTCGATTTCCCAGATTCAGCTCGACATCCACCGGGCATCGGGGAACCTGTTCGCGATAGTCCTGTTCCAGCAGGGGGCGTCGTGGTATTGGGCAGTGAATTTCTCGACTAATGTTGGTGCAAGCTGGTCGGAAACGTACTACTTGATGGCCTCGGTCCCGCTACGCTCGATGAACGCGGCGGTGGTGGGCAACGACTGCTACATCGTCTACGGGTCGGGCAGCTCCAACTACACTCTTCGCGTGCGCCGGGTGAGTGTGACGGACGGAACACTGCACGAGTTTCAGGGCGGGGTTTTCTATGTGGACATCGCTACCTATACCGGCGCGGACTCGATACGGGAGATTGCCGCCTGCTCGAATCAGGATCAAAGCGACGACCGGCTTTACTTCCTGCCCTTGTGCTACTCGGGCAAGCTTGTGTACTGGTGGTCGGACACCGCCGCGGTTACGTGGCGCAACACACCCGATATCGGTGTTACCGATGCGTGGTTCGGTGCGGATGCCTGCTTCAACGAGGGGTTCGACAGCACTTTCATCTGGGTTTCCTACGTCGCGACCGACAACACCGCCAGGCTGAGAGGCCGACGCGGAGCCGGCTGGCGGCAGTTCTACAGCGTGCCCTGCGAAGGCACGGTTCCAAACACGAATACGTCGGTCGGGGCGAGGCACGACACGCTTCTTTATGCATTCGTCAGACCGGGGTCGGTGAATGGCCATGTATCCTATATCGCGAACTACCAGGGAGGGAATCCCGGTTCGAGCTGGTTCATCGGTTATGTAGGTGGCGATACTATGGTCAGGTCCGAATCGCCGGACGTGACTTTTCGCGCTGGCGGCGGCTCGGCAATAATCTACCGGTACTACACTTCGACCCGGGAGCTGCGCTACGTCTGGCGCCGCTACTCCGGTTCATGGAGCACGCCGGTGTCGGTGGCCGACAACGAGCCCTATTTTGATCATCCGGCAATCGAGTATCTTGGTTCGTCGCGATATGGAGTTCTTTACCTGACCTGGAACTCGCCGCAGCGCCGGGCGGCCTATTTCGACCGCTCCGACTGGACCGGTATCGCCGAGCAGCGTCGGTTGGTGATGGACGAGAACATCCTCAATGTCCTGCCCAACCCAATGAACGGCGTCGGCCGGTTGCACTATACACTCAACCGTCCCGCACATCTGGCGGTGCGGGTTTATGACCGGAGCGGCCGGCAGGTGCAGACCGTATTCGAAGGTTCGAGCAGCGCCGGACAGCACACACTGCGGTTCGACGCTACGAGTTTCGCCCCAGGCGTCTATTTTGTCCGGGCGGACGCGGACGGCGATATCCTGACCGTGCCGGTGACTGTTGTCCGCTAGCAGCCAGCAGTTGGATTTCAGCAGGGGGCGGGCAACCACCCCCTGCATTGTTGTTTGCACCTAAAACGGTCGGCGGGCAGCAGCGGCTACTGGCCTTGACCGGTCGCGACGTCGGAATAGAATGAAACTGATGACCTGCAGGCCAGTTCGGGTGAAGACTCTGATGCTGTGCGCGCTGCTCGCTGGGCTGCAGCCGCTGCAGCGCCTGTTGTGCTTATGCACGGCCAGCGAGCCGCAGGTCATCACCAAGTGCAGTTGTTGCTCAGCCGAGCAAGCGGGCAGCCGGTGCGGGCAGCCGGCTGTTTTGCCTGAGTTCCATCAGGCGTCTGACGACTGCCGTGCCTGTCCCAGTCGCATCGTCAGCGTGCAGCCTTACCAGCGCCACAACGAGCGGCCGCTGGTGGTCTCTCCGGCTCCGGCTGGATTACGCCCGGTCGAGTATGCCGCGCCGCTGGCCGTCCCGGCACAGGCCGGTCTCCACAAGCCGCAGCAACGTCCGGCGATCCTAGGGCCGCGAAGTCCGCCTTCCATCTAGCAGCCGGGTCGAGCGTCTGCCGGCATTCCGGCGGGCGTGTGTCTGATTGAAGCTGAACTGAGTGGAGGATATGTCCATGAAGCTAGATATGGCATTTATCTTGGCGCTGGCGGCGGTCTCGGTCGGAACCGGGAACACCGGTGTTGTCGTCGGGGTCGTGACCGAAGCGGCAACCGGCAGTCCGATACCGCAGGCAAACGTAGTCATTGTCGGCTCGGAGCTGGGCTCGGCGACCGACGAGTCGGGTCGCTACCTGATTCGCGGTGTGGCGGCAGGAAGGCATGTGGTCGCGGCGTCGGCGGTCGGGTATGAAACCCTGACCCGGACAGCGACGGTTCCGGCGTTCGGCCGGGCAGAGCTTAATTTCCGCCTAGCTGTGAAGCCGGTGGAGATGGCGCCGGTGGAGGTGCGGCCGCCTGAGCGCGTGCTGGCCGACGGGCCGGTGCCGACGGAGGTCGTGACCCAGACGGCGATAGTCGAGAAGTGCGCCGCCAACGTGCAGGAGGCGTTGCGGTGGCAGCCCGGAGTGAGCGTGAAGACGAACTGCCCGTGCAGTAATGCGGGCGAAGTCCAGATCCAGGGGATGGCCGGGAAGTACACACAGGTGCTGGTTGACGGCGCGCCGACCATCACCGACGCGGGCAGCTGCTACGGCCTCACAAATCTGCCAGCCGAGAACGTCGAGAGACTTGAGGTTGTTAAAGGGCCGGGCGGGCTGCGGTTATCGAGCGACGCGATCGCCGGCGCGGTGAACATCGTCACCAAGTCCGCCGACCGAACCGGCGGCTCGGTCGGTGTCACGGCCGGCAGCTACGGCACACTGAACCTCGGTGCGACGATGAGCCTGAAGACCGACAGCACCGGAGTTACCGCGACTCTGAGCAAGAGCCGCACTGACCCGGTTGACGTCGACCGCGATGGCAATTCCGACTACGTCAAGTCCGACCGCACCGCGCTGGCGCTCAAGGCGCTCAGGCGTCTGGGGGCCGGGTTGACGCTGGTCGCGGCGGCGAATGTGGGCGTAGAGGAACGGCACGGGGGCGCGTTGGAGCGAATCGCCGGCCGGTCCAACGATGGTCTATACCAGAACCCCAACATTCTGCAGTGGGGGCCGACCGCCACGCTGGAATGGCAGCCGGCGGCGGCGACGAGCTTCACCCTGCGTGGCGCGTACTCCGACTACCGGCAGCGGGTGTTCGCTGCCGAGCAGTGGTTCACCGCTTTCGAGGACGTGGTCCTTGTTGAAGCGGCCGGCCGCCAGCGGCTGGGCGCGGGTCAAGAGCTGCAGGCGACACTCGCGCACCGCTACGAGCGGCTGGTCGAGAACATGCGCGTCGGCGTCCGGAGAGTGCGGGTCTTCGGTGCGACAGTGCAGGACGACATCAGGTTCGGAGGCTTCACCATAACGCCCCACGTCCGAGTAGAACATCACTCCGACTACGGGCCGTTCCTGACCCCGGGAATTGCCGGTCAATACCGTCCGGCCGCGCCGGTGACGCTACGGGGCTCATTCGGCCTGGGGAGCAGGACGCCGCCGACGTTTTCCAAGCTGACGCACTTCTGTCCCGGACAGGGTATGTACGATTTCATCCAGAACCCGGAGCTGCGGCCGGAGCGCTCGACTGGTGGGAATCTGGGTGTCGAGTATCATCCGGGCGACTTCGTGGTCGCGGCGAGCCTGTTCCGGACCAACCTCCGCGACATGATTGAGGAACGGCTGGTAGAGTACGACACGCTGAGCCGACTGCGGAAGTACCAGCATCTGAACGTCGGCGCGATTGCGAATCAGGGCTTCGAGCTCAACTGCGGTTTGCGTCCGATCGGCGGATTCTCTTTCCGCGGCGGCTACGCGTTCACCGACGCCCGAAATCGGGAGAGCGGTGAAGCACTTGCCTACCGGTCGCGGCACTCGGCCAATTGGCAGGTCGCATTCGAGAACGCCCCGGCCGCCCTGAAGGTGTCGCTGACCGGTGAGCTGGTCGGCAGCATGCCTACACAGCGGCGTGAGGACGAGCAGCTCGTGCCCGGGCCAATGTCGCCTACCTATACGCTCTGGAACGTCAGGGCCGCGAAGGAGTTCGGCTCAGTTCTGATGCTGTCGGCGGGCATTGACAACGTGTTCGGATACGTCCAGTCGGGCTGGCTGGTTGAGGACGTGCCGCTCTGGGGTCCGTCGAGAGGCAGGGCCGTCAATTTTGGAGCAAGGTTCACGTTCTAACCTGCCGGGAGGCTGCGGTCACGTCGTCCTGCTGGGTGCAGTCGGCGGGAATGTTATGGAGCTTCGGCCGGACGCAGACGGCGAAGTTCTGACCGTGCCGGTGACTGTGGCTCGGTAGCAGCCAGTAGTAGTTGGCCTTCAGCGGGGGGCGGACAACCGCCCCCGCGGTTCGTCCCGGGTAGTTGACGGCAGGCAGCCGGACAGTAGAATCAATCATCTGACAGGTCGGCTGCAGCCGGCTTGGAGGAGTCAAGTCGAGGTCGGGTCCGAGCGTGAGGGCGACAGAGCCTGAGCGCGCGGGCAGGCTTCCACCTGACGGGAACAACAGAACAACTGCAGAATGGAGTCGAGATGGACGGCACGGAAATGCTGGCGAGCCGGCTGGGCGTCGTAGCGGTGTTCGTGGAGAACCGGCTGGAAGCTGCACCCAGGGTCAATCAGGTTCTGTCCGATTTCGGCCACATCGTCGTGGGCCGGATGGGAGTTCCTTATCGGGAGCGGGGTCTTTCGGTAATGGCGGTGATAGTGGACGGGACGACCGATGAAATCGGGGCTATGACCGGCAGGCTGGGGGCGGTTCCCGGGGTGAGCGTCAAGGCGGCGCTGCGGCGGAAGAGCGCGACGGACGGAGACGGGCAGTGAGCACAAGGCAGGCAGCAGACTTCATCGACGACGGCCGGATTGAGGAGCTGCTCGAGCGCGCCAGACCGGAACCGGGCCGGGTGCAGGATGTGCTGGCGAAGTCGCGGGAGCTGAGGCGGCTGGAGCCGGAGGAGGTAGCAGTGCTGCTGCAGACCGAGCAGCCGGATCTGAAAGCCGAGATATTTGCTGCCGCGCGCGAGTTGAAAGAGCGGGTCTACGGCAATCGGGTTGTCTTGTTCGCGCCACTATACGTCGGCGACAAGTGCGTGAATGACTGCCGGTATTGCGGGTTCCGCAGCAGCAATCCGGCGGCAGTGCGCAGGACGCTCAGCGATAATGAGCTGCGGGATGAGCTCAAGGCTTTGGAGAATCAGGGGCACAAGCGGTTGATTCTGGTCTGGGGCGAGCACTCGGACTACCCGGCGGAGGAGATTGCCCGCGTCGTGCGACTGGTCTATGCGACGAGGTTCGGCCGGGGGGAAATCCGGCGGGTGAACATTAATGCCGCGCCACTGGATGTCGAGGGTTACCGGACGGTGAAGTCAGCGGGCATCGGGACTTATCAGGTGTTTCAGGAGACTTATCATCACGCCACCTATCGCGAGATGCATCCGGCGAGAACACGTAAGAGCGACTATGTCTGGCGGCTGACTGCCCACGACCGGGCGATGGCCGGCGGGGTTGACGATGTCGGCATCGGAGCGCTTTTCGGTCTGCACGACTGGCGGTTCGAAGCGCTGGGTCTCGTTTTTCACACGATTCATCTTGAGCAGAGGTTCGGGGTCGGGCCGCACACAATCAGCTTTCCCCGGGTCAATCCGGCGTCGGGCGTCAAACTGGACCAGAGCCGGTTTGTTTCCGATGCAGACTTTCTGAAACTGATCGCGGTGCTGCGGCTGGCAGTGCCCTACACCGGTTTGATCCTGACCGCGCGCGAGAGGCCGGAGTTGCGGCGGCAGGCGCTGGGTCTGGGCGTGTCGCAGATTGATGCCGGAACGCGAATTGAACTGGGAGCGTATCAGGAGTGTCGCCCGGACGGTTGCCAAGAGCTAGAGCGCGAGCAGTTCGAGATAAGGGATATGCGGCCGCTGGATGAGGTTGTGGCCGAGTTGATTGCGGACGGCTATGTGCCGAGTTGGTGCACGGCCTGCTACCGGTTGGGGCGGACCGGCGAGCATTTCATGGAGTTCGCTATTCCCGGGTTCATCAAGCGCTATTGCACGCCGAATGCGCTTTCGACACTGGCCGAGTACCTTTCGGACTATGCGGGAGAGAAAACCCGGGCGAGGGGATTCGAGCTGATCGAACGGGAGATTGCCGGGTTGTCCGATGAACGGTTGCGGATGAAGACACGCGAGAGGATTGAGCGGATTCGAATCGGTGGTGAACGTGACCTGTTTTGCTGACCGGAGTTGGAGATGAGGGCAAGGGGCGCGGGCCGGGCTTTCCGGCTGCATGTCGGGATTTTCGGGCGGCGGAATGTGGGGAAGTCGTCGCTGTTGAACATGCTGACCCGACAGCAGGTCTCTATAGTCTCGGACGTGGCCGGGACGACAACCGATCCGGTGGAGAAGCCGATGGAGATGCTGCCGTTGGGGCCGGTGTTGTTTATCGACACCGCCGGAGTCGATGACGAGGGTGCGCTCGGCGGGATGCGGGTGGAGAAGACGCGGCGGATTCTCGACCGGACCGATATCGGGATCGTCGTGGCCGAAGCCGGGGAGTGGGGTCCTTTCGAGGAGGGGATTCTGACGGAGCTGGGTCGGCGCGGCGTGGCGCGCGTGGTCGTCTTCAATAAGTGCGATGCTGGTGACCCTGACCCGGGGCTGGAGGCGCGGCTGGCGGCGGAGAACGTGCGAACGGTCCGGGCAGCAGCGGCAAGAGGGGAGGGGCTGGCCGCGGTGCGGGAGGCGCTGATTCAAAGCGTGCCGGATGACCTGCTGAACCCGCCGGCAGTTATCGGCGACCTTGTGTCGCCGGGTGAGCTTGCGGTGCTGGTGGTGCCAGTGGACAAGGAGGCGCCAAAAGGCCGGCTCATCAACCCGCAGGTCCAGACGATTCGCGAACTGCTGGACAACGGCAGTTGTTGTCTGGTGGTGCGCGAGCACGAGTTGGCCGTAGCGTTATCGCGGCTGAACCGGCCACCGGCGATCGTCGTTACCGATTCGCAGGCTTTCGCCCAAGTGGCGCCGTTGGTGCCGGCGGAAGTGAAGCTGACCGGGTTTTCGGTTCTCTTCGCCCGACTCAAGGGCGACATCGTCGAGCTCGCCCGGGGAGCGGCCGCGCTGGGTAAGCTGAAGCCCGGTGACCGGGTGCTGGTCGCCGAGGCCTGCTCGCATCATCCAATTGAAGGCGATATTGGCCGCGAGAAGATTCCGCGCTGGCTTGAGGACCGGGCTGGCGGCTGGTTGGAGTTCGAGACCGCGCAGGGGCAGGATTTCCCAGATGACCTGAGCCGCTTTCGTCTCGTGATTCACTGTGGTTCATGCATGTGGAATCGTCGGTTTGTCCTGTCGCGAATCATGAAGTGCCGTGAACAGGGCGTGCCGATGACGAACTATGGGCTGACTATCGCCTGGGCCACCGGTATTCTCGACCGGGCGCTGGAGCCGTTTCCGGTAGCGCTGGAGGCCTACCGCGCCGCGATTGCGGGTTCATGAATCGTCAGGAGATTCTGCAGTGGTTACGCGAAGCTGACGAGGCGCGGCTTGAGTATCTCTGGCAGCAGGCGGACGGGATCCGAAGAGAGCGCGTCGGCGATGAGGTGCATCTGCGTGCGTTGATAGAGCTGTCAAACTACTGCCGGCGGGATTGTTTCTACTGCGGAATCCGGGCGAGTCGCTGCATCGAGCGCTACCGGATGTCCGAGGATGAGGTGATGGACTGTGCACGGCTGGCGCAGCGCCTTAGATTCGGCACGGTTGTGCTGCAGTCAGGCGAGGACATGGGGTTGACGTCGGACCTCGTCACCCGGCTGGTACGTCGAATCAAAGTCGAGACCGGTCTGGCGGTGACGCTGTCGCTGGGCGAACGGGACGTTGAGGAGCTGGCGGAGTGGCGTAAGGCCGGAGCCGACCGCTACCTGCTGAAGCACGAGACTTCCGATGGCGGGCTCTTCCGCCGGATAAGGCCCGGGTGTGATTTGGCCGACCGGCTCGGTCTGTTGCGTCGGGCACGCGAGCTGGGCTACGAAGTCGGGTCAGGAGTCATGGTTGGGATTCCGGGCCAGAGCTATGAGTCGCTAGCCGACGACGTCTCAATCTTTCGCGAGCTCGACTTGGACATGATTGGCATCGGGCCGTTCGTGGCGCATCCGGAGACTCCTCTCGGTCACGACCGAAGCCGATTCATGCTGCCTGAAGGTGAGCAGGTGCCGGCGACTGACCTGATGACGACGAAGGTGGTCGCGCTGGCGCGGCTGGTTTGTCCGGATGCGAATATTCCGGCAACCACGGCGCTGGCTACCGTCAATGTCGCGCGCGGGCGCGAAATCGGGCTGGAGCGCGGCGCCAATGTCTGGATGCCGGACCTAACTCCGTTGCGTTGGCGCCGGCTGTATGACATCTACCCCGGCAAGTCGGCCGGTCTGGCAGCCCCGGTTGAAGAAGAACGACGTCGGCTCATTGCTGTGTTGGCGGCGATGGGCAGAATGCCCGCTACGGGTGCGGGCGGACGGCAACGCCGAAGGCCTGCTAACGCAGGCTGAGCCGTCCGGCGCCGACGTTGCCCTGAGCGTCAACCGCCCAGACGGCTATCGTATTCGCACCCGGTTCGAGTTCGACCGTCACCGAGAATTTCTCCTCAGGTGAATCGAACATGCCGTCGAGCGGCAGGGCGGGTTTCCAGTTACCGGCATTGACCGCGACCCGACATGCGCGGATGGCCGAGAGCTCGTCAGTAACCGTGAAAGCGGCCTTGCCGTTGCGGACCGTAATTCCGGATACCCGGGGAGGGGTGTTGTCCACCAGGAATACTGGGGAGATGCGCTCGCCGGCAAGCGCAGCGTCGGCCGAGCGCTCCGCCCGGTCACTGGCGACGACCTTGACTTCAAACCAATCATCAGGTAGGGCACGGGTGTCGAGCTCAAGGCGCGGCTCAGCGAGATCTTTGCCGATGTGAAGCCAGCGGGTTTCCGTTTCCGCCTTCAGGAAGACGTCATAGACCAGAGAATCCGATTCCGGGTCAGCGGCAGTCCAGGTGATGTCGCGTCGAGGCTTCGCTACGCCTTGCAGAACTTCGTTGTCTGTCGGCCCGCCCACGACGACGGCAGAGACGACTGGCGCGAGGTTCGCAGGCTCGAACCAGACATCAACGCGCTCCAACTCCGGGGTTCGGTCGGGGAAGCGGGTCCAGAGTTTTGCCCGCCACTGGAGAAACCGTGCTGGCGGTGATACGACCCGGTCGGAGGCGCAAGTCCACGGGCTCCAGCTCGAGTCCGGAACGCCAGAATTGCCGGAGCGGGTCTCGAAGCTGATCCCAGTTCCGGCAGGTGCCTTGACCCGACTGGCAAACCTGCCGAACCGCGCCGGATTTGTGCAGTCGTAGGGTGGGGGTGCGATGTGGCCGGAATCGGCATTGCCAGGCCCGAGGCGGTACAGCCGGGCCGGGTTGCCGGTACCTACGAACCAACCATCGTGCCCGGGCGCAAGACAGAGCGCCAGCGGTTCTCTCAGCCTGTGCACGAGTTCGGTTCTGCCTTCGCGGTTGAGCCCGTAGACCAGGCCCCGATTTCCAGTAGCGACCAGGATTCGCTCACCGTCGGCGGCTAGGTCGAAAACCGATGAGTCTGGGCAACCCCAGCGCCAGAGGCAGACTCCGGTAGTGTCAATAGCCAGGACCGCGGCGCTGTCCGTCTGGCTGCCGTCGGCCGGATTGCCACCAACGAATACGAGGCTCCCGGCGCAGACGATGGATCTGACTTCATCTAGGGGCGTGTCGTAGAGAACCGCCACTTTGGGGCTGGGTTGACCTTGTCTGAGCGAGAGTCGGTATACCAGCCCGCAGGGTGTCGTGCCGACCAGTAGTTCGCGGCCCGGGATCAGCCACGCCAAGGCTGAGACGTGAGCCTGAGTTGCGGAGAAGACAACCTCCGACGTCCCGGCCGGCGTGATACGCAGGAGTTGACCCTTGTCGCCGGTGCCACAGAGGATGCTGCCGTCGGGTGAAGGGAGCAGCGAGAAGACGTAGGTGCAGCCGGTGGAGCAGACAAGCGTCGCCTCGCCACCGGTGACACGATAGATGCTACCGCCGGGAGTTGTGCCAAACCAGACAGCTCCCCGAGAGTCACCCGCAAGGGCGAGAATCTCCCCGCTGCCTCCAGAGAAGACTGTTTGGACGCGGCCATCGGCGCCCACGCGTAACAGACGCGCATCAGGGCCAGTGGCCACGTAGACCCCCCGCCTTCCTGACATCGCACGCCAGACTGTGGCTTCTTCCAGTGAGCAGAGTCGAACGAGCGCAGATGCGAGGGCTATGCGGCCGGAAGGAAGGACGGAAACGCCGTCAAACTCAGTTCGCTCAAGCTGGCCGGGCAGGTCGGCGAAGCCGCTGGTGGTCCAGACTGCGGCCCAGACACTAGCTGAGACTAACGTGAACACGGCGGCCATCTGCATTGATCTCACTCGCGCACCTCCAGTCCGAATTGCCCGACACCAGAAACCACGCTGCCGACCGCAAGAGACTGCTCGAACACCACACTGGAAAATGTCGGCTCGACCCGGCGGTCTGGTGGACGAGTCGCCAGGACGCGGCGGAGAGAGGGTGGAGCTGAAGGCAGTTCGCGGCCGGACACGGTGAATCCCGAGCTGGAAGTCAGACCGACGATGCGAAGCCGGTCTTCGTTTCCAGAGCGTTGCAGCAGTTCGACCATTCCTTTGAGGTCGGTCGGCTCAAACCGGCCCGGTGCACGATTGGATTCAATCGCCAGAAGCGAATCGGCGGGGCCGACAAAGATCTCAAGCCGACCGGGTCGAGCAGTCGCCGGTATCGGGATATCTGTCAAACAGATAGTATCGCGTCCTCGGTAGTCGGTAAGACGCAGTGCGATGCGGAGGTTGTCCCCCGGGCGCACCGTCTGGCGGTCGGGGGTCGTCGAAGTCAACCAAGCCTGAGCTCGTCCCGGCCGGAATCGGAGAGTGACGAGGACTTCGTCGGAGTGGATTTCCACGAAGCGGTTCTCTAGAAGCATGGAGAGCTCGCTGCGAACGAGGCGAAAAAGGTCGGCGACCGGGTCGGGGCCGGTGAGCAGATGACGGAGCCTGAGTTCAAGCGGCGGATTTCGAGATTCAAGTGTGTCGACAGCGGCGTGGAAGCGGACGACCATTTCTGACTCGATTGTTGTTTCTTCCATCGTGCCTTCGCTCCGGAAGATGATGTCGGTGAGGCCGACGGCAAGCAGCACGGGGCTGAGTTCTTCGTGTTGAACGACGCGGAAGGAGTAGACTTCGCTGTTTGTCGGTGATTCGAGTCTGACCCGGACGGGGAGCATCGGGGCATCCATGCCGAGGCGACCTGCGATGCCGGTGAGCCGGTCTTCGGTCACGGCTCCGACAACCGGACCTGGCGAGAAGAACTTGAAAGAGCTGGCAACGGACGGAAGCACGCCGTGGATTGTCCCGACGATCATCGGCATCCGGACGGGGCCTGCCTGCATCATAGGGTGTCCGAAGGCAAGAATGCGGTCGCCTTCACGAAAGGTGAGGGTGCCAACCGCGGCCATGCTGACGTCACCGTCGGCAAGAGCCACACCGATGGCACAGCCGGGTTCGACTCTGGGCAGGGATTCGCGCTGCATCGCGGTTCTGCCGGATGCGGCCATGACCGGAGTCAGGCCGAATTCGGCCAGCGCCGGCGTCAGTATCTCGGCCGCCCGCGGACTCAATCCCGATACAGCGAGCGGCAGCGGCAATGGAGCACAGCCAGTAGTCCGTGGGAGCTGTCGTCCCAGTGCTGAAGAGCGTCGCCCCCGGCCGCTGTAATTGTCCTCCTGTTGCCATATGCTGGTCATCTCGGCAATCGGCGTGATGCCGGCGATGGGGTCCTTGGAGAAGCCCCAAGCGTAGGCAACCGCCCCGGCGATGCGGCCGTCAATGTAGATGGGAGAGCCGGACATGCCCTGTATCACGCCGGTATGTTCGAGGCCCGCCCCTGAGAGGCGACAGAGGATGAGGTCGCCGCGTGGCGTGACGTTGCGCATGACGTCAATCACCTCGACTTCGAATTGAACCACACTGTCGCCGGAGAGGACAGTAAGCCCTGTTCCTCTGGCACCCGGGCGGATCTGGTCGACGGGGATGATATCAACCGACGAGACGGGGCTGCCCAAAGCGAACAGAGGGATAAGGAAAAGGAGTTGACGCGCGAGCGCGCGGACATGCCGAAATGACTGGTTCAGGTGGCGCAAGGACTAGGTGTAGACATCGTTGCCGGCTTCGCCGCGGAGGGCGGCATCGACGGCTGTCTTTATGTCGGCGGGCTCCCGGACGTTCAGAATCGTGAGGCCAATACCGAGGCATGGCGGACGCCAGCGGATGCCGGACATCAGGGCCATGACTTCGACGCGTTCGATTTCGCGGTGGGCCTGGAGGAAGTCGTCGGTCAGGATGTCATAGAGGTTCTGCCAGCCCACCGGCGTCAGTCGAACCGTGGAGCCGAGAAGAAGGATGCCGATGGACTTAAGACTGAGCGAGAGGGCGTCGCGATAGTAGTTGGCGAGAGCGATGCGGTTCTGCTGGTCGGCGATGAACCATGCCGTTTTGGCCTCGGCGTCGAGAGCGAGAACGATGTCGAGGTGACCGTAGGTAGCACGGAAGTTCTGGCGCAGCGGTGTCTTGTTGTTGAAGCAGTTGTCGTAGAACGTCTTGAGCAGGGCGGAGTTGCGGAAGATGGTCTGGGCAGGCTTGTCGGCGCGGATCGACGTATAGCCGTAGTTGCTGAGGATGTTGTTCAGAGCGTCGGAGTTCTCGAAGCGGGGGATGGTGGTAAGCATAAGGCCGCATCCGATGCGTGGACTCAGGCGAGTCTGGGATATCTCGATGGAGCGGAGGGTGTCGAGACGATGACGTGGGGGCATGGGATTCAGGGAGTAGTCAAGGGTTTGGGTTCTTCAGGTTTCAGACGCCGCGAACGCGCCGCCGGAAGACGCGGGCTTCGTATTCGTCGGTGGCAAGGTGGTTGACGAACTGGTCGAGGCCGTTGCGGCGGAGCTGGTAGTTGCCATTGCCGATGACGATAAGGCCGCGGCGGACCCAGTTGTAAATCGTTGTTTCATCTTTGGTGAGTTTGACATAGGTGCGGAAGTCGTCGACCGGCTTCAGGGTGTCGGGGTCGAGAACGAAGGCGATGAGGACGAGCGGGAACGTGCGGATGACGACCTTGAAGCTCGGAGGGAAGTCGTCTTTGGCCGGGAGAATCTCGATGCCGACGATGTTCTCAGGCCTGAGCAGCCGGTCGAGGTCGAATTCGGGGGTGAAGCCGAGGCGGTTGCCGATGACGCCGATGCCGACGTTCTGGAGCTCGACGTTACGTTCGGCCGGCTTCATCAGGCGCATCATGCGGATGCGGAACGTGGCGGTTTCCTGAATGCTGAGGAGTTCACGGAACCCGACATAGGTCATGATTGAGGCGATGCCCTTGCGCCGGAAGCCTTCTTTGACCGCGATATCCCAGAGGACTACGCCTTTGCCGGGCGGGTCACGTTCGATATAGGCGCGGCCGATCTGTTGCCCGTCGAGGCGGGCGAAGACCGAAGCTTTGTCGGGGAGGATTTCGGTGGCCAGTCTGAGTTCGCGTCCGGCAAGCGAGCCTTCGCGCAGGCGGATGGTTTCGTGGTCAACCCAGTCGAAGCGGGGACCGATGCGGCCGGGGTTGAAGACGAACGGTTGTTCACGCAGGAAAGTGCGGCGGAAGAAAGAGCGGATGGCATCAATAAAAGCGAGGTTCATCGCATCAGGTTGGGGTTGAGCCTGACCGCCTGTTCAAGGGCCTCGACCGCTTTCTCTTTCTGACCTTTGTCGCGGTAGCAGATGCCGAGATTGTGCCAAGCGCCGGCATGTTTAGGGTTGAGCTGGACAGCCCGCTGATAGGAGTGAATCGCGTTGTCCAGCTGGCCGCGTTCGTAGTAGGCACGGCCGAGGTTGTAGTGAGCAGTGGCGTCGCTCGGCTCCAACCGGGCGGCTTCACGGTAGCAACGGACGGCTTCGTCCTGACGGCCGGTTTCGAGATGGAGGTTGCCGAGTGCAACGTGGGCCGGGCAGTATCCGGGCCGGATTTCGATGGCGGCTTCGAAGGCGGCCCGGGCCTGTTCGGGTTGACCCGCGCTCTGAAACGCAAGACCCATGTTGTACATCGCTTCGACGAGGTCGGGCTGGCAGCGCAGCGCGCGTTTGTAGGCGTCGATGGCGCGCGGCCACTGGCGGGCCATGGCTCGGGCGTTGCCGAGGCTGTGCCATGCGGCAGCCGAGCTTGGTGCGATCCGGACCGCCTGCTCCAAGGCTTTGACTGCAGCGTCCGGAGCGCCGCGGCGAAGGTGACAGACTCCGATGCTGGCATGAATTGCGTCGGATTCCGGTTCGAGTTCGAGGGCGCGGCTGTAGTTCTCTATGGCCTTGTCCCACAGGCCGCGGGTGAAGCAGGCGAAGGCGATGCTGGAGTAGGTCAGCGCCAAGATGCCGTCGACTGTGAGCGGACGGCCGGCAACCACCGGGACGAAGGAAAGCGGGGACGGCTCGGTTGGCTCCCAGTAGACGCCGCGGTTCTCTATGAGCACTTCAAGACGGATAATGCCGGATTCGATGAGCCAGCGAACTTCGAAGCCGAGCTTGCCGATGATGACGGTATCGACCACGGCGAGGCCGAGCGCGTTGCCGACCGATGGTCTTGGGCCGAGATAGGCGTCAACCACCTTGGCAAGCAGGAATCCGTCCGGGGCGAGCCGGCCCGGCTTCAGGCGCCAGAGCTGTTCGCGGACGGCCAGAAGCAGGCGGAACTTGGTCTCGAACTCGGTTCCGGGTCGGGCTGTTGCTACCTGGTCGAGTCCCTGAATGACAGATGGGGCCGAGGCGATGCGGTTGAACAGGTTGTCAATCTTGCGTCCGGCAATCGCAAATTCCTGACGGGCCCGGAAACCGCCGGCGACGAGCAGTCCGTATTCGAGAGCGGTAGCCGGTCCGTACTCGGCTTGGATGTCATGCATGGCCTGAACAAGGGCAACGGCCGAGGTCGCGGTCAGGCGCGGACGGAGCTCTGGACACGAGCAGACTTCCTGGAGTCGGAGTTCCTCGGTGCCGGGAAGGATGCCGAGAGCGCGCCGGGTGAGTTCCTGACGCTCTTCGAGACCGATGATAATCTGGTCGAGTCGTTCATGGACAAGCAGAGCTTCGGCGTGTGCCCGGACCGACTCGATGTGCCGCTGTAACGGGGTCAGCTCACTGAATCGCTGGAACGGGTTGATGTGAATGCGGGACTGGGAACCGTAAACCACCGGCTGCCAACCAGTGAGTCTGGCGTAGTGGTCGGGCGGTAGGTCGGCGGGATAGTAGGCGGCGGAACGCTCAAGATGCTGGGCGACCTCGGCGGACACAGCGGCGACGCGCTCGGACAGGAGGCGGGTCGTGTCGGCGGAGTCGGTTGCGCGTGTTTCGCCGAATGTGCCGGTCGTGTCCATCACCCTGCCTTTCCGGATGCTGCTACCGCGCCGGCACCACGGCGCGGGTCGGTCAACCCTGGGGTGTCGCGTCGCATCAACTCAGAATGCGGCCAAAGGAGAATATAAGTCTGCCGACGACAAAGTCAAGGGAGCGCAAGCGCCGGAGTGAACAGGAGGTCAAAGGATTATGCGACCTTCGGCCAGCTGCGGCACGACCGGGATGGAGTCGATGCGCAGAGCGAGTTCGAGGTCGGCGGCGAAGCCGAGCCGGCTGAGCCGGCGGGCGTGTTCGGTGGCGAGGAGGTTCTGATTCAGGGAGCGACCGAGGCTGCGCCAGACCGCGCGGGCGGCCAGCGCGCCGTCACCCATTTGTGTGGTCCGGGGAGCGAGCCGGGCCACCAGCGCGCCGGCACAGGCAAAGTCCTCGAGGCTGAAGCGGCCGGCGTTGCCGGCGCAGACGATGGTGATGTCCGGTTCTCCGGCCAGTGCCGCCGCGACTGCGGCGAGGTTAAGAAAGCAGCCGACCAGAACTCGACGGGCACCGGCAATCGCGGCGAGCGCGGCGGTGCCGTTGGTTGTCGTGAAGACGACTACCCGGCCGGCGACCGCGTCGCGGGAGTACTCGGCCGGGGAGTTGCCGAGGGCGAAGCCGTCGATGCGGAGGGAGTCGCGCTCGCCGCCGAGCACGGCTTCGTCGCTGCGGTAGGGTTCGATAAGCCGCACGGCCTGCTCGACGTCCGTCACCGGCAGTACACAGCGGGCGCCGGAGGCCAGCGCGGTCGTAATCGTGGTCGAGGCGCGGAAGACATCTATCATTACCGCGGCCGTTTCCTGGATTGCCGGCGGCAGACCGACGGGAGTGGCGAATACGTCGATTCTCATTCTTCCTCGTCGAGCGTGCCGGTGTAGAACCGGCCAGCGCGAAGCCGGCTGCCCTGGATCAGCCGGCGGTAGAAGGCAACGGTGGTGACGACACCGGCGATTACCATTTCACCGAGTGCGGCGTCGAGCCGGTCGAGGGCGCGAGAGCGGTCGGCGGCGCGGACCGTGAGACGACAGACAAGTGCGTCGTAGAGCGGGAGGACGCGGCAGCCCGGGACGAGCACCGAGTCAACGCGGATGTCATGACCGCCGGGAAGGTGGAGGTCGGTAACGAGGCCGGTAGACACTTCGAAATCGGCATCGGGGTTTTCGGCGTAGATGCGGCAGCCGACCGCATGGCCGAACGGCGTGTCCGAATCGGAGGCCGATGGCTGCAGCCGCTTTGCCGAGCGCAGGCTGTCGGGTAGGCCTTCGTCGGCTGCGAGCCGGATCTGTTCCCGACAGATGTCCATGCCGACAAGGAGTTCAGTAACGGCGTGGCCGGTGGGCAGGCGTGAATTGAGCTTGAGGAAACGGCAGTCGCCACGTTCGTCGGCCAGGAACTCGACATTCAGTATTCCGGGGACACCGACCGCCGCTGCGGCTTTGAGCGCCATCTCGGCGACCCGGCGTCGGCGGGCCGGGCTCAGGCCCGGGCTCGGGCTTTCGTCAAAGAGCTTGCGCGTGCGGTATTGAACCGAGCAGTCGCGTTCAGGCAGCGCCAGGTGTTCTCCGTCCTGGTCGCAGAGCACGGTTACTTCGATGTGGCGGGCGTTGGCGACAAATTTTTCGACGTAGACTAGACCTTCACCGGGTGCGGCCCGGGCTTCGGCCTGGCACAAGCGGAATCCGGCTTCGATGTCCTTTTCGTCGCGGACGATGCGCAGGGCGCGGGCGGCCGACGACACAGGTTTGAAAACTACCGGCAGGCCGAGCGCAACGCAGGCCTGAGTGGCTTCGGCAGGCGAGGTTACGGCCGCGGCCGAAGCCGGAATCACCGGGATGCCGTGTTGTTGCATCAGCCGGCGCAGAGCGATGCGGTCGGCGCTAAGGCGCAGAGTTTCGGCGGGTGGGCCGATGAATTTCAGGCCGACGGCGGTAGTGGCGTCGGCGAATTCGGGGTCGTCGGCGAGCCGGCTGGTGCCGGGATGGAGTGCGTCGCAGCGGGTGATTTCGGCGGCCGAGAGGAGCCGGGAGACGTTGAGGTAGCTGTCTTCAGCCGGAGCCGGGCCGATACAGACCGATTCGTCGGCAAGGAGCACGGGCAGGGAGTCGCGGTCGGGTTCGGAGTGAGCGGCTACCGTCGGGATGCCGAGCTCGCGACACGAGCGGATGACCCGCAGTGCGGCGTCACCGCGGTCGGCGACGAGGACTTTCTTGAACACGGATTGGACTCAGAGCAGCGTGGCCGGCTCGCCCTCCGAACGCTCAGGCGCGTTCGACATAGCTGTTGGTGCGGGTGTCAACCTTCACGCGGTCGCCGGTGCGGATGAAGAAGGGGACGTCGACGACGAGGCCGGTCGAGAGACGGGCGGGCTTGCCGCCGCCGGTGGCAGTGTCACCGCGGAAGTTGGGTTCGGTCTCGACGACTTCAAGGACGATGAACATCGGGGCCTCGATTGCCAGCGGCCGGCCTTCGATGTAGTCGAGCTGGACTTCGAGGCCGTCAGTGAGATAGAGCGCGGTGTCGCCGATCGCATCGGCGGGGAGGGTGAACTGGTCGAACGACTCCATGTCCATGAAGTGGAAGCCGTTGTCGTCACGGTAAAGGAACTGGCCGCGGCGGCGTTCCATTTCGACTTCTTCGAGCTTCAGCTCCGACTCGAAACTTTCTTCCACCGTGGCGCCGGTCTTGACGTTGCGGATTTTCGCCAGCACGCGGGCCCGGCGCTGGGCGGTGCGGGAGCGGGAGTAGCTCAGGACCTGATAGATTTCGTTGTTGTATTTTATCAGCACACCGGTGCGGAATTCGTTAGGAGTAATCATGTCGGTCTCCTTGAGTCTAGAGTTTCTCGGGGTCTGCCATCAGAGGATAGTGAGTTTCTTCGGGCTGGCGGTCAGGTTGCGGCAGCCGGTCTTCGTTACCAGCACCATGTCTTCGATGCGGACGCCGCCAAGTCCGGGGATGTAGACGCCGGGCTCGACCGTGGTGACGTCGCCCGGTTCGAGCGTCTGGCCGCTGGTGCGGGCGAGCATCGGCTGTTCGTGGACGTCGAGACCAACGCCGTGGCCGAGGCTGTGGCCGAAGTAGTGGCCGTAGCCGAGGCCGGTCAGGTAGTCGCGGGCGGCGAGGTCGACAAATTTGCAGGGCACGCCGGGTTTGATTACCGCCAGCGCCTGCTCCTGCGCGGCGAGCACAGCCGAGTAGACTTCGGCGAGGTCCGGGTCGGGCCGGCCGAGGAAGACGGTGCGAGTCATGTCCGAGCAGTAGCCGTCGAGCCGGCAGCCGATGTCGAAGGTTATCGCGTCGCCTCTGCGCAGCCGGCGGTTCGAGGCGCCGGCGTGGGGTTTGGCGCTGTTGGGGCCGGAGGCGACTATTGAGGGGAAGGCGACGTCGCCGACAGCGCGGAAACGGGATTCGATTTCCAATGCGAGGTCGCGCTCGGTGATGCCGGGCTTGACCAGGCCGAGGACGGCTTTGAAGGCGCGGTCGACGACGGTTTGAGCCGCCTGAATCTTTGCGGCCTCGGCCGGTTCTTTGCTGCGGCGCAGCTCAAGCACGAGGTCGCGGGTCGGCACGAGCTTTGTCTTTCTCAGCTGCCGGCGGACGGCCTGGAACCGGGCGAAGCTGAGGTTGCCGGATTCGAACCCGAGGCGGCGGACCCGGCGGCAGTCTTCGGCCGGGAAGGCGGTATAGAGGTCGCGTTCGAGTACCCGCCGACGGCAGCCCTTGACTTCGGTGCGAATCTGCTCCTGATACCGGAAGTCGGTGTAGAAGCAGGCGTCGCGCGGCGTGACGAGCATCATGCCGTTGGAGCCGGTGTAGCCGCAGAGCCAGCGGAGGTTGGCGGCGCTTGAGACGAGGAAGCCGTCGAGCCGTTCGCGGGCGAGCAGCCGGCGCAGTCGGGCGAGTCGTGTCAACATGGCAGAGCGTATTCTAGAAGCAGACGGGGAGGAGTCAAGGGTTGAGCGGTTCGCGGGTTCGCGGCCGAATCGACGCAAGCGCCGTGGTGTCGGCCTTTCGATTGCGCGGAGCATGGTTATACGCTGTTGTTTGGCCGGTTTGCCGGCGAGTCGGGCGGCCCGTGTCCGGGCGCGGAAGTTTTCCCGATGGGGTATCAGACCCGAGGCCGCCCCCGGGGTGGTTCCGGTCGGCGGGCGGGGGTGCAGCGGCGGCGGTTTCTGCACCGGGCCGGTCGGCGGGCAGAACCGAATCCGGAAGGGTGTGGACAGGGGCGGGCCGGGGCACGGGCAGGGGTCCGGGGTGCCGTGGTTGCCGGCCGGCAGCCGGGGGGAGGGGCTGCGGATACGGGTGGGGCGCGGGGAGTGGACGGGGAAAGCCCGCAGGGTCAGGAAAGGCCTTGACTCGGCAGCGGCCGGGCTTACAATGCATGACAAAGGAGTCTACTTTCCATGGATGAACGGCAGCAGCAGGGGCCTCCGGTTCAGCTCGAAATCGGCGAAAAGGAGTCGGAGGGAGTCTATTCCAATTTCGTCCTGATAGCCCATTCCGGTTCGGAGTTCATCATTGACTTTGCCCGGATTCTGCCTGGCCTGCCCAAGGCGAAGGTGTTTGCCCGGATTGTGATGACGCCGCAGCACGCGCAGATGCTGCACGATGCCCTGACCGAGAATCTGAAGAAGTATGAGGCGCGTTTCGGCAAGATAAGGGTGCACGGAAAGGAAGAAGATACAGCGCGGAATCTTGGTTTCTAAAAAGAGCGCCGGGGGATGGCGCCGGACAGGGTGGGTTCTGCCGCAGGCGGGGCTGCTTGAGCAGGTGGCCGCGGTCGCGGCTGAAGCCGGAGTGAAGGTGTTTCTGGTTGGCGGGCCGGTGCGCGATATGTTGCTCGGGGTTGCGAGTCCGGATGTCGATGTGGCCGTGGACAGGGGGATGCCGGGGTTCGGGCGGCACGTGGCCCGGAGACTGGGCGGCCGGTTTGTCTATCACGAGCGGTTCATGACCGGGACGGTGCTGTTGCCCGACGGTCGTCACGTTGATATCTGCCAGACAAGAGAAGAGAGTTATCTGCGGCCGGGGATGCTGCCGCAGGTGAGGCCGGCGGGAATCGACGCCGACCTCGGCCGCCGGGATTTCAGCCTCAACGCGATGGCTTTGGAGTTGCGGCCGGAGGGGGCGGGACGGCTGCTTGACCCGCAGGGCGGAGAGATTGACCTGCGGCAGCGGCAGGTGCGAATTCTGCACGAGCGCAGCTTCGACGACGACCCGACCCGGATTTTCCGCTGCATCCGGTTCGCAATCCGGCTCGACTTCGCGATTGAGGCGAGGACGCTTGAGTTGCTGCGGCAGGCGGTGGCGGAGCGCAGGCCGGCGCTGCTGACGCCGGAGCGGATTCTTTATGAGCTGCGGTTGGTGTGCGCCGAGCCGAAGGCATTGCGGATGGTGGAGGCGCTGATTCGCGAACGGGTGCTCGCGGCAGCGTGGGACTGGCGGCCGGGGTCGGGGTTCATGGCGAGGTTCTGCCGGCTGGTGCAGACGCGGGCCGGAGCCGAAGCGCTGTTCGTTTACTGGTTGAGCGATTTGCCCGGGATTGAGCGGTTCCCGATTCGGAAAGAGGAGCTGGCGGCGGCAGAGGCGATTCGCAGCTTCGGTCGGTCCAGAGCGAGGCTGATACGTGCGGTCCGGCCGAGTGCGGTGGTCCGGGTTCTGGACAGGATTCCGGGGCCGGCGCTGGCGCTGTTGCGGGTTCTGGAGCCGGCAGCGGTGGCGCGGCGAATCGGGCGGTATCTGGACGAATGGGCGCAGGTGAGGCCGGCTATCACCGGGCAGGACCTGAAGGGACTGGGGCTGAGGCCGGGTCCGGGGTTCCGGCGCGTGCTCGAGGCGGTGCGCGAGGCGAAGCTCGACGGCAGGGCGAAGACACTCGACGCGGAGCTGAGGCTGGCAAAAAGAATCGCGAGGCGGAAATGACGCAGGCGCTGGATATGCTGATGGCGGCGCCGGCGATTCTGTTCGGGCTGACCGTGCACGAGTTCAGCCACGCGTTGGTGGCCGACCGGCTGGGCGACCCGACTGCGCGAAGCCTGGGACGGCTGACGCTCAATCCGCTGAAGCATCTCGATTTCATCGGCACGCTGGCGCTGTTTTTTTTCCGGTTCGGCTGGGCCAAACCGGTGCCGATTGACCCGCGTAACTTCCGGCATCCGACCCGGGACATGGCGCTGTCGTCGCTGGCCGGGCCGGCGGCGAATCTGCTGATTGCGGTGGTCGCCGGGCTGGTTCTGCGCGTGCTGACAGCGTCCGGCGTCGGGGGGTTCTTTGCCGAGCTGGCGACCTACTTCGTCCTCTTTAATCTCATTCTCTGTTTCTTCAATCTGATACCGATTCCACCGCTGGACGGGTCGCGGTTCGTTTCCTATCTGCTGCCGGCGGAGCTGGCCGCCGGTTACGCGCGGCTGGAGCAGTTCGGATTCATGATTCTCATCGGCGTGATTATGGTCGGGTCGCTGACCGGTGTGCCGATTCTCTGGATGGCAATCGGGCCGCTGGTCCGGGCTACAAGCTGGCTGATTGTCGGTTACCCGGTGGTTTAGGCGCATGGTGAAGAACGACGAGAAGCGGGCCGGGCGGACGTCGGTGACGGTGACGAGGATTCTCGCGCTGATTGTGGTGCTTTTTGTCGCCGTGAGTCTGGGTTCGTTCGCTTTCGGGCTGGACAGTCCGACCACAAACTATGGCGGTTTCATCGGCGCGCTGGTTGCCCGCGGTCTCTTCTTCGCGCTGGGCGCGGCGGCGGTGCTGGTGCCCGTGTTCGGGGGTGCGGCGCTGGCGACGGCGATGGCCCGTAACCGGGAGTGGCGCCGGCTCGGGGCGTTTGGACTGCTGGTGCTGGGTCTGTTTCTGGCGGCGAGCATGCTGTCGCGGCTGGGCGGATTCGAGACGGCCGGCGATAACTTCGGCGGTTGGCTCGGAGCGCTGACCAGCGGGGTGCTGCTGCGTGGCGCGGGGCTGGGTGCATATGCCCTGTCCGCGCTACTGCTCTACTGGGGATTCGTGCTCTGGTTTGTGCCGCCGCGGCGGCAGGACTGGCTGCAGACGGCGTTCATACTGCTGGTGGGGCTGCTGCTTGACCTGTTTCTGGCCTACTTCTTTGCCGGGACGGTGCTGGCCGGTCTCGCCGGTATGAGCCTGAACGCGTGGCTGCTGCGGCTGCTCGGCCCGGCCGGCTGTCTGATTGTGCTCATCGGAGCGGCGCTGGTGGTGCTGGCGGTGTTCACGACGGTGCGGCTGCCGGAGCTGGGCTGGCTGCGCCGCGGTGTCGCTCGACTGGCGACGGCGGTCGTCGGATTTCTGCGGCGGCCGGCGCGACCGAAGCCGCAGCCGCCGCAGGCGCCGGAGCCGGTTACGGTTGAACCGGAAGCGGAGCCGGAGACGGAACCGGAGGAGATTCCCGAACCTCCTGCCGACGGGGTCGAGAAGCCGCGGCCGGTGCGCCGGCGCCGAATCAGGTTCAATCTGAGCGACTTTCAGAAGCTGTTCCTCGAACAGCTCGACCAGCCGACCGATGCCGACCGGGTTGAGAAGGACCGCGCCGAGTCGGAGCAGGAGGCAGGGGTTCTTCTGGACAAGCTGAAGCAGTTCGGTGTCGAGGGGCGGATTTCGGAGATGCTCTCCGGGCCGATGATAACCCGCTTTGAGTTTGAACCCGCTCCGGGCATAAAGGTGCAGCGGGTCGAGAGTCTGGCCGACGATATTTCGCTTGCGCTTTCGGCGGAGCGGGTCAGGATTCTGGCACCGATTCCGGGCAAGAGTGCGGTCGGGGTCGAGGTGCCGAACAAGACGCGACGCACGGTTTTTCTGCGCGACGTCCTGACCAGCGAAGCATACCAGCGGGCGGGCTCGGCGCTCGGCTTCGCGCTCGGCTCGACGATCACGGGCGAGCCGTATGCCGCCGACCTGCGGACGATGCCGCACATCCTGATTGCCGGGACGACCGGGTCGGGCAAGTCGATGTGCATAAACTCGATGCTGATTTCACTCATCTACCGCTCGTCGCCGCAGGAAGTCAGGTTTCTGACGATAGACCCGAAGCAGCTGGAGCTGCCGGTGTACAATCCGATTCCGCACCTTCTGAGTCCGACTACGATTGACCCGCGACGGGCGGTCGAGGAGTTGACGCGCATCGTTTCCATCATGGATGCGCGTTACGGCGAGTTCGCCAACATCGGCGTGCGTGACATCGCGGCCTACAATCGCTGGGCCGAAGAGCAGGGTCAACCGCGCAAGCCGTACATCGTCGTGGTCGTAGACGAGCTGGCCGACCTGATGCAGCGGGCGCCGACCGAAATCGAGGAGCGGATCATTCGGCTGGCCCAGATGTCGCGGGCGGTGGGGATACATCTGGTGCTGGCGACGCAGCGGCCGTCCAAGGATGTCATCACCGGGTTGATAAAAGCCAACTTCCCGTGCCGGGCCGCGTTTCAGGTGGCGTCGAAGACCGACTCGCGCATCATCCTCGACATGAATGGTGCCGAGTCGCTCTTGGGCCGGGGCGACATGCTCTTCCTGCCGCCGGGTAAGGGCGAGCCGATACGGCTGCACGGTTCGTTTGTGTCCGACGCCGCTGCCGGCAGGGTGGTGAGACTCTGGTGCCGGCAGTACCTGACGGAGTTGCTGACCGGGCTGGTCGAGGAGCCGGCGGACGCGGCACGACAACTGGTCGAGCGCGACGCGGTGGATGCGCTCTACGACAGAGAGAAGGCCGGGCTGAAGCGGAAGCAGGACGACCTGCGGGCGGTGCTGCCTGAAGACGCAGTTGACACGTTGATGAGCCGTCGCTACCATGAGCCGCTGCCCGAAGAAGCCGTGGTCGAGAAGACGCAGCGGGCGGCTGCGGAAGGACATTCGCGCGAGCGTGACGAGCGATTCGCCGACGCGGCGCGGCTGGTAGTGAGAAACCGGGAGGCATCAGTGTCTTTGCTGCAACGGCGGCTGGACGTAGGTTATGCAAGAGCTGGAAGGATAATCGACCAATTGCAGGAGGCGGGCATTATCGGACCGTATGTCGGCTCGAAGCCGCGCAAAGTGCTGGTCGAGAACGAGGCGGACCTGGCCAGGGTGCTCGCCGAGCTGGATCAGAAGTAGATGCTGGACCGCACGACAGTCAGGCAGTGGGTTGCGAAGATTGCCGCGGCGGTTCCCTGTGACAGCGACGAGCGGCTGGCGCGGTTCATCGCCGACCGGCCCGAGGCCAAGGTCAAGCTGCCGACTCCGGAGCTGGAGGTCGGCGACCACTGGTTCTCTTTCCGGCGCTACCGCGACGCGCTGACCGGCAGCGATATCCTTGAGGTCTATGTCGGCTCGCAGGAGTCGGGTGCCGAGTACATGGGCTACGACCGGCTGGACCCGAAGTGGCAGGATGCTGAAGGCCGCGACCTCGGACGTTGGGAGATTACCCGTGCCTACATGCGGCCGAAGTACCGGGGACGCAACTACTCGCTGTTCATGGCCGAGCTGGCGATGGCGCTTTGTCGCAAGAATCACTCGACCTCGGTGGTTGCCTACCCGCGGCACGTGGCGATGCTGGTTACGCTCCTGACCTACGGGTTCAAGACGATGGAAGGCGACTATGACCATACTCTTCTGCGGATACTGAGGCAGGGGCGGAAGTGGTATGGAGGCAATTCGGCCCAGCGGCGTCTGTACTACGCCCAGGAGTTCCGGCCGTTCATTCAGGACGGCAGTTTCATCATGGAGAAGCGGGTCAAGCCGAGCACGCTGTGGGAGTTTCTCTGGCAGAAGATATAGCTGCCGCCGTGGCGCGGTCAGGCGTTCAGGTGACGCGCGAGGCGGCTGGCGCCGAGGATGCCTGAGTTGGTGCCGAGCTTCGACAGGACGACTTCGAACCGCCGGCCGGAGAAGAGGGGAATCCGCGCCATAACCTGACGGCGCACGGCCCGGAGCAAGGGCCGGCCGATGCGGCTGACGCCGCCACCGATAATCACCAGTTCCGGGTCGAAGAGCGCGACCAGATTCGAGATTCCGATGCTGAGATAGCCGGCGGTTTCCTCGACGACTTCCAATGCGAGCCGGTCGCCGGCGCGGGCGGCGATGCCGATTTCACGCGGCGTCACGGCGGCCAGCCGGTCTTTGACCAGCGCGAAGATGGAGCTCGGGTCTTCCGCGTGGCCGGGAAACATGCGGAGCTGGTTGCGGTGGCCGGCGAGACGTCGGAGCTGCCGGCGCAGGAGGCGGCGGGCGCGCTCGATTATGGCGCGGCTGCTGACGTAGGCTTCAAGGCAGCCACGGCCGCCGCAGGCGCAGGCGGCACCTTCGGCGCAGATGACGGTGTGGCCGAGTTCGCCGGCGGCATGGTTGGCGCCGAGGAGCAGTCGGTTGTCGGCGACGATGCCACCGCCGACGCCGGTGCCGAGCGTGAGGCAGAAGAGGTTGCGGCATCCCTTGCCTCTGCCGAAGAGCCATTCGCCGAGGGTTACCGCGTTGACGTCGTTCGCGACCGCGACCGGCAGGCCGGTGAGGTCTTCGAGTATGGTCTTGACCGGTGTGCCGTGCCAGCCGGGAAGGTTCGGAGGAAGGCGGACTACGCCGCGAACGTGGTCGACCAGCCCGGCGATGCCGACACCGACCGAGCGAACGCGGCGTACTTCGGCCAGTTCGTTTATCCTGCGGCCGAGGCGTTCGAGCGCCGGGCCGGGTCCGCGCCGGGCCTGGGTGGCAAGGGTGAGGCGGTGGGTGACGCGGCCGTGCGCGTCGACGAGGCCGAGTTTGATGTTGGTGCCGCCGATGTCGACGCCGATGTCGCAGGCCATCGACCGCTAGCGTCCCGAGTGTGCGAAGAGCCGGCGCAGCAGGCGCTCCAGGGCAGGGGTCAGCTCGCAGCCGCGGCGGGACATGACTTGGCGGGCGGATTTTACTACCGCGTCAATTGGCCAGCGTTCGGACCTGCCCCAGGCGAAGGCGGGGACCTGCTTCGGGGAGAGGCCGGGTTCAAACCAGTTGGCGGCGGTGCCGACGACCGCGCCGGTGTTCAGCAGGGTTCCGATGGCGGTCTTGACGTGGTCGCCGACAAAGCAGCCGACCTTGAGCAGGCCGGTGTTGATTGAACGGCCGTTTATGCTGACGGTGACGGGCTCGTAGGCGTTCTTGAGGTCGGAGCAGGTGGTAAGCGCTCCGAGGTTGACCCATTCGCCGATGAAGCTGTGGCCGATGAAGCCGTCGTGGTGTTTGTTCGCGAAGCCTTGGAATACGCTGGCTTCAACTTCGCCGCCGATTCGGCAGTCCGGACCGAACGAGCAGCCGGGCCGGACTCGGGCGTCGTCGATGACGGTGCCGGAACCGATGCAGCACGGTCCTTCAATGAAGCTGCCGGGGCGGATTTCGACGCGGGGCTCGATGCCGACAGGGCCGGATTCGGTCGAGATGACCACGCCGGGCCAGACCCGGGCGTCGCGGGCCAGACTGAGCCGGGTTGCCGGTCCGACCAGCGTGACGCGGGCGGGCAGTTTGACTCGGCTCTTTCCGGGTTTCAGTTCGAGGGCGAGTTCCGCCGGCGTCAGTTCGACGATGTCCCAAGGGTGCGAGAGGAGGATAGCGTCGATTGGCTGCCCGGGCAGGTCGAGCTGAACCCGGCCGAGCGCGCCGGGACGCCAGTCGCGGGGTTTGTTCAGGCGGAAGGCGACGACCCGGCCAGAGCAGGTGAACGCGGTTTCAGCGCCGGTAAGCGGGAGCCGGTTGCGGAGAATGGCGCGGCCGGAGACGAACAGGCAGGGCGAGTCGACCGGGGAATTGACGCTGCAGTCGGGATGGGCTTCGGCGGTGACTTCGGCCAGCTCTTCGCGGACCCAGAGAGTGGCTTTCTCACGCGGGAAGAGCCGGCGCAGCTTTTCGAGCAGGGTGCGGCGACCGCAGCGCAGGTCGAAGACCGGCCGCAGGTCGGTCAGCGGGCCGAAGCCGGCCGAGCCTTCGTCTTCGTAGACGCAGAGCACCGGGTGAGGATATTGGCGGACGGAAGGGAAGTCAAGCGGACGACCGGGCCCAGCCGCAGAGCGAGGCGAGGGGCGCTAGAACTCGTCCTTGTCGCCGGTCAGTTTTTCTTCCATCTCGTCGGCGGACTGGGCGACCGCCGTGATGCAGGCGTTGAGCGAGGGAGCATCGGCGTCAGCGTCAATCTTGGCGGCAAAGACGGCGAGGTAGCTGTTGTCGGACTCCTTGAAGATTGTCTGCCACGCGCCGATTTTCTTGCGGAAGCTGTCGAGGAGCAGGTCGTTGGCGACTTTGGCCGGGAACTGGCCGGTGGTCTTGTGGGCGGGAGCCCAGACTTCGCGGATTTCCAGGTTCTTGAAGGTCTCGGTGCCGGAGTTGATGTAGACGAGCTGGGTCCGGCCGTTGTCAAGTGTCCGGATGAGCTTGAAGTCGCCGTCGTCGTCGACGGTGAATTCGATGCCGGCTTCGGTTAGAGTCTTGCGGACGCGCGCGTCTCCCTGCCTGGTCGAGCCGAGCTGGGCCGAAGCGCCGGGGGCCAGGAACAGGATTGCGACGACCGTGTTCAGCAGTCGCATGCAGAGCCTCCTTTTACGTGTTTCAGCTTCCATGCCTTCGGTTCCAACTGCAAGAGTAGCGTGGGCAGGGCGACGGTCAAGAGGGGGGGCTTTGCCGGGAAGGGCGGGAGTCCGGCCGAGACTGCGCGGCCGGCGGTGCGGGCAGCGCCGGGTTTGATTTTGCGGGCGGTTTGTGGTATGATTGTCTTGGGAATTGTGAGGGAACCGGATGATTCAGCGCAGGCTTTTCCAGACGACGCCACCGCGTCCTGACCCAGAGCGGGCAGGGCGCGTTTTATCTGGCGGCGGAATCGCCGGCGCGCCCGGTTACTGAGTCGAACAAGGAGACGAACATGGCGAATCTTCGTCACGGCGCGGCAGCTCATGCGGCAAGAAGGAGACTGAAGAACAGGAAATCGATCGGGACGGGCCGGACCGCGCAGCCGCTTCCCGGACCGGCCGGGGTTGTCAGGCCCGGACATATGTCGGCGCACGAGGCGCTGCGCCGGGCATTGGAGCCGTTTCATACGCTGGTGCAGGAGTGCGTGGTGCAGCGGCTGCTGCACGGCCGGAGTCATGCCGAGCTGGCCGCAACGCTGGAAATGCCGCAGGATCAGGTGAAGCGGATTCTCGACCGGATGCGGCCGTGGGTCACGAAGTTTGTCGGCTACTTCAGCGACGACCGGTTCTGGTCGGAAGGGCCGATGCCCGGGCAGGACGGGGCCGCGGGTTAGGGTTCGATAACGCCAAGGTCAGCGGACAGCCGGGCGTTGCAGTCCGGCTGTCCCGGTTTTTCCGACCGGGGGCACGGGCTCAGGCGGCACGATTGCAGCGCCGGCATCAGGCAGAGTCAGGCTGATTCTCTGGCAGGTTGGTTGCGCCGGGGCCGACGCACCGGCCTGGAAGGCGACATTCGGTAAGGTGCGTTCATTCAGCCAGTTGGAGCATTGCCAGAGGGTGGGGGGAGTGACTCCCCGGGTCATCCCGGGGACGCATCCCGGCGTTTGACTGTTCACGGTGTGGCGGGCAGCGGGTTCAGGTTACAGAGCGGCTAGCGGTGGAAGAGGGGACAGTTGCCGGCGGGCGGCAGGAGCCAGCCGACTTTTGTCCGGCAGAAGGGATGGGCGGCTTGCAGTCGGGGTCGGCCCGGGGTATAGTGTCAGGATGAAGAGGCCGGACATGCTGCTCGTCGGCAGCTCGCAGGTGTTGACGATGGCGGAAAGCGGGCTGGGTGTCGTCGAGGAGGGGTGTGTCCGGGTGCGGGCGGGCAGGATTGTCGAGGTCAGCGCCGGGTTGACGCCGAGGTCGAAGGAGACCGTGATTGACTGCCGGGGATGTGTGGTGCTGCCCGGGTTTGTCGACCCGCATAC
>Ga0073932_1002089_pt1 | contig 33216 bp, 31 predicted proteins | sample DewCreD2012metaG_FD_76967 | JGI IMG/M metagenome (GOLD analysis project Ga0073932, IMG submission 76967) | Hot spring sediment bacterial and archeal communities from British Columbia, Canada, to study Microbial Dark Matter (Phase II) - Dewar... ...
GAGAGCGTGCAGCCGGTGCCGTGCGTGGCGCGGGTCGGCAGGCGCGGGTGCGCCCAGCGCCGCGTGCCCGACGGCGTCACCAGCAGGTCCGCCAGCACGTCGCCCGCGAGGTGCCCGCCCTTCACGAGCGCGGCGCGCGCGCCCATCGCGAGGAGCGCGGCGCCGGCGCGCGCCATCGCGGCCTCGTCGCGCACCGGCGCGCCCACGAGGACCTCCGCCTCGTCGAGGTTCGGGGTGACCACCGTCGCGAGCGGGAGGAGGCGCTCGCGCACCGCGGCGACGGCGTCGTCGGCGAGGAGGCGGTCGCCGCTCGTCGCGACCATCACCGGGTCCACCACGAGCGGCGCCCAGCGGCGCGCGGCCAGGTGGGCCGCGACGCGCGTGACGAGCGCGGCGTCGGCGAGCATCCCGGTCTTCAGCGCGTGCGGGGGCAGGTCGTCGGCGAGCGCGTCGAGCTGCGCCTGCACCACGTCGCCCGGCACCGGGTGCACCGCGCGCACGCCGAGGGTATTCTGCGCCGTCACGGCGACGACCACGCTGGTGCCGAAGACGCCGAACTGGTGGAAGGTCTTGAGGTCGGCCTGGATCCCGGCGCCCCCGCCGGAGTCGGAGCCGGCGATGGTCAGCGCGATGCGCATGCGACGGGACGGGGCGGCATGACGGGCTCGATTCGCACGCTGGTGCGGGACCTGGCGCGGCGGCGCGGCCGCGAGCGTCGCGGCCTCGCCCTCGCCGAGGGGGTGCGCCTCGTCGAGGAGGTGCTGGCCACGCGGCAGCCGCTGCGCGCGGTCCTCGTGGCGCCCGCGCTGGAAGCTACGCCGCGCGGGCAGGCGCTCAAGGCGGCGCTCGCCGCGGCCACCCCCGCGCTCGAGCCCGTCGCCGACGCCGAGCTGGTGGAGCTCGCCCAGACCGAGCACCCGCAAGGGGTCCTCGCGGTGATCGAGCCGCGCGCCTGGCGGCTCGACGACATCCCCGCGGGACGCACGATCCTCGTGCTCGATGCGGTGCAGGACCCCGGCAACGTCGGCACCATGCTCCGCAGCGCCCTCGCCCTCGGCGCGGGCGGCGTGGTGGCGCTCCCCGGCACCGCCGAGCTGCTCAACCCCAAGGTGCTGCGCGCCGCGATGGGCGCGCACTTCCGCCTCCCCGCGCTCGCCGCGGACGGGTCGGCGCTCCTGGACTGGGCCGCGGCACGCGCGTTGCCCGTGTGGGGCGCCACCATGGACGGCCCGCCCATCGACCAGGTGCCGCACCCGCGCCCCGCCGTCGCCCTCGTGGTCGGCAACGAGGGCGCCGGGCTCTCGCCGGGCGTGCAGGCCCGCCTGGCGCGGCGGGTCACGATCCCGCTGGCCGGCGGCGCCGAGTCGCTCAACGTGGGCGTCGCCGCCGCCATCCTGCTCTGGGAGCTCCGCCGTGGGTGAGGCACTGCCACTGGCGCTCGTCGTCGGCGTCGCCACCGTCCTCGGGCTGCTGCTCGGCAGCTTCCTCAACGTCTGCATCGTGCGGTGGGGCGCGGAGCCGAAGCAGTCCATCTTCCGCCCGCGGCGCTCCCACTGCCCCGGCTGCGGCGCGCAGATCGGCGCGCGCGACAACATCCCCGTCGTCTCGTGGCTCCTGCTCGGCGGCAGGTGCCGGCAGTGCCGCTGGCCGATCCCGGCGCGCTACCCGCTGGTCGAGCTCGCCGTCGGCCTCCTGTGGGGGCTCGCGGCGTGGCGGTGGGGCGCCTCGCTCGAGGCGGCCCGGGCGGCGACCTTCGGCACGCTCCTCCTCGGCATCGCCGTGACCGACGCGCGCGCCTACATCATCCCCGACGAGTTCTCGCTCGGCGGCTTCGCCCTCGGGCTGGGCTTCGCCGCCGCCGCGGGGCTGCCGGCCCTGCTCGACGCCCTCGTCGGCGCCGCCGCCGGCTTCGCCTTCCTGTGGCTGGTGGCGGTGGTCGGCACGGCGGTCTTCCGCAAGGACGCGATGGGCGGCGGCGACATCAAGATGATGGCGCTCGTCGGCGCCTTCACCGGCTGGCAGGGGGTGCTGCTCACCGTCTTCCTCGGCGCCTTCATCGGCTCGGTCATCTTCGTGCCGCTGCGGCTGCTCAAGGGCGAGGTGCTCGTGCCGTTCGGGATCTTCCTCGCGATCGGCGCCGCCGCGGCGTTCCTCGTGGGCCCCGCGCTCGTGCAGTGGTACCTCGTCGTGAGCGGGCTGCGGTGAGCCCGCGCGCGCGCGCCGCCGCCGCGCTGCTCATGGCCGCGGCGCTCGGCGCCTGCCGCGGCGAGGCGCCCGCGACGCCGGGCGCCGCCGACCTCGCGCGGCTGGTGGACAGCCTCATCCCCGCGGTGGAGCGCGAGGCCGGGCTCGGCTTCCGCCGCCCGCCGCGCTCGGCGACGCGCACGCCCGCGGAGGTGCGGGCGTTCGTCGCGCGGCAGATCGAGCGCGAGCTCCCCGAGCGGCGCCGCCGCGGCATCGAGGCGACGTACCAGCTCCTCGGGCTCCTCCCCGACACCGTGCGGCTCGAGTCGCTCCTGGCCGCGCTCTACGCCGAGCAGGTCGCCGGCTACTACGACCCCGACGAGGGCGTGCTGGTGGGCGTGGCGGGCGCCGACGCCGCGCAGCTCCGGCTCGTGCTCGCGCACGAGCTCGTGCACGCCCTGCAGGGCCAGTACCTCCCGCTCGACAGCATCCTGCGCGACCGGCGCGACGCGGACCGCCAGGTCGCGGCGCAGGCGGTGCTCGAGGGCCAGGCCGTGGTGGTCTCGCTCCGCGTGCTCACCGCGGGCGGCGAGGCCGACGTGACCGCCACGCCGGAGTTCTGGGACACCTACCGCGAGCAGCTCGAGTCGCAGCAGGAGGCGATGCCGGTGCTGCGGCAGGCGCCGGTCGCGCTGCGGAAGGGGCTGATCTTCCCGTACCTGCAGGGCGCGGAGTACGTGGCCTGGTGGGCGCGCACGCACGGGCCGGCGTCGCCGCCGTGGGAGGGCGGGTTCCCGCGCTCGACCGAACAGGTCCTCTTCCCCGAGCGCCTGCAGCGCGGCGACGAGCCGCTGGCGCTTGCCTTTCCGGACGAGCCGGGCGTGCTGCACGACGACGTGCTGGGGGAGCTCGAGGCGCGGCTCCTCGTCGAGCAGCGGCTGCGCCGCCCGATGCTCGCCAGCGCGATCCCGCTCGGCTGGGCCGGCGACCGGGTGCGCGTGTACGAGTCGCCCGACGGCCCCGCGCTCGTCTGGGTGCTGGCCTTCGACGACGAGCGGAGCCGCGCGAGGCACCTGCCGCTCCTCGAGGCGGCGCTGCGCGAGCCGCCGCGCACGGGCTATCGCGCGGCGGTCGAGCCGCTGGAGGTCGGGGGGCGCCCCGGGATGCGCGCCGTGGTGGCGCCGGCGGGGTGGGCGCGGTGGGCCGCGCCGCCGATGGCGGCGCCGGCGGGGCGGTAGCGCGCGGTCAGCTCGCCGCGCCGATGCCGACGATCCGGCGGATCGCGGCGACCAGCTCCACGGGCGTGTACGGCTTCTGCACGAAGCCGACGGCGCCGCGCAGGTCGGCCGGGAGGTGCGGGCCGATCTCCTCCTCGGAGAAGCCGCTCGAGAGCAGCACCGGGATCCGGATGTCGAGCCGCCGCAGCTCGGCCAGCGTCTCCAGCCCGCCCATCCGCGGCATCGTCATGTCCAGCAGGAGCAGCGCGACGTCGCGGTCGTGCGCCAGCACGAGGTCGAGCGCCTCGCGGCCGTCGGCCGCGGCGAGCGACTCGTAGCCGTACCGGCGCAGGAGCCGCTGCGCGATGGAGCGCACCGCCGGCTCGTCGTCGGCGACCACCACGAGCCCGGTCGGCTCCGGGTGCCGCCCGTTCGCCGGGCCGGTGGCCGGGGCGGGCGGCGGCTCGACCGGCGTCGCGATCGGCAGGGCGGGGAGGAGCACGGTCATCGTGGTGCCGCTCCCCGGCTCCGACTCGACGTCGATCGTGCCGCCGTGCGCGCGCACGATGCCGAGCGCCGCCGAGAGCCCCAGGCCGCGGCCCATGAACTTGGTCGAGAAGAACGGGTCGAAGATCCGTGCCCGCACCTCGGGGGTCATCCCGGTCCCGTCGTCCCCCACCTCGATCGCCACGTAGCGGCCCGGCTCGAGCAGCGGCGCGCCCGCGTGCTGCCCGGGGCGCGCGTCGCCGCGCAGCTCCGCCTCGTGCGCGCGCACCGTCACGGTGCCGTGCGCGTCGCGCAGCGCCTCGATCGCGTTGCTCACGAGCCCCACGATCACCTGCGTGAGCTGCGTCGGGTCGCCGGCCACGGGCGGGAGGTGGGCGGGCAGGTCCACGTGCAGCGTCGCGAGCGGCGGCACGAGGGGGCGCACGAGCTCGACGGCGTCGCGCAGCCGCGCGAGCGTGTTCAGCGGGCGCAGCTCGCTGCGCGTCTTCCCGGCGTAGGCGAGCATCTGCTTGACGCGCTCGGCGGCGCGGCGCGCGCCGGTGTCGGCCTCGCGCAGCGACTCGAGCGCGGGGGAGCCGGGCGGGAGCTCCTGCAGCGCCAGGCCCAGGTTGCCCACGATGGCGGCGAGGAGGTTGTTGAACTCGTGCGCGATGCCGCCGACGAGCGCGCCGAGGCTCTCGTAGCGCTGCGCCGCGACCAGCCGCGCCTCCATCGCCCGGTGCTCGGCCGCCGCGGCGCGCGCCGCCGAGACGTCCACCCCCTCCAGCAGCACCAGCGCGCCGCCGCCGGTGGGCACGCCGTCGCGCAGCGGGTGCAGCGCCACCTGCACGGGGACCTCGGCGCGGCCGGGCGGGGCCAGCGTCACCTCGAGCGTGACGTCCTCGCCGTCGCGGGCCCGGGCGAGCGCGGCGTCGAGCCGCTCGCCGTCGGCGCCGGCGGGCCACCACGCCGTCTCCGGCAGCCGGCGGCCGGCGAGCGCTGCGGGCTCGCCCGCCCCCGCGATCGCGAGTGCCGCGGCGTTCGCCTCGGCCACGGTGCCGTCCGGGGAGAGCAGGAGCAGGGCGCGGGCGGTGTGCTCGAACACGGCCCGGAAGCGCGCCTCGCTGGCCTGGAGCGCGTCGGCGGCACGCTGCAGCGCCGCCTCGCGGCCGCGCAGGTCGTCCTCCTGGCGGCGGCGCGCGGTCACGTCGCGGGCCACCACCAGCCAGTGCGTGACGGCGCCGTCGGCGCCGCGGTGCGGCGCGAAGTCGAGCTCCAGCCAGACCGGCGTGCCGTCGCGCCGCACCTCGAGCACCTCGTCGCGCACCGGCTCCCCGGCGTCGAGCGCGGCGCCGATGCGTGCGAGCACGCGCTCGTCGGTCGCGGGGCCGCGGAGCCCGTAGAGGGTGCGGCCCACCAGCTCTTCCGGGGTCCATCCCGTGAGCGGCAGCGCCGCCCCGCTCGCGAACAGGATCCGCCGGCCGGGCGTCGCAGCCGCCGTCCCCTCGAGCACCAGCACGAGGTCGCTCGCGCGCGCGAGCGCGGAGCCCAGGAACTGGTGGTCCTCGCGGGTGCGGTGCACCTCGATCGCCGCGGCGAGCGCCTCGGCGGCCTCCTCGAGGAGCGCGCGCTCCTCCTCGGTCGGCACGGCGGGCGCGCGGCGGTACACGGTGACCGCGCCGGCGAGCCTGCCCGAGGGGCCGACGAGCGGCCACGCCCACGCCGCGCGGATCCCGAGGCCGTCGAGCACCTCGGCGTGCGCGCGCCAGGCGGGATCGCGCGCCGGGTCGGTGGTCACGACCGGCGCGCGGCGCGCCGCGGCCGCGAGCGGCGCCGGGCCGTCGGTGGCGACCGCCGCGCCGTCGAGGGCGCGGAGGAGCGCGGCGGGCACCGTCGGCGCGAGCGCGTGCCGCACGTGCGCCCCCGCCGGGTCGGCGAGCGAGACCGCCACCATGCCGGGGCTCAGCCGCCGCTCCAGCGGCTCCACGAGCGCCGCGAGCGCGGCGGGGAGCGGCGTGCCGCTCGCCGCGCGGTGCAGCAGCGCGAGCTCCGCCTCGAGCTGCTCCTGCCGCCTGCGCCAGGCCGTCACCTCCTGCCCGAGCGCCGTCACGAGCCCGCCCGGCGCCTGCGGCGCGAGCGTCCACTCCGCCCAGCACTCCGCGCCGGTCGCCGTGCGCAGCCGCGCCACGCAGCGCACCGGCGGGTCGGACTCGCGCGTGACGCGCGCGAGCGCCGCCTGCATCGCGGCGCGGTCGTCGGGGTGCAGCGCGTCGGCGAGCCGCGCGAGCGACGCGCCCGGCTCGAGCGTCGTGACCATCGGCCCGAGCGCGCGCAGCGCGATCGCCACCGCCGGGTTCACCGGCCGGAGGCGCCCGTCTGCGCCGACCATCGCGACGAACTGCCGCGGTGGAGTCCCGGAGATCGTCACGCGCTCAGCCCACGAGGAGATTGGCGAGGAAGGCGATCGTGCCGACGATCGCCCCGAGAACATAGCCCAGCCGGACGATGAGATCCAACTCGCGCTGCGTCACCGTGCGCACGATCTCTTCCATCCGCCGCGTCGAGAAGCCGAGGACGCGCTCCTCGACCATCGCCGGAATATCGAGCCGGCCGACGACGGCCGCCAGCTGGCGCTCCACCCACTGCCATGCAAGTTCTGGCACCTCGCGCCGCAGCGTGTCGGCGACCGGGGCGGGGAGCCAGTCGGCGGGGCGGCCGACGGGGCGGGCCAGCAGCGCGCGTGCCGCGCGCCCCGCGAGGTCGGCCACGGCGCGCCGGCCGGCGTCGCCGGCGAGCGCGCGGACGACCACGTCGGCCACCTGCTCGTCGCGCACGGCGCCCAGCACCTCGCCCCAGGTGCGCCGTTCGAGGCCGTCGAGGAGCCGCTCCACGCCCGCCGCGACGGCGCGCCGCGTCGCCGGCAGCCGCGCGAGTTCCACGAGCCAGTCGGCGAGCGTGCGCTCGAGCGCCGCGCGGCGCGCCGGCCCGAGCCGCCCGAGGCGCTCGCGCAGCGGCGCCTGCAGGAAGCGCAGCGCCGCCTCGCGCATCGCGCGGCCCACGCGGCCGGCCATCTCCGGGTCGCCCATCGCGTCGGCGAAGCGCTCGAACCCCTCGGCCTCGAACCCGTCCACCAGCCGCTCGATCGTGCGGTCCGTCACCACGAGCTTCGCCAGGAGCCGCTCGTGCAGCAGCAGGTCACGGACGCTGCGGTCGAACGCGCCGCGCAGGGCCGTCTCCACCGTGCGCCGCGCCTCGGGGTCGCGCAGCAGCGCGCCGAGCCGCTCGAGCGCCACCGGGAGGTAGTCGGCGATCGCCTGCTCGACCACCGGCAGCAGGCCCGCCGGGAGGCGGTCGAGGAGCGGGCGCTCGTCGGCCGCCAGCCGCTCGAGCCGCTCGCCCACGGCGTGCCGCAGCGTCGCCTCCAGGTCGTCGCGCTCGGCGAACCCCGCGAGCCAGTGCTCCACCGCGGCGGCCACGGCCTCGCGCCGGCCGGCGGTGAGGTCGGCGCCCACGGGCCGGTCGGCGACGCGCGCGCGCACCTCGCGCACCCAGCCGGTGACCGCGGCGTGGAACGCCGGCGTCGCGGCCAGCGCGGCGACCCGGTCGGCCACGGCGTCGCCCAAGCCGGAGAGTGCCTCCTCGATGGCGGCGAGGAGCCGGGGCGGGAGTTCGGTCGCGAGGGGGCCGCGCTCCGTCTCGAGCAGGGCGCCGGCGATCCGGCCCAGCGCCTCGTCGAACGGGCCGCGGACGGCAGGGGTGCGGAGGCGGGCGAGGAGGTCGTCCGGGGTGAGCAGCTTCTCGCCCACCGTGCGCCCGATGCTCCGGGCGAGGCGGGCCTTGTTCTTGGGGATCGCGCCGTGCAGGCGCAGGCGCCGCCACCCCCGCGGCTCGTAGGGGTGGAAGAGCATCCAGATGGCGACCGCGTTGGTGATGCCGCCGGCGATGGCGCCGACGCCGATCGTGAGGAGGCCCTGGAGCGCGACGCTGGAGTCCATCGGGCCGCAAGATAGCGCCCCGTTGCCCTAAGTCCGCGTCGCTGCTATGGTTCAGGGCTATGTTCGAGGAGCTCCAGACCCGGCTCTCCGGGGTGTTGCAGCAGTTCCTCGGGCGCGGCGTCCTCACCGAGGAGGCTGTGACCGCGGGGCTCCGGGAGATCCGCCGGGTGCTGCTCGAGGCCGACGTGAGCTTCGAGCTCACGCGCGAGTTCCTCGAGCGGGTGCAGGCGAAGGCGGTCGGCGTCACGCAGCTCAAGGGCGTGCGCCCGGGCCAGCAGGTCGTCAAGATCGTCTACGACGAGCTGGTGACGCTGCTGGGCGAGACGCAGGCGCCGCTCGCGTTCGCGTCGGTGCCGCCGACCGTCATCCTCGTGGTGGGGCTGCAGGGCTCCGGCAAGACGACGACGGCGGGCAAGCTCGCGCGGCGCCTGAAGCTCGAGCAGAAGGCGCCGTTCCTCGTCGCGGCCGACGTGTACCGGCCGGCCGCGGCGGAGCAGCTGGCGCAGCTCGCGGCGCAGGCGCAGGTCGGCGTGCACCAGGAGCCGGGCGAGACCGACGTCGTCGCGCTCGTGCGGCGCGGGATCGAGGCGGCGGGGAAGGCGCGGGCGCGCACGGTGCTCGTGGACACCGCCGGCCGCCTGCAGATCGACGAGGCGATGATGGCGGAGCTGCGGCGCCTCCGGGACGCCGTGAAGCCGCACGAGATCCTCCTCGTCGCCGACGGGATGACGGGCCAGGACGCGGTGCGCATCGCGCGCGGCTTCCACGAGGCCCTCGGGATCACGGGCGTCATCCTGACCAAGATGGACGGCGACGCGCGCGGGGGCGCGGCGCTCTCGATCCACGGGGTGACGAAGGCGCCGATCAAGTACGTCGGCACCGGCGAGCGGCTCGACGCGCTCGAGCCGTTCCACCCCGACCGGATGGCGCAGCGCATCCTCCAGCAGGGCGACGTGCTCACCCTGGTGGAGAAGGCGCAGGCGGTAGTGGACGAGGACGAGGCGAGGCGCCTCGCCCGGAAGGCCGGGTCGCGGAAGGGGCTCGACCTCGAGGACTTCCTCGCCGCCATGCGGCAGATGCAGAAGCTCGGGCCGCTCAAGAACGTGCTCGGGATGATGCCGGGCGTGAGCCCGCAGATGCTGCAGGGCGCGAACCTCGACGAGAAGCGCCTGCGGCACGTCGAGGCGATCGTGCTCTCGATGACGCCGGCGGAGCGGAAGGACCCGGACGTGATCAACGGCTCGCGCCGGGCGCGCATCGCGCGCGGGAGCGGGCGGCCGGTGCAGGAAGTGAATCTGCTGCTGAACCAGTTCCAGCAGATGCGGAAGCTGATGAAGGGCGCGGGGAAACCCGGGGGGCTGCGGCTGCCCTTCGGCCGGGGCGGGTTCCCCGGACGGTAGCCGACAGGGAGAGGCGAGACAGCAGCAATGGCGACTCGGATCCGTCTGCGCCGCATCGGGCGCAAGAAGCAGCCGGTCTACCGCATCGTGGTCGCGGAGCGCACCGCCCCGCGCGACGGGCGGTTCGTCGAGGTGATCGGCACCTACTCGCCGCGGTCGGCGGAGGGGGCGCAGGTGACCCTCGACGTGGACCGGGCGAAGGCGTGGCTGGCGAAGGGCGCGACCCCGTCGGAGACGGTCGAGTCGATCCTGAAGAAGGCCGGCGCGCTCGCCTGATGACCGCCCCCGGCGCCCGGCCGATCGTGGTCGGGCGGGTGCGGCGGCCGCACGGGCTGAAGGGCGAGGTCACGGTCTTCCCGCTGACCGACGACCCGGCGGCGATCTTCGGGCCGGGGCGCGCCCTCTGGGTCGTGGACCTCGAGGGGCAGGTCGTCGGCGGCCCGCACGAGGTGGAGCGGAGCCGGGCCTACCACCGGGAGTGGCTGGTGAAGTTCCGCGGGATGGAGGGGCGGGAGCCGCTCGAGGCGCTGCGGCATGGCTTCCTCGCGGTGCCGGAGCACGAGCTGCCGGCGCTCGCGGCCGACGAGGTGTACGTCGGCGACCTCGCGGGGTTCGCCGTGCAGGACGAGGCGGGCCAGGCGCTCGGCGTGGTGACCGACGTCTTCGAGCTGCCGGCGGGCCTCGTGATCGAGGTGCAGGGGCCGAAGCGCGAGTTCCTGCTGCCGTACGTGGGGGAGTTCGTGCGCGACGTCGCGCGCGAGGCGCGCCGGCTGGTGGTGCGCGTCCCCGACGGGCTGCTCGACTGAGGGCCGGGGCGTGCTGGCGATCGACATCGTCACGCTCTTCCCCGAGGTGCTGGCGCCCTACCTCGCAGCGAGCATCCCGGGGCGGGTCGCCGAGGCGGGGAAGGCGCGCTACCGGCTGGTGCCGCTGCGCGACTTCACGCACGACCGGCACCGCACGGTGGACGACTACCCGTACGGCGGCGGCGCCGGGATGGTGCTGAAGCCGGAGCCGTTCTTCGAGGCGGTGGAGAGCCTCGGGCCCCGGGAGGGGCCGGTGGTGCTGCTGTCGGCGCGCGGGCGGCGGTTCGTCCACGCCGACGCGGTGCGGTACTCGCTGGGCACGCAGCTCACGCTGCTCTGCGGCCACTACAAGGACGTGGACCAGCGGGTCGCCGACCACCTCGCGACGGAGGAGCTGTCGCTCGGCGACTTCGTCCTCACGGGCGGCGAGCCGGCGGCGCTCTGCGTGGTGGACGCGGTGGTGCGGCTGCTGCCCGGCGCCCTGGGCGACCACGAGTCGGCGAGCACCGACTCGCACTACGAGGGGCTGCTGAGCCCCCCGAGCTACACGAGACCGCCGGTCTACCGCGGCCACGAGGTGCCGGAGGTGTTGCGCTCCGGCGATCATGCCCGCATCGCCGCGTGGCGGCGGGCCGAGGCGGAACGACTGACGCGCGCACGGCGCCCCGACCTGTGGGCGCGGCACGAGGCGGAGCAGGACGGAGAACCCTGAGGGAGGCGACGATGCAGCAGCTGGCGAACATCGCGCGGGAAGGCCTGCGCACCGACATCCCGGGCTTCGACCCGGGCGACACGGTCAGGGTCATGGTCCGCGTGCGCGAGGGCGACAAGGAGCGCACGCAGGCGTTCGAGGGGATCGTCATCGCGCGGCGCGGCGGCGGCATCGAGGAGACCTTCACCGTCCGCAAGGTCTCCGCGGGCGTCGGGGTGGAGCGCATCTTCCCGCTGCACAGCCCGTCGATCGCGTCGGTCGAGGTGGTGCGGCGCGGCCGCGTGCGCCGCGCGAAGCTCTACTACCTGCGCAAGCTCAGCGGGAAGGCCGCGCGCATCCGGGAGAAGCGCGAGAAGTAGGCGGCGGGGTCCGGAGCGCGCCGTCCGTGACCCTCTCCCTCGCCCGCGAGCGCCGCGCCTGGTCCGCCGGGCGCCTCCTCGTCGGCCTCGATGAAGTCGGCCGCGGCCCCCTCGCCGGTCCGGTGGTGGCCGCGGCCGTCGTCTTCCCCCGCGACACCGTGCGCATCCGCGCGGTGCGCGACAGCAAGACCGTCGCGCGCCGCGCCGAGCGCGACGCGCTCGCCGCCGAGATCGCGCGGCGCGCGCTGGCGCTGGCGGTCGCCGCCGCCTCCGTCCCCGAGATCGACCGCCTGAACATCCGCGTCGCCACGGCGCTCGCCATGCGCCGCGCGCTCGCCCGCGTGCGCGCCCGCCTCGCGGCGCTCGACCACGACGTGCTCGTGGACGGGCTCCCCGTGCCCGAGCTCGGCTGCGCGCACGAGGGGCTCGTGGGCGGCGACGCGACCTGCTACAGCGTCGCGGCGGCGGGGCTCGTGGCGAAGGTGGTGCGCGACCGGCTGATGGCGCGCCTCGCGCGGCGGCACGCGGGCTACGGCTGGGAGACGAACGCCGGGTACGGCACCGCGCAGCACCTCGAGGCGCTCGGCCGCGTCGGCCCGTCCCGGCACCACCGGCGCAGCTTCGCCCCCGTCGGTCAGCTCCCGCTGCTCTGACCCGGGAGCCGGCCGCCCGGCTCGCCGAAGAGCTGCCGCCCCACGCGCGACCACCACGAGGGCAGGGCGTCGCCCGGCAGCGGCTTCTCCACCACCTCGACGCTCGCGAGCCAGCACCGCCCCGTCAGGAGCACGGCGAGCCCGTCGCCCGTCTGCGCCTCCCTGCGCTTCCGCTTGTGCTCGAAGCTCGTCAGCACCTGGTCCACGTCGTAGCCGATGTCGGCGCCGGGCGGCACCACGAGGACCACCGAGCCCAGCACCACGTCGAGGTGCAGGCTCAGGGTGGGGTCGTAGACGAGCGCCTCCCGCAGGTCGAGCTTCACCTCGCCGGCCCACGCCCGTACCTCCACCTCGGGCGGCACCGTCCAGCGCCCGTCGCGCTTCAGCTCCGAGAAGACGGCGGCGAGGCGGAGCGGGGGGCCGTCCCAGGCGCCGGGCGGCTCCTCCGCAGCCGCCGCGGCCGCGGTGACGGCCGGCGGCGGGGTCGCCGGTGCCAGGCCCGCGGCCGGCGTGCCGTCGAGTCCCTGCAGCACGGCCAGGACGGCGCCGCTCGTCGCCGCGCCCTGCAGGGCGGCGTAGCGGGCCTCGAAGTCGCCGGCGGAGAGGCGGCCGTCGGCGTGCGCGGCGCACAACTCGCGCAGCGCCGCCTCGCGGCGCGCCACGGTCGCGGCGTCGGCGGCGGACGCCTCTGCGCTCACGGCTGGCGCGCGGGCGCGGGCTCGGCCGGGTACTTCGCGAGGATCTGCTGGATCGCCCGCAGCCGCCCGGCGTAGTCGAGGGTCTGGAAGTCGTAGACCTCGTCGTCGCCGCCGGTGAGGGCGTTGAGCGCCCCGCCCACCACGCCGGTGCCGAGCTGCATCTCCGACTTGCGGAGGAGCCGCGCCTCCGTGATCCGGGCGACCGGGACGGTCACGAGGCTGTCGTGCTGGCGCACGACGAGCCGGTCGCCGTCGAGCCGCACGAGGCGCACGTCCCACACGTAGCTGTCGTCGTCGAGCCGGAACTGCCAGCGGTTGTCCTGCGCTGCCGCGGGAACGGTGGCGGTCGCGACGAGCAGGGTCAGGGCGGCGAGGAGCGGGCGCAACGGCATCGGTGCCTCCGGTCGGCGCCCCCGGCCGGCGCTCTTGTGGATCGCCGGAGGGGGTGCCACGTTAGGGACGGTTCCGGGGGCGTAGCTCAACTGGCAGAGCAAGAGACTTTTAATCTCGAGGTTGTGGGTTCGATTCCCACCGCCCTCATGACCAGCCCGCCCCGCACGCCGGGACCTCGTACCGTAGAATGACCATCGCCCGCGCCGCTGGCAACTCCGGCGCCGGGCCGGCACGCGCCGCAAGGAGCGAGGGTTGTCCAAGACGATCTGGATCGACGGGCGCTGGTGCGACGAGGCCACGGCGACGGTCTCCGTGTTCGACCACGGCCTGCTGTACGGCGACGGCGTCTTCGAGGGGACGCGCGTGTACGGCGGGAAGGTGTTCAAGCTGCACGAGCACCTCGACCGCCTCTACGAGTCGGCCCACGCGATCTGGCTCACGATCCCGATCCCGAAGGACGAGATGGCGCGCGCCACCGAGGAGGCGGTGCGCCGCTCGGGGCTGCAGGAGGCCTACCTCCGCCACGTCGTCACCCGCGGCGCCGGCGACCTCGGGCTCGACCCGCGCAAGTGCGCGCGCGCCACGGTGATCATCATCGTGGACACGATCAAGCTCTACCCGCCCGAGCGGTACGAGGAGGGGCTCGTGGTGGTCACCGCGGGCACCCCGATCCCGCACCGCGAGTCGCTCTCGCCGCGGGTGAAGTCGCTCAACTACCTCCCGCACATCCTGGCGAAGATCGAGGGGATCCAGGCCGGCGCCGACGACGTCATCATGCTCGACGCGAACGGCACCGTCTGCGAGGGCTCGGGCGCCAACCTCTTCCTCGTGAAGCGGAACGAGGTCCTGACACCCGCCGCGTACTGCGGCATCCTCCGCGGCGTCACGCGCGACACGGTGCTGGGGCTCGCGCGCGAGGCGGGCTACGCGGCGCACGAGACGCAGCTCAACCGGTTCGACGTGTACACCGCCGACGAGGCGTTCTTCACCGGGACGGCCGCCGAGATCATCCCCATCCGGCAGGTGGACGGGCGCGTGATCGGCTCGGGCCGGCGCGGCCCGGTGACGCTCGACCTCACGCAGCGCTTCCGCGCCCTGGTGCGCGGCGGCTGACCCGGGCGGGGCCGTGGCCTGGCGCATCGTGCAGCTCGGCGACCGCAGCTGGAGGGTCTCCATCGCCGCCGAGCGCCAGGGCAGCAACCCCGCGTGGCAGCTGGTGCTGGCGTTCCGCAGCGACGAGCCCGGGCGGCGGCCGGTGTGGGCGATCTATCCGGGGCACAGCTCCTCCCGGTCCGGGGTCTTCGCGCTCGCCGAGCAGCTCTCGGACGACGCGCTGCGGCAGTTCCTGCAGGAGCAGCTCGGAGGCACCCTTCCGGCATGAGCGGCATCTCCCTCTACGACATGCGGCGCGTCGCCGAGTCGCTCGCGGCCCTGCAGGGGAAGACGATCGCGGCGGCCGTGCTGCGGTCCGACCTGCGCCAGCTCCGGATCGAGACGACCGACGGGATGCTCGCCGTGCTCGAGGTGGTGCTGGAGGCCGGCGGCCGTGCCCGTCTCGACCTCGACGTGATCCGGCCGCCGCTCCCCGCCACGCCGCAGCTTGAGGTGCGCTTCGACGGCGCGTGAGCCATGGGCGGCGCCGCGAGGCACCGCACCGTGCCAGAGCCGGGGGGCGGAATGCGGGGCCGACGGGAGGTTCCGCCGGGGCGTCCGCGGTGCAATGTTATTCCGCTGCGCGGCGGAAGTTCCTGCGCCGCCACGAGTTCGCCCGTCGCACCTGCCGCCTGCCGTGCCCGGCCCCGCGCCCGGCCACCGGCCCCGTCGCTGGTCGCGATCTTGCCCGTTCGAGGGCCGACCGACGCCGTCCAGGACGATCGCGATGACATCGATGGGGGAGCGCCTCCGGTTCAGCACCTTCCGCCTCGACCGCCTGCCCGACGGGCACTGCCGGGCGCGGGTGGAACTCACCTGGCGTGGCGACCAGCGCTTCGAGTCGGAGTGCGAGGGTCTCGCCTCGCCCGCGGGCGAGCTGCGCTGCGCCGCGCAGGCGTGCGTGGACGCGCTGAACCAGGCGGTCGCCGACGACACCGGCTTCGACCTGCTCGGCGTGAAGGCGGTGCGCGCCTTCGACGCCAACGTGATCATCGTGTCGCTCGCGGTGAAGGGCGAGCACGGCGGCCGCCGGCTCGTGGGCTCCTGCCTGATCGAGGCCGACGTGCCGCGCGGCGCCGCGCTCGCGGTGCTGAACGCCACGAACCGCGTCCTCGGCAACCAGCTCCACATGCGCTGATGCGGTCCCCGGCGGCGGTGCGGTGGCGGTGGGCCCGCGGCGGCGCCGGGGTGGTGGCGCTTGGCCTCGCGGCGTGCGGCGGCTCGCCGCCGCCCGCCATGCCCGCGCCCAGGCCCGCGCCGCGCGAGGCGATGGCCGCGCCGGTGCCGTCCATCCCGCCCGCGCCGCCGATGGTGCTGCCGACCGAGGCGGCGCAGGCCACGCTCGCGCGCCAGATGCGGCTCGCCGCCGACTCCGCCGCCGACCAGCAGGTGCTCGAGGCCCTCGCGGCCGCCCACCCCGACGACGAGCCGGGTGGCGCGCCGGGCGGCGGCCCCAACTGGGACATCGACGTCGAGAGCTTCAGCGGGCATGACCGCGTCCAGTTCTACCTCGACTTCTTCCAGGGCCGCGCCCGCGACCGCTTCGCCATCTGGCTTGGCCGCATGTCGCGCTACGAGCCGCTCATCCGCGAGCGGCTGCAGCGCGAGGGGCTCCCCGGCGACCTGCTGTACCTCGCCCTCATCGAGAGCGGCTTCTCGAACCAGGCGGTGAGCCGCGCGCGCGCCGTGGGGATGTGGCAGTTCATGCAGGGGACCGCGCGGGGCTACGGGCTCCGCGTGGACCGCTGGGTGGACGAGCGGCGCGACCCGATCCGCGCCACCGACGCGGCCGCGCGCTTCCTCGCCGACCTCACCCGCCGTTTCGGCTCGCACTACCTCGCGGCCGCGGCGTACAACGCGGGCGGCGGCAAGATCTCGCGCGGGCTCCGCCGCATCGGGCCCGGTGGCGGCGACGAGGAGGAGGACGAGGAGGAGGGGTTCTCCGACGCCGACTTCTTCCGGCTCTACGACACGCGGCACATCCGCCGCGAGACGAAGGACTACGTCCCCAAGCTCATCGCCGCCGCGCGCATCGCGAAGGAGCCGCACAAGTACGGCTTCGACCCGGTCCCCGAGCCGCCGCTCGAGCCGATGGACTCGCTCGTGGTCACCTCCATGACGGGGCTCGACGTGCTGGCCCGCCTCGCCGACACCACCACCGAGGCGCTGCGCGCCATGAACCCGCACCTGCTGCGCGGGACGACCGCGCCGACCGGCCGCACCATCGTGCGGCTCCCGGTCGGCCGCGGCACGACGGTGGCGCAGCGCTATGCGGAACTGCCGGCGTCGGAGCGCGTGACCTACGTGATGCACCGGGTGCGCAAGGGCGAGACGCTGGGCGGGATCGCGAGGCGCTACCGGCTCACCACCACGACCCTGGTCGAGGCGAACCCCGCGCTCCGGAAGCGGAAGGCGCTGCGCATCGGCCAGGAGCTGGTGATCCCGACCTCGGGGGCGTTCCGCTTCGACGCGGTGGTGGCCACGCGCCCGGCGCCGGCCGCGCCCCCCGCCGCGACGTCGGGCCGCCGCACCCACACCGTCCGCCCGGGCGACACGCTCTCCTCGATCGGCCGGCGCTACGGCGTCAGCGTGGCCGAGCTCAAGAAGGCCAACAACCTCTCCGGCACCAGCATCAAGGCCGGTACCCGTCTCCGGATACCGGCCTGACGCACCGCGCCACCGCGTCGCCTACTGGGCGGCGACGGGCGCCCCGGCGGGGACCTGCACGGGGCGGTAGCCCCGCAGCACCGCGTGCTGGTAGCCGTTGGACGGATCCTCTCCCTGCGCCAGCAGCTGGTCCACGCGCGCCGGCCCGCGGTTGTAGGCGAGCAGCGCGAGGCGCATGTCGCCGTCGAAGCGGTCGAGCAGCTGCCGCAGGAAGCGGAAGCCGATCCGCAGGTTCGTCTCCGGGTCGTAGAGCTGCGCCTCGGTCATCCCCGGCTCCACCGCGCGCGCGGTGGCGAGCCGCACCTGCGCCAGGCCGATGGCGTCGGCCGCGCTGCGCGCCGTGGGCTTGAACTGGCTCTCCACGTCCACCAGCCGGAAGCCGAGCGCCGGGTTGATCCCCTCGCTCACGGCGACGTCGTAGATCGTCGCGGCGAGGTCGGCGGGGATCTGGTAGCGGCTCGAGAAGTGGATGAGCGCGCTCGCCCGGTCGAGCTGGGCCCTGGCCTGCGCGAGCTCGGTGCGCGCGAGGCGCAGCGCCTCGGCGGCCGAGTCGCCCGTCACCGTCGCCGGCGGCACCGTGGCCTCGGCGAGCAGAAGGTCATCGTGTCCCCGCGTGCTGCGCGCCCAGCCGCCGAGCGCGCTGATCACGATGGCGCCGGCCAGGAGCGTGGCCGCGCGCGCGAACGGCCGCTCGGCCCACTTCGCATGCGCCTGTCGCGCTTCGGTCGGTGTCATCTTCGACTCTCCTTGTAGAGGGTCCACTCAGCCGCGGGCCCCTTCGCCCGCGCGCTGCCATGCCCCGGACGCACCACCCGACTTCGCGAGCAGGCGCACCTGCTCGATCGTCATCGCCCGGTCCACCGCCTTCACCATGTCGTACACGGTGAGGCACGCCACGGCCGCGGCCGTGAGCGCTTCCATCTCCACCCCGGTCCGGCCCGTCGTGCGCGCCGTCGCGGTCACCCGCACCCCGGGGAGCGACGCGTCGAGCGCCGCCACCACCTGGAGGTCGTCGAGCCCCAGCGGGTGGCAGAGGGGGATCAGCTCCCCGGTCCGCTTCCCCGCCATGACGCCCGCCACCTCGGCCACCGCGAGCACGTCGCCCTTCCGCACCGACGCGCCCGCCACCTGCTCGTACGCCTCGCGGGACATCCGGACGGCGCCCTCGGCGGTCGCCGCGCGCTCCGTCACGGCCTTCCCCGACACGTCCACCATCCGCGCCCGGCCCTCGGCGTCCAGGTGCGAGAGCGTCACCGGGCCGCCACCAGCTCGTCCGCCAGGACGGTGAGGAGGAGCTGCGGGTTGACGTTGCCCGCCGCCGCCTCGCGCGCGTCGGCCACGCGGTCGAGCGCCGCCAGCACCTTCCGCTGCGCCGCCGGCTTGCCGGCGGCCGCGCGCGCGCGCTCCAGGAGCGTGACCGAGAGCGCGTCGAGCATCGCGGTGAAGTCGCCGCGGGCCGCGAAGGCGCCCTGCTTCAGCAGCCGCTCCGACAGCGCCGCGTCGCCGGCGCGCAGGGCGGCCAGGAACTGCTCGGCGGCCTTGCGCGGAGTCGCCGCGCCCTCCCCCTCCCCCTCCCCCTCCTCCTGCGCGATCGCGCGGCCGATCACGCCATCGGCGGCGCGCACCACGGCCTCCACGTCCGCCGCCGCCATCACCTCGCGGGCGAAGGCGCGCACCTCGTCGTCACGGACCCGGCCGAGCCGGACGGGCACCGAGCGCGAGCGGATGGTGGGGAGGACGCGCCGCTCGTCGGCGGTGGTCAGGATCGCGTGCAGCCCCGCCGGCGGCTCCTCGAGGAGCTTGAGGAGCGCGTTGGCGGCGTCCTGCCCGCCGTCCTGCAGGCTCAGCCGCTCCGCGTCGCCGATGATCAGCACCCGCCGACCGCCCTGCGCCGCCGTGATCGCGGCGCGGCGGCGCATCAGCCGCACCGACCCCATCCCGTGGATCGCCATCGGGTCGGGCGCGCCCCAGAGGCCGCGCGTGCGGCGCTCCGTCATCACGTCGGCCAGCGCCTCGGCGACTTCCTCGGCCTGACCGTCGGGATCGGCGGCCTTGGGCCGGAGCACCGGGACGAACCAGTGCAGGTCCGGGTGCTGGAGCTCCAGCACGCTCCTGCACCCGCGGCACGTGCCGCATGGCTCGGCGGCGGGCTGCCCACACAGGAGCCACTGGGCGAGCCAGAGCGCCAGCCGCTGCTTGCCGACCCCGGCCTCCCCGGTAACGAGGAGAACCTGCGGCAACCGGTCGTTCCTGGCGGCCTCCGCGAGCTTCACGCGGGTGCTGGTGTGTCCGACAATCGGCCTGATCATGCTGGGGTGAGAAGGTAGCAGGGTCCGGGCCGCGGGCTACCGAAAGAAGTGTAACATCATGCATTTCAAGGGTTTAACATTGCAGCGGCGGCGGCTTCTTCCCGTCTTTTTGGCGGGGTGTCGTGGTGCTCGACACCGTAAGCGCTCACTCGCAGATGGAGAATAGTGAGTGAGCGCTCGCTGATGTTGTGGGCGTTTCGTGACATGGGTTTGCGCGACTGGGTCGCCCAAGGGGCTGGCGCGATCGAACCTGCTGGATGCCCGTCGGCGGGTGGCTGGTGCCGGCAAGCGACTGCTCGCGGGCCAACCCGACCGCCGAATTGACCGGAAGGGCCGGCATCGGTGCCCAGATGCAATCCCCTGCAGCAGCCGCCATCGGCGGCGCTCCCTGTCGGCCGTGGCGGCGATCCGGCGCTGCCGCATCGGCGCGGCACCTTGGCGCCGCGCGTTGCGCCCACCCGGCGCGATCATTACGTTCGGCGGTCGTTCGCGGGGGATCGCGGACGCCTTCCCGAGTAGCTCAGTTGGTAGAGCAGCTGACTGTTAATCAGCGGGTCGCAGGTTCGAGTCCTGCCTCGGGAGCTCCCGCCACGGGGCCGCGCACGCGGCCCCGTTACCGTCTCGGGCGACCTCGTCCCCGTCGCCGCCGTCTCTCCGCGCACGTGCCACGCGTGGTCCATCGACCCCGAGCCGCTTCACGACGGCCGGTGGCGAGCGCATCCTCAGGCAGGTCGGCACGCTGCTCGATGGATCGACACGCGGAGGTGCGGATGCGCACGCCATGGATCACGAGGGGCCTCTCCCATGCCGTCTGCGGGACGCTGATCGCGGCGGTCGTCGCCGCGCCGCTTCCGCTGGCGCTCTCCTCCCGACCCGCCCGCGCGCAGGAGGCGTCGCCCGTGAGTCCGTCGAGCCTCGGCGACGGCCACGTCACGTGTCGCGCCCCCGGCACCGGCAACGAGGTGCGGGTCGCCATCGGCTCGCGGCGGCTGCTCGGCCGCGTCGCGGCGAGCGACAGCGGCGTCATCGCGCTCGAGACCCTCGATGGTCCGACGTCGGTGCCCATCTCGGATGTCGACTCGATCTGGGTCAAGCACCTGGCGCCACGGCGCGCCATGGCGTTCGGCGCTGCCACGGTGGCGACCGGGATGACCGTCGTGGCCATCTCGGAATCGGACGACCTCGGGCTCGCGAGTTCGGGCCTCATGGTCGCGTCGGGCGCCGCGATCGGGGCCATGCTCGGCGGGATCTTCGGGTCGCTCATCGAGCCGCGCGATCACTACTGGCTCGCCTGCGGCTCGGCACGCCCGCGTGGCGACGCCGTGTCGATCGCCCCGCGCGTCCCGCCACCAGCCGGCATTCCCGGCCCCGCGCGGGAGCGCTGATCCCCGTCCCGTGTCCCGCTGCCCCTGGTGCCTCGGCGCGCCCGACTACGTCGCCTACCACGACGACGAGGGGGGCCACCCGGTCACCGACGACACGCGGCTCTTCGAGAAGCTGGCGCTCGAGGGGTTCCAGGCCGGGCTCTCGTGGCTCACGATCCTGCGCAAGCGCGAGCGGTTCCGCCGCGCCTTCGCCGGCTTCGACGTCGCGCGCGTGGCGCGCTTCACGCCGGCGACGGTCGAGCGGCTGCGGCGGGACGCCGGGATCGTGCGCCACCGCGGGAAGATCGAGGCGACGATCGGCAACGCGCGGCGCGCGCTCGCGCTGCCGGAGGAAGCGGGCTCGCTGGCGGCGTTCGTCTGGCGCTTCGAGCCCGATCCCGCGACGCGCCCTGCGCGGCTCACCTGGGACGTCCTGCGGACCACGGCGACGAGCCCCGAGTCCGTGGCGCTCTCGCGCGAGTTCAAGCGCCGCGGCTGGCGCTTCGTGGGCCCCACCACGGTGTACGCCTTCATGCAGGCGATGGGGCTCGTGAACGACCACGTGGAGGGATGTCCCGCCCGCGCGGTGGTGGCGGCGAAGCGCGCCCGCCTCGCCGTGCCGCGCTGACCGGCCCGCGAGGGTAGCGCCCCCTCCCGGCCCCGGCTTGATTGCGCGGCACGAACCATGGCCGACACGCACCTCTTCCTCCGCGACCTCGCCCTCGTGCTCGGCGTCGCCGCCGTCACGTCGGTGCTCTTCCAGCGGCTGCGCCTGCCGACCGTCCTGGGCTACCTGCTCGCCGGCGTCCTCGTGGGGCCCAACGTGCCCGCCATGCCGGTCGTCTCCGACCAGGACACGGTGCGCCAGCTCGCCGAGCTGGGCGTGGTGCTCATCATGTTCTCGCTCGGCCTCGAGTTCAGCCTGCGGCGCCTGGTCCAGGTGGCGCCGACGGCGGGGCTCGCCTGCGTCGTCGAGGTCGGGCTCATGATGGTGCTCGGCTGGCTCCTCGCCGCGGCGCTCGGCTGGCCCCCGGGGGCGCGGCTCCTCGCCGCGGCGACCGTCGCCATCTCGAGCACGATGATCATCGTCCGCACCTTCGCCGAGCAGCGGATCCCGCGCGCCCTCTCCGACCTCGTCTTCGGCATCCTCATCGCCGAGGACCTGGTCGCGATCCTCATCCTGGCGTCGCTCTCGGTGCTCGGCGCGGGCGGGGCGGTGGCCGGCACGCGGCTGGCGGGGGAGGCGGCGCGGCTCGCGCTCTTCCTGGCCGTCGCGGTCGTCGCCGGCCTCCTCGTGGTGCCGCGCGTGGTGCGCGCGGTGGTGACGCTCCGGCGGCGCGAGACCATCCTCGTGGCGGCGGTGGGGCTCTGCTTCGTGGCGGCGTGGGCCGCGCAGGCGGCCGGCTACTCGGTGGCGCTCGGCGCCTTCCTCGCGGGGGCGCTCGCCGCGGAGTCGGGGATGGTGGAGCACATCGAGGCGCTGGTGCGGCCGGTGCGCGACATGTTCGGCGCGATCTTCTTCGTGTCGGTCGGCATGCTGGTGGACCCCGGGGCGGTGGTCGCGAACGGGGGCGTCATCCTGCTCTTCACGGCGCTCGTGATGGGCGGGAAGCTCCTCGGGGTGACCGTCGGGAGCTTCCTGACGGGGCACGGCACCACGCTCTCGCTGCGCGCCGGGACGAGCATGATGCAGATCGGCGAGTTCTCGTTCATCATCGCGGGGGCGGGGGCGGCGCTCGGCGCGGTCGAGGTGTCGCTCTTCACGATCGCCGTGGCGGTGTCGGTGCTCACCTCGGTCGCGACGCCGTTCCTGGTGCGGGCCTCGGAGCCGTTCGCGCTCTGGGTGGACCGCAAGCTGCCGCACCGCCTGCAGACCTTCGCGACCCTCTACGGCTCCTGGATCGAGCTGATCCGCGCGCGGCGTGGCGGCGACCAGGTGCGGCCGGAGCGCCGCCTCGTGGGGCTCGTGCTGCTCGACGCGGCGCTGCTCGCGACGGTGGTGGTGGTGGTGGCTCGCGTGGGGCCGGCACTCGTGGCGCGGCTCGTGGCGGGGGCCAGCGTGGCCCCCGTGGTCGCGCGCGCGGTGGTGCTCGCCGGGGCGGTGGCGCTCGCCTTCCCGTTCGCGCTGGGGCTGGGCCGGCTCACCTCGGCGCTCGCGGGGCACCTGGCACAGCGCGCGCTGCCGCTCCCGGCGCGCGGCGTGGACCACGCGTACGCGCCGCGGCGCGCGCTGCAGGCGGCGCTCGGCCTCGGGCTGCTGCTCGTGGTCGGCGCGCCCCTCGTGCTGGTGACGCAGCCGTTCCTGCCGCCGGGCGGCGCGCTCGCGATCGGCGTGCTGGGGCTCGCCGCGCTCGGCGTCGGATTCTGGCGCGCGGCGGCGAACCTCCAGGGGCACGTCGAGGCGGGCGCGCAGGTGGTGGCGGCGGCGCTCGCCAAGCGGGCGCGGGGGCAGACCCGCGCCGAGTCCGACGAGTTCACCGAGCTCGCGGGGCTGCTGCCGGGGCTCGGGCACCTCACCGCGATCCGGCTGGCGTCTGGGGCGCCCGCGGCCGGCCGCACGCTGGGCGAGCTCAACCTGCGCGGGGCGACGGGGGCCACGGTGGTCGCCATCCGCCGCGGCGAGCAGGAGATCGTGGCGCCGCGCGCGCACGAGCTGCTCGAGGGCGGCGACCTCGTGGCGCTGACCGGCACCCACGAGGCGATCGACGCCGCGCGCGAGCTGCTCGAGGTGGGCTAGCCGGCCGGCAGCTCGCAGGCCCGCCAGAGGTACCACGAGGCCACCGACCGCCATGGGCGCCACCGCTCGCCGTGCGCCGCGAGCGTGTCGGCGTCGGGCAGCTCGTCGGTGTCGTGGAGTCGCGCGAACCCCTTCCGGATGCCGAGGTCGGCGAGCGGCAGCACGTCGGGCCGGCCGAGACGGAAGATGAGCAGCATCTCGACGGTCCAGCGGCCGACGCCGCGCACCACCGTCAGCCGGTCCACGATCTCGTCGTCGGTCATCGCGGCGAGGGCCGGGACCGTGGGCAGCCGCCCCGCGACGGCGTGACGGGCGAGGTCCCGCACGGCGAGGGTCTTGGCGCCGGAGAGCCCCGCGGCGCGCAGGGCGCGCGGGGGGAGCGCGAGCAGCCGGGCGGGCGACGGCCGGCGTGCGGGCCCGAAGAGGTCGAGCACGCGGCCGTGGATCGTGGCGGCGGCGCGGCCGCTCAGCTGCTGGCAGGTGATGGACTGCAGGAGGGCCGCGAAGACGCCCGGCGGCCGGCGCGGCACGAGCCCGCACGGGCCGGCGCGGCGGATGACGCGCGCGAGCCGCGGGTCGCGCCGCGCCAGGTGGGCCACCGCCTCGGCGTGGGGGGAGGGCATGGCATGGAGTATAGGACGCGCTAGTTTTCCTGCGTTCCGCGGTCCCATCGTGACCCAGGAGCCGGAGGCCGGATGAGCGACGCGACATCGGGCGAGTGGGCGGGCCGGCAGTCGCCGATCGCCGAGGGCGACGTGGTGCGGGTCCTCGTGGTGGAGGACAACGACATCGACGCCTTCATCGTCGGGGAGATGCTCGCCCGCGCGCGCGGGGTGCACGCCGCGGTGGAGCGGGCGGTGCGCCTCGACGACGCCCTCACCCGGCTCGAGGCCGGCGACGTGGACCCGGTCCTGCTCGACCTCACCCTGCCCGACAGCCGCGGCCTCGACACCTTCGGCGCGCTGAGCCTCGCGCATCCCGAGGTGCCCGCGATCGTCTTCACCGCCTCCGACGACGAGTCGCTCGCGATCTCCGCGGTGCGCCAGGGGGCGCAGGACTACCTCGTGAAGGGGCAGGTGACCGCCGAGGCGCTGGGGCGGGCGATCCGGTACGCGCTCGAGCGGCACCGGCTGATGGACGCGCTGCGGAGCCTCTCGCTGATCGACGACCTGACCGGACTCTACAACCGCCGCGGCTTCCTGACCCTGGCGGAGAGCCACCTGCAGCTCGCCCGGCGAGGGAAGCGGCGCGCGGTGCTCGTCTTCGGCGACCTCGACGGCCTGAAGCAGGTGAACGACAGCCACGGCCACCACTCGGGCGACCTGGCGCTGCGGGCGGCGGCGCAGGTGCTGCGCGCGTCGTTCCGCCAGTCGGACCTGATCGCGCGGCTGGGCGGCGACGAGTTCGCGGTGCTGGCGCACGAGTCGGCGGAGTCGCACGACGCGGTGCTGCTGCGGCGGCTCGAGGAGCAGTTCGCGGCGTGGAACGCCCAGTCGTCGCTGCCGTTCCGCGTGGGGATGAGCGTGGGGCTGGTGGGCTTCCAGCCGGACCGCGACGGCGCGCTCGAGGAGGCGCTGGCGCGCGCCGACGAGGCGCTCTACCGGCAGAAGCGCGCGCGGCGCGCCGCCTCGGCCGGCTGAGCCGGCTCGGCGCCCCGGCGGCTGCGATGGACGACGAGGAGTTCCGGCGCCGGGCGCACGCGCTGGTGGACTGGATGGCCGACTACCTGCGCGACGTGCCCTCGCGCCGGGTCGTCCCCGACGTGCGGCCCGGCGACGTGCGCGCGGCGCTGCCCGCGGTGCCCGCCGAGGCCGGGGAGCCGTTCGACCGCCTGCTCGAGGAGTTCGAGCGGGTGATCGTGCCGGCGATGACCCACTGGAACCACCCCGGCTGGTTCGCCTACTTCCCGGCCAACACCTCGCCCCCGTCGATCCTCGCGGAGATGGCGGTGTCCGCCATCGGCGCGCAGTGCATGTCGTGGCAGACCTCGCCCGCCGCCACGGAGCTCGAGCAGCAGGCGATGGACTGGCTGCGGCAGCTGCTGGGGCTGCCGGCGGCGTTCCGCGGCGTGATCCAGGACACCGCCTCGACGGCGACGCTCTCGGCGCTGCTCGCGGCGCGCGAGCGGGCGACGGGGCACCGCGCGGGACGCGAGGGGCTGGCGGCGACGGGTGCGCGGCTCGCCGTGTACGCCTCCGAGGAGCGCCACTCGAGCGTGGACAAGGCGGTGAAGCTCGCCGGCTACGGCACCGAGGCGCTGCGGCTCGTGCCGACCGACGCGGCGTACGGCCTCGACCCGGCGGCGCTCGCGGCGCGCCTCGCCGAGGACCGCGCGGCGGGGGTGACCCCGGCGGCGATCGTCGCGACGGTCGGCACCACCTCCTCGACCGGCGTGGACCCGCTGCCCGCGGTGGCGGCGCTCGCGCGCGCGCACGGCGCGTGGCTCCACGTGGACGCGGCGTACGCCGGTGCCGTCGCGCTCCTGCCCGAGTGCGCGCCGCTCGTCGCGGGGCTCGGGGAGGCCGACAGCGTGGTGATGAACCCGCACAAGTGGCTGCTGGTCAACTTCGACTGCTCCGCCCTCTTCGTGCGCGACGCCGCGCTCCCCGACTACCTCGCCACCTTCAGCCTCACGCCGGAGTACCTGCGCACCGCGCACGACGCCGAGGTGGCGAACTTCCGCGACTGGGGGATCCAGCTCGGGCGGCGCTTCCGCGCGCTCAAGCTCTGGTGGGTGCTGCGGAGCTACGGCGCCGAGGGGCTGCGCGCGATGCTGCGGCGGCACCTGGCGCTGGCGGTGGAGTTCGGCGGCTGGGTGGCGGCCGACCCGCGGTTCGAGCTGCTGGCGCCGGTGCGGCTCGGCCTCGTCTGCTTCCGGCTGCGCCCGCGCGCGGGCGAGCCGGCGGAGGCGACCGACGCGCGCACCGAGGCGCTGCTGCGCGCGGTGAACGCCGACGGCCGCGTGCACCTCACGCACACGCGGCTGCGCGGGCGCTACACGATCCGGCTCGCCGTGGGCCAGCGCACCACCGCGCGCGAGCACGTGGCGCTCGCGTGGGCGCTGGTGCGCGCCGCGGCCGATGCGGGAGCGTAGCGGGCCGGCGCCTATGCGCCGGCGCGACGGCCGAGGGGCAGCTCCGGCAGCAGCGTGCCGGCGAGGACCAGCGCGGCGCCGCCCAGCTGGGCGGCAGCGAGCGTCTCGCCGAGCACCGCCCAGCTCGTCGCCGCGGCGGCGACGGGCTCGAGGGCGAAGATGAGCGCGGTGGTGCTCGGGCTCACCACGCGCTGCGCGCGCAGCTGGGCCCAGAAGGTCGCGATCGCGGTCGCGGCGAGGAAGACGAGCGCGGCGCCGAGCGCGGGGGTCGGGTGGAGCCGCGGGGTCTCGAGCACCGGCGCGCTCGCCGCCGACAGGACGCCGGTGAGCGCCAGTTGCACGGCGAGCAGGCGCACCGGCGACACCCGCCGCGCGGCATGGCCGGCGGCGACGATCTGGCAGGCGAACGCCGCGGCGCAGCCCAGCGTGAGCAGGTCGCCCCGGTTGAGGCCGCCGCCGCGCGGGTCGGTGAGGAACCAGCTGCCGGCGAGCGCGAGGACGATCCCCGCGAGGAGGAGCGGCGGGGGCCGCGTGCGGTCCCACGCGAACGCGACGAGCGGCACGAGCGGCGTGCTGAGGCCCGTGATGAACGCCGAGCGCGCGGGCGTGGTGTGCGCGAGCCCCGCCGTCTGGAAGACGAACCCGCCCCAGAAGAAGAGCCCGAGGACCGCGCCGGCGAGCCACTCCGCGGGGCCGAGCGCGCGCAGCACGAGCACGAGCGGCAGCGTGGCGAGCAGGAAGCGCACGGCGAGGAAGGTGACCGGCGAGGCGTCCCGGAGCGCGAGCTTGATGATGGTGAACGACGCGCCCCAGACGACCGCCACCACGGCGAGCGCGAGCGTCCCCTGGCGCGGCGTCATCCGGCGGCCGCCAGCGACTCCGCGAGCACCGGGGCGAGGTGGCGCCCGGTGTGCGACCCGGCGACCCGCGCCACCGCCTCGGGCGTGCCCTGTGCCACGACGCGCCCGCCGGCCGGGCCGGCGTCCGGGCCCAGGTCCACGATCCAGTCGGCGCGCTTGATCACGTCGAGGTGGTGCTCGATCACGAGCACCGTGTGGCCCGCGTCCACCAGCCGGTCGAGCACGCGGATGAGCACGCGCACGTCGTCGAGGTGGAGCCCCGTCGTCGGCTCGTCGAGGATGTAGAGCTTGCGCCCCTGCCGCCGGTTCGCGGCGAGGAGCTCGCGGGCGATCTTGAGCCGCTGCGCCTCCCCGCCCGAGAGGGTGGTCGCCGGCTGGCCGAGGCGCAGGTAGCCGAGGCCGACCTGCTGGAGCTGCCAGAGCGCGGCGCCGAGGCGCGGCTGGTGGCGGAAGCGCCGGATCGCCTCGTCCACCGTCCACTGCAGCACGTCGTGCACCGACACGCCGCCGATCGTCACCTCGAGCACCTCGCGGCGGAAGCGCGAGCCCCCGCAGCTCTCGCACGGCACGAAGACGTCGGCGAGGAAGACCATCTCGACCTGCTGCCACCCCGCCCCCTCGCAGGTGTCGCAGCGGCCGCCGGCGAGGTTGAACGAGAAGGTGGCGGCGGTGTAGCCGCGCTGCCGCGCGAGCGGCTGCGCCGCGAAGAGCTCGCGCACCTCGTCGAACGCCTTGACGTAGGTCACGGGGTTCGAGCGGGGCGAGCGACCGATCGGCTCCTGGTCGATCAGCACCACGTCCTGCAGCAGCTCCCAGCCGGTGAAGGCCGCCACCGTGCCGACCGCCTCGCCGAGGTGGGCCTTGGCGGAGTGGCCGCCGTGCAGCCGCGCCTCGAGCTGCCGGTAGAGCACGTCGTGCACCAGGGTGCTCTTGCCGCTCCCGGAGACGCCGGTCACCACGGTGAGGGCGTCGAGCGGGATGTCGGCGTCCACGCCGTCGAGGTTGTGGAGCCGCGCGCCGCGGATGCGGAGCCAGTTGGGGCCGGCGCGGCGGCGCGCGCTCGGCACGCCGATCCGCTTGTGGCCGTGCAGGTACTGCCCGGTGAGCGACGCCTGCGCGGCCGCCACGGGGCCGGCGTGCACGAGCGTGCCGCCCTGCTCGCCGGCGCCGGGGCCGAGCTCGAGCATCCAGTCGGCCTGGCGGATCGCGGCGAGGTCGTGCTCGACGACGACCACGGTGTTCCCGCCGTCGCGCAGGCGGCGGAGGAGCCCGAGGAGGCGGTCGGTGTCGCGCGGGTGGAGGCCGATGGACGGCTCGTCGAGCACGTACAGGGTGTCGGTGAGCCGCGCGCCGAGGGCGTTGGCGAGGGCGATCCGCTGGGCCTCGCCGCCCGAGAGGGTGCGGGCGAGCCGGTCGAGCGTCAGGTAGCCGAGCCCGACGTCGAGGAGGTAGGTGACGCGCGCCTCGAGCTGCTCGAGGATCGCGTGCGCGAGCCGGCGCTCGGCCGCGCGCAGCGGCAGCGCGCGGAGCCAGGCGTCGAGCCCCTCCACGGTGAGCGCCGACACCTCGGCGATGGTGCGGCCGTCGAGGCGCACCGCGAGGGCGTGCTCGTTGAGGCGCGCGCCGCGGCAGCCGGGGCAGGTCTGCGCGGTCTGGTACTGCCGCAGGAAGACGCGGATGTACTGCTTGTACCGCTTCGCCTCGAGCTCCCTCAGGAACGGGAAGATGCCGGTGTAGCGGCCCTCCCGGCCGTGCAGCAGCGTGCGGCGCACCGACGCCCGGAGCGACGCCCACGGCGCGTCGGGGTCGGCGCCGAGCTGGCGCGCGGTGCGCAGCAGCAGGCGGCGGCGGGCCTCGTAGCGGGGCTTCGTCCACGGGTCGATCGCGCCCTGCGCGAGGGAACGCGCGGGGTCGGGGACGACGAGCGCCTCGTCGTACTCCAGCACCGCGCCGAAGCCGTTGCAGGCGGCGCAGGCGCCCGTCGGGTGGTTGAACGAGAAGAGCGCGGGCGTCGGCGCGCGGGCCGGCGTGTCGCAGGCGCTGCACGCGGGGAAGACGGTGAAGCGGTGCCGCGCCGCCTCCTCGAGCACGAGCGCGACCCCCTCGCCCTCGGCGAAGGCGGTGGCGATCGCCTCGACGAGGCGGGCGCGCGCGGCGTCGCCGGCGACGAGGCGGTCCACGACGATCAGCACCTCGCCCGCGGCGGCGAGGTCGAGCCCCGGCGGCAGCTCGTCGAGGTGCGCGGGGGCGCCGTCCACCAGCAGCCGCCGGAAGCCCATCGCGCGCAGGTTGTCGGCGACGAGGGCATGCGTCCGGCGCGCCGCCGGCGGCAGCGGCGCGGCCACCTGCAGGCGGCCGGTGGCGACGGCCAGCACGGTGTCGGCGGCGCTCTCCGGCGTGTCGCGCCGCACCACGTGGCCGCAGGCGCGGCAGTAGGTGGTGCCGAGCCGGGCCCAGAGCAGGCGCAGGTGGTCGTGGATCTCCGTCGCAGTGCCCACGGTGGACCGCGACGAGACCGTGGGGTTCCGCTGCTCGATCGCCACGGCGGGCGCGAGCCCCTCGATGCGGTCCACGAGCGGCTTCGGCATCCGCTCGAGGAACTGCTTCGCGTAGGTGGAGAGCGACTCGATGTAGCGCCGCTGCCCCTCGGCGTAGAGCGTGTCGAAGGCGAGGCTCGACTTGCCCGACCCGGACGGCCCGGTGATCACCGTGAGCGCCCGGTGCGGCAGCTCGGCGGTGATCCCCTTCAGGTTGTGCTGGCGCGCGTTCACCACGCGCAGGCCGGTGCGCGGCATAGGGCTCCAACGATAGCGGCGGCCCCGGGGGTGGGCTACGTTTGACGCGCCATGGCCATCCGCCTCACGCCCGCGCTCCTGCGGCGCGGCTTCGAGATCTTCGTCCTCATCTCGCTCGTGGGCTTCGGGGTCACGCTCTTCTACGGGCGGAAGGACCCGGGGGCGTGGGTCGCCGCGATCGGGCAGATCCGCTGGGAATGGCTCCTCGCCGGCGTCGGCGTCGCCGCCCTCGACTGGGTGGGCGGCGGGCTGCGCCTCTGGGTCTGCGTGCGCGAGGTGCACCCGAGGCCCCCGCTCGGCGGGATGATCCTCGCCGGCGGGATGGGCGCGTGGGCCGCCTACCTCACCCCGCTGAACAGCGGCGCCGCGCCGATGATGATGTACACCATGAAGCGGTTCGGGGTGCCGCTCCCGGTGGGCGTGACGGCGACCTTCCTCACCTTCGTCGCGACCGTCCTCTTCTTCGCCATCGCCGGGCCGCTCGCCATCGTGCTCGGCGGCGGCCGCTCGCTCGGGGCGAAGGACGCGCTCCTCGGCCTGTCGCTCTACGACGTCTTCCTCGGCACCATCTGGATCTTCGCCGGGCTCGGTGCGCTCTTCCTGGTGGTGATCTTCTTCCCCGGCCTCGCGCGCGACGCCCTCCACCGCGTGACCGGCGCGATCGGCCGCCGCCGCCCGGCGCTCCAGGCACGGCTCGCGCGCCTCGAGCACGGGATCGACAGCGCGCACCGCTCGGTGAGGGCCTTCGCCACGCCGCGCGGGATGCTCGCGCTCGCGTGGGCGACGCTCCTCTCGGGCCCGTCGCACGGCAACAAGCTCCTCGCCGGCTACGTCGCCATGCGCGCCCTCGGCATCGAGGCGCACTTCGTGGACGTGCTGCTGCTGCAGACGATGATCACCTTCCTCCTCTACTTCGCGCCGACGCCCGGCGCGTCGGGGATCGGCGAGGTCCTCTCGGCGCTCATCATGGCGTCGTACATCCCGCGGCCGCTCACGCCGCTCTACACGCTCATCTGGCGCTGCATCCTGTCGTACTTCACCATCGCCGTCGGCGCGGTGGTCTTCTCGTCGTGGGTGCGGCAGGGGCTCCGGGCGATCGAGGAGGAGCCGGAGCCCGAGCCGGCCCCCGCCGGGTGACGGTCGCGGCCGACGACGCCGTCGCCAGCGGCGCCGACGCGGCGCTCCTGCGGCGGCTGCTCGGGTTCCTGCGGCCCTACCGGCTGCCGGTCGCGGGCGCGCTGGTCCTCCTGCTCGCGAGCGCGGCGCTGCAGCTCGCGGGGCCCCTGCTCACGCGGCGCGCGCTCGACGTGGCGGTGCCGGCGCGCGACACCGGGCTCCTCACCACGCTCGCGCTCGCCTTCCTCGCCGTCCTCGTCCTCGAGTTCGCGGTGGACTACGCCCACACGCTCCTCACCACCTGGGTCGGGCAGCGGGTCATGGCCGACCTGCGGATGCGGATCTTCGGGCACCTCCAGCAGCTCGGCGTCGCCTACTTCGACCGCCACCCGGTGGGCCGGCTGATGACCCGCGTCACCTCCGACGTGGAGACGCTCAACGAGCTCTTCTCGTCGGGGGTGGTGACGGTGGTCGGCGACGTGGTGACGCTCGTGGCCATCGTGGCGATGATGGTCGCCCTCGACTGGCGGCTGGCGCTCGTCGCGTGCGCCGTGATCCCGCTCGTCTGGCTCGCGGCGCGCCTCTTCCGCCGGTCGGTGCGCGACGCCTTCCGGGACATCCGCACCCGGCTCGCGCGCCTCAACGCGTACCTGCAGGAGCAGCTCGCGGGGGTGCGGGTGGTGCAGCTCTTCGGGCGCGAGGCGGCGAGCGCCGCGCGCTTCGCCGAGGTGAACCGCGACCACCTCGAGGCGCACCTGCGCTCCATCACGATCTACGCCGTCTTCTTCCCCGTGGTGGAGTTCCTCACCACGGTGGCGCTGGCGCTCCTGCTCTGGTTCGGCGGGCTGCGCCTCGCCGACGGCACGCTCACGATCGGGGTGCTCGCCGCCTTCATGCAGCTCACGCGGCGCTTCTTCCAGCCGCTGCAGGACCTGAGCGAGAAGTTCAACCTGCTGCAGAGCGCCATGGCGTCGTCGGAGCGGATCTTCCGCCTGCTCGACGAGCCGGTGGCGGTGCCCGAGCCGGCGTGCCCGGTGCCGCTGCCGGTGCCCGCCCGGGGGCGCGTGGTGTTCGAGGACGTCTGGTTCCGCTACCGCGACGACGCCCCGTGGGTGCTGCGGGGGGTCTCGTTCGTCGCCGAGCCGGGGACGCTGGTCGCGCTGGTGGGGCACACGGGGGCGGGGAAGACGACGATCGTGAGCCTGCTGCTGCGCTTCTACGACCCGGTGCGCGGGCGGATCACGGTGGACGGCACGGACCTCCGCGACCTCGCCTTCGCCGACCTGCGCGGGCTGCTCGGGTACGTGCAGCAGGACCTCTTCCTCTTCGCGGGCGACATCCTGCACAACATCCGGCTCGACGGCGAGGTGACCGAGGTGGCGGCGCTCGCGGCGGCACGGCAGGTGGGCGCCGACCGCTTCGTCGCCCGCCTTCCCGGGGGCTGGGGCCACGTGCTCGGGGAGCGGGGGCGCTCGCTCAGCGTGGGGGAGCGGCAGCTGCTCAGCTTCGCGCGGGCGCTCGCGCGCGACCCGCGCATCCTGGTGCTGGACGAGGCGACGAGCTCGGTGGACGCCGAGGCGGAGGCGCAGATCCAGGCGGCGGTCGGGACGCTCCGGCGGGGCCGGACGACCCTCGCCATCGCGCACCGGCTGAGCACGATCCTGCACGCCGACCAGATCCTGGTGCTGCACCACGGGGAGCTGGTGGAGCGCGGCCGCCACGCCGAGCTGCTGGCGCGCGGGGGGCTCTACGCCCGCCTGCACGAGCTGCAGCTTGGCGCGGGCGCGGGGGCCGCGGGCGCGTGATCGGTCGCTTGCCGCACCCCCGCTGCGGGCGGTAGGTTTTCCCGGACATGCGCCCACCCGAGGTCCCCCTCGCATGATGGAGCTCGAGGTCGACGGCCGCCGGATCGTGCTCCTGGACGGGGAGCAGGCGATCGGCAGCGCGCCCGACTGCGCCATCGTGCTCGACGCGGCCGGACTGCGGCCGCGCCACGCGCTCGTCACGGCGAGCCGCGGTGCCGCGGCCATCCGGCCGGCGTCGCCGGACGCCCTCGTGCTGGTCAACGGCATCCGGCTCGGCCCCGAGCCGATGCCGCTCCTCCACGGCGACAAGATCCGCCTGGGCACCGCCGAGCTCACGGTGGCCGACACGAGCCGGGCCGGGCGAACGACCCTCCAGCCAGCGGTCTCGCTGCCGGCGCCGGCGGGTGCCACGCC
>Ga0073932_1002098_pt1 | contig 33131 bp, 33 predicted proteins | sample DewCreD2012metaG_FD_76967 | JGI IMG/M metagenome (GOLD analysis project Ga0073932, IMG submission 76967) | Hot spring sediment bacterial and archeal communities from British Columbia, Canada, to study Microbial Dark Matter (Phase II) - Dewar... ...
ACATTTGCATAGGTCTCAACGTTGTTGAGAATGGTTGGCTTTTTCCACAGGCCCTTGTGGGCGGGAAATGGCGGCCGGGGGCGGGGCATGCCCCGCTTGCCTTCTATAGAGGTCATGAGCGCGGTCTCTTCGCCGCAGACAAACGCCCCCGCGCCCTGATAAATCTCAATATCAAAATCAAACCCTGAATCTAAAATGTTAGTTCCCAGCAGCCCGTATTCGCGCGCCTGCTGAATTGCTATTTTTAACCGCTGCACCGCGAGCGGATATTCGGCGCGGACATAAATATAGCCCTGATGCGCTCCTATCGCCTTGGCTGCAATGGTCATCCCCTCCAGCACCACATGGGGGTCGGCTTCAAGGATGCTGCGATCCATGAATGCGCCGGGGTCGCCCTCATCGCCGTTACAGAGCACATATTTCACCGAACCCTGGGCGCCCGCAGCAAACTCCCATTTGAGTCCCGTCGAGAATCCCGCACCGCCCCGGCCTCTCAGACCCGAAAGTTTGATTTCCCGAATAATATCTGGTGGCGTCATCTCTCGCAATGCTTTGCCAAGGGCCAAATAGCCGTCCCGGGAGATGTATTCCTCTATCTTTTCCGCGTCAATAATGCCCCGGTTTCTCAATGCGCGGAGAACCTGCAACCCGAAAAACGGGATGTCTTTCATGGCCGGTACCAGTTCTTTCTTTACCGGTTCTTTATACATGAGGCGTTGGACGGGTCGGCCCTTGAGAAAATGTTCTTCCACCAGAAACGGCATGTCTTCTGCCGTGAGTTTTTGATAAAATATACCGTCAGGATAGACCACCATAACCGGCCCGGCAGCGCAAAACCCGTTGCACCCGGTGGTGACCACCTGGATTTCGTCCTGCAGGTTGCGCTTAATGAGTTCCTGTTCAAGCGCTTTTTTTACCCGCAGGGAGCCGCTGGCAACACACCCGGTTCCAGCGCATACTAAAACATGCGATCTAAAAATTTTCACAATCCACCCGGTTCACTGTTAAAAACTTGTTTCATGCCCGATGGCAAGCGCGTATGATTCTACGATGGCGCCACCCAGCACATGCTGGGCAAATATCTGGTGAGCCTTCTCTTCGTTCAAATCGCAATACTTTACCGGCGGCTGTCCCAGCAGTTCGACGGTCACCATGGGCTCGCGGCTGCACAATCCTGCGCACCCGGAGGTGGTGAGAATAATGTCGCCGGTCTTGCTGTGCTCTATGTCCTGCATAAACGCCGTCATTATTTTCCGGGCGCCTGAGGCAATGCCGCAGGTTCCCATATGCACGGTAATTTTAGCCCGATACCCTCCTTCGCGCAGCGCCGTGCTGCGCATTTGGGTCTCTTTGATTTTTTTCAGGTCGTCCAATGTTAGTTTTGGCATGCCCCGTTCTCCTCTCGGTATTATTCATAGTTTTTGAGGATTTCTACCGATTTTACCGGGTCTAACAGGCCATACGTGTCTTCCCCGATAACCGCAACCGGGGCCAGCCCGCAGGCCCCTAAACAACGCACTCCTTCAAGGGAAAATTTCGCGTCTTCAGTAACGCCGCCAACGGGTATTTTGAGCCGCTCGCTTAACCGCTCTAAAATTTCCTCGGATCGTTTCACATAACAGGCGGTTCCCAGACATACTCTGATGACGTATTTGCCGCGCGGTTTCATGGTAAAAAAGGAATAAAACGAAACCACCCCGTAGATCATGCTGGGCGAAATATCCATCCCCTGCGCAATACGCCGCTGCACCGGTGCCGGCAGAAAACCGCAAATCTCCTGAGCCCGCTGCAACAGCGGAATAAGCGCTCCGGGTTTGCCCCGATACTCGGCAATTGCCTGATCAAGAGCTTCCAGCATTGCCGGGGTAATCAACCGGGTGTACTCATCCTCGGAGAGCGCTGTATCCTGCGCGTGTCTGTTTTCCTGTTGCGCCTTCATGAAACTCCTATCGTGCCAAGCGTTTCCGCCAGGTTTTTTTTGATGAGCCGAAGAACCTCGGGATTATTAATCGGGATGCCTTCCAGCTCATGTTTCCATTCAGCGGTGTCAAAATGAACGGTTTGGTTGTTGCGCGTATGCGTATAAGAAAAATCAATGGACGGGTTGCCGGCAATCAGCGTCAGCAGCGTTTGAGATATGGTGCCCAAGGGCTTCCGGTCTATATGGCTGTATTGAAACGTTGCGCGCACAGTTGTTCCTTTGCCCGGTTCCGATGTAATGAAGACCTCGCCGCCACTCTCTTGGGCTGCCTGTTCCAGCAGCGGAATGCCCAACCCCACCCGCGAGGTCTTTTTTGTGGTGGTAAACGGATCGGTAACCCTGTTTTTGAGGTTCTCTGACATTCCGACACCGTCATCTTTTATCTCAACGACCAGCACGTCGCGGGCAGCGTCTTCGGTTATGGTAATCCACACATGCTGCGCTGCTGCCCGAATGGCATTCTCAACGATATCTAAGATATGCAATGACAAATCTTCCACGCTGGCCGGTTATAGCAAGACGCTTCGTCCCTGCTCGCCGCGAAGCGCCCACTGTAATTCTTTCAGCGACGGTTGGTGAAGAAAAAATCGCGTCGTTCTGGCGCCAATGTCCCTCAGTGTATGGGCGTCGGATGCGGTGATGATTGGATACCGCAGCGCCGTGCCGAATCGGCTGGCAGCTTCCGTTGCCGTTATATGCGCCGATATTTCCACAGCGTCCAGATCCAGCGATTCAGGAATCATACCCAACTGGCTGATCAGACTGAATGATTCCCGATCAATGTGTGACGCGATCACCAGACCGTTAAGGCCGCGCGCTTTTGCTATCAGCTGCTCAATGGGCAGGTCCGTTGCGCTGATCAGCAAGCGCCGATTAAAATAAAGAATTTCATCATTTCTGTTGACGACCGGCTGGTAACCGAAAACTTCCGGGTTGTTTTCTGCGTCGGGCAAGTGGTTATACACATACCCTTGAAAAATGAGTGCCTCTTCCGTGTGTTCGAACAAAACCAGCAGATGTATTTCTTCCGCCGAATTGACCTCCATCCCGGCAAGAACCCAGATGCCCGCTTCTGCGCCAAGTCTTGCAGCACAGACCACATGTTCGGCTGAATTGTGGTCAGTGATGCCGATGATGTCAAGTTTTTTTTCTTTGCTTTGCAGAACTATTGCGCGCGGTGAATTATCCAGATCCGCACACGGCGACAGACAGGTATGAATGTGCAGATCTGCCCGATACTCGCGCACCATCAAGAATATCCCCTGATGCCTAACGCATACAAGCTGCCCACCGTATCAAAGGCGCTGCCAGTGGTTCTGAGCAAACATACCTGTTCCCGGCGGGCTTTTTCAACTGTATCCGGTTCCGGCATTCTTCCCTGAACAATAATGATGCCGGCAAGTTCTTTCAAGACCGCAACCGCGACGATATTTTGATGTATCTGCAGCGTGACCCACAGCGCGCCTGGTTTGGCATTGGCCATGACATCGCTCAACAAGTCGGCGACATAGCCGCCGGTGACGTCATTATCAGCCTGCGCCGACGGGGTTACGAGTTCCAAATCCAAGGCTTTTATAATCTGCTGAAGCGTCATGAGGCAAGCGCGCGGGCTTTTCGCACCAGGCACTCATCAATGGTCGCCTGCTGCAGCACTACATCCTCGGCAAAACTTTTACAGGAAGGAGCGCCGCATGCCCCACAATCAATGCCCGGCAGAATTTTCAGTATGTCTTCGCGTTCTTTTATTTTTTGTAAAGCCGTCTGCGGGTCCCGATCAAGCATCTCAATTGAATTGCTTTGCAGGCGAATATCACAGTATAAGCTTTCGCTTTCCAAAAACTGTTCCAGGTCTTCCAGGCTGACCCTGCTTTCCTTGCCAAATTTGCGAATCAAGCGCACGATCTTATTGCGGGCAAGATACTGGTTCTCTACCGTAAACAGCCCCCCGATGCAGCCGCCGGTACAGGCGCGCAGTTCCAGATATTGTATGCCTGTGAGTTTTTCATCTTCTATATCTTCCAGCACCTCTATGACATTAAAAATGCCGTCAACCGCAAGGCTGGTTTCAGGATCCAGCCCCCTGATTTCGCCGCCAATCATGCCAAAACTGATGCCGATACCGCCGGAACGGTGCAGTTTTTTTTCTGCAGCGTTCTTCGACCCTAATGCCTTGAGCAGCGGACCGTAAACATCGGCAAGAGAAATCGCTGCGTCAAGATAGGACTTCTGCTTGCATTGCGGCTGATTGATGGCAATCATTTTTGCCGGACAGGGCGTAATGTAGGTCGCCTGTATTTCCTCCTCCCGCAGCCCCAGCTCCCGCGCGCGCTGTTTTTTAACGTGCATGGCTGCCAGCCCGCGGCTGCTTTCCATGGGGAACAGCAGCGGCAGCAGGTGCGGAAATTTAAATTGTATCAGCCGCACCACCACCGGACACATCGAAGATAGAGTGAGTTCGGCGTGAGGGCGCTGCGACAGGTAGTGTTTAATGAGCTGGTTATAAAGCTCGCAGATATATGCAACATCATAGGCTTCGTCAAAACCCACCCGCACCAGCGCGTTTAGAATATCATTAGGCAAAACATCTTTGCCAAATTGGCTGTATAACACCGGTGATGGCAGGGCGATTTTATATTTAAACTGCATGTTTTGTACTATGGCGATCGTATCGGTTACGCCGGTGCGCGCGCCGGTTGTGCACACGCTTACACATTTCCCGCAATCAATACATCGTGATTCGTTAATGGTTGCAACGCGATTGCGCACCCGAATGGCTTCGGTGGGACAAACCCGCATGCATTTTAAGCATCCGGCGCATTTTTCTTGATGAACGGCGATAGAATGGAAATAACTGGTCACAGGGATTACTGCATCTCTGTTGTGCCGCGCGGTTTTATTTCGATAACCATTTCCAGGCGCGTGCCTTCGCCCGTAGTTGATTCAATAAACAACCGGTCTACATTCTTTTTTATATTGGGAAGCCCCATGCCGGCGCCAAAACCCATCTCGCGAATCTCTTCGGTTGCCGTAGAAAATCCCTCCTGCATTGCCAGCTCAATATCGGCAATGCCAGACCCGCGATCTTCCGCCACGATTCTTAGTTCATCCGGCGTTATCGTCAGATGCACCGTGCCGTGGTCTGCGTAACAGACCACGTTTATTTCCGCCTCAAACGAGGCAATAGCGGCGCGCCGGATAATTTGAGGGTCCATGCCGATTTCTTTAAGGACTTTTTTTATGGTGCTTGAAACCTCTCCGGCCCGTATGAAATCTCCCCCCTGGATAGTAAAGGTTTTTTCAAGCACACCCGCTTTATCAGAACCGGCAGTATTATGCACATTCAATACACCCTCTGACCCCCCGTTGATACAGCCGTCCGCAAGTCTCAAACATAATATATCGGGTGGTAAGCATGGGAATGTGCTTGCTCCGGGCAAGCGTAATGGTTTCCGCGTCGGGTTTTTTCCCGCGCACAAAAACAATTCCGCACAGCTCCAGCATCTCAACCGTTCTCACCACCTGCTGGTTCGTAATGCCGGTTATCAAAAGCGTCCGTTCCTTCGCATACGCCAAAACATCGCTTAATAAATCTGCAGCAAATGCCTTGTCAATCTGGGTCGAGTCCAGCAGCTCGTCGCCGCAGAGCACCTCGCCGTGCAACAGGTCTTTAACCTCCTTAAGAGTCATATCCTTACCATCCTGTTTTTCTTAAGCGGGCAGCTACCGGTCAACTTCTCCCAGCACGATATCAATACTGCCAATAATTGCCACGATATCTGCAATCATTTGTCCCTGCGCCATTTTGCACAAAGACTCAAGATTGACAAAGCTCGGGGTCCGTACCTTAAGGCGATACGGACGAGCGCTGCCATTGCTTCTGATGTAATAGCCTAATTCGCCCCGCGGGGACTCAACGGCGACATACACCTCGCCGGCGGGAACAGCAAACCCTTCCACCATAAGCTTAAAATGATGAATCAACCCTTCGATGGTGGTTAAAACCTGTTCTTTTTCCGGCGGGACAATTTTGGGATCCTGTGCTTTAATCGGACCTCCCGGCATTGCTGTTAAAACCTGATTGCAAATCCGCGTCGCTTGCCGCATCTCTTCTATCCGCACCAGATAGCGATCGTATACATCGCCGCGGGTTCCCACCGGCACCGTAAACTCAAACCGGTCATACCCGCTATACGGCATGTTTTTCCGCAGGTCCCAGTTGACGCCGCTGGCGCGCAGGCTGGGGCCGCTTAACCCGAGTGCGACCGCGTCTTGGGCGTTAATGATGCCGACCCCCTGGGTGCGTTGTTTCCAGATCGGATTTTTTGTGAGCAGCCCTTCATAAATGTCCACCTTTTCGGGGAAGGACGCCAGAAACGCTGCCGCACGCCGCAAGAAGCTTTGCGGCACATCGGCGGCAAGTCCGCCGACCCGGAAATAGGCCATATGCATCCGCGCCCCCCAGACTTCTTCAAACATATCCAGAATGTCTTCGCGCTCGCGAAACATATACAGTAGCGGACTCATGGCGCCGATATCAAGCGCATGGGTGCCCAGCCAGATTAAGTGGCTTTGAATACGGGTCAGCTCGCACAGCAACACCCGCAGCATTTGCGCTCGCTCCGGCACGGATATTCCTAACAGCTTTTCTACCGCCAGCACATATCCCAGATTGTTAATCAGCGGCGAACAATAATCCATGCGGTCCACCAGGGGAATGATTTGGTTATAGGTCATGTGCTCGGCGAGTTTTTCCAGGCCGCGGTGCAGATGACCAATAACCGGTGTGGCTTTGACTATAATTTCTCCGTCAAGTTCCAAGATGACCCGTAACACACCATGGGTAGACGGGTGTTGAGGCCCCATGTTCAAAACAAGGTGCTCGCCGTTGTCGCGCTTTGTCTGAACCTGAACATTTACCGGCATGGGTGCTCCCCCTTAAGCGGATAATCTTTTCTCAGCGGATAACCGACAAACCCGTCCGGGGTAAGCAGACGTTTCAGGTTGGGATGACCATCAAAGGAAATACCCAGCAGGTCATATGCTTCCCGTTCAGGCCAGTCCGCGGTAGGCCATATGGAAACAACGGACGGCGCCGCGCTTGATTCATTGATGCGGATTTTCACCCGCAGCCTTTTCTGGTGCTGCATACTTAACAGATGATACACCACGTCAAACTGGCCATTTTCACAATCTATTCCCGTGAGGTCTGACAAAAATACAAATTTAAAAACCTCTTCATCGCGCAGCCGCGCTGCAATATCCAAAAGGTCCTCCGGCCGCACCTCTATCGTAATTTCTCCATATGCTTCCTGGATATCCAGCAGCTTTTCGCCAAAATTCTGTCTTAATGCGTCATTCATGCCTCACGCTCTCCGCACTGTGTCACGCTCTATTTTTTCCTGCAGCTTCATAATGCCCCACAGAAGCGCTTCAGGACGCGGCGGACATCCTGGTATATATACGTCAACCGGTATCAATTGATCTACTCCCTGCACCACTGCGTAGGTATTAAACATACCGCCGCTTGCGGCACACGCACCCATGGCAATGACCCATTTGGGGTTAGGCATTTGGTCATAAATGCGCTTAACCACGGGCGCCATTTTTTTGGTAACAGTGCCCGCCACAATCATTAAATCAGCCTGGCGCGGCGATGCTCTGAATACTTCTGAACCAAAGCGGGCAATGTCATAACGCGAGGCTGCAGCCGCCATCATTTCAATGGCGCAGCAGGCAAGGCCAAACGTGGCAGGCCAGAGACTGCTTTTACGAGCCCAGTTAACAACTTTATCTAAACTGGCGGTCAGAATATTGTCGCCTAAATATTCTTCGATCCCCATTCTAACGCCCCTTTCTTCCAGACGTAAAAAAAGCCGATGAGCAGAATGCCGATAAACACGAGCATCTCTATAAGGCCGAATATCTTCAGATCGTTAAATATAATGGCCCACGGATATAAAAATATTGCTTCTATATCAAAAACAATGAACAGCATGGCAATAATATAAAATTTTATGGAAAATCTTTTCCGTGCATCGCCTATGGGATTAAGGCCGCACTCGTAGGGCATAAGCTTCTCAGCCTGCGCCTGCCGTTTCCCCACTAACCAGGACAGCGTAATCACCAGCACGCCAAAAGAAGTTACCACGATTAACATTATTAAAACCGGCACGTATGAATGGATCATAATGAAATCTCCGTCTCCTGCCACCCGAAGCGTTTTTTGTCAACAACCGGGTTTTCTAAGAAGGAATGTTATTGTATATTGTATATATGGAAACATGTGCCGTTAAGAGTAGACCGCATTATTTTTTTAACGGCAGATTACATTTCTTACACTCCCCGGAAGAAACGTCATTTATATGATAACAAGCGGGGCAGATGGAAACCTTGGTTGCTGTCGTTTTAATCCCTGCAGAAAATAGCGCGATCCCCAAAATTGCAATAAAAACCCCAAAGAAATAAGTAAAATTTAAAAAACTGCCCTCTATATAATAAAAGAATGTTATTTTTGTCAATAAAATACCCACGACACAGCAAAAAAGACCTATGAACTTTTTATTACAGCATTTGCACTTTGGTAACATAACAGGCTGTCAAGATAGCCGACGTTATAACACCGGCTATATTCGGTCCCATTGCGTAGGGCAGAATGAAAGCTTCCTCGTTGACTTCATTAGCGCATTTATGGGCCACTTTGGCTGTGGATGGAACGCAGGAAACGCCGGCAATACCAATTAACGGATTTATTTTTCCTTTACTTAACCAGCAAACAACGTAACCGCCCAGAAGCCCTCCCACGCCTGATAAAAAAAGAGCAATGAAGCCCAGAATTATGAGCTTGTACATCTGTGGATTGACCACGATGTCGGCGCTTAATAAACAGCCTAATAAAAAACCAAGAAATAATGTTGCGCCAGTTAAAATAACTTCGTCTGCAAAATGTATATAACGCGTTACTTTTGATTCTTTAATAATGACACCCAGAAAAAAACTTACAAACAGCGGCGCAGCCACCGGAAATAACAGGCTCAGCACTGTTCCGGTTACTATGCTAAACGCGATCTTTTCTTCTGAAGATACTTTGGTTATGGTTACCTCTTTCATGGGTATGCCGCGGAACTTTTTAGGAACCAAGGCTTTTATCAGATAAGGGTAACCAGAATAGACGATGCTGAGGTAAATATAAGAAATAATCGAAATCGGAACGAATAAATTTTTTGCTAACTGCAGAGAAGTAAACAGCACCATCGGGCCATCGGCCGTGCCAATAACCGCTATTGCAGCAGATTCGTGCGGCGTAAATCCCATGGCGATAGCAATAGGAAAGGTTAAAAAAGTCCCCAACTCTGCAGGAAGCGCCAGCATAAGACTTAATTTGGGATTACCTACAAAAAAATCAAGTTCGGTAATGACGCCGATACCAAGAAACACCATACAGGCAATAAGTCCATTAGAAAAAGTAAGGGCATATATCGGCTGTAAAAAATAGACTTGTAAGGCATTGACATGGTCTGCCGGAGTATTTACCATAGAATCGAGAAACATCGTTCCCAGTTTATGTTTGTTGGGATCGGTCAAATCCGGCATCATAAGAATTCCGGCATTTACCAGACAAATACCAACCCCCATTGGAATCATTATAAGCGGTTCTAAAACATCCTTACAGCCTAAATACAAAATGACAAACCCCAGACCAATTAATAATAACCGCGCCACTGCCATTTCCGGCGGCATTTGAAAAAATGATTCTATACCGGGGAATATACTGAGAAAACCATCCATATTTTACTGTCCTTTTTTAGTAAACCAGCTCACCGCGACTATTAAAATCCAGATAACAAATGTTATGACAATACCCGTAAGATATATGTTCAACGCAAATATAAATGCATCCCCGACGGTCATGATCATATCCTTTTAATTTATGATAATTAAGACGTCATCTTTTTGCACGGTGTCGCCGGCGGCAATCTTTATATCCGATATAATACCGTCTGCCTTAGCTTTTATTTCCTGCTCCATTTTCATAGCTTCTAAAATAATGAGGGTTTCACCGGTCTTCACCGCTTGTCCAATACTGCACTTAACAGTAATTATTTTCCCCGGCATGGGTGCCACTATTGTTTTTCCTGATCCTATAGCACTGCTTTTGTTTTGTGGCTGTCTGGTAATGCCCGACAACTCATCTTCATTTTTTATCTCCGTGCGTAATGGTGATTCGGTTTCAATAATTTCTTCAACTTCTACTTCATACACTTTTCCGTCTAATTTTATTTTAAATTTGCGGGCCGCCATCGCCAAGCTCCTTTCTACCGGTGCATATCGCATCGTCTTCTCATTATTTCCTGCCGCCCAAATAGTCTCCAGCCGGATATTTCTTCTTTCTTTCCCACAACTATATTTTTTATTTTAAACGGTCTGTATTCCATAAGCATAGCCACTGCCGCGATAATTACCGGGATCACATCAAACCTGTCCTCTTGTTTAGATAAATGTCTCTTCTGTTCCTCTGTTTCCTGTTTTTGTTTATTATCTAAGCGATACTTAAAATAACTATAAATGAGCGTAACGACGACAATAATAATTGCAATAATACTAATGGGATTAAAAGATATCGACATCATTTTTTCACTCCGACATCATAGGCATAATAATAAATGTCGCGTTAGATTTAGCAACGGGATGAAAAACAATGGGTTTATTTTTATCTTCTTTATTAATCTCAATCTGCACATCATCATCAATAGCGTTTAATATATCTAAAAAATATCTCCCGTTAATACTGAAGGAAATATCAATGGGCACCGTTTCGTTCATAACTATTGTTTCATGGACGCTGCCCAATTCGCTGTCTTCTGTAGAAATTTGCAGGCGCTGGTCGCTAAATTTAAAATTAACCGGCCGTTTATTCTCGCTGGCAATAATCGACATTCGTTTTAAAGCAGGTTTTATTTTTTCCTTTTCTGTTCTTATTGTTATTTCATTTTCTCCCGGCTGCGGAATTATATATTTATATTCAGGAAATTTTTTATCTATTAAGCGGATATATATTTCTATTTCAGCAATCTTTATTAACAGACTGTTCTTAATAACTTTTGCTAATAATTTTTTTTCATCTTTTTTGTCGCTTAATATTTTTCGTAATTCGCTAATACCTTTACTGGGAATCAATATACCCTCTTCTAAAGGAAACGATTCCTGTATCGGTTCATCAATCATTGACAACCGGTATCCGTCTGTCGTCACCATTCTTAATGTATGAGGCCCCTGCTTTTCAATATATGCGCCGGCAATATTTATTCTGGTTTCATCGCTTGAGATAGAAAATGCTGTTACGTCAATCATATTCCTGATCTTTTCTGTTTCCCATTCACTATAGTCCTTAATTTCCTGTATAAAAAACGCTGGGAATTCCTCCGGCGGCAAACCTAAAATATTAAAACAGACCGCGTTACTGGTAATTTCAATATGATAATTTTCCTTCTCTTTAATAACGATTTCATGTTCATCAGGCAATTCTCTGACTATTTCAAACAACTTTTTTGCATGTACTGAAATTGTCCCGGCTTTTTTTACCGCGACCTCATTATAGCGTGCAATGAGACCGATCTCCAAATTAGTCGCGCTGACTGTTAAATAATTTTCTTTTGCAGTTAACAATGCATTTGATGTTATGGGCATAATACTGCTCTTTTCAACAATGGTCTGAATTCTTGCAAGAGCTGTAAAAAGAATATTTTTTGCTATAATTATTTCCATAGAGGTTGTCTTCTCCTTTTATTAATTAATAAATTTTTTATTTATAGATATAATAAAAAGTCGCTTACTCTGTGTAAAACATGGGAACCATTTAATTTTAAAGTAAGTTTTAAAATTAAAACGTGTTTATATCTCTCTTTAAATCATGCGAAAAAAAAATACCACATTTTCTAAATGAAACATATACACAGGCTGGACAGGATATTTTAAAAGGTTAGGCTATTTAGAAAAAAATCTTGCCCTGCGTAGCATTAAAAATTTTGCGCTACCGAATCAATAATTTTTTTAATCGAGTGATCCTTATCTACCAGCGTTTCTATTTTTTTTATTGCGTGAATGACCGTTGAATGATCTTTACCGCCAAAAATCTGGCCAATTTCCGGATAAGAAAGATTAGTAAGTTTCCTGATCGAATACATTGCAATCTGACGGGGTATCAATACCGCATTATTTTTGCGCTTGCTTTTTAATTCAGAAACTTTGGTATTACAGAATTTACAGACCAGTTTTATAATATCCTCGGGCGTGGCCTCTTTTCTTAAACCAATCACATCTTTTAGAACATCTTTGGTAAAATCAAGAGTAATATCGCAACCATAGAGAGAAGAATACGCGATTAGACGATTTAATAATCCTTCTAACTCGCGCACATTTGATTTAACATTTGATGCAAGATAAAACGCAACATCGTTTGGTAAATTAATATGATCCAAAATTGCCTTTTTTTTAAGAATGGCTACTTTTGTTTCAGCGTCCGGCGGCTGGATATCTGCAATGAGTCCCCATTCAAATCGAGACCGCAGGCGGTCTTCCAAATCAGGAATTTCACGAGGTGTTTTATCGCTGGTCACAACAATCTGTTTTTTTAGTTCAAAGAGCGCGTTAAACGTATGAAAAAATTCTTCCTGCGTTCTTTCTTTTCCGGCAATGAATTGAATATCATCAAGCAAGAGCATATCCATATTTCTATACTTGTTTCTAAACTGAATCATTTTTTCGAAACGTATAGAATTAATAAGTTCATTGGTAAAATTTTCAGAAGAAATATAACAAACCTTGGCACGGTTATTTTTACTTATTACTTGATGGACAATGGCATGGAGTAGATGTGTTTTACCCAGCCCAACGCCGCCGTATACAAACAAGGGATTATACGTTCGACCGGGATGATTTGCGACCGCAAGACAAGCGGCATGAGCGAACTGGTTGCTGGGACCAACAACAAAATTACTAAAAATATATTTTGCGTTTAAATATTGAGGAAACACACACGGTGTGTCCTGACGAAGGTGTGTCTCTTCGGTTTCTTTCTTTAAAACGAAGCGTATATCATCAACCGGTGAGGACATTAAACTAGATAAAACCTCTTTAATGGTCTCCAGGTAGTTGGTTTTAATCCAATCAAGAAAAAAGGCACTGGGAACCTCAATGGTTATTGCCGACGGCGTGACTTCAATCAACCGCATCGGTTTAAACCATGATTCGTATATCTGCAGCGACGTTTTTTCTTTAATCTGTTGGAGAAAATTTTCCCACAGTCTTTCCAAAACAGCCTCGCAATCTAAAGCAAACGAAAAATAATAGACAAACTACTCTATAAAAATAAAAAATATTTTTCAAGCAGTTTCCTGCCGGTGGAAGCGGTTAATTTGCCTTTGCATTTAATATTTAAATTTCCGCATCCCGATATTTAATAGTAATCCAATTGCAACCAGAGTGGTAACCATAGATGAACCGCCGTAACTGAACAATGGTAGTGGCACGCCCACAACCGGAAACAGCCCGATCGTCATACTCAAATTGATAAATATCTGCCAGAATAACAGCAATACCAGACAGAGAGATATAATTGAACCGGAAAAATTTTTTACATTAAATGCAATACACAACCCCCGGTAGAGCAGCATAAAAAATAACAACAACAAAACCAGACAACCGGCAAATCCCCATTCCTCTCCCCACACCGAAAAAGCAAAGTCGGTATGCTGTTCAGGCAAAAACCGCAATTGATTTTGCGTTCCCAACATGTATCCCTTACCCAAGAAACCTCCGGAGCCAATGGCAATTTTTGATTGAATAATCTGGTAGCCGGAACGCAAAGGATCAAGCTCGGGATTTAAAAAAATCCGCACCCGCAGTTTCTGATAATCTTTTAAAAACAACCAAAACAACGGCAGCGAAGCCGCACCGATTATAGCGCCGGTTAAAAACGATTTTATTTTAATGCGCATAAAAAACAAAACGGAAATAAAAAGCAGCACAATAATACCTGCCGTTCCCAGATCCGGCTGAATAAAAATCAGCGCAAACGTCGCGCCGAGAAACAGCAGGGGCAGCCACATATTGAAAACGCCGAACGGTTTCAGCGAGGCATGTTCAGAAAAAAATTTACCCAGAACAAAAATAAAAGATATTTTAGCAAGCTCGGACGGCTGAATATTAAACGGCCCCAGCGTCAGCCAGCGTTGAGAGCCCAGTTTTGTTTTCCCCAAAAAGATCACCACCAGCAGAAATAGCAACACCAGAACATGCAGAAAATATGCATACCGCACAAAATTTAGATAATTAAGCGGCAGGATGAAAACCATAACCGCCAGTCCGATCAAAATCCAGTATATTTGGCGGTAAAAATAAACCGCAGAGTTTTCCCATGACGACTGGCAGATACTGTATAGGTTGGCAACGCCAAACCCCGCGATCGTCAGGACCGTTATAAATAAAATAAAGTCAAAATTTATCAACAAACGTCGATCAAACATGGTCTGTTACTGTGCTCGATTATAAAATGCCTCTATCACTTTTTTCGCAATGGGAGCAGCCGTGCTGCCCCCGTGCCCCCCGTGTTCAATTAATACCGACACCACAATCTGCGGATCATCAAGCGGGGCAAACGCGGCAAACCAGGCATGGTCATCTATACCCTCCGTCGCCTTCGTTGACGCCGCCGTTTTTGCGCCGATGACCTGTGCCGTGCCGGTTTTGCCGGCAACCTCAACACTGGCAAGACGCGCCTTGGATCCGGTTCCCCGGGCATCATTCACCACGCCGCGGAGCGCATCTTTAATGAAAGCAACAGTAGCAGGAGCAAACGGCAGGTCTCGGTTTTTCACGACGGGCATCGCAATATGTTCCTCGTCTTTTCTGATACTTAAAACCAGCCGGGGCCGGGGAATATAGCGCCCGTTTGCTATGCCGCAAAAGGCAGCGGCTATTTGCAGCGGCGTGGCTAAAACATATCCCTGACCGATAGCCGTGTTAATGGTTTCCCCGCGGTGCCAGGCAGCGCCAAAGCGCGCAGCTTTCCAGGCGGGCGTCGGCACCAGGCCGCTTTTCTCATCATCAATCTCGATGCCGGTCTTTTCGCCTAAACCGAGCATGGCGGCATAGCGCGCAATATGAGAAATGCCGATACTGTTCCCCAGTTGATAGAAATACACATCGCACGACTCTACAATCGCCCGATGAAGATCAACCGCGCCATGTCCTTGTTTTCTCCAGCAGCGGAAGATATGGTTTCCTAATGCGAACTGTCCGGGACAAAAAACCGGTCTAGCAGGGTCAACCAAACCTTCTTCCAGCGCGGCGATCGCCACCACTACCTTAAAAACCGATCCGGGCGGCTGCTGGCTTTGCAGCGCCCGGTTTAACAGCGGCTTCAGAGGATTTTTTATCAATTGTTTCCACTCGGCAGAATCAATGCTGCGCGCAAAAAGATTGGGATTAAACCCCGGAGAACTTGCCATTACCAGCACATCTCCCTGGCGCGGATCCATTGCTACAATTGCACCGGTTTTCCCTCTCAACTCCTGTTCGGCAACAAGCTGCGACCGGTAATCAATGGTCAGTGTAATATCACCGCCCGATACGGGTTCAATATGCGCCAAAATATTTTTTTTATTTCCGAATGCATCAACTTCCGTTTGTAGTCCGCCGTTTTGGCCGCGCAAATACTGCTCCCCCCACTTTTCAATGCCGCACTTTCCTATCAGGTCGCCGCGGGCGTAGTCTCTATAGAGAGGCAGATTCAGTTCTTTTTGGTCAATTTCCCCCAAGTAGCCCAAGAGATGTGCCGAGGGTGCGGCAAGGCGATATTGGCGCTGGGGCACGACCTCGATGTTGATGCCGGGAAGATCTATCCGGTTTGAGAGCACCGCGCTCATCTGTTTCCATGAAAGATTCTGGCTTAAGATGACGGGTTCAAACGGCGGCCGGCCCTTGCTCTGTGCAAGTTTTTTTTCAAAAAGTTCAATCGGCATCTGCAGCAGGGACGCGGTTTTAGATAAAACCAGTTCTTTATCCGGCGCATCCTGCGGGATCAGCGAGAGATCAAAAGACGGAAGATTTTCCGCGAGCACTTCGCCATGGCGCGCATAGATAAAACCGCGCGGCGCCGGGATTTTGGTGACGCGAATGCGGTTGTTGGTGGAGAGGTCGCTGTAAAAACTCCCTTTAAGAATCTGTAAATACCAGAGGCGGAAGAAGATGAAAAAAAATCCCACCAGAATGAACAGCACGGCAAACGGGATTTTTTTACTGAAATCTATTGCCACCGCCGGATGGGACGGGTTATGCATAGCACACACTGCGTTCAGGATTGCGGCGTTCTCGTAAACATTCGATGTTTGAGAAGCGCAAAAAAAGCATGTCCGGTTATTGTATATTCAACCCCTTTGTGCAGCACCAGCAGCACGATGGGGGCAACCAACACCGTGAAAAGAAGCTGGGTAAGCACCATCTGTTTAAAAGCGATAGCGCGCTGTGGCGTGCTGGAAAAAAAATACAAAATAAACCATATCAACGCTTCTTTAACCAGACTGCACAGCCCGGTCAGAACCGCCAGAAAAGCAAGCGTTTCCATTTCGATGATGCGCTTGAGTTCCCGTAGCAACACATAAACGGCAAGATAGGTAACCGCATACAACCCAGACGGCGCACCCGAAAGCATCCCTAGGCCATATCCCAGCAGCGAAACTACCACCGCCCCCAGACACATATCCACCGCCGCACGGGAGCTGAAATAAACCACCAGAATTAAAATAAAATCAGGCCGTATGCCGCCCTGGGCAGCGGGGAGAAGCGGATGTGTTTGCAGACAGCACAGAAAAAAACCGGTCAATACAAAAAAGGTATAGACACCCATAGGAATGCCCACAAGAAGTGTACCTGTTGCCCGGCGCCGGGGCGCAGAACATCATTTTTTGACGATGAAAACTTCTTCAAGTTTTGCAAAATCTACCGCCGGCCGCAGTTCAATTTCCTGAAAATAACCGGATGCCAATTTATTGACGCGCACGACCTCGCCGGCAACAAAACCGCGGGGAATCTTCTCATCAAGACCGGAGGTCACCACCACGTCGCCGATTTGAATATCTTCTGTTTTTCCGACAAAACAGACTTCGCAACGGTCTTGCGACCGTCCCTGCAGAATGCCTTTGGCGCGCGACCGCTGCACCACAATATCCAGAGCGCAATTGCGGTCAATCAGCAACAGCACCTTGGCGCTCGCGCGGTAAACCTCGAGTATTTTTCCGGCAATGCCGCGCGGGGTAATCACCGCCAATCCCCGCTGAATCCCGTCATCAGCCCCCTTGTCAATCAGGATCGTCTGAAACCAGCCGGAGGGATCCCTGCCGATTATTTCAGCAGAAACGACAGGATACGGGAGTTTTTTCTTAAAGGCAAGGAGTTCGCGCAAACGTTTGTTTTCAGCCGCTGCCTCGCGCAGAAGCTGATTCTCAAGTTGGATTTGATCAATGATATTTTTGAGCAGGGTGTTTTCAGTTCGCAGATTGAGCAAAAAAATATATTCGTCGCCGAGACGATACACCTTTTTTAAAAAGGCAGTGGAAATCTCCAAGGGGAATGAAAATAACGAAATAATAAGAGGGCTGAAGAAACCGCTGCCCTCCCGTTTTTCCATATCACGTGCCAGTAAGGTGACGGCTATAAGAAAAAGTAACGCAATGACAATAATACTTTTTCTTTTCAGGAGAAATTGAAGCATTGTCGCTGTTGACCTGCATATTTATGAGACGGCAATCTCCCGCAAAAGGTCAAGTTCTTCCAATGCCTTGCCGGAACCGAGCACGACGGCAGTCAGGGGGCTTTCGGCAACGATTATAGGAAGACCGGTTTCTTCCCTCAGCAGTATGTCTAAATTCTTTAACAGCGCGCCGCCTCCGGCAAGGACTATACCACGATCAACAATGTCGGCAGCAAGTTCCGGAGGCGTTCGCTCCAGAGCAATTTTTACCGCGTTGACAATAGCGTTAACCGGTTCAGCGATGGCCTGCATCACCTCTTCAGAGCTGATTTCCAGCGTTTTCGGAATGCCGCTGACCATATCCCGCCCTTTAATGTCCACGGTTTTAATCTCATTTTCCGGATATGCGGTCCCAATAGTTATTTTAATCAGCTCCGCAGTCCGTTCTCCAATGAGCATGTTATATTTTCGTTTCACATACTGCACGATGGCTTCATCCATCTTATCGCCGGCAACCCTGACCGACTGACTATAAACAATACCCGACAGCGATATAACTGCGACTTCTGTTGTCCCGCCGCCGATATCAACAATCATGTTGCCCACCGGTTCGCTCACCGGCAGGCCGGAGCCGATCGCAGCAGCCATGGGTTCTTCTATAAGATAAATTTCGCGGGCGCCGGCAAGCTCGGCAGATTCCCTGACCGCGCGTTTTTCAACCGGAGTAATACCGGACGGTACTGAAACAATAACCCGCGGACGCACAAAGCTTTTTCGCTTGTGAACCACCTTGATAAAATAACTGAGCATTGCCTCGGTAACTTCAAAATCTGCAATAACGCCGTCTTTCAGGGGGCGGATAGCGACTATATTGGCGGGAGTTCTGCCCAGCATCTTTTTTGCTTCGTTGCCGACCGCTAATATCTTTTTCCCTCCCTGCGGATCTTTTCGGATCGCGACCACGGATGGCTCGTTGGCGACAATACCCTGCCCCTTGACATATACCAGCGTGGTAGCAGTGCCCAGATCGATTGCCAGATCATTGGATAAAAGACCCCAGAAGCGATCAAAAAACATATATTCCCTCCATGGCTTAAACGCGTTAAGGTGCCTATAAGCAGGAACCGGTAAGGTTTGCGGGTGAAAGTTTTATTTAAAACGAAAGGATGTATATGAAAATAAAAAATATGTGTCCGACTAATAGCAGACAAAGCCAGAAAGTGCAAGAAAATAATAAAATGCCTTGAAAACTTATGAAATTTTTATTACCATTAATATTTCTTATCCCCCGGGAAAAATTTACAGATAAAAACCCCCGGGTATTTGCAGCACCTGTTCAAAGATAACGCTGACGCTTCAAGCTTCGACCAAAACATCAAGAGGGTTTCTGGAGGATATACATCATGCTCAGTTTTATGCGCAAAAATGCCAAGTCGTGGATTATCAAAGTGCTTTTTGGAATCATCATTATTGTATTTGTATTTTTTTATGGTTTTTCTGGAACGCGTAATAAAAAGGAATCCGTGCTGGCGTCGGTCGGCAACAAGAAAATTACCATTGCCGACTATCAGGAAGAATATAAAAATCAACTGCAATTTTATCGGTCTATTTATCAGGGGCAGATTACCGACGAGATGATTCGCCAAATGGGCCTCAAACAGAAGGCTCTGGAAAATCTAATAGATCGCGAAGTGTTGCTGCAGGAAGCAGAGCGCTTGAATATCCACGCGTCCCTTGAGGAAATTCGCCGGGCCATAATGGAAAGTCCGGTATTTCAAGAAAACGGCGTCTTTAGCCAGAAAAATTATGAACGGGCGCTTCGCTACTACGGGCTTTCGCTGGCTGATTATGAACAGAGCCAGGGCAAGGGGTTGATCATAAAAAAATTGCAGGACCTGGTTAAAGGCGCGGCGCGCGTATCGGAGAAAGAACTCTGGGAACGGTTTCTGTTTGAAAATGAAAAGGTGACGGTAGATTACCTTGTGGCGAGTCCTGACCAGATTAAGGAAAAACCGCAGGTTTCAGAACAAGAAATTGACGCCTATTATAAGAAGCACGCCGAAGAGTTTCGCCGGCCGGAGATGGTAAAATGTAGTTATATTGTCTTTTCGCCCAAGGCATTTGAAGACAAAGTAGTGGTGCAGTCGGTTGATCTGAAAGCCCTATATCAGATGGATACGGATCGTTTTGTTGAGCCCAAAAAAGTAAAGGCGCGCCATATTCTGCTGAAGCTTGCAAAAACTGATCCGCCGGAAAAAGAGCAGGTCGTCAAAAAGCGCGCTGAAGAATTGTTGCAGAGGTTGAAAAACGGCGAAGATTTTGCAAAGTTGGCGGCGCAACATTCCGAGGATCCCGGCTCGGCTGAAAAAGGGGGAGACCTGGGCTATTTCAAACAGGGTGATATGGTCAAACCATTTGAAGAAGCTGCATTTGCGCTCAATCCCGGAGAATTGAGCGGGCTGGTGCGAACGCCGTATGGTTTTCATATCCTTCGGGTGGAAGACGTAAAAGAGTCGCGCACCAAACCTTTTGAGGAAGTAAGAAGCGTTTTAGAACAGGAGGTGCGCCAGGAAGAGGCAAAGAAAATAGCCCGGGAGGAAGCAAGCCGCGCGTTTAATCGGTTGTTTAAGAGCAAAGACATTGAGGACTATGCTCAAAAGAATAATTTGCCGCTTAAGCAAACCGATTTTTTTGCGTTTGGCAAAAGCCCCGAAGACAGCGAGGGCAATAACGCGTTCTCCGAGGCAGCTTTTACCGCCGGCAAAGGTGAGTTTGCCCCGATTTTCGGCCTGCAACAGAACTATGTGCTGCTCAAAGTTGTAGATAAAAAAGACTCTGCAATACCGCCCGTTCAGGAAGTTGCAGAAGCTATACGCAGCACTATTGAGCGCGAGAAAAAGAGCGCTTTGGCAAAACAACGAGCAGAAGAAATCCTGAAACAGTTGAAAGCCGGCACAACCGACTGGGCTGCAGCGGTAAAGGATAACCGGTTTGAAATTAAGACGATAAAAGATATTACCCGCCAGGGGGCTTTTATCCCGGAACTTGGCAATGCGCCGGCATTAAAGGACGCGGTCTTTAAGCTCAGCAAAGAAAAGCCGTATCCCGATTCGGCAATTGAAACCGATAAAGGCGTGGTAATTGTGAAATTTAAAGAACGCACGGTGCCGGGCCAGGACGAGTTTCAGAAACAGAAAGACCGGCTTGAAAAGCAGGTGGTACAGATGAAAAAGGAAGAACTGTTTAATCAGTTTTTAGACCATCTCAAGGCAAACACCGAAATAAGGGTGGACAGAAAGCTGCTGGCAATGGAATAGCCGCGGGCGATACCAAATAACAGCTAACAACACAGAGCTATTTTTTTAACAGGAGCAGCGGTGAAGGGAGAAGAAACGGTCAACAGCGTGCCAGGGGCTGATGCCCCGCTTATTTCTGTTGACAAAGAGGGGAACTGGTTTTATCAGGGGCAGCCCATTATAAACCGCCAGATTTGTCTGCTGTTTTCTCAGAGCCTGGAGCAGGATTCATGCGGCAGATATATCTTGCGTATCGGAGAAGAAACCTGCCCGGTTGACGTTGAAGATACGCCCTTTGTGGTCGTTGATGTCGCAAAAGCGTTTGGTGAAGAACCCGAAAAAAGCCGCTTCATTATCAGGCTCAACGATGAAACAGAGGAAATTCTTGATCTGGACACACTGTCAGTGGCAAGAGACAATGTATTATACTGCAGAGTGAAAGGCGGAAAATTCAAAGCGCGCTTTTTGCGGCCCAGCTATTACCGGCTGGCAGAGCATATTGTCCAGGAAGGTGATGACTGCTTCTACATTCCCCTTAACGGCAGGAAACACTATATCAATTTCACTAAACCCTAAATCCTGATCCCTTAATCACCCACGCTTTTCGCAATCCGCATTCCAAAATCCAAAAATATATTTTCCCTATCCCCTGCCCCCAAATCCTACTTTCCCAACTCCTTTGACCGGTGCGTTGCCGCCTCAACAGCATCCATAATAAGGCCGCGAAAGCCGCCTTTTTCCAGAACGTGGAGCCCGCTGATTGTGGTGCCGCCCGGAGAGGTAACCTGAGCCTTCAGGTTTGCGGGCGTTTCCCCTGATTCTGCGGCAAGTTTTGCAGCGCCAACCATGGTTTGCAGGGCAAGCTCGGCAGCCACAGCGCGGGCCAGACCGACGTTCACGCCGGCATCAATCAAAGCTTCAAGAAAGAGGAACACATAGGCCGGCCCGCTGCCGCTTAATCCCGTAACTGCATCCATGAGCTTTTCTTCTATCAGCACCGCTTTGCCCAGCGCAGCAAAGATTTTCTTGGCTGCTTTCATATCGGCGTCAGTTGCACCGGGGCCGCCGCACAACGCGGATGCGCTTTGCAGTACCCGCGCAGCAGTATTCGGCATAGCCCGGACGATCCTGCAGTTATGGGAAAGCAAGGAGGCGATCGTTTCTGTTTTGACGCCCGCGGCAATGGAGATAAGCAGTTTTGAATTGTCTATTTCCGCTGCGCACTCTTTAATAACTGCAGGCAGGACTTGCGGTTTGACAGCAATGATGATGATGGAGGAATCGGCAACCAGTTTTTTATTGTTTGGATACGTATTTATTTTATACGTATCCTTCAGGTATTGTAAGCGCGGCGCGTTTGTGTCCGAGACATTTATCTGTTTCAGCGTCACGAGCCTTGCCTGGAGAATGCCGCGGATAATGGCCTCTCCCATGACTCCCCCACCAAGAATACCAAGAGTTGTTTTCTTTAAATCCACAAATGATCTCCTGCGCAAAAGCTGTCAGCATATAGCTATCTTTTGACGTTTTTATTGTGTTTAAAAAGCTCCCCGTGCCATTTCAAACTGTTAAAAAATGTCATTCTGAACTTCGTGAAGAATCTCAACCGTAGCACGTGTTAAGAAATTAAAGACGCTCGGAATGGATTTAATCATACAAGGCTTTTTAATGTCCATTTTTTAACAACCGGGTAGTAACATCTGTGCGTTTGTCCCTAATGCCGCTTGAATCAAGCCACTTTTAGATTAATTATTCAGAAACCCGTTTTATTTGGAACAGAGTTTAGGAAAAGCAGTTGTTATTGTCAAATGATTTGAGAGGACTCGGTGGGTATCTTTTGAATTTCTTATTTATCCGAACAGGCTGTTTTAAAAGCGTCATTCTAAACGCAGTGAAGAGAGGATCGCGCAAAACACAAACGGTTTGTTGAACACCGGTCGGTAAACAATACCGACTTGGCATAATCAAGGGAGTGAATATTATGTTGAAAAATGGGCAATTTTTGTAAAATAATGTTTACATAAAACCTTGACAGGCAACATGTTTACTTATATTAGGTCAACAATAATAGAATAAACGTAAAAAAAATGTTAGCCCACGTAAGGAGATATCACAAAAACAATTGATTTACATATTTATAGGCTGTCGTTTGCAGAGTAGTTGGATTTGATGGAGAAAAATTGGGCGGATCTAATTGGAGAGGAAAAGAAGCTCAAATCGCCAGCTTGGCACGAAACCGTGCTTAAAGATCGAGAGGAGGCCTACAAGGCTGGTAAAAGTCACCGTATTAGATTGGGAACAAGCCACGAAAAGGATCAAAAAGAGATCCTCAAGAAGATTAGAATGTCGTAATCCAAGTTGGATAAAAGAACGACAGATAAAGGGCTGACAACAAACTCCCGCGGATGACTTACAGCCCCCGCTGAGTTCAAGCTTTAGACGCATATCAGAAAATTTACTGTTTTTTTTCAAATGGATATTTGAAAGGATCTTAACCATGCTAAAAGTCAACGACTCACTTTGCAAAAGAGCCTTTTTGCTGCTGCTATATGTATGCTGGACTTCCTGCCTCTTTTCTTGTATCGAGCCCGTTCCCGATGAATTTCCTCAATGCATAGCCAAAAAGATCGGAGATCAAACAAACGGCTGTTCATGCGCAACCATTAGCATAGCGGAAAAGGGCAACGGCCTGTGGGAGCCGGAATTTTCCCCCGATGGTCTTCGACTCTACTTTAATAATTGGCCGTTTGGACCGCAAACGGATCTTTATGTTATTGTTAGAAATACAGATACCGAACCATTTGCCGCGCAGACGGCGCAACGATTGCCCGAAACCATTAATAGCAACAAATCTGATCGCGGCGCATGCGTCATTCGCGGAGCAGATGGTTCAGATCGTATATTCTTTGTCAGCGAACGAGAGGGTCCCGGAAGCATATATGAAACAAGCATACCGATAATTGACGGCAAACCGGTTTTGAATTCATCCATAACGACCCATAAAATTCAGGGGTCGGTTAGTCAGACCACCGTTCTCAATGTTTATGTCTATCCTGATGAATCGGCCATGATTTTTAACGGGCCGGGAGTATGTTGTGCGCGGTTTTTTATTGCCAAAAAAGCAGGCGACTATACCTGGAATGTTGATCCGGAAGCAAATGCCATTGTTCAGGAAATTAATCAATGGGCTGACAGCAAAGATCTGGAAGAACCATGCGGATGGCCCTGCGAAGGCTCGTGCGGACTACTGGATCCGCATGTTACGCAGGATGGACGATCATTCTATTTTGTCCGCACCGGCGATATTTACCGGGCGCAACGGGATTTTGAAACAGGTTCTTTTCTCGGCAGCACCATAACACAAATTAGCGAGATTGAAACAAACGTCTGTCCTCATCCGCAGCGCGCTGAATTGTGGGTTGAAGGACCGACCACACATCTTGATAGCGGCGGTTATTTCTGGCTGTTTTATCATTCCGCCGGACAGTTTGGAAGAATTGGTGGCTACCGGTGGCCGTAAGGGAATGAAGATTAGATAGAGAGAGGCGGATTTATTTACTCGCGGGAACAGGTCGTGGTGTTCGCCGCAGCCATCGCTCGCACCGCCCGCAACAGCTTTAATCAAAAGCCAAACGATACAAAGAGGTGAACACCATTCTCGGATTTAAACAAGTAAGAAGCTAACAAAAAAATCGGGGACAAAATTGCTAAAGCTTCTTTTATAGACGCAAAAAGGCCTATCCATTCTGTGCAAACCGCGTCGGTCAAGAGCTTATTGCCCAAGCGGTGTTTAATTTATCAATTTTATCTCATTATAAACTGAACGGTAACCCCGTATCCCCACAGCTCGTCACTTGGCGTAATTCCTTTATCCATTCGGCGGGCGGCCGAATTCATGCAGCCACGCAAGCATTTCTTGAATGCTGGCCGTTGCCAGAGCGATGCAGGTGTCGGCCGCGCCGTAGTATAAGCGGATGGTATCGCCGTCAGGGCCCAGGGTATATCCGCACGGGAATATGACATTTCCCACATCGCCCGCCAGCTCATAATCTTCCTCGGGCCGAAAAATCCATTCATCGCTTCGCAACAGACACTTTTCAGGAGAGTGCTCGTCAAACAGGGCGAGCCCCAAACGATACAACGCGCCCGACGCGGTTTGACGAACGCCGTGATACAGCATCAGCCACCCTTCGCTGGTGAGGATGGGCGGCGGCGAAAGCCCGATTTTATTGGCATCCCACCAGGCACCGCGTCGCGCCTCCAGAATCAGCCGATGGCTGCCCCAGTGCCGCAAATCCGGGGAATAGGAAATCCACATATGCGCGCCGAGCAGGCTGGTTACGGGTCGGTGCACCAGCGCCCAGCAGTCGCCGATCTTGCGTGGGAGCAGTGCCGCATCTTTATCTTCCGGCGGCATGATGACGCCATAGCGCTCAAATTTTTTAAAATCTTTCGTCAGCGCCAGCGACACGCCCGGACCGCCCCGCGAATATGAAGTATAGACCACTGCATAGGTTTCAAGGTCCTCAAGATAGGTTATACGCGGATCTTCAATGCCCCAGAGTTCCTCCGGCCAATTTTTTGGATCAGGGAAAAACGTTGGCTGCGGGTCTATCTTCCAGTCGGTTACGCCGTTTTGTGAACGCGCGGCACACAGATGGGAAATACCCCGCCGATCCTCAACCCGGCACAGAAGAAGGGTGGTTCCGTCTGCAAGCAGGGTTGCGCCCGCATTGAAAACCGTATTGATGGGATACGGCCAATCGTCGGAGGTGAGGATGGGGTTGCGTTCGCAGCGGTGAATAAGGGTTTTATAATGGGGATTCCTATTGCCGATGAAGCGCATAATTACTGTCCACAATGTTTTGTGAGAGACGCATTTCTGCCAGGGATAAAAAGAACGAAAGGGTTGATTCAGCTCCCTGGTTTTGATTTACCCGGTCTTTGTGCAAGCCGTCGCAACAGCCTTCCGTGGCTGGATCATAGAGCGGAAGCTCCAGATCATTCCGGCCGAAGAACCAGTTGAAGGCGCGGCGCGCTTCTTTCTGCCAGTAGCTGTCATTGGTCATGCGGAACGCTTCCAGGGCTGCCGCCACCATAGCATACGCTTCAATCGGCTGCTGGTCAAAATGGGCGCGGCGGCCGTTGCGCCGATAAAAACCCTCGGAGCCCACGGGAGAAAAAAACCCGCGGCGGCTGGTTTGAATGTCGGCCAGCCATTTTAAGGTCTTGAGGCCGACATCGCACATCTCCTGGCTCGGTATCCATTGCCCGCAGAGAAGCAGCGCATGCGGTATGGAGGCATTATTATACGCAACAATGTTTTCAAACCACTGCCAATCGGGGCTGCTGACATTTTTATAAAGATCCAGCAGCCGTTCGGCCAGCAGTTTGCGCAAGTCGCTCACGGAGCGGTCGCCCTCAAATTTTCTGAGGTATTCATGAATGCCGATCAGCGCGAATGCCCAGGCGCGCAGGCTGGTGAAGTCTTTCACCGGGGCCAGCGCCAGCTCAAATAAACGGCCGGCAACACTACGCAGCCCGTTGTTTTCAGACCGTCCCAGCACGCTGCCCAGCGCCCATAATGCGCGGCCATGGCTGTCTTCGGACCCGATTTCCTCAAGCCAGCGCCGTTCATAGGACAGGAAATTCCGAAACCGGCTGGTTTTGAAATTGAACGCAAACCACAGGAAGGACAGATAGCGCGACGCCAGATGGCTGACCTCTTCTGCAGCTTCATAGCCGGTTGCCTCCAGCAAAATCATCAGCAGCAGGGCGCGCGCATTGTCATCCGTGGTGTAGCCTTCGTGCAAATTGGGAATGGTATATACTGCATGCTGCAGCATGCCGGTATCGTCAGTGAGATGTTTGATGTGCTTCAGGCTGAAGGGCAGCAATTCGTCGGCCCGTTTATCCAGCATCTGAAGCTGAAAAACGACTCCCGGATGCCGGATCTGTTCATCGCGGGTTGCTTCAAAAATCTGCATATACTGTTCTGCGACTTTTCCCCAGATCATGTCGCGGCCCTGCAGGTAGGCATTTTTGCGGATTGCGTGACGATCCGCCTCATTGTCAAGAAGATTCAGCACCGAACGCGCAATGGCTTCCGGATCATTGAAGGGCACCAGAATGCCGCGATTATCGGCAAGCAGCTCCGTGGCATACCAGTACGGTGTTGAGATAACCGCCTTGCCCATGCCGGCAGCGTAGGCCAGCGTGCCCGACACAATTTGCTCCTCATTAAGATAGGGAGTGATATACACATCTGCGGCGCCAATGAATTCAACCAGTTCCTCAAGCGGAACAAAACGGTTATGAAAGAATACGTTGCTGGCCACGCCCAGTTCTTCAGCCAGCGCCCGCAGCCGCAGCCGGTAGGTATCGCCCTCGGTTTTGAGCACGTTGGGGTGGGTTGCGCCCAGAATGATATACACCACATTCTGGTATTTTTTTAGAATGCTTGGCAACGCTTTGATGACGTTTTCCAGTCCTTTATTGCGGGAGATGAGGCCGAAGGTGAGCAGCACGAACTTGCCCTCAACGCCGAAGCGGTCCTTATAGAAGTTCGGATCAATAAAAGAAACATCCGGGATGCCGTGCGGTATGACGGCAATTTTTTCCGGTTTTATATTATAAATTTCCTGAAGAAACTGTTTGCCCTTGTGCGACATGACGACAAAACGGTTAGCCAGTTGATCAAGATCTTTAATAACCTTGAGCTGCATGGGATTGGGCTGGTGCAAAACGGTATGCAATGTGGCAACGACCGGCATGCGCAGGTCCTTGAGTAGCGCCAGTATATGGCTTCCGGCGGGGCCGCCAAAGATGCCGAACTCATGCTGCATATTGACCAAATCAACATTGTTGATATTTAAAAACTCCGCAACGCGACGATAGGAAGAAATGTCGTTTTCAGCTATTTCAAAGCGAACCCGAGGCGGATAGTGATAGAAGTTTCCCGGGTCGGTGACCGGTATGGCAAAACAAATGTTTTCGCCGTAGCGCGCGGCTATGCTTTCGCACAAATCAGTAGTAAATGTCGCGATACCGCACTGCCGGGGCACGTAATTGCCAATCACCGCAATTCGTTCAATCCTGAGACGACCTTTGTGCTGAATGCTTTCCATCACCCACCACCGCTACTTCTGAATATTCCACAAAAAAAATATAGTAGTATCTGAAAGTTTGTGTTGTTAAACGTCTAACTGAAAAGGCTTCGCTCGGCTTAGTTCTCGCATACTCGAAAAAATAACAACGAGCGATACGCGTGATTACTACGGGCGGGATTTATGCGCCACACTGAGGAGTTTTTGTGCCCCTCAATGTGGCCGTAACAAACCAACGGGAGATATATTATTCAATCTTAATTTTCCGGGATGCGCTTTTCGCCGGATCTTTCATGGGCAACGTTAATTCCAGAACGCCGTTTTTGTACTGGGCCTTGATTTCGTCTTCCTTGATTTCATCAGGGATTTCAACCGTTCTGGAAAAACGGCCATAGGACCGCTCAATCCGGTGAAAGTCTTTTTTCTTCTCTTCATGCTCGAATTTTTTCTCCCCCCTGATGGTGAGATACCCGTTTTGATACTCAACCTGGATATCGTCCTTGTTTAAACCGGGAAGTTCGGCATGAACGAGATACTTACCGTCTTTTTCCATCACATCTACGGCAGGGAAATTAGGCAGAAAGCGGTCCGAAAAGAAATCTTCGGCTTTTACCAGGCTTTCGCCGCGGGAAAAATAGTCGTCAAACCAGCGGTCCATTTCCCTCTTAAGATTATCCAGGAGGCTCCATGGACCACCTTGTCGGTCTCTCCATAAAGTGATCGCCATAGCTCATTCCTCCTTTCTTTTAAATGGTCGTTTTAAATTTTTCTAATAATGTAATAAAAATGCTTTTTAAAAAGTCAAGATTATGGTTCAAAATTTTAGCGTTGAACCGACCAAGCACTCCCCGCCGGTTTTTTTATTTAATTGCGCCGGGGTTGCCGCTAACCCCCTGAGCACAGCAAAAAATCTATAAACCGGAGATCCTTCATTTCATTCAGGGCGACACGTTACCACCCCCTCGGTCTCATTGAGCCATTCTGCGCGCAGCGAAGAATTTTGAAACATCCTGGTAAAGGTTTTTCAATCGCTTTGCCCATTCAAAATGAACGTGCGGAAATGGAATTTCACTGCGTTCAGAAAAGCACTTTTTTAACCGCCTGTTCTTTAGACTATCTCTCCCACCAGATCATAGGTCAGCCCCCTGGTTATTTGCGCCATTACCATTGACCCTGCAGTAGCTGAGCCCCGTTCCATATACATAACCCCGTCAACCTCGGGGGCTTGAAACGAGGTCCTGCCCTGCAGCGCAAAGCCGCGTTTCCGGGCAGGTCCTTCTACAAGGACGGATACCTTTTGACCTACCCGCCGGCGGTTCTTCTGGAGCGAAATGCTTGCCTGGAGTTTCATAATGGTCTGATAGCGTTCTTCCTTTATGCGCTCGGCAACCTTCGGCTGGAGTTTAACCGCGACAGTTCCCTCCTCGTCGCGATACCGAAAAACGCCCGCATGATCGAACTGCACCTCTTTCATGAATGCGAGCAGTTCCGAAAAATCGCGTTCAGTCTCGCCGGGAAATCCCACCATAACGGTGGTGCGCAGCACCATGTCCGGCATGCTCTCCCGCAACTGCTGCACCAGGCGCCTGATGTGCTGGCCAGTCATTTTTCTGCCCATGCGTTTTAATACCGAATCGCTGATGTGCTGAACAGGTATATCCAGATATCTGCAGATTTTGTGCTCCCGGGCAATGAGGGAAATAAGCTCGGAGGTAATGGTCAGAGGATGACAATAGAGCACTCGAAACCATTCAATGTTCGGAATGCGAACCAGCTCTTTTAACAGACGAACAAGGTCGGCACGGTCGCCTCGGTCAATGCCATACCGGGTTGTATCCTGGGCTATGAGGTTAATTTCCTTTACTCCCATGGTTGCCAGATTCTTAACTTCCTGAACCACCGAACGCAGAGGACGGCTGTTATACGGCCCGCGGATGGCGGGGATGGTACAGTATGTGCAGCGATGTGCACAGCCCTCGGCGATTTTCACATATGCCGTGTAGGACGGCGTGCCAAGAATGCGCGGCGTTTTTGCGGTCAACAGAAAGGTTGGACGATCTACACAAATTTTTGATCGGGCAGAACCCGTCTGCAAATTTTTTAGAAGGCGGGCAATATGCTGAAATGCCCCGGTGCCGATAAAGAGGTCAACTTCCGGGAGTTCTGCGGCCAGAGATTCTTTATAACGCTGCGGCAGACAGCCGCAGACAATAAGATGCCGGCATGAACCGGTGCGCTTGTGCTCTGCGAGAGACAGAATGGCGTCAAGTGCTTCCCGAACGGCATCTTCAATAAACGCGCAGGTATTTACAATGATAATATCAGCGAGTTCGGGCAGCGGGGTGAAAGCGTATCCCGCGTGCATAAGCGTGCCCTGAATGACCTCGCTGTCCACCAGGTTTTTTGCGCACCCGAGACTTTTCAGATACACAGACAAATTGGCGCGGGCGGGGTTTAATTCCATGAATCACTTTTTTCAAAGTCAGGCAGAAACTCGGCGTCGATATTTTCCGGATCCTGCACCCAGCCGTTTTCAAAACCGAGACGGCACAATGCATGAACGGCGCGCTGGTACTCTTCTGTCGTCGGCCTGCGGTTTATTTCCGGATTACGGTGCGCGTTAAAAACCGGCTGGTACTGCCCCATGAGGCTTATGTGTATTTCCGTGCCCATGATACTGCGCAGGGATTGTAATAGCGTCTCGGTGCGCGCGGGATTGTCGGGAAGCACCAGATGCCTGATGATGAGACCTTTAACCGCTATGCCGGCATGGTCTGTCGCCAGGTAACCGACCTGGCGAAACATTTCTTTGATCGCCGCCATATTTACAGAGGGATATCCGCATGCCCGGGAATATCTCTGCGCGCTTGTCGCTGTGCCATATTTTGCGTCGGGCAGATAAATATCTACGATGCCGTCAAGCACGCGCAGGGTTTCCACCGATTCATAGCCGTTTGAATTATACACCAGCGGAAGCTGCAAACCACGCGCAGCGGCACTGTGTAGCGCCTGCACAATAAGGGGGAGATAGTGGGTGGGCGACACTAGGTTAATATTATGGCATCCCTGTTCCTGCAGGGAAAGCATTTGCTGCGCAAGCTGTTCCACAGAGATAAACGTACCGAGCCCTTCCTGGCTAATCTGGTAGTTCTGGCAAAAACAGCAGCGCAGATGGCAGTGGGAGAAAAAAATTGTTCCCGAGCCGCGGGTGCCGGACACAGGCGGTTCTTCGCCAAAATGCGGCAGCGCTTTTGCAACCTTTAAAACTGCCGTCGCGCCACATCTGCCCCGTTCCCCGCCCGGGCGATTAACCCGGCACTCCCAGGGGCACAGCCGACAGCGTGCCCAGAGGTCGCGCAGCATTGCAGCGCGTCTGGCAAGTTCACCGCAGGCATACAGTTGTTTATACCGGGGGGTTGTGCTATACATACATCAAATTATAGAAATCCAGCAGAGAATTGTCAAACAGCAAACAGCGGCGCGGAGTGCATGCCGTGGAGGTTTTCGCGGTCGGCGCAGCCGGCCCGTTGCTAAGAAGAGCAGTGTTTGCCATGGGTTATGACTGTATTGTTTTGATGAAGCAGGTTCCCGATACCGCCATGGTATCAGGCCGGACGATGAATCCGGACGGGACGCTCAATCGCAGTGCGCTTCCCGCTATTGTCAACCCCGAGGATCTGAACGCTTTAGAGATGGCGGTTCAGCTCCGGGAGCGGCATGGAGGGAGCGTGTGTGTTCTCACCATGGGACCGCCGCAGGCCGCCGCGGTGCTGCGGGAAGCATTATACCGCGGCGCTGATGCGGCAATACTTCTCACCGACAGCTGTTTTGCCGCATCCGATACGCTGGCCACCTCCTATATTCTCAGTCAGGCAATCAAACAAATCGGGCGTTATGATCTTATTTTTTGCGGACGCCAAGCCATTGACGGCAATACCGCCCAGGTCGGCCCACAGGTGGCAGAGAAATTGGGATTGCCGCAAATAACCTACACCGAGTCAATCGCAGCTATCGGGAACGGAAAAATTTCTGCCTGGCGACAGTTTGACAACGGCCCGGAATTGCTGGAGACGCCCCTGCCCGCCGTGCTTACAGTGGTTAATACCGCAAACGAACCGCGGCCGCCTGCGGCAAAAAGGATCATGCGGTATATGAAAGCCAGAGCCCCCAGCGAAATACCAGCCGCCGAAGCCGCGTCTCTTAAAGAACGGGGACTGCTGTTAACAGAGTGGCATGCACAGGATTTTGCCGTTGATGTTAACCGGTGCGGTCTATCTGGCTCGCCGACAAAGGTGCGTAAGATTAAAAAGGTGGTTTTAAAGGCGAAAAATTACAAACAGATTGCGGCGACAGAGGAAGGGATTGGCCAGTTGTTGCAGGAGCTGATTGAGGATCATACGTTTGATTAACCATGATTCAGCACAGCAGAGAGACGGCGTTTTATTTTAACACATGAGAGAGGCCATGACGACTGGAGAAGTCTGGGTATATATTCAACGCCAGGATCGGGAGATTATAGAGGCATCTCGAGAAATCCTGGGAAAAGGCATAGCATTGGCGCGGCAGCTTAAAGTGCCTGCGGCCGGGTTGCTGGCGGGAGAAAAGATTGCCGATCTGGCAGACGTTCTTTTCTCTTACGGAACCGACAAGGTGTATGCGCTGGAAGCGCCTCAGGTTGAGCACTACAACACCCTTGTCTATGCCCGCGCTATCACCGCGCTGGCCAGAACCTATAATCCGCACATCCTGCTGCTGGCGGCAACGCCGCAGGGCCGTGATCTAGCGCCGCGCCTTGCCTCAAGCCTGGGGTGCGGGCTTACCGCTGATTGCACAGACCTGCAAATCGGCTCTTTTACTGACAGCACAACCGGCCGGCGGCACCATAATCTTCTCTTGCAAATAAGACCTGCCTGGGGAGGCAATATCATTGCCACCATCGTTACCCCGACTACCCGGCCGCAGATGGCAACTGTCCGGGAAGGCATGCTGCCGCTTCCTGCGCC
>Ga0073932_1002100_pt1 | contig 33102 bp, 22 predicted proteins | sample DewCreD2012metaG_FD_76967 | JGI IMG/M metagenome (GOLD analysis project Ga0073932, IMG submission 76967) | Hot spring sediment bacterial and archeal communities from British Columbia, Canada, to study Microbial Dark Matter (Phase II) - Dewar... ...
CGCACCGGCCGGCTTTACAAGGGGCTGGTGCTCGGACGGCAAATCGCCACGGAAGCCTATGCCACCCAGATTTCCCAAAAGTGGGCCGGGTGCTTCCACATCCACGGCGAGGCCCGAGATGGACACACGCCGGCCGAGGTGGAGCTGGCCATTTACGAAGAACTGGACAAGCTCCGAACCGAGCCGGTGCCGCCCGAGGAGTTGCAGAAGGTCAAGAACAACTTCGCGGCCTACGAATACCGCAAGCTCTCCGCCAACATGCCCATCCTGATGCAATTGCTCTACTACGACGGTCTGGGTGACTGGCGTGCCATCAACGAGAACGGCCCGAAATACCAGGCCGTCACAGCCGCCGACGTCCAGCGTGTCGTTCGCAAATACTTCGTCAAGGAAGCCCGCTCCGTGGCCACTTACACGCGCAAGCCCGCTGCTCCCCAGCCCGAGGCCGGTCAATCCCCCAAGCCGCATCAGCCATGAGCCTTCTCCCTGTTTCCCGCCCCTGCCCCCGTCTTGACCCAGCTCAGCAGCCGGTCAGGGTCGCGCCCACCGACAACCGCCGGCGGTTTCGCCGCTGGGGTTGGACCTCGGCTGCTCTGGGGCTTGCCCTGCTGCTGTGCGTTTCCTGTCACAGCGCCCGGCACGCCGCCTCGACCGGCGGCGCGGCTGACATCCCCGACCGCCCCGAGCGGTTGACCTTCCCACCATTGCGCTACGAGCCGCCCGAGCCGGGCCAGTTCCGCGTGGCATTGGCCTCAGGCCCGGTGGCGTATGTCGTGCCGGACCGCGAACTGCCCCTGGTCAACATCGTCGTCTCCGTACGCACGGGCGATTACCTCGACCCGCCCGGCAAGGAAGGGTTGGCCAAGCTTACCGGCTACCTGTTGGCCCGCGGCGGCACGCGCGCGCGCCCGGCCGAGGAGCTGGAGGAACGCCTGGCCTTCCTGGCGGCTCAGTTGTATTCGGGCAGCAGCGATGTGCAGGCCACGGTGACTCTCAACCTGCTGTCCAAAGACCTCGACGAGGGGTTGGCCATCCTGCGCGAGGTGCTGGCCGAGCCGCGCTTCCAGGCGGACAAGATCACCCTGCGCAAGCAACAGATGCTTCAGGCCATCAAGCAGCGCAACGACGACTCGGCCGACATCGAGCAGCGCGAGGTCGGTTTTCTGGCCTACGGCGAGTCGTTCTTCGCCAATCGCTACGTGACGGCGGCGTCGCTGGAGGCGATCACCGCCGCCGACATCGCGGCGTTCCACCGCCGCTGGTTTTGGCCGTCCAACTTCGTTGTCGCAGCCAACGGGGATTTCGACCGCGCGACGTTCGTGGCCAAGTTGGAACGGCTGTTCGCCGACTGGCCCTTCGCCGGTGACCCCCCCGTGGCCGTGCCCACCAACACCACGTTCGCCGCGCCGGGTGTTTATCTGGTGAACAAGGATGTCAACCAGGGCCGCGTCTCGTTGTTGCTGCCCGGCATCACCCGGGACAACCCGGATTACTTCGCGGTGATGGTAATGAACGACATTTTGGGCGGCGGCGGGTTCACCTCGCGCATCGTCAACCGCGTGCGGTCGGACGAGGGCCTGGCCTACGCGGCAGGGTCATCCTTCCCCGGCGGGGTTTACTACCCGGCCGCCTTTCGGGCGTCATTCCAGACCAAGTCCCGCACGGTGGCCTACGCCAGCTCGATCGTGCTGGAGGAACTGCGCCGGATCGCTGCCGAGCCGGTGACCGACCTGGAGCTGCGGACGGCCAAGCGGAGCTTCATTGACAGTTTCCCGCGCCGGTTCGCCACCAAGGCCCAGGTGGCCAGCCTGTTTGCCCAAGACGAATTGACGGGGCGCTACGCCAAAGACCCCCGGTATTGGAAGCAGTTCCGGACGCGCATCGAGGCGGTCACGGCGGCCGACGTGCAACGCGTGGCGCAAAAATACCTCACCCTGGACCGGCTCGTGTTGCTGGTGGTCGGGCAGAAGAACGAAATCCTGCTCGGCCATCCGGACCACCCCGTGCAATTGAAAGAGCTGGTACCGGCCGGTTTCACGGAACTGCCGCTGCGGGATCCGCTGACGATGCGCCCGCTGCCGCTGGCCGCCACGGATGGTGGGACCGCCCCGCAGCAACCCCGGTAGCGGCCCGGCCGGCGTCGGCGGCCCGACAAACCGGCTGACGCGCTCCCCAGACACCGAGCCGGCCAGCGGGTTAGGTTTGGGTGGCCAGAGTGGCCGCGCGACCGCTCGCCGCAGTTGGCGGTTGAAGAATTGACTTCATTGCCGCCGCCAAGTGGTGTTGAATGCGGCGGGTATGAGCCGCACGCATCCGCTGACGACCACGGCGTTTGAGCTGCCCGGCTACCGGGTGGTCAAAGGCTTTGGTGTGGTGCGCGGCATCGTGGTCCGGTCCCGGTCCATCGTGGGCAACCTCGGCGCCAGCCTGCAGACGTTGATAGGCGGCAACATCACGCTTTACACGTCCCTGTGCGAGCGGGCGCGGGAGGATGCGTTCAACCAGATGCTGGCCCACGCCGGCGAGCTGGGCGCCAACGCGGTTATCGGGGTGCGCTACGACGCCACCGAGATCGGCGCCGGCATCACGGAAGTCCTCTGCTACGGCACGGCGGTGCAGGTCGAACCGGTGGCCTGAAACCGGCGGGGCGCGGCAGGCGGAGGCAAGTGCGGGACGGCTGCGTGGCCAGTGCGCACGGGCAGTGCGCACCTGGGCAACGCGGCCACAACAAACAGACCAGTCCAGAGAACTATGGCAGGCCACAGCAAATGGGCAAAGGTTAAGCATTTCAAGGGCGCGTTGGACGCCAAGCGCGGGAAGATTTTCTCGAAACTGGCGCGCGAGATCATGATTGCGGCCCGGCAGGGCGGGGGCGACCCGGACATGAACGCGCGGCTGCGGATGGTGCTGTTGAAGTGCCGGGCGGCCAACATGCCCAAGGACAACATCGAGCGCGCCATTGCCAAGGCCACCGGCGGCGGCGAGGGCAGCGCCTTTGAGGAGGTCACCTACGAGGTGTTTGCGCCCCACGGCGTGGCTCTGATGGTTCCGGTGAGCACGGACAACCGCAACCGCACGGCCGCGGAAATCCGCAGCCTGGTCACCAAGGCCGGCGGTTCGATGGTCATCACGGGCGCCGTCAGCCGCCTGTTCCATCGCAAAGGCCAGATCATCGTTGCGCGCGAGGCTGCCGACGAGGACACGCTGATGGAGCTGGCCCTGGAGGCGGGCGCCGAGGATTTCCGGGCCGAGCCTCAAGGCTACGAGATCATCACCGACCCCGCCTCATTCGAGTCGGTCCACAAGGCCATCGAGGCCAAAGGCATCCGGTGCGAGGTGGCCGAGGTGACCGAGTTGCCGGTCAGCACCGTGCCATTGCAGGACGCCGAGGCCATTGCGGCGGTCAACAAGTTGATCGAGGCGTTGGAAGAACACGACGACGTCAAGGAGGTCTATTCCAACGCGGAGTTCCCGGACTGATCCCGTTGCAGCCCCGGCCGGGCGACGCGCCCGCAACCGCCGCCTCCCCTTGCATGAGCCGCTGTCGTGTCATGCTCAGACTGGCGCCGGGCTGTTCCGCCGGCGTCGCCCCTGCGGATGAGACCCTTGACGCCTGAGAGTTGGGCGGCGCGTGCCCTGGGAGCTTTGGCCCGCGGCGTCTGCCGCCATCCGCGCTGGTTCGTCTATCCGCAGCTTGGCCTGTTGGGCCTGTGCCTGTGGTACACGCTGACCGGTCTTCAGTTCGACACCAGTCGCAACAACCTGGTTGGCGCCAACAAGAGGTACCACCAGAACTTCCTCAATTTCCGCCGCGAGTTTCCCAAGCAGGATGACCTGGTGGTGGTGGTCGAGAGCGAGGACCCGGAGCGCAACCGGCAGTTCGTCGAACGCCTGGGCGCCAAGCTGGAGGCGGAGACCAACCTGTTCGAGAATGTCTTTTACAAGGGCGACCTGAAACTGCTGGGCAGCAAGGCGCTGCTGCTGGTGCCGGAGGCCGACCTGGAGGAATTGCACCGGACGTTGCGGGAATACCGGCCGTTCATCGAGCAGTTCACTCGCGCCACCAATCTGGTGTCGCTGTTCGACCTGGTGAACCGGCAGTTCCGCACCGCCAAGCGGGAGGCCAGCGCGGAGAACGACGCGTTGATCAACGCCCTCCCCGCGCTGGAGCGCATCCTCACCCAGGCCGCCGATTGCCTGGACCGGCCGGGGCTGCCGCCCTCGCCGGGCATGGCCGCCCTGTTCAACGCCGGTGAACAGGCCGAGAGCCAGAGCTACATCACCTTTGGCCACGGCCGCATCTACCTGGTCACCGCTTATGCACGCGCCGAACGGCTGAATGCCCCCGCCGTGCAGCGCCTCCGCCAGTTGATCGAAACCACGCGCGCCGAGGTCCCGGGCCTGAACGTCGGCCTGACCGGCGAACCGGTGCTGGAGTTGGACGAGATGACCCAGTCCCAAAAGGACACCACCCTGGCCAGCGTCGTGGCGCTGGTGCTGGTGGCGCTGATCTTCATTTACGGCTATCAGGAAACAGGCCGCCCGCTCAAAGCCGTGGTCTGCCTGGTCGTGGGCCTGGTTTACACCCTGGCCTTTGCCACGGCGGCCATCGGCCACCTCAATATCCTTACCATCACGTTCGTGCCCATCCTGATTGGTCTGGCGATTGACTTCGGGGTGCATCTGATCACCCGCTACGAGGAGGAACTGCGTCACGGCCGCGGCCAACAGGAGGCCCTGACCCGGGCGCTGGTGTTCACCGGACAAGGCATCTTCACCGGCGCGTTCACGACCGCCGGCGGTTTCCTGGCCATGGGCATCACGCAGTTCAAGGGCATTCAAGAAATGGGCGTCATTTGCGGCGGCGGCATGTTGATTTGCCTCATTCCCATGCTGACGATTCTTCCCGCGTGGCTGCTGCGAGGCCGCCAAAACATCTTGGACAGCGCCGCGGCGGCGGTGCCGAGTCCGCGGGCGCGCTTGGAGTCCCTGTGGCTGCGCCACCCGGGCTGGGTTGTCGGGCTGGCGGCGGCCCTGTGCCTGGCCGCCCTCACGCAGACCCGCAAGGTGGGCTTCGATTACAACCTGTTGAACATGCAAAGCGCCGGGCTGCCCGCGGTGGTGTTTGAAAAGAAGCTGATCAGCTCAACCGACAAGTCGGTGCTGTTCGGCGCGGTGGTGGCGCCGACCTTGGAACAGGCCGCCGCCTGGCAACCCCGGTTGGAGGCCTTGCCGGCGGTGGCAAGCGTCGAATCACTGAGTCGTTTCCTCACCGAAAACCAGACCCGCAAGCTCTCCTTGGTGCGGCAAATCAAGGCGGAAGTGGCATCTCTGGAGTTCCCGGCTCCGGACGCCACGCCGGTGGCCGTGTCGGAGTTGAGTCGCACCCTCTGGTCGCTCTACGGTTATCTGGGTTTGGCGCTGGACGAGGTGAAGGACCAGGAACCGGCATTGCGCGACCGGCTGGTGGCGCTCCGAGAGGCCATCGGCCGGCTGCGCAAGGCCATGCTCAACGGCCGGCCGGCAGCCGGAGAGAGCGCCCCGACCAAGCTGGCCGCGTTCCAACGTGCGTTGCTGGCCGACCTGCGCGAGACGTTCCTGGCCCTGCAGACGCAGGATGACCGCGCCCCGCTGCGCCTGGCAGACCTGCCGGCCTCTCTGCGGGACCGCTTCGTGGGAGTGACCGGCAAACACCTGTTGCAGGTCTATCCGCGACAGGATGTCTGGCAGCGGCAGTACCAGAAGGAGTTCATTGACCAGTTGCGCACGGTGGACCCGAATGTCACCGGCACGCCCGTCCAACTCTACGAATACACCACGCTGCTGAAGCAGAGTTACGAGCAGGCGGCCTGGTATTCCCTGGCGGCCATTGCGGTGCTGGTGCTGGTGCATTTTCGCAGCGCGACGTCCGTGCTGCTGGCTCTGTTGCCGGTGGGGGTGGGCATGCTCTGGATGGTGGGCCTGATGGGCTGGCGGGGCGTGCCGTTCAATCCGGCCAACATCATGACCCTGCCGTTGGTCATCGGCATCGGTGTCACCAACGGCATCCATATCCTCAACCGATTCGCCGAGGAGGGCACGCCAAGCATGCTGGCCAAGAGCACCGGCAAGGCCGTGTTGGTCTCCGGTCTGACCACCATCGCCGGCTTCGGCAGTCTCATGCTGGCCGATCACCAGGGCATCGCCAGCCTGGGCTTCGTGATGGCCGTGGGCGTGACCACGTGCATGATTGCGGGTCTAACCTGCCTCCCCGCCTTGTTGAGCTTGATCTACCGTCGCGGGCCGCAACCGGCGACACAACCCGCGCCGCTCAAACCCGACTCCGGGCCGACAGCCGGCTGACCGCGCTGTGGGTGTCCGGTCGCCGGGCGCCCGCAGGCCATCGGCCGAAACAGGCCGGCGGGGCGTGCAACGCCAGCCAACTCGGCCCAGACGTTTCCCCGCTGAGCGGCCGCGGCAGTCAATCTTCGGCCTTGGACTCGCGCCCGAGAAGGTCCCGCAGCGCGTCTCGAACATCCTTGCCCTCGTAAAGCATCGCGTAAACTTCGTTGATGATGGGCGTTACCACCCCGTGGCGGCGCGCCAGCGCCTGTGCGGCCTGGGCCGTCGGATAGCCCTCAGCCACGGCGGTCATGCTCGCGACGATCGCCCCGGGCTTTTCCCCGCGCCCCAATCGCTCCCCGAAGCTCCGGTTTCGGCTCAAGCGCGAAAAGCAGGTCACCATCAGGTCGCCAATGCCGCTCAAGCCGGCAAACGTGTCCGCCTGCGCCCCACAGGCCACGCCCAGTCGGCGCATCTCGGCGATGGCCCGCGTGACCAGTGCCGCCTTCGAGTTGTCGCCGAAGCCCAGGCCGTCGCACACCCCGGCGCCAATCGCCATCACGTTCTTCAACGCGCCGCCCAACTCCACGCCCAGCACATCCCGGCTGGTGTAAACACGAAACGTCGGGCTGTGAAACAGCGCCTGCACCGTCTGCGCCGCGCCGGCGTCCGCGCTGGCGGCCACAATGGCCGTGGGAACCCCCCGCGCCACCTCCAGGGCCAACGTCGGCCCGGACATGGCCACAACCCGCGCCCGCGGCGCCGTCTGGGCCAGCACGCCCGTCATCGTTAAGCCGGTGGCCATTTCGATGCCCTTGGTGACACTGACCACGATGCCGCCAAAGTCCCGCAGCGGCTGCGTCACAGGACGAAATGCCTTGGACACGGCGGCCACCACCACCACCTCGGCCGCGCTGACGGCCCGGGCCGCGTCTGACTGCAACTGCAGATTGTCCGGTAGGGCGACGCCGGGCAGGTAGCGTTCGTTGAAGCCGGTGCGCCGGATGCCGTCCAGCGTTTCCGGAAAGAAATCCCAAAGCGCGACGGCGTGACCACGGCCCGCCAGCATCCGGGCCAGCGCTGTTCCCCACGCGCCCGCTCCCAGCACAGCGATGTTCATGCGGCACGGGCAGGTTGAACCCATCCACCGGCCACCGAGGGCGGACGGCTGGCACGGCCGCAACGACCGGTCAGCCGACAGCCCACTCTCCAGCCCGCCCGGTTGCGCCTCACTCGACAACAGCCAACGGGCACGCCTCCAGGGTCACGATGTGATTTGGCGAACATGGCGGTCTCAGGTGGTTGGCGGCTGACGTCTCAACTCGATGCGGTGCTCGGTACCGGCCAGTAGCCGGCGGATGTTGGTATGATGTCGGACAATGACCAGCACGCCCAGTCCGGTCGTCAACCAAGCCAGGACCAGGTCGTTCTGGGTAAGCCAAACGGCCGTTGGCAGCGCCACAGCGGCGGCCAGTGAGCCTACCGACACATACCGCGTGCAGGCGAATGCGACCAACCAGGCGGCCAGCGCAATCAGGAGGGCCAGGGGCGCCAGCGCCGCGAACACCCCCGCGCTGGTCGCCACACCCTTGCCGCCCTTGAACCGCAGCCAGCAAGTGTAGTTGTGTCCCAGCACCGCCGCCAGCCCCGCCAGGAGGCGATACGTGGGCAGCTCAGCCGTCGGGACGCCCACTCGGCCCAACAGCCCCACCACCAGCGCGCATAACCCGGTGCACGCCACGAAGCCTTTCAAGCCGTCGGCCACCAGCACCACAACTCCGGCCGTCTTCCCCAGGGCGCGCAATGCGTTGGTCGCTCCAATGTTGCCGCTGCCTACGGCACGCAGGTCCACGCCGCGAGTCCGCGCCACCAGAAAACCGGTCGGAATGGACCCCAGCAAATAGGCCGCCAGGCCCACGACCAGGTAACCGAACGCAACCACGACCGCACCCTACCAGCCTGACGCGCGCCGCTCAAGACACACAGTGAGAGCGCGGTTGCGCCGGGGCGCATCTGGGCGGAACCACCACGCACCGTAGCGCAAGCTTCCAGCTTGCCGCCCCAACGGCACCGGAGCTGTGGCCAAGCCGCGACCTGGTGGCGCAGGCTGGCAGCCTGCTGTATCGCCGACTGGCAGTCGGCCAGCGGCGGATCGTCATGCGATTGCAGATTGGCAATCCGCGACACGGCAGACGTTCAGTCTGCGCCCCGGGGGTTTTATCGAGATGCGCCTGTTGCGCCGGACGCTGCCGACCGTCGAAACCGCTTGCCACACGGGCCAGGGCGGTGTAGCCCTGAGCGCGGTTAGAGGCGTTGACGCTTTCGAGACACGGTGAATCTTCAGGTGAAGTTTGTTCAGTGATGATTCGAAACCCGGCAGTCGGGAACGGTCCGCAGAAAAGCCCAGCTCTCTAAGTCCAAATCATCATGCAGAACAAACTGTTTGTCGGCAACCTGAGCTTCGACGTCACGGAGAACGAGTTGCAGGACTTGTTTGCCCAGCACGGAACGGTGACGGAGGTCAACCTGATGCTGGACCGCTCCACGGGCCGCTCGCGCGGTTTCGCGTTTGTGACCTTCGCCACGGACGAGGCGGCCCAGGCGGCTATTGGGGCGCTCCACGGCCGTGACTTAAAGGGCCGCGCCCTCACGGTCAACGTCGCCCGTCCGCGTGAGGAACGGCGGGATGGCGGCTTCCGTGGCGGGCGTGGCGGCGACCGCCGACACTGACCCTCTTTGAGCCATGCCGCAGGCGCGGGCCGGCGACGGCTTGCGCCTGCGTTGCCCTGCACCCGGCCAACGGCTTGGGCTTGCCGTCGGGGGGCATCGGCTGACATCCTGGCCGACGTGATGACCCGGGTGCGAGTTTTTTCATGTCTGCTGGCGCTGCCGCTCCTGCTGGCGGGGTGCGCGCAACGCTACGTGCTGATCCTCAACAACGGGGCGCAGGTCACGGCGCGGGGCAAGCCGCGGCTGCAGAACGGGGCTTACGTGTATCGCGACGCCAGCGGCCAGACCGTCACCATCCCGAGCGGGCGCGTGCGGGAGATTGCCCCCGCCTCGATGGTCAAAACCCCGTCGGTCAAGTCGCCGAGGTAGCGCCGCGGGCGCGAACGAACTTCTCGACGTACTTGCCGATCAGGTCCGCCTCAAGGTTCACGGCGTCCCCCACTTGGCGTTGTCTCAGTGCCGTGACCTCGTAGGTGTGCGGGATGATCCAGATGCGGAACCCGCGGCGGAGCACTCCGGCCACCGTGAGACTGATGCCGTCCACCGCAATCGAGCCTTTGAACACCACGTAGCGCATCACCTCCGGAGGCGCGGCAATGTCCAGTACGTGGTCCGTCCCCGCCCGTTCCCAGCGCGTGATGCGGCCCACGCCGTCAATGTGGCCGGTGACAAAGTGGCCGCCCATTTCGCCCGAAGCGCGCAACGGGCGCTCCAGGTTGACCAGCGAGCCGGGCTGAGCGAACTGCAGGTTGGTGCGCGTCCAGGTTTCTCGGAGCAGATCGAATTGCACCAGGGCGTGACCGGTCCGCCGGCTCAGTCGCACCACTGTCAGGCAGCAGCCGTTGACCGCCAAGCTGCTGCCCACCCGCAAGCCGGCGGCCGTCCGTTGCGCCCGCACGGTCAGCTCGATGGACCTCTCGGTCGGTCGAATCCGTTCCACCCTGCCCGCCTCTTCCACAATGCCCGTGAACATGGTGGGATGTTGCCGGGCGCAGCCCGCCATTGGCAAGCGCCCGGCGCGCGGTCGCTCGGAGCCGCCAAGCCCGCTGACGGACCGCTACACCTGCACCCCCGGGGCTGCGGGGCGCGGGCAGCCGTCAATTTTCTTGCGAACAGGCTGCTGCCGCGGCGCAATGGCGGCCATGCAAACACTGCCTCATACCCGGTCCTGTTTCGTCTGTGGCGAGGCCAATCCGCTCGGGCTGAATCTGCGGTTCGAAACCGACGGCCAGCGTGTTTATGCTCGGTTCACCCCGCGGGCCGAGCACATGGGCTTCAAGGATGTGGTGCATGGCGGCCTGCTGGTGACGGTGCTGGACGAGATCATGGTTTGGGCCTGCGCGGCGCGGACGGGGCGGTTCGCCTTTTCGGTGGAGTTGACGACCCGGTTTCACCAGCCGGCGCGGCCCGGGCAGACCTTGGAGTTGAGCGGGGAATTGACGGCCAACCGGCGTGACCGGCTTTACGAGGCGCGGGCCAGGGCGAGCGACACCTCCGGCAAGACACTCGCCGAGGCGGTGGGCAAGTACATGCCGATTCCGGGGGTTGCCCTGCCTCCCATGCTCCAGGAACTGGTCGGCTCGTGGCCGGCCACGGGCTGCTAGCCCCGCGGCTACTTGATGTCCAGTTGGATGTTGTGCCGCTCGAGGGTGCTGCCCTCGGCCTGGGCCAACAGGGCCAGTGAGCGCTTGTACTGGACCAGGGCACTGATCTCGTCGGAGCGCGCCGCGGTCAGGTCGCGCTGAAGTTGGAGCACAACGAAGCTGGTGCTCTTGCCGCTTTCGAGTTTTTTCTCCTCGGCAGCCAGGGCGGCCTCGGCGTATTCGCGCGCCTTGCGGGTGGCGCCCACGCGCTCGTAGTTGGCCTGCGCCAGCTTCAGGGCATTGTCAATCTGCACCATGATGTCCTGCTCCAGCTTCTTGAGGCTCAATTGGGCTGCTTGGTATTGGGCCTTGCTGGCGCGGTAACTGTTCCAGGCGCTGCGGTTGCCCAAGGGATAGGTGATCTGCCCGCCCACATACCAGGAAGGCTGATTCAAGTGCTCGATGTCTCCCAGCACGCCACTGAACTCGGGAGTCGAGCCTGAATACGCGCCGCCGACTCTCAGGTCCACCTGCGGATACAACTCGTTACGATTGATCTTCACCACGATGCCCTGGCGCTCCAAATCCAGTTGCGCCTGGATGAACTCCGGTCGCAGGGTCAGCCCTTTGCTCCAACTGTCCTGCAGGTTGAACAGTTGCAACTCCGCTTCCAGGCTGGCCGAGGGCTCGAGGCTGACCTGCCCCCAGGCCGCAAAATCATCGGTCAGCAGTTGTTTCAGCGCGTTCTCCAGAACGGCCAGATTGCGCTGGGCGGCGATGAGATCGGCCCGGCGCGCCGCGGCCTGGGCTTCCGACTGCTTCTCGTCCAACGGTGCCAGAGCGCCCACCTCGACCCGCTTCTTGTTCTCCGCCAGCAGGCGCTCGGCCAGTTCCAGGGCGCTTTGCTGCACCTTCACGTTTTCGTAACCGGCCTTCAGGTCGTAGTAGGCCAGCTCCACGCGCGTGACCAGGTCAATGAGCCGCGCCCGCAGGCCCTGCTCGCTCCATTTGAGCCGGTTCTTGAGCACCTGAATGTTCAGGCGCGTCGGGTTCAGCCAAAAATCTTTAAACAGCGGCTGGGTGATGCCCAGCGACAGCGAGCCGCTGCTGGTCGAGTAAGGCCGCGCCACCAGGTTGGTCAGGGACTGATACTCGTAGCGCAGGCCGTCGGTGTCCGTGGCGTTGAAGCCCAAGGTGTAGAGTGTGCCCCAGGGGAGCTGCCCTGTCAGCGAACTGCGCAAGGTATCCGTGTCCGACTCCCGGCCCGGCAACGCAAAACTGCCCTGGAACAGGGTCGTGCCCTCCTTGCGGTAATCGTGCTGGCTGGACAGGCTGAGCACCGGGTCGTACGCGCCGTACGCGCCTCGGAGGTTAAACAGGGCCAGCTCGGGGTTGATGCGCTCAATGCGCAACTCGAGGTTGTGTTCGATGGCCTGTTGGATGCAGTCCTGCAAAGACCAGGCGCGGGTCTGCGCTGCCTCGGCAGCCGCCGCCACGCCCCCCGCCAGCAAGAGCGGGCAAAAAACCAATGACAACGTCCTCATGGAGTCGGCAGCTTGGGCCATCCACGCCCAATCGTCAAACAAACGTCGCACCCGGCAACAGACCGACCGCCCTGGCGGATGACGGTTGCCTCAAGACTCCCCACCGGTTCAAGGCGCCGAGCTGGCAGCCGGCCGGTTACCCACCTGCGGCTGCGGTTGTTCTGATACGACCGCCCGCAACAATCGCTCGAAGGCCTCGTTCTCCCGGGCCGGACTGTCCATCCGACCGTCGTTCCACGACACGACCAGATCCAGGCTGGGCAGGACTGCGAGCCCGCGCCGGCCCCCGTGGCCCAGCGCGGCAAACAGGTCGGGCGGCGCTGCCGGCCAGTGTCGCCGGCCTCCGGGTTCGACACCGTTGACCCACCAAAGCCAGGAGTAGCTGCCGAAGTGGTCGGTTTGGTTGTCCGGCACGCGCTGCGACCCCAGCGTGCGCTGGCCGGGGAGCATCTCCGCCACATTGGTGCCGGCTCGCGGCAGGGTTGCCGGAAGGGGAGACCTTGTTGCCAGCACCGCCAGGTCCTCGCGCAACAAGGGCTGGCCTGCCCACCGCCCGCGCTGCAGAAACAACTGGCCGAACCGGGCGAAGTCCCGCGGCGAAATGGCCAATCGGCCCGGTCGGTCTGCCGCGCCGAACGCCAGCAGGCTGGGATGATCCTCGCAGCCGAGCGGCCCGGTCAGCAACGGGCCTAGCAGCCGCGCGTCAACCTCCGGCCACGCCACGCCGTAAACGCGGTTGACCAGCAGGTCGGCCAGCAATGCCATCTGCCAGTCGTTGTAGCAGAAGGCCGTGCCGGGCTGTTCCGCCACGCCGTAACAGGCGGTCTGGTTGGCCAGGTGCCGCCACGTGATGGCCCGGTCCTTGTGGCCCAGATTCGCATTCAGATTGCCCAGACGGGGTTCCCACCTCAGGACCGGTTCGTCCAACGACCGAATGCGTCCGTCCTGAAGCGCGCTGAGCAGCAGAAAGCTGAACAACGGCTTGACCGCCGAGGCCACATCGGCCGCCAACGTGGGATCGCCCCAACTGTAAACCAGCCTGCCGTGGCGCACGACGCAGCCGCGCCCCCCCACGTATTGCGCGTAGTCCCGCAGCCCGGCCGCACTCAGGCCCACTTCGGCCGCTTCAGCCCGGGGCCAGGCCGCGCGCCCCGGGTCGCAATCCGGCCCCGTTACCGAAGTCCGCAGCAGGGCCAGGAACCGGCGCTCCTCGTCGTCCAGTTGGCCAAACAAGCGGCGTCGGCTCAAATCGAACGACCGACGAGGCTCGCCGTCGGGCGCGCTGCGGGTGTCGCCGTTGTGAAAGCACCAGCCCGCGGCGCCGCTGCTGCGGGCGGCAGCCAGGTCGGCGGCAAAATCCGCTGCTTCCGGCTGCCAGTTGCCAAAGCCGCGGCGGAACGGTTCCTGGTAATGCACCGGCAGGCAGCGGCCGGCCGCCTCGGCCCACGCCAGCACGGTCTTGGTATGCTGGGCGGTCTGCGCAGTGGTGCCGCGTTGGCGCGGCCGGTGCGGGGCCAGAAAATCCACTTGCACCTCGCGCACGTATTGGCGGACGTCGCGCTCTGTGAGGTCGCCGCCGGCATGGGAGGCGGTCACGAGCCGGGCCGGATCGAGCCGTTTGACCGCGTCGCGCAACTGGCGGAGTTCCTCGGTGCTTACGAAGCGGGCATCACGGATGTTCCGTTCGTTGGCCAGGTCCAGATACCAGTTGCGGTAAGGGCGCAAGGCGCGTGTGAGGGTTTCCACCGCCCGCTGGTGGTCGGCCAGCGTGGCCAGCCGCGGCGGCCCCGTGACGCCGTTGCCACGCGACAGCGTCACATCCACCACCAGACCGCGCTGGTCACACTCGCTCACCAACCAGACCAGCTTGTCCAGAAACTCGGCCCGCGGCCTGCCCTCGGCGTCCACGGCCGACACATCGCGGGAGAACGCCGCCCAGGTGGCCCAGACGCGAATCCAGTTGATCCCGTGTCGTTGCAATTCTTCGAGGTCACGCCGGATGAACGCCTCGGGCGCGCCCAGCGCCCCGTAGTAACTGGCGCCCAGCAAGAACGTGGGGCGGCCGTCCAGGGTGAAGGCGCTGCCGGCAATGCCCAGCTCCACGGCTCGTGCCTCTGCCAGTCCCGCCAACAAGGCCATGCCCAAAACGCTGGCCCACCTCAATCCCCACGACCTTGCGGCGGCCCACGACACACGCCGCGCCAAGGGGGGTCTTTGGTCCGTGAAGTTCATCGCTGCTGCTCGACCGCCGTTGTCGGGCTAGTGTTCAATGTGCCTGCCGCGGCGCCAAGTACAAAGCACGTGCCGCAAATGCCGCAGCGTCCCGGACACCGACCAGCGGGTTGGACGGTTGGCCTGCTGTTCATGCGCGGGTTGCGGAGTTGGACGCGACCAGACGCGTCGGGCGGGGCGCCCCGCCGGGCTGCCGGTCGGGCCTCCACGGCAATCTGCTTGGCTTTCAAATGGCCGCCCCGCGATACTGGGCTTATGCACGTAGTACTGGATTATCTGCACGCCCGGCAGGCGGGTTTCGTGGACGAACTGTGCACTTACATCCAATTCCCCAGCGTGTCGGCCCAGTCCCAGCACCGCGAGGACCTCCACGCGTGCGCGCGCTGGTTGACGGAGCATTGCCAGCAACTCGGCATGGCGGCGCGGCTGTGCCCCACCCACGGGCATCCCATCGTGCTGGCTCAAACCCCTCGACGGCGCGGACGCCGGCACTTCCTCGTTTACGGCCACTACGACGTGCAGCCGCCCGAGCCGTTGGAACTGTGGAAAAGCCCGCCCTTCACACCCACACGCCGCGGTCGCGCCCTGTACGGGCGGGGGGCAAGCGACAACAAGGGCCAGCACTTCGCCCACATCAAAGCCGTCGAGGCCTACCTCAGGACCGGCACGGAACTGCCGTGCGACCTGACTTTTGTCGTGGAAGGCGAGGAAGAGGTGGGCAGCAACAGCTTGACCGAGTTTCTGCGCTGGCACCGGCGCACGTTGCGGTGCGACGGCGTGGTAGTTTCCGACAATGGCATCCCTCATCCCCGGTTGCCGGCGCTCACCTACGCCCTGCGCGGCATTGCAGCCATGGAAGTCACCCTGCGTGGCCCGTCACGTGACCTGCACTCGGGAATCTTCGGCGGGTCAGTCGAAAACCCGGCCCTGGCTCTCTGCCGCCTGTTGAGTCGTGTGCACGACCAGCGCGGGCACGTGGCCATCCCCGGGTTCTACCGGGATGTCGTGCCGTTGAGCCGATTCGAACGGCGGCAACTGGCTCGCATCCCGTTCAACGCCGCGCAGTACCGGCGGCTGCTCGGCGTCCGGGCGCTGTATGGCGAGAAGGGTTTTACGCCCAACGAGCAACGCATGGCCCGACCGACCTTCGAAGTCAACGGCCTGACCAGCGGTTACCAGGGTGAGGGCAGCAAGACGATCGTCCCGGCCTGGGCGCGCGCCAAGATAACGATGCGTTTGGTGCCCAACCAGACTCCGCAGGGTGTTTGCCGGCTGGTGGCGGCATTCCTCAAACGGCACTGCCCGCCCATGATGCGCTTGGAATTGGAAGAGGGCCACGGAGCCGAAGCCTACTGCGTGTCGCCACACAGCCCCCAGGCCCGAGCCGCGTTGCGTGCCCTGGAGTGGGCCTTTGGCCGACAGCCGGTCCTGCTCCGCGAGGGCGGTTCCATCCCCATCGTCAACCAGTTCAAAACGATTCTCGGGGTGGACACGCTCTTGCTGGGATTGGCGCTGCCGGATGACAACGCCCACTCGCCCAACGAGAAGTTCGATCTGGGCATGTTCGCCTGCGGCCAGCGCCTGAGCGCCCGCCTGTGGCAGGAACTGGCAGGGTAGCCGACAATGCGGCAGCCCCGCCCGCCCTGCCCCCCGGGCCACCGGGCAGCCCGGAGGCCGAACCGGGCAAAATTTTTTGTGGCGTAACCGCCGTTGTTTGCTACATTCGCCCGCCCTCCAAACGGCAGGGTCCGGCCGTTGGAGCAGGGAACAACAGGAACCGTGTTCAGGACGAAGTTTTTGGTGGAATCGTGACAGCAAAAACGAACAAGACAAAGCGGGCTGCCAGCGCAGCCAAGCCACACGGCGCGGCCACAGCCGCGACCATTTTGGGGCGTCCGCCGGCTCGCGGCGGCTACGATAAACCACCCAAGATCAAACCGGAGTGGGTCAAGTACTATCAGCGGCTGCTGGACCTGCGGGAGCAATTGCTCCGCCAGCGGGACGGGCTGGCCAAGGAATCGGCCCAGGAAATCCCCAGTTACAGTCTGCACATGGCCGACTCCGGAACGGACAATTTCGACCGGGACTTTGCCCTGAGCCTGTTGTCGTCGGATCAGGACGCGCTTTACGAAATCGAGGCCGCGTTGAAGCGCATTGAGAAGAACACCTACGGGGTTTGCGAGTTGACCGGCAAACCGATTCCCAAGGCCCGCTTGGAGGCCATCCCCTGGGCGCGGTTCACCGTCGAAGCCCAGACGCAGTTGGAGCGCGAGGGCGTCGCCAAGCAGCGCCGGCTCGGCTCGCTGGGCACCGTGGACACCCTGGCCATACCCGAGGTCGAGCCGGAAGAGGAAGAAGGCGAGGAAAAACTCAAGGAGAAGGAGTAGCCCATGCCACGTGAATTCGTGATTCTCGAATGCACCGAGGCGCGCAAGGAGGGCAAGCCCCCGTCGCGCTACGTCACCACCCGCAACAAGAAGACCAAAACCGAGCGGCTGGAACTGAGCAAATACAACCCATTCCTCCGCCGCCACACCATGCACAGGGAAATCAAGTAACCGCCTATGCCACGCAAGACGCATCCCGAATCCGACAAGCGATCCTCCCGTGGAGCGGGTGCGCTCCGGGAACGGCGCCCCCCGCGTCCCAAGCCCAAGGTGGATTTCACTGTGGACGCCCTGGATTTCAAGAACACCACCCTGCTCAAGCAGTTCGTGACCGACGAAGGCCGCATCCTCCCTCGCAAGTACACAGGCCTGCCCGCCCACTACCAGAGGCGATTGAACCGTGCCATCAAGCGCGCCAGGCAGATGCTGCTGATGAGGTAGCCACGCGGCTGCCGGTGCCACGAGGGGCGTCGGAGATGGCAGGGCGGCTCTGAAACCGCCCCAGCCAGTGGCTGGCTACGACGCTCACCATTCCAGCCTGAGGCGATAGTAGCGTTGCGGCAGGCCCGGCTCGGGCCACACCGGCCAGTTGGTCGCCGCTGCCCCGGCCGGACGCTTCAAAACCTCTTCCCAATCCACCAAATTGCTCGAGGCCAGCAGGGTGCTGGCTACCTCGCTGGCCGGCAGCGCCAACGCCCAACCGCTCCCCCCGCCACCGACCGCCCGCGCCACCAGCATCGGTGGCACAACCACCGTCAGCCGCGCCGGCGCGCTGGTCACGGCCCCGCCCGCGTTGCTGGCCACAAGCGCATACAGCCCTGCCTGGGCTGGCGTGACCGCTGGCAGGAACAACAGCGGGTCGGTCGCCCCGGCAATCGGCGCGCCGTTGAACTGCCATTGGTAGGCAGGCTGGATGCTCGAACTGGCCGTCAGACGGAAGCCGGCGCTTTCGCCGGCCCGCCGCACCAGGCTCGTCGGCGACTCGACAAACTCGGGCCTTGGGAACCGGACACTGGAGAGGTCCAAATCAAAGACCAAATCGTCAACCGACGTTTGAATGACAGCCCGTGGCCCGAGGTTGTAAAGGTTGGCGCGCTCCCCGGTCGTTAGCGCCCGCTTGTAAAAGAAAACCTCGTCCGCCGCAAAACCACCAGGCTCTCGGGTTCGTTTGAGGGCCACCACGGGATTCGTCGAGGGCGCCGGCGGCTGGGCGTTGGTCGAATAGACCGGCCCGTTGTCCACCTGAATGCACAGGTTCGTCCCGTCGAACCAGCCCACGACAAATCGCCATTGGCCCGACTTGGTCCCGCTGGTTCGGTCCTGAATCTCGGTGTTGCCGACCCGGAAGCGATACCGGTTGATGGCCGTGCCGGTGTAGTACAGCCGGAACTCGTCCGCCTTCTCCAAGCACGTGGTCGCGGGGTCGTCGCCGCTGGCTTGGTGGAAGACAAACCAGCCGCCGACGGTGAACGGTCCGGAGTAGCGCAAGGCCGGCGCATCCGCTGTCTCCAGCCACGACGTCGCCGAACTGCCGTTCGTAACGGCGCCTTCCACTTTGCCCGGGCCGGCGCCGACATTAGTGCCCACGGCTTGGAAGTCGTGGCCGCCCAGCTCGTCTCGCCAGGGCGGCGACGACTCATCCAAGGTCCAAAACGCCAAGGGCGCAATGTTGCCGGCACACTGGTGCAGTTCCACCGCCAGAAGATTGGTGCCGGGCGACAACCCGTCCGCCGAGATGCCGATGCTCACAAAGCGAAGCTCGTCCGGTCCCTCGACCACCCCGACCGCGGCGGTCTCATGGGCCACCGGCCCCTCTGGCATATTCAGCCGGCAGACTTCAGCCCCGTTCAGGTACACCACGGCCCCGTCGTCGGCCCGCAGACGCAGCATCAACAGGTCCGTGGCAAGATGCGCAGGCACGCTCACCCACCGGCGGAAGTAAACCGTGGCGGGTTTCGGGGTCGCACCGTCCGCCAACAGGGTGGCCAAATCTATCGGGTCTTCGCCGTAACCCAGCGGGGCGTCCCCCTCCGACCACGCCGAATCGTCAAAGTCGGGGTTGCGCCACGCTGTCCCCAAATCCACCCCCGCATCGTGATAGCGCCACGGCCCGCCAAGCGCGGCCAGCAAGTTGGTGGTGGGCGGCGACACGACCACCAGGCGGGCCGGGGCGCTTGTGACGACCCCGTAGGCGTTGCTGACCACCAAGCTGTAGTCGCCGGCCTGCGCCGCAGTCAGGTTGGTAAGCAGCAATACCGCGTTGGTGGCGGGCGGTGTTTCCAAAGGCACACCGTTCCACAGCCACTGGTAACTCTGCCAACTGCCGCTCACGGCCGTGCCCACAAATACCGCGTTGCCGCCCGCCGACCGCGCTTGACTGACCGGATGGCTGACAAACCCCGGCACTGGCTCGGAATCCCCCACCAGCCGGGCCTCGGCGCTGATGGTGACCCCGGCTGCGTTGCTGGCCAGCACCGTGTAAGTGCCCAAATGCGCCGGGCCTATGTTCGTTAGCCCCAACCAGGAACTGGTTGCCCCGGGCAGATTCGTGCCGCCCAGCCGCCATTGGTAGGCCGGCGGCGGCCAACCCAGCGCTTCGGCCCGCAGCACTGCCGTGTCGCCCCAATCCACCGCCTGCGACACCGGCTGCCGCACAAACCGGGGTGCGCCGTCATCCAGCGCTTCGATGGCCGCCGCCAACTGCTCGCGGGCCGCATACACCGCCTGCGGGTCTTGCGCATACACGGTTAACGACGGCACCAGCGCCAAAGCCGCCTCACGCGCAGCCTGCCCCGCCTGCACAGCCGGATGGCCCGGGCCGAGCCGCAGCTCGGCATCGGCCAGGACCTGTCGCAGCAGCCAGAAATATTCGCGGTCCTCCAGCCCCTCGCGCAGCAATTCCCAGCGCAGCGAATTGATCGGGCCGGCGACCACCGGCGTGCCGGGCGGCGTGCGAACCGGTGGGTACAGCAGGACCCCATCGCCGTTGCCCACCGACTCGCCGGTGGGCGTGTAGAGGGTCGTTTGCTGCCAGGGATTCACCGGTTGGCCGTCATCCCTGTTGCGGTAATACGCCACGTTCCAGTACAACTCGCCCGTCAGACCGTACTTCTCGGCCAACCAGGCCCGGATGCGCGGCGCCAGGGCCGGATGGTCAATGAAGTTATTGGGCAGAGGCGCCTTGGGATAGGTACAAACATACCACCACACCTCTTCGCCCAGGGCCAGCCGCTCCGCCACCGCAGCCGGCTGGAAAACGCTCTCGCCGACCATCGGCACCCAGATGTCCACCAGATTGTGCAACCGCGCGTCGGGGGCGTAGGTTAAGAGCCGCCGCAAATCCGGCACGGCTTCCAGATGCGCCCGCATCCCGTCCTGCACCAGCGCAACCACGTCTGGCTGGTTCAGGTCTGGCTCGTCAATCCAGTACGTGTAAGCCTTGTCCGCCCAACCCCGCTCGTGCAGATAGGTCAGCATCGGCCCGAGCAATTGGGCAAACAGCCGGTTGAACTCCGGACTGAACCTCGGGTAATCGTTCAGCGTCCACGGCTCGTCCAGCAGCTTGAAGCTGTTAAAATTGAATTCATCCAGGTAACGGCTCATGGCAGCCGTGAAAGCCGTGAAGTCGTGGTAGAGACCGCCGCCGCCGGCCAGCATTTGCCATCGGATGGGCGCCCGGGCGTGCGGCATGTAGGGGCTGATGCGGTGCCGACGCAAGTTCTGCATGTAGAGGTCCCAGACCGTGTCGAAGTCAGCCGCCGTCTCCAGCGCGTGCCAGTAGTTGTCCAGCGTGACCCCGTAGGCCGCCCGCGTGTGGGTGACATCCGGCAGGCCGAAGTTAAACACGCGCAATTGAAGCGGCATGGTGCAGCGCCCAAGCTCCGTTTCGACCGTGACCGTCCCCTCGTAGCGGCCCGCCGGGGCGTCCCGGGAGACGTAAACCGTGAACCACAACGGCTGGTTCTCCGTGTTTGTGAGCGCAAACGGCTGGCTCAACGGCGGCAGGGGGTCCGGATACGGTCCCGGCACGCCGCCTGGCTCGCTGGGAGTGACCACCGGCACGTAGTCCACCCACAACACCTCGATGTTCGTCGCCGCAATCGGTGACACGCCGGGTCCGTCCGCGTAAACCAGGTCGCTCAGGGCCACGGACACATTGGTCAACGGGGTTGCGGGCCGAAACACCAACTGGAACGGTTCGAACTCGTTGCGGGCGGCGGCGATGCTGATGCCCGGGCTGCTGTTGGTCGGAACGGGCCGCTCGCGGCCGACCTTGTAGGTCGCCTCGCACCACCAGAGTGCGCACTCAGGCATCCCGGGCAACAGGTAGCCAAACGAGGCGTCACAGATCGGCGCCGCAGCCTCAGCCGCCCCAGGAGCGGCCAAACAGGCGGATAGAACCAAGGCAGGTGCGAATCGCCCGAGCATTCGTGCGACAAATCTGGGAGGCGGCCCGCCGGATGTCAAACCCGGCCAACACCCCGCACCGCGCCAGCCGCGTGGACTCAAGAGGTGCTTGGAGGCGGCTGATCAGGCCTGGCGATCCTTCACAGGCTTGTCCGTGACGCAGGGGGGTGCTCCGGGCAAAACCCGTCCCCGGAGTCACCCGCACGAGCCGTGTGGAGCGGCGCAGTCCCGACCGCAAGGAGGGCTCATGGCCGCAAGCCATGCTCGGGCAGCCGGCCCGACAGTGCCCGCGCCTGTTCCTGGCGCATCGCATGGGAAGCGGTAAGCCACGCAACCAACCCGCCCGGCTCCGGCGGGCTCCCGCCCAACGGCCAGGGTGCAAGCCTCTGTTACCTCGATTTTGCTGCAACGCAATTAGCCTGTCACCACGCCCGGACATGTTTGGGCCATGCGTGGTTCGCCATCCAGTCTTAGACGGCTAGCCACCCGGCTCGCGCCACCTGCCTGGGGGCAAGCGTTCAGCCAATTCACGTCCATCCGCGCCTCCTGGGGCCTCGCCCGTCGGCTGCTGTTGGCAGCCAGCGTAACCTGGATCACAACGGGCGCGGCGCAAGAGTTCACTGTCGTGGTCCTGCCAGACACCCAGAATTACACCGCCGGCCTCAACGGCGGCTCGCCGGAGATCTTTCAGGCGCAGGTGGATTGGATTCTCGCCAACCGCGCGCGCAGCAACATTGTTTTCGTGGTGCACACCGGCGATGTGGTGGAACGGGGCGACTGGCAACTGGAGGCGTGGTGGGCGGCGACGAATGCCTTATATCGCCTGGAGGATTCGGAACTGACCGGTTGCGACCACGGCCTGCCCTACAGCGTAGCGATGGGTAACCACGATGGCAACGCGGCAGGACAGTACGCGGCCTGGTGGCTCCACGGAACGCACTCGGTGTTTTACAACCGGTATTTCGGCGCCTCGCGGTTCGTCGGTCGGCCCTACTACGGCGGCCATTTCGGCACCAACTATAACAATCACTTCCACCTGTTCAGCGCCAGCGGGTTGGACTTCCTGGTCCTGTCGCTCGAGTACGGGGCCGGCCAGAACGCGGCGGTCATGGAATGGGCAAACCGCGTGTTGCTGTTGCATCGCCAGCGGCGGGCCATTGTTGTGAGCCACTCCTTGCTCACCCCGCGCCTGCCGGTCGGCTTCAACGCCGACGGCCAGGCGATCTACAACGCCCTCAAAGACAACCCCAACCTGTTCCTGATGCTCTGCGGGCATGACCCGCAAACCCTCTGGCAGCAGAACACCAGCGATGGACACACCATCACGACGCTGCTGGCGGACTACGAAAACGAACCCCAAGGCGGCAATGGTTGGTTGCGGCTGCTGCGCTTTGTCCCCAGGGCCAACCGCGTCCAGGTGCGCACCTACTCTCCCACCCTGGACCAGATGAAGATCCGTGCAGCCGACCACTTTGACTTCGGCTACGACATGTGCACCCCGTCCGGCCCCGAAACCAATTTGCTCTTCGACTTCGCGCAGACGTGGAAATACAGCACGAACAACTTGGACGGGACAGCGTGGAGCGCGCCCGAATACGCTGACCACACCTGGCCGTCAGGTGCCGGCTTGCTCGGCATCGAGGACGCCAGCCTGCCGGTTCCCAAGAGGACGCCGCTCCCCCCGCGCTCGACCGACGGCAAACCGCGCCAAACCTACTACTTCCGCACCACGTTTCGGCTGGCCAACGCGGCCGCTGTCACTTCATTGACCTGCTCCAACCTGCTGGATGACGGCGCGGTCTTTTACCTGAACGGCCACGAAATCCAGCGCGTCCGCATGGGCCAGGGGACCGTGCGCTACAATACCTTCGCCAACCGGGAGATCGGGGACGCCACCTGCTTTGACGTGTTCCGGTTGAGCGGGCCGGATTTGGCGTGCCTGCGCGAGGGCACCAATGTGCTCGCAGTGGAGGTGCATCAGGCCACGTCGCTCAGTTCCGATGTGGTTCTTGGCGCCAGCCTCACGGTGGTCCGTGAGCCGTCGCGGTCCACGTTCGTGTGGCTGTTGTGCCCAACCAACAGACTGAACACGTGGGTCGGAACACCGTTGACTGTGACCGCCGCCGTGTCCGGCGTCCTCAGCCCGGTCTTGCGCGTGGCATTCCAGGCCAACGGCCAACGCTTCGCCGAAGCCTCGGCCCCGCCCTACACGGCAGTGTGGCAGGCCGACCGAGCCGGTTGCCACACGCTCCGAGCCGTGGCGTGGGACTCGTACGGATTGGCCGTCACGTCATCGGTTGTCACGCTGGAATGCATCGCGCCGCCGGTGATGCTCACGCGCGGGCCCTACTTGCAGCTCGGCACCCCGGAAAGCGTCATCGTCCGCTGGCGTACGGACGTGCCCACACTGAGCCGCGTGCGCTACGGCACCAACCTGACTGCTCTGACCGAGACCGCCGGGTCCGAGGCGTGGACCACGAATCACTCGGTGCGGTTGAGCAACCTCAAACCGGCCACGCGCTACTACTACGCGGTGGAATCCGCAACGGGCGTCCTGGCGCCGGCCCACGCCCTGCAATACTACCAGACCTCGCCCGCGCCCGGCGCCGCGCAGCCCTTGCGGGTCTGGGTGATCGGCGACGCCGGGTCTCCTGAGAACGACGCGGGTCCGCAGATCGCCGTCCGCGACGCCTTTTACGCGGTCAACGGCACACAGCACGTGGACGTCTGGCTCCAACTCGGCGACAACGCCTATCCGTGCGGCACCGATGCCGAGTATCAACACGGCCAGTTCAACATGTATCGCGATCTGCTGGCCCGCACGGTGACCTGGCCCACCTTGGGCAACCACGATACCGCCAACTCCACCGCCTTCTCCCCCCGCTATTGCTACTTCGAAGTCTTCGACCTGCCCACCCGGGCCGAGGCAGGCGGCGTGCCCTCTGGCGTCGAGAATTGGTATTCCTTTGATTACGGCAACGCGCACTTCATTGCGCTGGACACGCAGACCGCGGACCTCTCCACAAACGGGCCGATGGCCCGGTGGCTGCAGGAGGACCTCGCCGCCAATACCCGCCTCTGGACCATCGCCTTCTTCCACCATTCCCCTTACAGCAAGGGACATCGCGATTCGGACACGGACCCGGCCATGACAGCCGCGCGCGAGAACCTCGTGCCCCTGCTGGAGGCCGGTGGGGTGGACCTGGTGTTGACCGGCCACAGCCACGTTTACGAACGCTCCTTCTTGCTGGACGGCCACTATGGGACGTCGGCCACGTTCACGCCGGATCACCGGCTGATGGACACTACCGGCCACAGCACAAATGGAATCGGCGGCTACGTCAAACCGACCGGACTCCGATTGCCGCACCAGGGTGCGGTGTATGCCGTGGTGGGTTGCAGTGGCATGTCCACCGGCGGGGGTTCATTGAATCATCCCGCCATGGCCACTTCCCGCCGGGGGCTGGGAAGCCTGCTTCTGAACATTCATGGCCCCCGGTTGGACGCCGTGTTCCTTGCGAAGACGGGGGCCATCGAGGACTCGTTCACGCTGCTCAAGGACGAACCGCAACAGCGGCTGGTGACCGTGCGCCCCACCGAGTTGCAGCACGGCCGCCAAGTCGTGGGGCAGGGCATCCCGGGACGCCTCTACACGGTGGAAGCCACGGACGATTTGCGGCAATCCCACTGGCAACCTGTGGGCCGCGCGCGCGCGAACGCGAACGGCGTCTTCACGCTGGACGATCCCTTGGCACCGACTTCCGGCTACCGTTTCTACCGCGCTCGCTAATTGGCAGACCGGCCACCCACCGCATCCACACCCGGCGGCGGGGGGCGCCGGCCGGCCTCCCACCGACGCGGTCCGGCGTCAGGACACACGGGCAACGGCGTTCCGGGTTGTCGGCGGATTCCACGGCGGTTTCGCATGGCAGATTCCGGGCTTGCGCGACGCGAGGGTCGTCGTCTTCGGCCCCCGCGCATGGGGTTTGGGGGTGGGATTGGGATAGCCAGCCGGCCGATGCGGCTTTTGGTTTGCGTTCCGGGTCTCGCGCGCCATCCTCTGAGCGCATCGAATGAAGTTGTCTCTCCTGTCCATTCTGCTGGGGTTGGGACTGGGCTCGATTCAGGCCTACGGCCTGGCCCGGCCAGCGGCCTACACGGCAGCGTTGCGCCGGCTGCCGCGGTCGTTGGCCTGGGGCAATGCGCTGGTCACACTGGCCACCGTCTGGTTTCTGTGGAACCTGGGGCATGAGAACATCGCCGATTTCGCGGCGCTCAAGCCGTATCTGATGGTGGGTTTCGGGGCCATCGGGTTGGGGACATGCTTGTTTGTGCAGGACTATCTGGGGGCGCGCGGGCTGGCTCTGGTGTTTCTGCTGCTGGCCAAGCTGATGGTGGACACGGGCCGGCCGCACCTGGCCGAGACGCACTGGGTGTGGGTGATTCAGACCTGGGCTTACGCGCTGGTGCTGGCAGGCATCTGGTTCACCGTCTCGCCCTATCGGTTGCGGGACATCATCCAGTGGGGCACGGCCACGGAGCGGCGACTCAAGATGGGCTGCAGCCTGAAGCTGGCGTTTGCCGTGCTGGTGCTGGGATTGGGCCTGACGGTCTTTCGCGGGATGTGACGGTGAAACAAGGCCGCATTCTGGTCATCCGTGGCGGCGCGATCGGGGACTTCATTCTCACGCTGCCGGCCATCGCCTCGCTGCGCCAGCGGTTTCCCGCTGCCCACCTCGAGCTGCTGGGCTACCCGCACATCGCCCAACTGGCCTTGGCCGGCGGCCTGGTGGACCGCGTCCAAGCCATCGAGGCCCGCGGCCTGGCCGGCTTCTTTGCTCGAAACGGCGACCTGGCCGAGGACCTGTGCGATTACTTTTCCGAGTTCGATCTGATCATCTCCTACCTCTACGACCCGGACGGCATCTTCCAAACCAACATCGCCCGTTGTTCGACGGCGCAATTCATCGCCGGCCCGCACCGACCGGACGAGCGGGCCGGCATCCACGCCACCCACGTCTTCCTCAAGCCGCTGGAACGACTGGCCATCTTTGACGCCGACCCCGTACCGCGGCTGTCCGTGCAGAAGTCGCCGGCCGCCGTGCATCCGCTGGCCCTGCACCCCGGCAGCGGCAGCGAGCGAAAGAACTGGCCGGAGGCCAACTGGGCGGCGTTGCTGGCCTGGCTGACCGACGCCACCTCGCTGGGTCTGTTGCTAGTGGGCGGCGAGGCCGAGGGGGAGCGCCTGCAGCATTTGGCCGCCAGCGTGCGACCGTCCCGACGCGAGGTTTGCCAGAGCCGGCCGCTGACGGAGTTGGCCGGGCGCTTGCAGGACTGCGTGGCCTTCGTGGGCCATGACTCCGGCATCACCCACCTGGCGGCCGCGCTGGGCGTGCCGACACTGGTCCTGTGGGCCGACACCGCCGAGGCGGTCTGGCGTCCCCAAGGCCCGCGTGTGGTGCTGGTTCGGGACGCCGCCGGCCTGCGCGCGCTGAGCGTGGCGCGCGTGCGCGAGGAGCTGACGCGCCTCCTGCGCTCGGTGGCCACGGCTGCGACCGAAGCAGGGAAGCAGGCTGGCAACAACGGCGGCCCGGGCCGCGTGGTGTCGTAAACGCCAAGCTCGTCAGCAGCCATCCAAAGGGCGGGGCGCCGTCACTCCGCCGCCCCGGGTGCGGGCTTGCACGGCTTGTGAACCGGCCCCGAAGGAACTGGCACCCCCACTGGCTGCGGGGCGCAAGATTGGGCTTTGGGCGGCGGACGGCGGTTCTTAAGCTCGGCGGGCATGTCGCAGTTGCTCAAGTCTTCGGCCGCAATGGCCGTGGCCACGCTGACCAGCCGGCTGCTCGGCATGGTGCGCGAGATGGTGTACGCGCGGTTTATGGGCGACGGTTGGGTGGCGGGGGCATTCCAGGTGGCGTTCACCATGCCGAACCTGTTCCGTCGTCTGCTCGGCGAGGGGGCGCTGACGGCGGCATTCATCCCCGTGTTCAAGGAAAAGGAGAAGACGGCCACGGCGGCCGAGATGTGGCAGGCGGCCAACGCCGTGATTTCAGGGCTGCTTGTGGCGGCGGCGGTCATTATCGGGCTGGTCCTGCTGGGCGTCTCGCTGGTGCTGCACTACGGGGCGTGGGACGCCAAAATGCACCTGATGCTGTCCCTGCTACGGGTCATGTTCCCCTACATGCTGCCGGTGTGTCTGACGGCCGTCCTCATGGGCATGCTCAACGCCCGCGGCTACTATTTCATTCCCGCAATGGGGGCCACGATGCTCAACGTGGTCATGATCGGCTCGGTGCTCTGGCTGGCCCCGCGAATGGGGCGGGAGCTGCACGAGCAAATCTACGCGCTTGCCGTGGGGGTGCTGCTGGCCGGCGTGGTGCAGGCGACTTTTCAACTGCCCGCGTTGCGCCGCGAGGGCTTCCGCTGGGCCTGGGTGTCCCCCTGGCGCGATCCGACGGTCCACCGGGTTGTGCGCCAGATGATTCCCGGCACGATCGGCGTGGCGGCCTTTCAACTCAACGTGGTGCTCATCCAGAACCTCGGCTTGTGGCTGGACACGCCGCAATCGCCGGTCATCGCCCCGTTCAACTACGCGGTGCGGTTGATGGAGCTGCCCCAGGGCGTGTTCGGCATCTCGGTGGCCACGTATCTGTTGCCCACGCTGTCGGGACTGGCCGCCGAGAAGAATTACGCCGAATTCCGCGCCACGTTGCGACAGGGCATGGGCCACCTGCTCTGGGTGAATCTGCTGGCCGCCGTGCTGCTGGTGGTGCTGGCCGAGCCGATTATCCGCCTGCTGTTTGAAGGGCGGCGTTTCGGTCCGGACGCCACCCTGCGGGCGACCTGGGCGTTGCAATGCCTCGCGCCCAGTCTGGTGGCCTACTCCCTGGTCAACGTGCTGGCGCGGGCCTTCTTTGCGCTGGGCGACACCAAGACCCCCATGCAAATCAGCGTGGTCTGCCTGGCGGTGAACCTCCTGTTCTCGGTGTTGCTGGTCCGGTGGTTCCGCCAGGGCGGCTTGGGCATGGCCAACACCATCAGCTCCGCGGTCAATTGCAGCCTGCTGGCGTATGCGTTGCGGCGCAAACTGCGGCGGCTGGACTGGGCGGCACTGGGCGGCAGCCTCAACGGGCTGGCGCTCGGCGCCGCTCTGGCCGCGGCGCTGGCCTGGGGCATAGCGCGCTACTGGGAACTGCGCCTGGGCCACGCCACCCTGCTGCCAAGGCTGGGAGCGGTTTTCGGACCGGCAACCATCGCCGCCCTGGCCTATTGGTGGACCACGCTCCGGCTCGGCGTGCCGGCCGCCGGCGAAGTGACCCACACGATCCTGGCCCGATTCGGCCATCGGCGGTAGCGGCGCACAGACCCAATGTCGCCGTGGCCCAAGGCGGTCAGCCGGTGTTGCCGTTCGCCGGTGACGACACGGCCCAAGGCGACAGGTCCGAGGCGCTACGCCTCAGCCTGAAGCCTGTGAATGCGACGCCGCTCTGGCCTGGGCCCCCTGGATGGCGGGGAGCGTAATGCGGGGGAATCCGGCTTTCAGCGACGCAGCCAGACGACGATGCGAGCGACCTCGCCGGTTCGGTCGAACACCGACCGGCTGGTGGCTCCGTCGAGGTCCAGAGAACCGCGTTCCTGCCGCGTCCCGTCCGCCCGGAACACCGTGAGCGAATTCCTGTCGCCGAGCCGATACACAATCGGGACCTGGCAAAACGTGAAGGCCAGTGAGCGGGCCGGCAGGCGCAGCCGCCGCTCCATGCCGGCGCAGTCGAAGTAACGGAACTCCCCAAGGGCGCGGCGGAATTCTTCGGCCCGCAAGAGCAGCGGCCGGAAACGGATTTGCCCCGCCTCGACCCATACGCCCAGTTCCCCCCAACGGCAGAGGATGTCCTCTTTGACCTGGCCGGTCAGGCCCGGTTGGCGCGCGCCGGCATGCGCGGGCGTGTGCGAGTAGGGGTCCGTCGGGAATGCGCCGTAGCGGCCGGGCGCCTTGCAGTCGCCCAGCCCGGCCCGGATGTCGTAATAGCACTCGGCCAGTCGGCGGAGCACCGAAGCGGGCGCGTCCGACGCGGCAGCGCGAAAGAGAGTTTCCTGCGCGGCCAGCAGGAGCTTCGACACCATGTGCCAGTAAATGCAGCCCAGCCCCTCGTAACCGAAGAACGTCCCCGACCGGCCCGTGAACGACTGGTGATCGAACAGGTCCTCGAACATCCGCAAGACCAGCCCGCCATCGCGACGCACAAGACGCCGGTAGCCCGCGCGGCTCAATTCATCGAGCTTGCGGCGCACGTCCGCCGCGTTGCGAATCGAGCCGTGGAAATGCAAACGGCCGTTCACGTCGCGCTCCACCAGCACGCGGTTGCCGTCGGCGACCAAACGCCGGAGCAACGCCGAGCGGGCCAGCGCGCGGGCCGGGAGGTTGTTCTTCTCGATGAATCGGGGCAGTTGGCGGTCCGGATAGAGCAGGTAGCTGTGCTGGTCCGGCCGATACAGCGCGCTGTGCCGCAGCGCGCGCAGCAGGCGCAGGGCTTCGGTGGCGGTGAGACAGCCGGCGCTCAGCGCGGCGACCTGGCCTTCCAGCATCAAGTAAAGCCGTCGAACCGGCAGCGCGTCCGACCGCTCGAAGCTGACGAGGTTGTAGGCATGATACAAGCCGTCGCGGCGTCGGTTGGCGCGGATCGAATGGTCCACCCAGTCCAAAACCAGGCCAAAGAAATCCAAAATCTGGCGGCCGCACACGGGTCGGGTGCGGCCGGACAGGCCGTGCCGGTAAAGCCGTTGCCGATAGGCGCTGCCCGCTTGCCCCAGCGCGTCCAGGACCTGTTTGCGGTCGCGGTCGCTCATCCGGCCGTCCAGCAACGGGCGATACCGCAGGAGGGCGCGTTGCAGTGCGTCCAGCCACCGGGCAACTTCGCGGGAGACTGGGAAACGCGCCGCAGGCTGCGACCGGAAAAGCTCGCGCAGGAACGCCACGTGGCGACGCAGGTAACACAGGGTCACCACGGATGCACCATTGCCGACCAGCGCGTTGTTGGCGTCGTTCCACTCGGGCCGTTGGGTGTTCATCCAGATGCCCGCCTCCGGGATGAAGTTGGACAACTTGGCCAGCAGCGGCACGAGCAGTTTCTCGGTCAGATTGACCAGCCGCACTTGGCCGTCCGCCGCCCAGACCAACTTGCCGTCCGCGCCGCACTGGCGCACACGGGCGGCAACGACCTGCTCGGTTGGCGCGTCGAACAGCACCGTCGCCTTGGGATTCGCCAGCAGGGCGTCGTAGGGTTTGATGCGATACGGGACGTTCGCGTAGGCAAAGATGGGCCGGGTCAACCAGCCGCGCAGCGTCCCTGGTTCGTGCTGCTCCAGGTTCTCCAGCAGTTTCAGCAGGTAGATGATCTGGTGATCGCCCCAGTAACCAATGAACGACCACGGGTCATGCGGATCGGTCACCTCCCATTCGATGCCATCGTGCGTAATGCGGTAGGGGTTGTAGCCGTCGGCGGTCGAGGCATTGAGAAACCGGCAGATCATTCCGGCGGTGTAGCCCGGGAACGAGCGCGCCAACGCCTCCCAGTTTTGGAAGATGTCCCGCCAATTGCCTTCGTAGCCAATGGCGCGCCGGCCATCGGCCCGGCGCGGGGCGATGGAGAACCGATTCCACGGCCGGCTGGGGTCGCCATGCCGCCGGCTGAATGTCAGCGGCAGGTACTCGCGGCACAGCCGCTCGAGCTGCGGATCGCGGGTGGCGGCGGCCCGCGCGATCAGTTGGGCATAGGGCAGGCCGGGCTTGAGGCGGCGGAAAAAGCCGGCGTGGCGGGCTGCAAGTGCCTGGTTGGCCCGCGCCACAAAGGCCCGCAGCTCCGCCGGGTCAATCTCGTAGCCACGCTCGAAGACCCCGCCCCGCATGATGTTGAACAGCACGTTGCCGAAGTGACGGGTGTCGGCAATCGGCCGGGCGGTCGCTTGCAAGCCGTCGGCACGGCCTACCAGACCCCGCAGCTCCTGCGTGCCGCGTTCCACATCGGCCAACACCCACTGTCGCAGGCGCGCCGGGGCGCGCAGCAGACGGTTCAGCGCGGCAACCTCCGATGGGCCGCGCTCGACATCGGCCACCATCAGCCAGTCGGCGCTCTGGCTGCGGCGCAGGCGCAGGTCGGCCTGGACGAAGTAAGCGCCGCGTTCGGCACGGATGTCGGTCTCGGTGCGCAACGAGGCCCCGCGCCGGAAGGCCTCGATTTGGCGAGCGCAAAGCAGCGTGGCGCGCGGCTTGAGGCCGACGCACCAGACGGTGGTCGCCCGCAGGGATTCCGCCGGCTCTGGCCGGTCAATCGGCACGGAACTGAGCGTGAACAGACCCAGCCCCGTTCCCGGAAGCAGTTCGTTCTTTTTGTAGGCGTCGGCCAGCGTGCTCTTTTCGAGCTGGAAGCGGCTGTCCAGACCGGCGGGCAACAGGTTCTGCACGCCGTCCAGCAGGCGGATTTGCGCGGGCGGGCCGGCGTTGTCCAGCCAGGCGCGGCGCACGAAGCCAAAGCGCTCGCTGCTGGACCATTGGTAGCGAAAGGTCAACGCCAGGTCTTCGTTGACCTCCTCGAACAGCAGCTTGTTGCCGACCGAATTCTTCAGCAGGTTGCGCCGGACGCGGTACAGGCCGCGCTGCTCCTCCGCAAAGGGTTGCCAGAGAAACCAGCGGCCGCCGCGGCGGACCAGCAGCCACGTGCGGCTGCCTGTCACGCCGGCGGCATCGTGAATCTTGTCGTCCGTGTAGTAAGGAAACAGGGCGTGGTCCGGGTCGCCGCGGCCCGCGGTGAGCGCGCCAGTGCTGGAGAGGAACATCCAAAGGTCGGCGGCGCTGACCAGGCTCAGGAAGAACGGCCGCATCTGATCGTAATGGGCGATGCGGTAAAAGCCCTCACCGGCCCACTGCACCTGGGCACCTTCGATGGGCAGATCACGCGCCTGCAACCGCCACGCGCCCGCCATGATTCTGGCTTGCACCGGACCGGCGTACCTGCGCGGTGGAAATCCGTCAAGGCCCACCCGCGCGCCGGTTGCACACGGACCGAACCCCTGGCTGTTACGCCGCAAGCCCCCGACTTGCGGCCGTGGCACGGCCATCCAGGTTGCCGCCGGAGGTCAGAACAGTGGGTTCCCAGTCGCGCTGGCCGATGGCCTGTGGCTGAGCGCGTCAGCCGACGCCGTTCCTGCTCTGGTGGCCGAGCCTGCAGGCGGCGCAACAGGTCAAACCGCTCACCCTCAAACAGGCCCATTGTCCCAGGCCAGCCGGAGCGCGAGACTGCCTGCGGAACGCTTGGCCCTGGTGATGCGATACACTCCTCACGCACCAAAGCCCCAAGACCACAGCCTTCGATGGCTCTGCCCTCTTTGCGTCTTGGCGTGCAAGAACCGAACGCAAAGGCGCAGAGGCGTCAAGCCCCGCCGGACGCAATACCCATCCTCAGCCGAGCCGGCGAAACCAGCCATGAAGCGGCGTGGCGGCAAACCGACAGCCCAGTAGTGGTGCCGTTCGACCGAGTAGAACTGGGCAAAAACCCGTGGAAAAACCCGGCGGAAAAATCCTAAAAAAACCGTTGACGGATTACCTCAGAGGTGAGCTGAGCGAGGCCGGGGAGCGCGCCCAGGGCGTCCGGTTGCAACCGCCACGTGCCCGCGCTCCCCGGCCTTCGCTCCAGCGCTCTTGTTAGGCGTTGCTTCCATCTTGGTCTGCTCCCCCACCCGGCCTTGGCACCGCCTCCGCTCCGGTCGCCGCGCCGCCCGGCCCCACGGCAAGCTGCCGCCCCGGCCGTCCGGCTCGCGGACGCCCGAAGCCGCTCCACTCGCAAAGTCCAAGGCGTTTGATTCATGGCTGGTCGTCCGAAGCCGCCTAACGACCAAGCTGAGCGA
>Ga0073932_1002118_pt1 | contig 32810 bp, 21 predicted proteins | sample DewCreD2012metaG_FD_76967 | JGI IMG/M metagenome (GOLD analysis project Ga0073932, IMG submission 76967) | Hot spring sediment bacterial and archeal communities from British Columbia, Canada, to study Microbial Dark Matter (Phase II) - Dewar... ...
AGGCCGAGGTGATCGACGAGCCGGGCGCGAACAGGTCCAGGCAGCTGCCGAAGTTCGAATAGGAGGCGCGCGCGTCGGTGGAGGTGGTGGCGCCGACGGTGATGGCGGCGCTCACGCGGGCCGGCGAGTAGTTGCAGGCGTTGCGGTTGCTGTTGCCGGCGGCGATGGCGTAGGTGACGCCGGAGTTGATCGAATTGTTCACAGCGGTATCCAGCGACGTGGACCGGCTGCCGCCCAGGCTCATGTTCGCCACGGCGGGCTTGCGCGCGTTGGCGGTCACCCAGTCCACGCCCGCGATCACGCCGGAGGTGGAGCCCGAGCCGCTGCAACTGAGCACGCGCACGGCCACCAGGCTGACGTTCTTGGCCACGCCGTAGGTGCTGCCGCCGACCGTGCCGGCGACGTGCGTGCCGTGGCCGTTGCAGTCGTTGCCGTTCTGGCCGTCGCCGATGGTGTCGGTGCCGACGGACGCCCGGCCGCCGAATTCGTTGTGCGAGATGCGGATGCCGGTGTCGATGATGTAGGCCGTGACGCCGGTGCCGGTGACGTTGTAGGTGTAGCTGTTGTTCAGAGGCAGGTTGCGCTGGTCGATGCGGTCCAGGCCCCAGGTGGCCGGGGACTGGGTGGCGTCAATGGACATGACCTGGTCCGCCTCGATGTAAGCCACGTTCGGGTTGCGGCTGACCGCCTCCAGCGCCCGCGCCGGGAGCGTGGCTGCAAAGCCGTTGAGGGCCGCGGCGTACTGGAAATGCAGGCGGCCGCCCTGCGCCCGGGCGCTGTTGATGGCGGCCGCGGCCGCGGCGCGGGTGGTGCCCGAGCGGAAGACTACGATGTAGCGATCCGCGATGGCGGCCGCCGACTCGCGGCCATAGACCGGCGCCGCATGTCCGGCAGCGGCGGCTGGCTGGATAGACGCCAAGAGCAGGGCGAGCGCCACGATCACGAACCCGAGTCGCCTGAGCAACATGCTGGACCTCCTGGAGAGATGAAGAGACGGCCGGTTTCAACGGTTCAAAAGGTTCAAATGGAGTTTAGCGGCCATATAAGTCGCGTCAAGCCCCCGGTCGGCGGAGTCTTATATTAAGTTCGTGTTGATGGCGGCCTATCCAGAAGCAGCTGATATAGTTGTTAAGATCCGGCGCTGGAGCGCCGAAGCACGCGGCGCGTGGCCTCGGACCACGAACGGCTTGTCCTGGCCGTGTGCGCCGCCTGGCCGGGCCGTTGCCAAGACTCGAAAAATGACCGGTACATTTGGGTGCCTTCGGGCTTTTGGGCTGACCCGTCCGCCTGGCAGACACCCATCACCGACGCCATGCCGGCGAAAGCCGGCATCCAGGAGCAGAAGCTCGCAGACGAGCGGGCGCTTCCGGGCCCCGGCCTTCGCCGGGACGACGGTGGAAATGGTTGCGCCCAGGCGCGGCGGCCTGGAGATTGACCGCCAGCGGCGAAGGCACCCGTCCATTTTGTCCACTCCGCGAGTTGGATTATCATTGTCCCGCAGGGGGCCTGTTACCACGACTCAGTGGAGGCCATGTGCGACGCTGGAATGGGTGGGGCGACGCCGCCACCACGTACCCTCTGCCGGATTCCGCCGCTGCGTATCTGGCCGACCGGGTGGGGCCGGGTCTGGCGCTGAGCGACGCCAGTCTCGCAGAGGCGCTGGCTGGAGCGCCGGCTTCGCGGCTGGCCGCCCATCCCCTCGTCACCGTCGATCCCACCGAGCGGCTGCTCCACGCCCGCGGCCAGAGCCTGCCGGACTGGGCCGCCCTGCGGTCCGGCCGGGTGGGCGTCTTCCCGGACGGCGTCGCCTATCCGATGTCCGACGACGATGTGCGCGCTCTGCTGGCCTATGCGCGCGCCACCGGCGCGCGCCTCATCCCGTATGGCGGCGGCAGCAGCGTGGTAGGCCACATCAATCCATTGCCCGGCGAAGCGCCGGTCCTCACGGTGGACCTGACGCGCCTGAATCGCCTGACCGACCTCGACCCGACCAGCCGCCTGGCGACGATCGAGGCCGGCGCCAGCGGCCCGGAGATCGAGGCCCAGTTGCGCGCGCGCGGCTACACGCTCGGCCATTTCCCGCAATCGTTCGAGCTGTCCACCCTCGGCGGCTGGATCGCCACACGCTCCAGCGGCCAGCAATCGTATCATTACGGCCGCATCGAGGCCCTGTTCGCCGGCGGCCACGTCGAGACGCTGCTCGGCCCGCTCGATCTGCCCCCGCACCCGGCCAGCGCCGCCGGGCCGGACCTGCGCCAGATGATCCTGGGTTCGGAGGGTCGGCTGGGCGTCATCACGCGCGCCATCGTTCGCGTCCGTCCGGCGCCGGAGGCCGAGGGCTTTTACGGCGTCTTCTTCCACACCTGGGAGGCCGGCGCGGCCGCCGTGCGCGCCATCGCCCAGGCCGGTGTGGGCGTCTCCATGCTGCGCCTGAGCGACGCGCTGGAGACCGAGACCACGCTGCGTCTGGCCGGCCATGAGAATCTGGTGGCCTGGGCCGAGCGCGGGCTGCGCCTGGCCGGCTACGGCCCGGAGCGCTGCCTGCTCTTGTTCGGCGTCACCGGCGAGCGGGCCCCGACCGAGTTCGCCCGGCGGCAGGCCGAGGCGGCCTGCCGAGACCACGGCGGCCTGGTGGTCGGGACCGCCATCGGGAACCGCTGGCGCAAGACGCGCTTCCTCACCCCGTACCTGCGCAACTCCCTGTGGGAGGCCGGTTACGCGCTGGATACGCTCGAGACGGCCGTATCCTGGTCGGCCGTGCCGGCGCTGGCCCAGGCGCTTAAGGAGTCGTTGCGTCAGGCGCTGGACGGCGTCGGCGAACGTGTGCTGGCCTTCGCCCATCTCTCGCACGTCTACGCCGACGGCGCGAGCATTTACGTGACCTACCTGTGGCGCCGGGCCGCCGATCCGGAGGAGACCGTGCGCCGCTGGCGGGCGCTCAAAGGCGGCGCCAGCCGCGTGCTGGTCGCCCACCACGGCACCATCAGCCATCAGCACGGCGTCGGCGTGGACCACGCCCCGTACCTGTCCGCCGAGAAGGGCGCGGTGGGGATGACGATGCTGGAATCCGTCCGGCGCGCGCTGGACCCGGACGGGCTGCTCAATCCCGGAAAGCTCGTGTGATGTGGACTCACGGCTGGCGTGACCGCGTCTGGTCCGACCTGGACCGGCCCTGGGACCTGATCGTCATCGGCGGCGGGATCACGGGCGCCGGCATCCTGCGCGAGGCGGCCCGCGCCGGGCTGCGCGCCCTGCTGGTCGAGCAGCACGACTTTGCCTCCGGCACTTCGTCGCGCTCGTCCAAGCTGGTGCACGGCGGTTTACGCTATCTCAAACAGGGCGAGATCCGGCTGACGTTCGAGTCGGTGCGCGAGCGCGAGCGCCTGCTGCGTGAAGGCCGCGGCCTGGTCAGTTCGCTCGGCTTCCTGATGCCCACCTACGCCGGCGACCGGCCGCCCGCCTGGGTCTTTGGCCTGGGCCTGATGGTCTACGACATCCTGGCGATGAAGTTCAACCACCGCCGCTACGACGCCCTGGATATGCGCGACCTGTGCCCGGGCCTGGCCGAGACGGGTCTGCAGGGCGGCTACCGTTACTTCGACGCGCTGACCGACGATGCGCGGCTGGTGCTGCGCGTGCTGCGCGAAGCCGTGGCGGGCGGCGCCGTCGCCCTGAATTATGCGCGCGTCGTCGGCCTGCTGCGCGACCGCTCCGGCCAGGTGCGCGGCGTGGCGCTGCAGGACGTGGCCGCCGCCGGGCGGTCGCGCACGGCCGAGGCGCAGGCGGCGGCCGTCATCAACGCTACGGGCGCGTGGGCGGACGAGGTGCGGGCGCACGCCGACCGTCGGCGGCCTGCCCAGCGCCTGCGCCCGCTGCGCGGCAGCCACCTGATCCTGCCGGCCGGGCGCGTGCCGCTGCGCCGGGCCGTCACCTTTCAACACCCGTCCGACCGGCGGCCGGTCTTTGCGCTGCCCTGGGAGGGCGTGACCCTGTTCGGCACCACCGATGTGGATCATGGCCGGAAGGTGGAGACGGACCCGGGCATCACGTCGCCGGAGGTTGATTACCTCCTGGCAGGCCTGGCTTACGCGTTCCCGCTGCTCAAACTCGGGCCGGACGATGTGCTGGCCACGCTCTCGGGCGTGCGGCCGGTGGTGGACACGGGCAAGGCAGACCCGTCGAAAGAGTCGCGTGAGCACGTCCTGTGGCGTGACGCCGGCATGGTGACCGTCACCGGCGGCAAGCTGACGACCTTCCGGCTGATGGCGCACGAGGCCCTGCTGGGCATCCGCGCCCGCCTGCCGGGCCGGCCGCGCTTCGACGCCGGCCGCTCGATGCTGGACCCCATCCCGGAGGCGGCGCCGGCGGCGGCCGGGTTAGACCCGGCCACCCGGCTGCGGCTGGCCGGCCGCTACGGCGCCGACATGCCGGCGTTGCTGGAGGCGGCGCGGCCCGGTGAGTTGGGCCGCGTCGGCGACTCGGTGACGGTGTGGGCCGAGCTGCGCTGGGCGGCGCGGGCCGAGGGCGTGGTGCACCTGGACGACCTGTTGCTGCGCCGGGTGCGTCTGGGCCTGCTGCTGCCGCGCGGCGGCCAGGATTACCTCAACGACATCCGCGCCATTGCCCAGCCGGAACTGGGGTGGGATGACGCGCGCTGGCAACAGGAGGCCGCGGCCTATGTGCGGCTGTGGCGGGCGAGCTATTCACTGCCGGAGGAAAACGCATGAAGATCCTGGCTCTGGAAAAGCCGGTCCCGGGCGCGGCGGCCGATGCGTTCACGCCCGAATTGCTGGCGGCCGAAGCCGCGCAGGTGTGGACGCTGTACCAGGAGGGCCTGCTGCGCGAAATCTACTTCCGCAAAGACCGCCATGAGGCGGTGCTGATCCTGGAATGCGCTGATGAAGTGGAAGCGCGCGCGGCTCTGGGCGCGCTGCCCCTGGTTCAACGCCGGCTGATCGATTTCGATGTTATCCCGCTGACGCCGTATCCCGGCTTCGCGCGCCTGTTCGCCGCGCCGGGCTGACCCGCAAGACACGCAGGCGCGGCACTCCCATGACCAAGGACCTCCTGCTGGCTATTGACAACGGCACGCAAAGCGTCCGCGCCCTGCTCGTCGACCCGCAGGGCAACCTGATCGCCAAAGCGCGCGTCCCGATCGAGCCGTATTTTTCGGACGCCCCCGGCCTGGCCGAGCAGCACCCGGAGGTCTTCTGGGAGGCGGTGTGCCAGGCCTGTCAGCAGTTATGGACGCGGCCGGGCGTGGACAAAGGCCGATTGGCGGCCGCGGCCCTGACCACCCAGCGCGGCACCGTCGTCAACCTGGACGCCGCCGGCCGGCCGCTGCGGCCCGCCATCCTCTGGCTCGATCAGCGGCGCACCGAGGGGCTGACGCCGGTCGGCGGCGTGTGGGGCCTGGCGTTCCGGCTGTCCGGCATGAGCGCGACCGTGGCCTATCTTCAGGCTGAGGCCGAGGCCAACTGGCTCCGCACCCACCAGCCGGAGATCTGGCGGCAGACGCACAAGTATCTGTTGTTGTCCGGCTACCTGACTTATCGCCTGGTCGGCCGGTATGTGGACTCGGCCGGCTGCCAGGTGGCCTACCTCCCGTTCGATTACAAGAACCTGCGCTGGGCGAACAAGCGGGATTGGAAGTGGGAGGCGGTGCCGATGGACCCGGCGCTGCTGCCCGAGCTGACGCCGCCGGCCGGGGTGCTGGGCGAGGTCACGCGCGAGGCGGCCGAGGCCACCGGGATCCCCGCCGGCCTGCCGCTGGTGGCCGCCGCGGCGGACAAGGCCTGCGAGGTGATCGGCGCCGGCTGTCTCGATCCGCATATCGCCTGCCTGAGCTACGGCACCACGGCGACGCTGAACACCACACACCGGCGCTACGTCGAGGTCATCCCGCTCATCCCGCCTTATCCGGCGGCTGTGCCGGGCGCCTACAGCGTGGAGACCAGCGTCTACCGCGGCTTCTGGATGGTGAGCTGGTTCAAGAATGAGTTCGCGCAGCATGAGCAGCGCCTGGCCGAGGAGCGCGGCGTGGCCCCGGAGGACCTGTTCGATGACCTGGTGCGCGCGGTGCCGCCGGGATCGCAGGGCCTGGTGCTCCAGCCGTACTGGTCGCCGGGGCTGAAGGTGCCGGGGCCGGAGGCCCGGGGCGCCATCATCGGCTTTGGCGACGTCCACACGCGCGCGCACGTCTACCGCGCCATCCTCGAGGGCCTGGCCTATGCCCTGCGCGAGGGCGCCGAGCGGACCGTGAAGCGCAGCGGCGTGCCGATTACGGCCCTGCGCGTGGCCGGCGGCGGCAGCCAGAGCGATGCCGCCATGCAGATCACGGCCGACATTTTCGGCCTGCCGGCCTCCCGCCCGCACCTCTACGAGGCCTCCGGCCTGGGCGCCGCCATCGACGCGGCGGTGGGCGCGGGCCTGCACCCGAGTTTCGAAGCCGCCGTGGCGGCGATGACGCGCCTGGGCGATACGTTCACGCCCAACCCGGCGGCCCAGGCGATTTATGAAGCGTTATTCCAGCAGGTGTATCGCCAGATGTACGCGCGTCTGCGGCCGATGTACGAGGCGCTGCGGCGGATTGCGGCGTAGCGGGGCAGGGGGAGGTCAGGCGAGGCCGTGGCGCTGTTTGACCGCCGCCACGACCGCCTCGACTGCTTGCTGAACCCGTTGGCGCCGGTCCGGATCGAGCGCCGGCGCTTCCTGGTCGCGCAGCCAGCGGCCCCCATAGGCTGACCGGTAGCGTTCCGGCAGTTCATCCGGGAAGGTCTGGCCGGACATTACGCCGAAGGCCAGCGTCCAGGCGCGCGGCACCACAGTGAGGTCGTAGCCGCCGCCGCCCAGCGCCAGCCAGCGCGGGGCCAGCGCTCCCAATCTCTCGAAGATCGCGGTCTGCCCGGAGGTGGTCAGCGCCAGGTTGGCCAGCGGGTCGCGGTAGTGCGTGTCCACCCCCAGCTGCGTCACCACAATATCGGCCTGGAAGCGCTCGAGGAGCGGCGGGACCACCTCGCCGAACGCCCACAGGTAGGCGTCGTCGTCCGTGAGCGGCGGCAGCGGGACGTTGACGCTGAAGCCGCGCCCGGCGCCGGCGCCGATCTCGTCCACGAAGCCGGTGCCCGGGAAGAGCGTCCGGCCGTCCTGGTGCAGGGAGATGGTCAGCACGCGATCGGTGTCGTAGAAGGCGCTCTGGACGCCGTCGCCGTGGTGCACGTCCACATCCACGTAGGCCACGCGCCGGCCGCGCCGCAGCAGCCAATGGATGGCGACGGCCGCGTCGTTGAAGACGCAGAAACCGGAGGCCCGGTCCCGGCCGCCGTGGTGCAGGCCGCCGCTGAAATTGAAGGCCACGTCGCACTCGCCGCTCGCCAGACATTCGGCGGCTTGCAGCGCGCCGCCCACCTTCAATCCCTCGGTCTCGTACATGCCCGCGAACACGGGGTTGTCGCCCGGCCCAAAGCCATAGCGCGCGGGCGGGAAGGAGGGCCGGTCTGACGCCGCGGATCGGCTGAGCGCCTTCACCGCGTCGATATATTCGTGAGAGTGGAACAGGGCCAGCTCGTCCTCGCGCGCCGGGCGCGGCGGCAGCACGCGGACGCCCGGCGCCGCGAACGCGCCGTACTCGTCCAGCAGCGCGTGGGTGCGCTGCAGGCGCTCCGGCTTGAGCGGGTGCTGCGGGCCGTGCCCGCGCTCCCAGACGGCGGGCGAGGCGATGAAGACGACGCGGCGCATAAAACAAGTCTCTGTTCTCGGCGCTCCCGGCGGCGAAAAAGGCGGCGGCGCCTGGGCCTACAACGCCTGAGTCAAAATGTCGATCAAGGCTTCGTCGGTTAGCTTCACCGGGTTGCCCTGCATGCTGGAAGCTTTCTGACCACGGCGCGCGATCTCGGGCAGGTCGGCGGCGGTCACGCCGTAGCGCGAGAGCGGCGGCACGTCCAGCGCCGCGCACAACGCGCGCACCCAGGCCACGCCCGCCTCGGCCGTGGCGTCGGGCCGGCCGGTGAGCAACGCCGCCGCTTCCGCGTAACGCTTCAGATGAGGGCCGGGGGCGCGCAAGTTGGCGTCCATCACCACCGGCAGCAGGCGGGCGCATATAGCGCCGTGCGGGGCCGGGAACATCCCACCGATCGGCCCGGCCAGGCCGTGGACGGCGCCGAGCCGGGCGTTGGCCAGCGCCAGCCCGCCGCAGAGCGACGCCAGCGCCATGTCCTCGCGCGCCCCGGCGTCCGCGCCGTCCTCGAAAGCCCGGCGCAGACTGCGCGCCACACGCGGGATAGCGTCCCGGCACAGGGCGTCGACGAACGGGTTGGCGGCGTGGCTCACAAAGGGCTCGATGAGCTGCGTGAGCGCGTCCAGGCCGGCGGTGGCCGTCACGAACGGCGGCGCGGAATGCGTCAGCTCGGGGTCCACCACGGCGACGCGCGGCAGCATCCGGGGGCTGCGCAGGCTGACTTTGGCGCGCTGCTCGGGCACGCTCAGCACGGCGTTGCGCGTGACCTCGGAACCGGTGCCGGCCGTGGTCGGCGCGGCGATGTACGGGGCCGGCGCCTGTCCCAGCGGCCGGCCCCGGCCCACCCCCTCCAGATAGTCCAGCGGGTCGCCGGGGTTGGTGAGCAGCGCCGCGATGGCCTTGCCGGTGTCCAGGACGCTGCCGCCTCCGACGCCGATGACGACGTCGCAGCCGGCCGCGCGCGCCTGTTCCACGCCGGCCAGCGCCAGGGCCACGGTCGGCTCGCCCGGGACCGTGAACAACGTGGTCTCCAATCCCTGGGCGCGCAGCGCGTCCCTCAGCGGCGCAGCGCGGCTCGCCTCGCGGCCGGTGACGACCAGGGCGCGCCGCCCGAAATCGGCGGCCAGCGCCGGGACCTCGCGCGAGACGCCGGGCCCGAACAGGATGCGGCCGGCGGTGGCAAACTCGAAGCGCATGCGCTATCCCCAGCCCGCGTCTTCCGGGAAGACGTTGGCATAGACCACCCGCGTCCGGGGCTCGGCCAGCAGCGGCTCGGCGACCTCGCGCCAGCGTTGATAGTGCGCGGTCTCCTTGTGCCGGGCCGGGTCTTCCGGCGTGCGGTAGACCTCCACCAGCACAAAGCGGGTCGGGTCGTCCGCCTGCTGGAGCACGTCGAAGCGCGCGACGCCCGGCTCCTGGAGCGAATGGCGGGCGTTGTCCAGCGTGGCGGCCTGGAAGGCTTCGAGCGAGTCGGGTCTGACGCGGATGAAGACGTGGACGATGTACATGCGTTCTCCTAGTGAGTGAACGAGCGCGCCGGCCGCTCGTCGAACCGGTGCAGGCCGACCGCCCGGGCGGCGGCGTACGCGTCGGCCAGCTCGCGGGCCGTGATGCGGCGGTTGATCTCCGGGAAGCGCCCGGCCGAGACGCGGTGGGCGGGGTGGTATTGGGCCATCAGGTTGACGTACGTGTCCGGCGACACCGACTCGGCCAGGAAGCGCAGGATGTCGCGCGCGCCGGCGGCGTCGCCCGGCATCACCAGGTGCCGGACGAGCACGCCGCGCTTCGCCAGCCCGTGCTCGTCCAGTTTCAGCACGCCGACCTGGCGGTGCATCTCGACGATGGCCCGGCGCGCGGCGTCCGGGTAGTCCCGGGCCAGCAGATACTTCAACGCGCGCCGTTCATCCCAGACCTTGAAATCGGGCATGTAGATGTCCACCACGCCGTCCATCAGGCGCAGGCTGTCCAGCGAGTCGTAGGCGGAGGTGTTATAGACGATGGGCAGTCGCAGGCCGCGCTCGACGGCCAGCGGCAGGGCCTCCAGGATCTGCGGCACGACGTGCTCCGGCGTGACCAGGTTGAGGTTGTGGCAGCCGGCGGACTGGAGGGCGAGCATGATCTCCGCCAGGTGTTCGGGCCGCGCCTCGACGCCGGCCGGCTGCTGGCTGATGTCGTGGTTCTGGCAGAAGACGCAGCGCAGGTTGCACCACGCGAAAAAGAGCGTGCCGCTGCCGTTCCAGCCGCGCAGGCAGTCTTCCTCGCCGAAGTGCGGGAAGGCGCTGGCGACGCGCGCGTAACGTCCGGTCTTGCAGGCCGCCGTCTTGTCCGCCAGCCGGTCCACGCCGCAGGCGCGCGGGCAGGCGCGGCACGCGGCCAGGCCCTGGACGGCCTCGCGCGCCCGGCGCTGGAGCTCGCCGCTGCGGTGCAGCGCCAGATACGCCGGCTCGAAGTCGGCGGCGCGGAGGCGGAAACGCGGTTCGGTGTGCGCCGGCTGTGGGACAGGCATCGGTGGGGGGCGCTCTAAGTCAAGCGTTGCAGGACATTGTAAATCGCATTCGCGCCGAAGGCGATAGCGTCGGCCGGCACACGCTCGTCGGCGCCGTGGATGACGCCGGCGAAGTTGAAGTCGGCGGGCAGCTTCATCGGCAGGAAGCCGTACGTCTGGATGCCCAGGCGCGCGAAAAAACGGCCGTCGGTGACGCCGCTCAACAGCAGCGGCGTCGGCGCGCCGGCCGGATCGGCCTGGCGCAGGACCTCGGCCAGCAGGTCGAACAGGCCCAGGTCCATCGTGGCCGGGCCGGGGTCGTAGCGGACCACCTCCACCTCGACGTCGTCGCCCAGGACCGGGCGCAGTTCGGCCAGCATATCCGCCGGCGTGAAGCCCGGCAGCAGGCGTCCGTCCAGGCCGACCGAGACCTCGGCCGGGATGACGTTGATCTTGTCGCTGGCCTGCAGCATGGTGGGGTTGGCGGTGTTGTGCAGGAGCGGGTCGAACACGCGCCCGCGCTCGCCGAGCACATCCAGCACGGAGTCGGTCAGGGCCGGGTTGAGGAGCTGGCGCAGCAGGAGGCCGGCGGCCCCAGGCAGGGCGGCGGCGAGGCGCTCGAACATCAGGCGCGCCGGCGGCGTGACGTGCACGGGCAGCCGGCGCCGGTCCAGGCGTTCCAGCATCCGCGCCAGCCGCGCCATCGCCCCGCCGCGCGCCGAGAGCGAGCCGTGGCCGGCCGGGCCGCGCACGATCGCCTTGAGCGCGCACAGCTGTTTTTCGGCGACCATGATCGGGTAGAAGCGGCGTCCGGCGATGTGCAGGGAGAAACCGCCGAACTCGCCCAGCGCGTAGCGGATGCCGGCGAACAGGCCGGCGTGCTGCTCCACCAGGAACTTCGCGCCGAAGTCGCCGCCGGCCTCCTCGTCGCTCACCAGGGCCAGCACCACATCGCCGGGCAGCCGCGCGCCCTCGGCCCTGGCCCGCAGGACGGCGGCGACGAGCATGGCCACGCCGCCCTTCATGTCCAGCGCGCCGCGGCCCCAGATGAAGCCGTCGGCGCTCTCGGCCGCGAAGGGCGGGCGGCTCCAGCGCTGGCCGGCGGTTGTCACCACGTCGACGTGGCCGTAGAGCAGGATCGGCGCGGCGCGGCCCTCGCCGGGCAGGCGCGCCACCAGGTTGGGGCGCTCCGGGGTCCGGGCGTAGAACGTGGACGGGATGCCGGCGTCGCCGAGCAGGCCGGCGAGGTAAGCCAGGCAGGCCGCCTCGTTCCCCGGCGGGTTGGTGGTGTCGAAGCGGATCAGGTTCTGGAGCAGTTCGGCGGGGCGTTGGTAGAGGGGGTCGTGTGACATGGTCGCCGGGAAAGAAATGGCTGTGGAGTGCGTTTTTCGGTTTGTTGACAGGAACGCCTCTAAACCGCCTCTGGCGGCAGGGTCTCATCGCCGGCGGCGCCGCGCCGCGACAGGAAGTAACTGACCGCGGCGACGCGCCCCTCGCGCAACTGGACCACCCAGGTGCGGTAGATCGCGCCGACCGGCAAAGCGGTCGGGTCGATGAAATTCAGATAGATCACGCGCGCCTCCCGCCCGCCGGCGCCGCGCCAGACCTCCGGCAGCCGCCCGGCCTCCGGGGCGTGCTCGGGCCGGCGCTCGATCGCCTGGCGGCAGGCGGCTAATTCGTCGGGGGTGACTTCCGCGCTCATGGTGATGGAACGATCGCGCTCATTCCGGCACCCGCCAGAGCTTCTCGGCGCGCACCGTCGGCTCGCCCTGGCCGGGGTCGCGTTCCACCACGCCCTCCACCACGAACGGCCCGGCCGAGTCCGTGAGCGCCGCCCGGCAGCGCCGGTAGACGTCGCCGCTCAGGATCACCTCCAGCATGCCGTCCAGGTCCTCCAGCGACATGAAGTAGGTGTAATCGCCGGACGTGTCGCTCAGGCGGCCGCGCCGCCAGATCTGGCGCATGCCGGCCACGCGCACGCGCTGGCCGACGCGACTGGCGGCCTCGACCGTGTTGAGCGCACCCGCGGCGGCGAGTTTTTCGGCCGCCAGTTCGAGCGGATGGGCGATGACGCTGGCTTCCAAAAGCTCTTCCTGCGCCGCGACCTTCTGCGCCAGCGTCCAGTCGTCGCCGTCGCCGGCCTCGCCGCCGAAGAGCGCCATCTGGCCGCGTTCCCAGCGCCCGCCCTTCAACTCGCGCAGTAAAGCCGGGATCGCGCCCAGGCCCTCCAGCGCGCCGACCTTGACGAGCGCCTCGGCTTCCTGCGGGCGCGGATCGACGCGGGCCAGGAAATCCTGCAGAGAACTGAACGGGCGCTCGCGCTGAATGGCCTCGATGGTGCGCCCGGTCAGGTCACGCACCTGGTCCAGGCCCATGTAGAGCACCGGCTGGCCGTTCTGATAGACCACGCTGAACTCGCGCCCGGCATGGTTCACGTGCGGCGGGCGCAGGGCGAGGCCCAGGCGGCGCGCTTCGGTGAGGTAGACGCGCTGGCGATAGTAGCCGCCCCAGTTGGCGAGCACGGCGGCCATGAACTCGGCCGGGTGGTGGGCTTTGCACCACGCCGCCCGCCAGGCGACCTGCGCGTACGAGGCGGCGTGCGCTTTGGGGAAGCCGTAGCCGGCGAAGGCCGCCATCAGCTCCCACACCCGCTCGCCGACCGCCGGCGGCACGCCGCTTCTGGCCTCGGCCCCGGCGATAAAGCGCTCCTTGAGCGATTGCATCTGCTTGCCGGGATCGAAATGGCTCATCGCCCGACGCAGTAAATCCGCATCGGCCAGCGACAGCCCGGCCAGCTCGTGCGCGATGCGCAGCACCTGCTCCTGGTAGAGGATGACGCCGTACGTGTCCGCCAGCAGGGGCGCCAGCGCCGGGTGGATGTGCTGGACCGGCTCGCGGCCCAGGTGGCGGCGCACGAAGGCGTCCTTCAGGCCGCCGGTGAGCGGGCCGGGCCGGTAGAGCGCCAGCGCCGTCATCAGGTCGTCCACGCTCTGGGCCTGCACCTCTTTGAGGGTGGCGCGCATGCCCGGGCTTTCGATCTGGAAGCAGCCGATGGTGCGCGCGGTGCGGACCAGCTCACGCGTGGCCGCGTCGTCGTCCGGGATGGCGTCCAGCACCGCCAGGGCCGGCGTGATGGAGCGGCGCTGCGCCAGCGCTTCGGCCACGTCCGCAATCACGCTCAGGCCGCGGATCCCCAGCAGATCGATCTTGATCAGGCCCAGGGCGCCGAGCGCCTCCAGGTCCAGTTGCGTGGCCGGCAGTCCCTTGGCGGCCTGGAAGGTCGGCACGAGGTTGGTGACCGGGCCGGGCGTGATGACGACGCCGCCGGGGTGGAGGGAGAGATGATGCGGGCGCTCCAGCAGGGCGGTCGCGTGCTCGAACAGCGAGCGGTGCGCCGGGAAGCGCCGGGCCAGGGCGGCGAAGGGGGCCTCGTCCCGGGGCCGCAGATGCGGCGGCCCCCAGCGCTCAGGCAACAGGTCCACCAGCTGGCTCACCTCGGCCGGCGGCAAACCGAAGGCCTTGGCGGTCTCGCGCAGGGCGGAACGCTCGCGAAAGCGGTTGATGGTGCCGACCAGCGCGCAGCGCTCGTAGCCGTAGCGGTCGAAGACATGCTGGATCACGCGGTCGCGCCGGCGCGAGCACAGGTCGGTGTCGATGTCGGGCGGCGTGGAGCGGGCCGGGTTGAGGAAGCGCTCGAAATACAGGTTGAGGCGCAGTGGATCGGGCGAGGTGATGTCCAGGCAGTGCGCCACCAGCGACGAGGCCGCCGAACCGCGTGACGACACGGGCACGCCGGTCGCCCGGGCATAGTCCAGGATCTCGGCCATGATCAGGAAGAGGGGCGCGTAGCCGCGGGCGCTGATCACGGACAACTCATGCTCCAGACGGGTATGGATCTCCGACGTGATGGCGCCATACAGACGCCGGGCGCCGGCCTCGGCGCGCTGTCGCAAGACATCGGCGGCCGAGGCCCCGTCCGGGAGGGCGATGTCCGGGTAATGCGGCGTCCCCAGCGGCAATTCCAGGCGGCAGCGCCCGGCTGCCTCGCGCGCCGTCTCGAGCGCGGCCGGGGACGCCGCGAAGCGCGCGGCCAGTTCGTCCGGAGAGGGGAAGTGCGCGCCGGGCGGGGCGACCTCGTCCGGGCGCAGCGCGGCGCGCGGCGTGTTCAGGCGGATAGCGGCCGCCGTCGCCTGGAGGTCGGCCTGCTCCGGCGTGAGGTAGTAGATGGGCGGCGCGGCGGCCAGCGGCAGACGCAGGGCATGGGCCGCCTGGGGCGTCGTCGCGTCCGCCGGGTCGGCCAGCGCCGCGTACAGCCGGTCGCCGAACAGGTCGCGCAGCCCGCCCAGCCAGGCGAGGTCGCCGGCGGCCAGGCAGAGCAGGCCAGGAACGTGCGCGGCGAACTGATCGAACGGCAATCCGGCGGCGTAGGCGTCGTCGGCCAGTTGCGCGCTGCTGAGCCGGCACAGGCTGGCCCAGCCCTCCAGGTCCTGAGCCAGCAGGTGGACGCGTCTGTGGTCCGAGCCGGCGGCGATCGGCAGGTCCAGGCCCAGGACCGGGCGCACGCCGGCCGCGCGGCAGGCCGTGTAGAACTCCACCGCGCCGGTCAGCCCGCGATCGGTAAGCGCCAGGGCCGCGAGGCCGTGGCGGGCGGCGGTCGCCGCCAGCGCCTCCGGCGCGGCCAGGCCCTCGCAGAACGAGTAGTCGGAGTGGACGAGCAGCATCGGTAAGACGAGTATCGTAGCGGGGAGGCGGCTTGTCAAATCGGGTGTGTGCTGTGCGAAGTGACAGCAATTCCTATGATATAACTCCTGCGCGTCACCGTGGCGCTGATGGCCTTCGCCCTTCGACAACGGGCTGGCTCAAGGTCTCGCGCAGCGGGCGACGCCCGCGCTCAGGACGAACGGGAAACCGATATGACTACCGCTCTGGCCATCCAGCCGCAGGCCTTCACGTTCGACTCGTTCTTCCACCGGACGCCGGCGCCGGAGTGGGCCTGGCAGGCTATCGCGTTCAGCGAAACATCATCACTGGCTCTTCGTCACCGGCGCGGACGAGAGCCGGCCCAGGCAAGTCTATGCCGCCTACGGTTCCGGCGATTGGCTGGTGGCGGCCCGCGGCGACGCGCTGGCGACGGCCGATCTGAACGTCCCGTTGACCGCGCTTATCAGCTCGACCCCCTGGCACGGCTGGCTCAGGGCCGCGCAGGCGCAGCCGGCGTAGGCCCGACATGATCTGGGCATACTCCGAGGCCATCGGGCGGCGGTTGCTGGCCTGGGCGGTTGTGAGCGTGTCCGCCGGCCTGTTCCTGCTGCTGGCCGGCGACGCGTTCTGGCGCGGCTTCGGGGTTCAGGCAGCGGCCTGGGGCGTCGGCGACGGCGTCATCGCCGGGTTCGGCCTGCGGGCGGCGCACAAACGCGCCCGGGCTCCGGAAGCTGAAGCGCGCTTCCTGCGCCGGCTGTTGTGGATCAATGCCGGGCTGGACGTCGGTTACATCGCCGCCGGCCTGGCGCTGGCGTTCACGCTGGGCGTGGCGGACGCGGGCTGGCGCGGGCACGGCTGGGGCGTGGCGGCGCAGGGCGCTTTCCTGTTGCTCTTCGACTTCTATCACGCCGCGCGCGTGCCGCCGGAGCCGAGCTTGCCCCCGCGCGCATTTTTCGGTGAGCCGGAGCACCAACCGTTCTGGATGACGTCTGGATCGCGGCGCAATGCGGCCCTGCTGGTCCACGGTTTCCCGGGGACGCCGGCGGAGATGCGGGCGGTGGGCGCGGCCCTGCACGGCGCGGGCTGGACGGCGCGCGGGCTGCGGCTGCCGGGTTTCGGGTCGGAAATTCCGACCCTGATCTACCGGCGCTACCCGGAGTGGACGCGGGCGGTGGCCGAGGCCCTGGACGAACTGCGCCGTGACCATGCCCGCGTGCTGCTGGTCGGGTACTCGTTTGGGGCGGCGCTCTGTGTTGAAGTGGCCGCCGGCGCGAAGCCGGACGGCCTGATCCTGCTGGCGCCGTTCGTGTGGGCGGAGCCGGCCTGGGCGCGGGCGGCGGTGGCGCTGGCCCGCCCCTTCCTGCCGCACGCCTTCAGGCCTTATGCGCGCGCGGACTTCGCCGACCCGCGTTTCCGGCGCGGGATGACCCGGTTCATGCCGGATGTGGATTGGGACGACCCGCAGGCGCAGCAGGCGGTGCGCGATTTCAAAGTGCCGGTGACGCTGCTGGCCGAGGTGCGCCAGACGCGCCGCGCGCTCCGCCTGGCGCCGCAGGTGCGCGCGCCGGCGCTGGTGGTGCAGGGGGCGCAGGACCCGGTGTCGCGGCCGGCGCTCACGACGCAGCTGGTCCGGCGGCTGGGTGGTCCGGTGCGGTATGAAGTGGTGGACGCCGGGCATGACCTGATCGAGCGGTCGTCGCCGGCCTGGCCGGAGGTGGAGCGGCTGGCGCTGGCGTTCGCGGCGGAAATGGCCGCACGTTGACTGGAACACAGAAAGGGCAGGCCCCATCGGCCTGCCCTTTTTCGTTCGTCGGGACGGCGCGCTAGTCCTCGCCGCCGCGCGCGCCCAGTTTCTGGTCCAGCATCAGGATGGCGACCGGCGTATCGCCCGCCATCTTGAGCCAGTCCACCACCTGGCCGACGTTCTTCTCTTCTTCCACCTGCTCGCTGATGAACCACTGGAGCATGGTCTGGGTAGCGTAGTCGTTCTCTTTGGCCGCCAGCGCGTACAGGTTGTGGATGGAGGCCGTCACCTTCTGCTCGTGGCCGAGCGCCATCTCGAAGGCGTCCAGCGGCCTGGCGAAGTCGGCCTTCGGCTCGGCGATGGCCTTGAGCGCCACACGCCCACCGCGGTCGTGCATGTGGTCGAACAGGCGCATGGCGTGCGTGATTTCTTCCTCATACTGCTTGCGCATCCAAACCGCGAAGCCGGGCAGGTTGGCCGACTCGAAGTGGGCGGCGGCGGCCAGATAGGCGTAGGCGGACGAGAACTCGAGGTTGATCTGGTTGTTGAGGGCATCCTGGATGGATTGGCTGAGCATGGTGTGATCCTCTGTGAAAAAGGCGTCGGGCTGCATTTATCTTAACACTGTTCACCAGACGCGCCAACCACAATTTCGCACATACACCGCCTCGTTCGGCGCCGCCCGCCCGCCAGCGGCCACAAGCCGTCCGCTCGCCTCTGTTTAGCCGTTGCCCACCGCCCGCCTTTTCGGCTAGGCGGCGCCTCTGCGCGCCTGTGCTACGATTCGCCCCATGCAGAATCGCTGGCCTCAACTCAAAACCTGGCTGGCCGAGCGCCGCGCCAAAATCGCCGATTCGGCCCGCAACATCCAGCGCGCCTTCGTCCTGGTGTGGACCGCGCACCCGGCCTCGGCCCTCGGCATGCTGGCCTGCACCGTCGTCGGCTCGGCGCTGCCGGCCGCCCAGGCCTGGGTCGGCAAGCTCATCGTGGACGGCGTGGTCGCCGCCATCGACGCGCGGGCCGGCGCCCAGGCCGGCCTGCAGGCGATCCTGCCTTTCCTGCTGCTCGAGTTCGGGCTGTTCGTGGTCCAGGCCGCCAACGGCCAGGCGCGCCGCTTCGCCGAGCACGTCCTGCACGCGCGTATCAACCTGACCATCAACGGCCGCATCATCCGCAAGGCGCTCGAATTGGACCTGACGCACTTCGAGAACGCCGAGTACTACGACAAGCTCCAGAACGCGCGGCGCGAGGCCGACTGGCGCAGCCTGCAGATCGTCAACGGCGGCTTCTACCTGATCCAGAACGTCATCACGCTGCTCTCGTTCGGGGCGCTGCTCCTGCGCTTCAGCCCGTGGCTGGCGGTGCTGCTCTTCGCCGCCACCATCCCGGCCTTTATCGCTCAGAGCCACTACGCCGAGCTGAACTTCCGCGTCCTCTCCTGGCGCGCGCCGGAGGCCCGCCGGCTGAATTACCTGGAGCACCTGCTGACGGACTACGAGGCCGTCAAAGAGGTCAAGCTCTTCGGCCTGGGCGAGCCGCTGCTCGGGCGCTACGCCGACCTGTTCTGGAAGTTCCTGCGCGAGGACCAGGCCATCGCCCAGAAGCGCAGCTGGGCGTCGCTGGGCTGGGGGCTGGTGGCGACGCTCTCCTATTACGGCGCCTACGCCTGGATCGTGTGGCGCGCGGTCGGCGGCGAGATCACGCTCGGCGACATGACCATGTACCTGGGCCTGGCGCGCAACAGCCAGGGCATGTTCGAGGCGATTTTCTACGGGCTGAGCGACCTGTACGAGAACGGCCTGTTCATGAGCAACCTGTTCTCGTTCCTCGAATTGCAGCCGCAGATGGCGGTGGCGGCCCGGCCTCGGCCCGCGCCGCGCGCCGTCCGCCAGGGCGTGGAGTTCCGCGGCGTCTCGTTCAAGTACGACGGCCACGACGACTACGCGCTGCGCGGCGTGGACCTGACGATCCGGCCGGGCGAGAAGATCGCGCTGGTCGGCCCGAACGGCGCCGGCAAGACCACGTTGATCAAGCTGCTGACGCGCCTGTACGACCCGACCGAGGGCCAGATCCTGCTCGACGGCGTGGACCTGCGCGAGTACGACGCGCGCGAGCTGCGCCAGCGCATCGGCGTGATCTTTCAGGACTTCGTGCGCTATCACCTGCCGGCTTTTGAGAACGTCGGCTTCGGCCAGGTGGAGGCCCTGGACGACCGGCCGCGCATCGTGGCCTCGGCCGAGAAGAGCGGCGCGCACCCGGTGATCGCCGCCCTGCCGGACGGGTATGAGACGACGCTCGGGCGCTGGTTCTCGCGCGGGCGCGACCTCTCCGGCGGCGAGTGGCAGAAGATCGCGCTCGGCCGGGCCTTCATGCGCGACTGCGAGCTGATCGTGCTGGACGAGCCGACCGCGGCCCTGGACGCCGAGAACGAGCTGCGCGTCTTCCAGCAGTTCCGCGAGCTGACCGAGGACCGGATGGCGGTGCTGATCAGCCACCGCTTCTCGACCGTACGCATGGCGGACCGGATCTACGTCATCGAGGGCGGCCGCATCACCGAGGCCGGCACGCATGCCGCGCTTCTGGCGCAGGGCGGCACCTACGCCCGGCTGTTCACGCTCCAGGCCGAGTCGTACCGCTAGAGTGTTCGCCGGCGCAGCCCGCTCTTACGGTGCGCGCCCGGATGGCTGCTCCCGAGAAACAGAGCGGGCGAGGAGTCGATCACTCCCCGCCCGCGGCGCTGTGGAGGGACGCTGAGGGTGAAGCGCTTACTTCAGCGTCGCCAGGTAAGCCACCAGATCGGCGATTTCCTGCTCGGACAGTTCCTTGCCGAAGTTGGCGTACATCACGCCGGCCTGAAAGCCCTCCTCGATGTAGGCGTCCGGATCGACGATCGACTCGCGCAGGTACTCTTCCACCGTCGTGGCGGCGCCGGAGTACTTGCCGGTGTCAAGCAGGTTCTGCGCGCGCGTCGCCACGCCGACCTGTGACGGGCCGACCAGCACTTCGCCCGCGTTGAGCGAGTGGCAGGTGATGCAGCCGGGCGCGGACGCCGAACCGATGGTCGCCTGCTTGAAAAGCGCTTCGCCGCGCGCCGGATCGGGCCCGGACGCGCCGCCGCCGCCGCCGCAGGCCGCCAGGGCCAGCGCCGCGATCAAGAGAACGCCGAACACAAACCGCTTGGACATAGAGTTGCTCCTTCTTTTCTTAGGATGGGTATTGTGAGGGGCCAGGCAAGGCGCGGCGCCCGCCCGGCCGGTTTGTTCATCCTATCACAATTCGGCAAAACACGAAGCGCCGGCGCCGACGCTTCGTGTTTCGTTCCGGCGGGGGCCGGGGCCGCCCGCGCGATCACCAGAGGTTGCTGAACCCGGGCGAGGTCAACGCCAGCCGCGAGAGCAGATAGACCACCACCGGCCCATACGAGAGCAGGACCAGGGCCAGCGAGCCGGCCAGCCAGGGCCGCCACTGGTCGAGCCAGGCCGGCGCGGGATGATCGTCCCACGGCTCGGCCACGGGCATCTCGATGGGTGTGGTGAGCCGGCGCGAGAACCAGGCCGTGGCGACCAGGTTGACGTACAGCAGGACGATGCTGATCAGCAGGATCGTGCCGCCGACGGCCGTCTCGATGATGAACGGCGTCCACTCGGTCATGCCGGCGGCGTACGGCGCGATGCCCAGGGCCGAGCGGCGCGGCACGCCGTAGCGCAGGCCCAGGATGTGCAGGCCGTTGGACATGAGCGCCATGCCGATCAGCCAGGTCCAGGCCTGGGCCAGGGCGACCTTGCGGTTCCACAGCTCGCGGCCGGCCAGCTTGGGGACCAGCCAATAGGCGATGCCCATGAACGAGAAGGCCACGCCGGTGCCCACCGTCAGGTGCAGGTGGCCCGGGATCCAGGCCGTGTTGTGGACGGCCAGGTTGATGTTGTAGGAGGCGTTGGTCAGGCCGCTGATGCCGCCCAGCGCGAAGAGCATGCCGGCGAAGGCCTGGGCCGTGAACGATGGGTCGCCCCACGGCAGTTTGAAAATCCAGCCGAACCAGCCCTTGCCGCCCGCCGCGCGCCCGCCGATCTCCAGCGAGGCGACGACGTTGAACAGCGTCAGCAGGCTGGGGAAGAACACGGCAAACGTCAGGATCGAGTGCAGGGCTTTCCAGCCGGCCGGGATGCCGGGGTCCACGTACTGATGGTGGATGCCGATGGGGACGGAGAGCACCAGGAACAGCCAGAACGCGAAACGCGCCAGCGGTTCGCTGAAGATCTTGCCGCCGGCCTGCTTGGGCAGCATGCCGTACCAGGAGACGTACACGGGCAGCAGCCAGAAATAGACCAGCGGGTGGCCCGTGAACCAGAACAGGGTGCGCGCCAGCTGCGGGTCGGTGCCGGGCAGCAGGCCCAGCGACCAGGGGATGTTGAGCAGGAGCATCTCCAGCGCCACGCCGATGGTGGCGATCTGCCACATGACCATGGTGATGAGCGAGCCGAGCGCGATCAGCGGCGTCTGCGTCTTGGGGTTGTCCTTGCGCCAGGCGCCCCAGGTGAACAGCAGACCCCAGCCCACCATCCACGAGCCGATCACGACGATCGTCAGGCCGATGTAGAAGAGCGGGTCGGCCTTGAGCGGCGGGTAGAAGGTGTACAGGACCGTGGCGCCGTTGAGCAGCAGCGGCACGGCCGTGATCAGCAGGCCGACGACCATCACGATCAGTGAGACGGTGTGGTAGCGCGGGAAGCGCATCGGCCGGCCCAGGCTGTGGGCCACCGTGAAGGTGAAGAAGCCGGTGATGAAGAAGGTGGTGAAGACCAGGGCGTTGAGCACGCCGTGCAGGGTCAGGCCGTGGTAATAGCTCTGGATGCCGACGGCCTTGAGCTGCGGGTACAGGTTCAGGCCGGCGTGCTCCCAGGTCTGGAACGGCCCCAGCAGGATGCCGATGGACAGGAAGGTGAAGGCGATGCCGATGTGCCAGGCAGTCAGGCGGTGTTCGTGTTTGTACATGGTGATGTCTCCGGGGTGATCCTACGGCTCCACGATCACTTTGCCGAACATCGTCTGATGCCCGACGCCGCAGTACTCATGGCAGATGAACAGGTACTCGCCCGGCGCCTCAAACGTGGTCGATAGCTTGGAGACCTGCCCCGGCAGGATCATGACGTTGACGTTGGTCTGGTCGATGTGGACGCCGTGCTGGACGTCCTTGCTGGTGAAATAGAAGGTCACCTTGGAGCCGGCCTTGACCTTGATCTCTTTCGGGTTGAAGGCCCAGGCCTGCGCCAGGACGCGCGCCTCGTACTGTCCGGGCGCCAGCTCGCGCACGCCGGGCTCGCCGAAGGAGGTCGCGCCGGGGGTGGCGACGAGCTTCGGGTCCACCTGCGCTTCCGGCACGGGCAGCTGGATGCCGCCCATCAGGCTGGCGGCGAAAACCGCCACGGCGAAAGCCGCCAGCATAAGGCCGCCGATGATGATCCAGGCGCGCTCAATCGGATCGATGTGCAGAGATGACCGGCTCATTGCGTGACTCCTCGCGAGAGCATCGTCAGATAGGCGCTGCCCCACAGCGCGATGACGAGCAGAACGTACAAGATCATCAGGGCGATGGTGCCTTGCGGCGTTTGGGGCTCTTTCATGCGTGGTCCTCCTCCGAGTGGTGAACTAACGCGGGTAACACAGAAACAGGTGCGCGGCCTCGTAGGCGTAACGGGCGACGCCCACACTGTTGCGCGCTTCGTCCGCCAGCAGGCCGATGTCCCTCAGGATGATGGCGACGTCGGGGGCCGGCGTGCGGTACTCGGCCCGCAACAGCCCCCAGCCATCCACCAGAAAATAACCGGGGTCGAACTCGAAACCGCCGTCCGGCGTCGGGCCATAGTACAGTTGGAAACCGCCGCCGACGGCGTACTTCAGCCGGGCCGCGTCGCCGGTGGCGAAGCGCCAGCGCGCCGGGTCCGCGCCGGCCGCCGCCGCCGCCCGGCGCAGGACGGCGGGGGTGTCATGCTGCGGGTCCAGCGACACGCTCACCAGATGCACCGGCAGGCCGCCGGTGTCCACCTCGCCCAGGCGCCGTTGGACCTCGCGCATGACGCCGGCCGTGTCCGGGCAGGGCGCTGTGCAACGGGTCGCCATGACCGTGTACAGGACGATGCCGCCGCGCAGGTCCTCGTTCGAGAAGGGCCGAGCGTCCTGGTCCACCAGGGCCAGGGCCGGCGCCAGCGTGATCCGGGGCAGGACCTTGATCGGCTGCCAGAGGATGAAGATCAGGACGCCGGCCACGCTCAGGACGAGCACAGCCGCCAATCCCCGCAGCGCCCACTTCACGCCGCCGCCTCCGATGCGTCCCTGGCCTGAGGCAGGGTGAGCATCTGGTTTTGGTTTTCGGCGCTCTCGACCAGCCGGGCAAATGTGATGGCCTTCAAACGCCCGCGCAGCTCCTCACCAACCTGCTCCCACAGCGGATGCACGACGCAGTCCATCTCCTGCGGGCACAGGCCGGGCACGCGGATGCACAGGTTGAGCGAGATCGGCCCGTCAATGGCCTCCACCACCTCCAGCACCGTAATCTCGCTGGCCGGCCGCGCCAACCGCACGCCGCCGTTCACGCCGCGCTGGGTCTGCACAATGCCGTGCGCGGCCAGGCGGGTGAGGATCTTGGCCAGGAAGCTGGGCGGGATACGCTGGCGATCGGCAATGTCGCGCGAGAAGGCGCTATGATCTGGCCGGCGCAAGGCCAGGTCCAGCACTGACCGCACCGCATAGTCCGCCTGCCGCGTAATCATGTCCGCCTGTTACTCGCGATAATTTGGATAGGGAGTGTCGTAAGACGCCGATAATTTATGTGAGGCCGGGGAACGCCCCTAGTGACAGATGTCACACTTGAAACAGTGAAGGTGTCATGGATTATGCCCGTTACCGGGTGTTAGACTGCGCATCTAACCCGGTAGAGGTAATCCGATAAAATATGGCGATTTTCTCGCGGAAGCCCCCGGAGGTCTTGCCGGGGGTCGACCCGGAACAGGATTGTCTGCCTCAGCCATCCGGCGCGTCGGCGCCCCTTACGCCGGCCGGAGGCGTGGACGATTGGCTGCCCCGCCGGACCCGGTTGGAGCGCGCGCTGGAGCGGGCGGCCCTGGCGCTGGAAGCGCCGCTCCACCGCTGGATTGCGGCCCCACATCTCAACCCGCTTTACTACTCAGGCACGCTTAGCGTCCTCCTGTTGGGCCTGGTGGCGGCCACGGGCGCCTACCTGTTCTTCTTCTACGGTTACGGCTTCGAAGAATCGTACCGGTCGGTGGCGGTGATGGAGGCCTTCTTCACCGGCAGCACGGTCCGGGCCGTCCATCGCTACGCCTCGGGCGCATTGTTGGTCACCAGCCTGATCCATGCCTTCCGCCTTTACTTTCAGGGCCGTTCGCGCGGCCCGCGCTGGCTGGCCTGGGTCTCCGGCGTGGGGATGACGGTGTTGATCCTGTTTGCGGGCATCACGGGCTACTGGATGGTGATGGATCAGCGCGCCCAGTTGATTACGGACGCCGTCCTCAATCTGCTGTTGAATTACACGGCCTGGGGCGAGGCGGCCGGCAACTGGCTGATCGACATCCAGCAACAGGGCCTGGATTGGCTGGTGATGGGCGCGCTTTTCGTCGTCCACTTCGCCCTGTTCCTGGTGATCGCGGGCTTCCTGTGGCTGCATGTCCTGCGGCTCAACCGCCCCAAATTGCTGCCCGCTATTTACTGGCTGATCGCGACGACGGCGTTGATGATCGTGGCGGGTCTGACCATGCCGGTCGGCATGCTGCCGCCGCTGGATTGGGGCCGGGTGCCGGGACCCGTGAACCTGGACCCGCTGTATCTCTTCTGGCTCCCGCCGGGCCTGGGGCCGCAGCCGGGCTGGGTGTGGGCGGTCGTCCTGGCCGCCGCCGCCGTCGGCGTCGCCATCCCCTGGCTGCCGGCCCGCCGCCCGCCGCCGCGCATCGTCGTCAGCGCCGAGCGCTGCACGGGCTGCACGAAGTGCGCGCTGGATTGCCCCTACAAAGCCATCCAGATGGCGCCGCGCACGGATGGCCGGCGGCACAAGTATGTGGCCGTGGCGGACCAAAACCTGTGCGTCTCGTGCGGCCTGTGTCTGGGATCATGCGATGTGCTGGCGCTCTCGCTCGGCTCGCAGCCGCCGGAAGCGCTCCAACAGTCCGTCGCCCGGCGGCTGGCCCAGGCGCGGGCCGCCTATCCCGACCAACCGGTGAAGGTGGTCTTCACCTGCGAGCGCCACGCGGCCCAGGGCGCGCGGACTTATCTCAACGACGAGCGCGTGGTCGCCGGGCGGCGCGTGATGGTGGTGCCGCTGCCGTGCGTCGGCGCGCTCCACCCAAACGTGGTGACCGGGGCGCTCGACGCCGGCGCGGCGGAGGCGCAGGTGGTGGGCTGCCCGCCCGAAGACTGCGCCCAGCGCGAGGGCAATACCTGGGCTCACGGCCGGCTGACGCGCCAGCGGCTGCCGCGCCTGAAGCGCGCGTATCTGGACGCGCCGATCTCGTCGGCCTGGGTTCCGCCGCAGGCTTTTGCGCCGGCATTGTCGGCGCCCGCGCGGCCGGCGGCTGGCGATGCGCCCTGGACCGACGCGCCGGCCGCCGAACTCAAGCCGCGCGGCCTGACCGGGTTTGTGCCGGTGGGCTGGCGTCACTATCTGGCCGCCTTCGGGTTGCTGGGCGTCGTCCTGGGGGCGCAGGTCCTGGCCACGCGGCTGCCGTTGCAGCCCTTCCCCAAGGCCGAACCCGTGGCCCAGGTGGCGATGGATGACCTGCTGGACCGGGTGGCGGTCCAGGACCAGGACGGCCAGGTCCTGCGCGTCCTGACCCCGGCGACTGACGACCCTCTGCGCCTGACGCTGGATGTGGACGGCGTCGCAGTCTGGGAGCGAAGCGTCAGGCCGTGCGACCTGGCGATCGGCAAGGCTGACCCGGTGTACGCCGATGTGCCCCTCACGGCGGGTCCGCACCGCCTGCAACTGCGCCTGACGACGAGCGATGGCCGCTGGACCTTGGTTCTGAGCGATCTGATCGCGGACGTCGCCCCGGGCGATATCGTGCGCGTCATGCCCGACGACAGCGTCTATACAGGAAAGATGCAGTAACCTCAGCCCCGGCCCCCCCTCGGCCGTATCCCGATCCCTGTGTAAACGCGTTGGGGCGCACGGCCGTGCGCCGGGGTGGGGGTGAGGTCACGGCCCCGCGGCGTAATTTTGCCTGATCTCCGCCGCGCTCAACCGCGTGCTGTAGAACGCAACCAACTGGTACTCGCCCTCCCAGGGGAACCGGCCGTCCGGCGCGCTGGCCAGCGTCAGAGACGCTCCGGCGTCCCAGCCCAGCGGCCCCTCTCCGGTCGCCGCCTCCGCCTGCTTGACGCCGTTCACATACACCCGCAACGTGCCATTCCGGTCGCGGGTGTAGACCAGGTGGATCAGGTCGCCGGGGACCGCCTGGTCCGGCGTCGTCAGCCAGTCCATGGGCTTGCCGTCTGAGACCTCGAACAGCGCAAAGCGGTTGAAATGGGGGCCGCGCACCTGGCCCACCGCGACGTTGAGCGTCCGCGGCTCCTGCGCCAGCGCCAACAGGCTGCCGCGCTCGCGCGCCGCTGTTGAGGGCCGGATCCAGAACTCGAGGCTGTAGGCGCCCGAGGCGTTGGCGGCCTTGATCAGCCTGGTGGCCGGGCCGGACGAGGTCAGGCTGGTCGGCGACGTGATGCGCAGACCGCCGGCCACCCAGCGCACCGCGCCGGTGTCCGCGATACGCAGGTCCAGCGGCGCGCCGGCCCCGGCGACGTCGCGCACCCGCGAGCCCCGGCCCTCCTCGAACGTGTACAGGGCGCGCAGGCCGCGCCGCACGCGCTCGTCTTCCTCGCCGCCGTCGTCGGGCGGCGCCTGGCCGACCGCCCACACATCCACCCGCACGCACGCCGGCGGCCCGATGACGGGATCACTCCCGGCGGCGGGCGTCAGCCGGATCACGCCGCTGTAGAAGCCGGCGGTCCGAAGTCTCGCCTTGTCCACGTTCACGGTCACGGTGTCAGACAGGACGGCGGCCGTGAGCCACGGCGCACCCGCCTCGGCCTGCAACCACAACGCGCCGGCGGTGCGGTTGGACCATGGGATCACGGTCGTCGGCGCGGGGTCCGGCGTGCGCAGGTCCAGCACCAGCCGCACCCGGTCCTCGCCGAGGGCCAGGCGCGGCTGGGTCGGGATCGCGCGCGCGCTGTTCGGGTCCAGCGGATCGCTCTCGCCGGCTGTGGCGGCCTCCTCGAAGTCGCTCAGGCCGTCGCCGTCGGTGTCCTGGCGGGTGGGATCGGTGAAGGCCCGGAACTCGTGCAGATTCGTCAGGCCGTCGCCGTCGGCGTCATCATCCGGCTCCGAGACGCCGTAGACGCCGGCCCAGTCCGCCGGCAGGCCGTCGCCGTCGCCGTCCTGACCGTTCGTGATCAGCACCCGGACGGGCGCGGCGCTCGCGCCGTACCATCCGGCCGCGTTGGCGGCGCTGACGCTCACAGCATAGACTGCGCCGGTCGCCAGCCCGGTCAGCGTCGCCTGTGACTCGGTCGTCACCAGCTCGCCGGCCTCGCCGCTGCGGTCCAGCCGGGCGTAGCTCAGCCGGTAGCCGGCCGGCGACGACCCGGCGCCCGGAATCCAGGTGAACGTGGCGCTCGTTGATGTGGCGGTTGTCCGGGTGAACGCCTCCGGCGGCGGGGGGAGTGGATCGGCCGCGCCGTCCGGCGTCGCCGCCACGTCCGGCGTGAAGGCGCTGACCTGGCCGTTGACGCGCACCGCCGCGACTCGGACCGTCGTGCTCACGCCGTTCTCCAGCCCGCCCAGGCGCAGGCCGGGCTGGCGCGTCGCCACAATCTGCTGCGATTGGACGCCCGCCGGCGAATCCCACTCGACCACGTACGCCGTCACGTATCGATCGGTGGATGGGGCCCAGCGGACGAGCAGCGCGCCGTCAATGCCCGTCACGCTCAGGCCGGTCGGGACGGGCGGCGCGGCGGCGTCGTCCACGCGCACGGTGCCGGGGGCCGTGAACGTGACCGTGCCCGGGAAGCGGGCCGGGTCGAAAGCCGACGACGAGGGCAGCGGATCGGCCAGCGGCGTGCAGGCGTCTTCGGAGCGATTCGCGGCAGGCGCGGCGTTTAGGCCGTCCTCCACAACGGCGTAGACCTGATACGTGCCGTTCGGCCAGCCGGTGGTGTTCCAGACGTAGCGCCCGTCGGAGAGCGGGCGGTGGAGCGCGATCGGCGTGCCGATGTCGAGCGTGTCGCTGACCGGTTTCGTCGTCGGCCCGAGCGCGTACAGGTTAATGCGCGCCGTAGGCGGAGCGCCGGCCGGGACGCGCCAGGTGATCGGGTACAGGCCGGTGCCGGGCTCATCCGGGTTGGCCGGCGCCAGGAACAGGTTCTCGCCGGGCTTCACGGGCGCGCCGCGATTGGCGAAGAAGAAGAACTTGTAAGCCTCGCTCCCGTGCGCGCTCAGGGCGCTCAGCCGGGCCTGCCATGCGCCGGGCTGCGGCGCGCGCACGCTGACGAGCGTGGCGTTGAGCGTGTTTGAGAACTCGGCGTTGAAGCTCAGGGCGTTTCCGGGCGTGACCTCCGCGCCGGTCGGGTCCACCAGCGTGAGTTGCGGCGCGCCCGCGGCCCAGCCCAGGCCCACCAGCATCTGCTCGACGCCCGGGTTGACGGTCAGCGGCACCACGGCCACGCCGTTCACGGCCGGCGGCGGCCGGTAGATGGGGGCGGCGGCCGTGCCCGCGTCTTCAGCAGCGATTGCGGTCAGCGCCGACGCGGGCAGATCACTCGCGCCGCCGTGCTGGTCGATCAGCACGTGGCTGTCATTGCCCAGGATCAGCGACAGGTTGCCGGGGTTGAACTCCGGGTTCGTCAGGTCGCGCCCGAAGGTGTAGTACAGGCCGACGTCGTAGCCCATGATTGTGAACTTGCCCTTGATCCCCCACTCATACTGCGTACAGCCGTCATTCGTGCAGAACTGGCCGAACGCCAAATCGATTGCGATCGGCACGTCGTCCGGCGGCACCTCCAGCGGGCCCCAGTCCAGCACCGAGCCTTCCGGCAGGCGCAACTGCGCCTGAAGCTGGGCCGCGATGTGGGTCTCATTGTTGTCCGGCAGCCAGGCGTAGCGCCCGCCCCAGCCGCGCCCGGTCCACAGATGCGCGCGCGCGAAGGCGCTCAGCCACGGGTCGCGCCGGGGGTAGCCGAGCTGGGCCTTGAAGCCGATGTCGAGCGGGCTCCAGCTCACCCACAGGTCGCCGCGGCCGCCCAGGACGCCTTTGAGCACGCCGAACTCGCCGTGGAACGCGAACAGGCCGCGCGTGTCGATGGTGACGTCGCCGCGGCCTTTGAGCAGGCCGCCGTCGCCGCCGGGCGCGGCCTGGAAGTCCAGCCCGAACTTGATCGTGGTGTAGCCCGGCCCGAGCGTGACGCCGCCCTCCAGGCCGGTGAGGAACAGCCCGCTGTTGCCGATGGGGACGCCGACCGGCGTCTGGAACTTGAAGAAGACGCGGCGCAGCAGCCCGTCGCACAGCTTGATCTCGGCCGAGATCAGGGTCGAAGGGTCGGCGCTGCCGCCGATGTTGGGCAGCGTCATCAGGGTCACGCCCTCGACGACCGTCACCAGCGGCGCGTTCGGGTCGGCCTCATCGCATTTGCGCTGCGCCACGCTTACGCGCGCGCCGAAGGTGTCGTAGCTGAAAGACGCGCCCGCCGCCTGGCCGGATACCACGGGATGGTCGGTGCTGTAGACCGCCAGCGCGCCCGGCACACCGACCGCCAGCGTCCCCACCGGCCCGGTCAGGTGGATGTCGGGCAGCGTCCAGGTGCGGCGGTTGAGATCGTCCGGGGCGCGCAGGTCCAGGCAACTGGTCGCGGCCCTGGCCGTGTCCTGGCACGGGGCATTGCTCGCCGGATGGCTCCAGCCGCGCGGGAAGAGGATGGCCTGCACCGGGCGGCCTGCGCCGCCGAGGCCGGCGGGTTGGGTGACGCGCGCCGCGTGCGCGGCCAGGCCGGCAAAGGTTGATTGATCGACGAGCAGGCTGAAGGCGCTTCCGAGGTTGAGCGTCAGCCCGGCGATGGACGGCGCGCTGCCCCCGGTCTGAGCCGCTGTCCCGGCCAGGGACGGCCAGCCGTCGGCGGTCACGGTCCAGCTTACGGAGAACGTGCTGTCCGCGGCCTGCGGCCCGTCGCCGGCGTGGCGCAGCAGTTGGCCGTCGCCGCCGGCCTGCCCGAGGACCGGGTCGGCGAAGTAGGTCACGGCGGAGAGGTCAGCGCGATCCGCCGATGTCCAGGCGTTGAGGAAGGCCGGGTCGGGGACCGGCTTGCCGGGCGCCGGGGCGGGCGCGAGCCGCGCCGAGGCGTCCACGGCCATCGGCGTCTGCTGAAAGGCCTGGAAGTAGGCCTGCAACGGGTTGGGGTCGGACGGCGGCCCGCAGCGGACCAGGAGCAGATCGGGCTGGAGGCCGCCCATCGCCGGGTCCGGCATGACATTGCCGCTGGCGTCCACAAGCCCGCCGAGCACGGCGACGGTCGGCGCGGACTGCGCGTCGGCCGGGCCGAGCAGCGGCGCGGGCCCGAGCAAAGCTCGGGTCGGAGAAACGCGGAGCGTTTCTCCCTCGCCGTTGAGCGGCGCGGCGTCCGGCTGAGCCCACAGGCCGAAGGGTCCGGCCAGGGCGAAGGTCGTGGCCGGCGTCGGGCATTTGACCACCACGCAGCGCCCGTCGGTGGTGGGAAATGTGGGGTTGCCGGCCGCATCCAGGCCGCAGGCTGTCACCGTGACGCGCAGTGTGAAGGCGAGTTCCTTCGAGCGCGCGTCGGACAGGGTGGGCCATTCAACCGAGTTCGGACCGGGCGGGGGCGGCGGCGGCAGCCGGACCGATGGCCCGGCGTAGGCCAGCGCCAGCGCGTAGTCCCCGGCCTCAGCAGTGAAGATGCCGCTGCTCAGGTTGAGGCTGCCCACGCCGGTGTCGCGGTTAGACATGAAGCCGTTGACGGCTTCGCGCGGCCCCGGCCACAGGCGCGCCTGGAAGAAACGCGCGTAAGGATAGTAGGTGGTCGGGTCGAAACCGTCGAAGGCGTTGACCGACTCGACGCGGACCTCGACGCGGCTGCGCGCGCCCGGCGGCAGGTCCAGGTTCCAGAGCGTGAGCGGCGTGTCGCTGGAGATGACGTGCGTGAAGGTCACGGAGGCGTCCGGGGCGACCGTGGATGCGCCGCGCTGGCCGACGAGGCGCGCGTCATAGCGGGTCGGGCCGCCGGCCATCGGCCCGACCCGCACGCTGAACGACTCTGGGGCGGCGGCCTTCGTCACCACATACGCCAGCCCAGCCTCGGACTGCCGGTTGCCCAACTCAGCGCCGGCCTCGTCGCGCAGCGCCAGGCGGAAGCTGCCGCGCACCGGGCGCTCGAAGAGGTCGGGCGTGTCGGTGGTGGGCGCGCCGAGGCCGCGGACGACGACCGCCTGCCAGCGGTCCGGCGTGGTCGTCCAGCGGAACTCGTGCTCGGCCTTGAAGAAGTCCTCGGGGTTGCCGGGGACCGGCAGATCGGCGGCCACGTTCTGTATCTCGTCCGGCGTTTCCGCGAGGGTTGGGCCGCTGTAGAAGACCAGCAGGCGCAGGCCGCTGCCCTGGGCAAACGTCGTCACCACCGGTCCGCCGGGTTGCGAAAGCGCGTCGGTGATTTCCAGGTCGGCGGGCTGCCAGTTCGAGGGGTTATTGAAGAAGAAGCCCGCGCAGCCGCGGTCGGGGTTCAACTCCGGGCAGTCGTCGCTGCCGGTGGCGCCGGCGATGAGGAACCCATGGTTGGCGCTGTCCGGCTGCAGACCCGGCCCCCACTCGCCTTCCCAGCCCTGGACCACGCCCGTCACGTCCCAGACGCCTGGAATGCTCAGCCCGCCGGCGTAACGCACCAGGCCCAGGCCCAGCGCCGGGAGCGGGCCGCCGGTCGTCTGCGGCTCGGGGATGGCGCCCGGCGTCTGCCACCAGACGTTATCGCTCAGCGCGAAGGCGCGGATGGGGCGCTCGAGATAATCGCCGATGTTAACGCCGCTCGGCGCGGCCGAGAGGTAGGCCGCCGTCACGCGAGTCCCGGGCGGCATGCTGGGCAGGTCGAAGCGCACCAGGACGTTGCGGTGGCCGTCGCCAAAATGACCCAATTCCAGCCGTCGGCCCGTGTTCGTGAAGTCCTGCGTCTCCAGATACGTCGGGAACTGGCCGGACGGCGGTTTGGAGTAGTACGAGACTTTGACGACCGAGCCGGTCTTCACCTGGAACAGCGGATCGAGGACGACCGGGAACTGTCTATCGGGTGACGCCAGCCACGCCCACGGGAAGCGCGCGCGCAGTTCCAGAGTGCGCGGCTGATCCGTGGCCGCCAACCGGTATCGGCCCGGCGCACGTTTCTCCGGATCGCCGGCCTCAAACGCAGCCGGCGGATGCAACACAATAGTCTCACCTTCCGCGCTCACGAACTCGATGGCCTGGTCCGTCTCCAGCGGCAGGGCCGCGGGCTGGCCGCCGACGCGAACCGTCGTGCCGGGCTGGAGCGTGAGGCGCGCGCTGAGGTCGAGCGAAGCGGACGCCGGGGCGGCGATGGCGGGCAGGGCGCTCAGGCGCAGCCGGTACTCAGCCCGGCCGGGGCCGGCGCGCCACTCGTCCTGCACTGTGGCCAGGTCCCAACTGGCCGGGAACATCACGGCCTGGCCGTCGGCGGTGCGGACGCCGGGCAGGGCGCTGAGCGGGGCCAGCGGCCGGGCGAGGGTCTCGCTTTCACCGTCGGCGTCCATGGCCAACAGCGCCTGGGGCGTCCAGCGCAGAGCGACCTCGGCCGCGCCGAGGCGCGCATCGCTCGAGGCCGCGGCCACGCTCACGCGCAGGCTGTCCGCGGCTTTGAGCCAGCCGCCGTCCACGGCCGCAAAGGCCGGGTTGATGGGCTGCCAGGTCCCGTCCGGGTCCTGATAGTGTCGGGGCGCGGCGTCCTGGACGAGGACATAGCGGCCGCCGCCCAGGTCGTAAGTGGCGCTATCAGAGGTGCGGGCTGTCGTGATCTCGGGCCAGGCGGCCGGGGCGGGGGGGCGGCGCGCCGCGATGGGCGCGGCGCCGGGGGCGGGG